>Ga0209332_1000019_pt1 | contig 41026 bp, 34 predicted proteins | sample BlaSpr_A8_OM3_M1_FD_187974 | JGI IMG/M metagenome (GOLD analysis project Ga0209332, IMG submission 187974) | Forest soil microbial communities from Thunder Bay, Ontario, Canada - Black Spruce, Ontario site 2_A8_OM3_M1 (SPAdes) (version 2) | ecosystem: Environmental > Terrestrial > Soil > Boreal...
CGGTACTAGCGGCTTGTAGCGACCGGGAGCTCGACCTCCGACACGACACCTTCCAGGTGCTTGAGGGTCTGTTCGATAGTCAGCGAGTACATTTCACGACCCAGCCCCTCCCCCGATTCGAGCGCTGTTTTCAGGAAATGTCCGGCTATCTCCTTAGCCAGGGGATCGGTAATAGTTTTGCCCGTACGCTTTTTGTATTCCACCCAGGCGGGATGTGGAAGCGCGACCCATACGGGATGCCCGTCAACCAAAAACTTGATATCGACGGCGTCAGCGTGACGCGTGGCGATGGCTACGATCAGCGCCTGATAAATGCAGTGTACGGATTTTTTGGTCCAGCGGTCAGTGGCGGTGAAGTTAATGAACATAGGATAGGCAACGCGTTACGTATTAAATATATCCTTCGTTCGCGGGAGTGGGCAAACAGAGGCGCGATTTAGCGAACGTATTTAGCGAATGCAGAGCGCCGAGGGCCGGCCTGCTCTTAATCGTGGTCCTACTCGTGTTCCTGTGTTGCCATTTGCTGCCGCCTGATGAGAGTAAACGGCGGCGAGCCGACGTCAGTAACATGCTCTTCCGCGAAGCGAGTCACGCGCTCCAGAGCTGCCTGAAGCTGCGCATGGTAATCAGCCATCTCGGCGTCTCCGGCATTGGCGGGAACGCGCATTTTGGCGCTGACCCGCACCAACGCTTTCGAAAAAGGCTTTGGGATCATCAGTGCGTCCCAGGTCTTCAGCACCCATGCGTCACTCAGGGCCACATAGAATGCGGCCATCGGCAAGCCGCTTTCGCGGGACAGTAATACTGGACCCGGCTTCGCCACATATTTCGGACCCTTGGGGCCGTCGATCGTAAACGCGACAGAAATTCGCCGCTCCAGAATTTTTCTTAGGCCGAGCAGTGCGGCACTGCCGCCGCGGCTGCTCGATCCCCGCACCGCCACGAAGCCTAGTTTTTCGATGGTCCGCGCGATGTATTCTCCGTCGAAGCTGCGGCTCACCATGACGGCAATTCCGAGGCTTCTCCATAACCAGGCGCCAGCAAACACGGCACGATGCCAGAAAGAGTAGATCACCGGCATTTCGTAAGTCGCGTCTAATGGAGTCGGCGGCTCCTCCCATGAGATCGAGCAGCGCAGAGTTGGCCCAATCACCCGAATCGCCAGGTAACCCGACCAGCTAATGAGCGCTAACAGAGTTTTCTGGCGCAGCGAGAATCGTCTCGCTTCCGCGACGGAACGATGGTCAGGATCGGCGGTGGCGGATGGGGAGATCACGCCGATATTGTAGCGGGTTAGAAAAATTTAGCTGAATCGCGGATGATCGCGGTGTCGCGTTTTAAGCGTCAAGGTATCCGACGATCCAGTCTTTGAGACGTTGGCGACGCTCGTCGGTTGGGTCAAAGCGAACGCCGAAGCTCTTATTGCTCTTTTTCCAGGTGACTTCCCCGCGCACCCAAACCCTGGGCAGCGTTAGTAAGGAAAACGAGACTTCAACTAGATTCCCTTTTTCTGGTACGTGAATCCCCTTGAGCGACATTCCGCCAGAGCTAATCTCCTGGCTGGTGGCGGTCGTGCGGCTGCCGTCCGCCAGTACGATCGCAACCTCTGTCATTACTGGAACCCGGACGTACCGGCGAAATTCGTGCTGGACCAACATGCGGGTCGAGCGCACCAATTTCATCGCCGCCGATCGCTCCAAGGGTTCGTGAAACACAGCGTTCAGGCACAGCTTCGAGTAGCGCATTGCGTCCTGGGCCGTGCCGCCCAGGCCGTAGATGATGATCCGGCTGTTGGAAGCCGACGCTCGTGCCGACTCGATAATGCTGCCGGCATTTTCACTGAGCGGCAGAACACAAGCTTCAAACTTTTCACTCTGGAGCCGGCTCGACTGTTCGCGAGGGATAGAAGTTGTATCGATTCCGAATTGACGGAAGCATTCGGTCAGAATCTGGGCCGAAAGCAAAGGCAAGTCAAATAACGCGACGCGCGCGGTGGATTTTCGGTGGACGGCGGGAGGAGCAAGGGTGGCACCAGTCGTAGTAGGCATGAGTTCCGGGTTAATTCCTCTAAAACCCCATTCTGACGCGGCTTTTGACGGTTGAACAGGTTTCGAAAGGACCTAGTGCCCGTCCCAATGGGCTATTACGAAAGTGTCATTTGGGCCAATTCCGGCCTGCAACCTTCGGTTTCAGGGGGCAGGAGACAGGCGAATCGCGCTGTGCTGGGTGGCTTCAGGTAAGATGTTGCCACTTTGAAGTTGTGGTTTTTTGCAAAAAAGCATCTGAAAAATGATCACTCTCAATGACATCCAGGCGGCGCTGGCCCGCATTCGTAATTCCATCTATCTTTCACCGTGCGCGCGCTCGGAGACGTTTTCTGAATCTACCGGCAACACCGTCTATTTGAAGCTCGACAACCTGCAACGAACGGGGTCCTTCAAAGAGCGCGGCGCGCTGAACAAACTGCTGTTGCTTACGGCCGAAGAACGTGCCAAGGGAGTAATTGCTGCCTCCGCTGGAAACCACGCGCAGGGCGTGGCCTACCACGCTGGCAAGCTTGGCATTCGCGCCCAGATTTGCATGCCGCTGACGACTCCGCTCATTAAAGTTTCAGCGACGCGGGGGTATGGCGCCGATGTGGTTCTGCATGGCGCTAATTATGACGAGGCTTTCGAAGAGGCCCTGCGCCGCAGCCACGCCGAGCATCTCACTTTCGTTCACGCGTTTGACGATGATGCGGTTATTGCCGGGCAAGGGACGATTGGGTTGGAACTCATCGAGCAGCATCCTGACCTGGAAGCCGTCATCGTTCCGATCGGCGGGGGCGGCCTGATTGGCGGCATTGCCTGCGCAGTAAAAGAGTCGAATCCCAAGATTCAGGTTTTTGGGGTCGAGCCTGCGCGGCTGCCGTCCATGAAAGTTGCCGTCGCCGAAGGCAAGCCGGTAACGCTGAAAGCAGCTTCTACGATAGCCGATGGAATCGCGGTTCGACGCGCCGGAGATCGCACTCTGCCGCTGGTGCAGAAATATGTCGATGACGTGGTTACGGTGGAAGAGGAAGAAATTGCCAACGCCATTCTTCTGTTGCTGGAGCGCGAAAAAACTTTGGCTGAAGGCGCTGGCGCGGCGGGAGTCGCGGCTCTAGTCAACCGGAAGCTTCCTCTGGTGGGGAAGAAAGTTGCGGTGCTGGTGTGCGGCGGGAACATCGATGTAACGCTGCTGTCCCGCATCATCGAGCGTGGCTTGGTTAAAGATGGACGGCTGGTGCGGTTGCGAGTTCACCTGCCCGATTATCCCGGTGCGCTGAATCGTCTTACTTCGATTTTGGCGGAGCATCGCGCCAACATTGTGGAGACTGACTATGACCGCGCCTACCATGGCGTTGGCCTGGGTGAGACGGCAATCGAAATCACGATGGAGACACGTGGGCCGGACCATATAGCGGAAATTATTTCGGCGCTGGGGGCGGCGGGGTATGCGCAAGAACGGGTGCTATAGCCTCGTGTAGGGCGGACACTCTTGTCCGCCGCTGTTTGCCCTTATTACTTACCTCTTAATAGTTGTGTGTTCTGGAGAGCAGCAAACTCGATGAAAGTTGTTTAAGAACGGTGTGGCGCTTCGCTGCTATCCAAATTGCTTTCGAAATCTTTCCAACTGATCTTTGATGTCTGAGACTTCTCGCCCCAGCTCCGCCACGTCTTCTTCCAGCCGTGCCATCCGCTCTCCATCCGCGGAATTGCTCTCAATCGCGGCGACCGCCCGTACCGGCGCTCCCGCTTCCACCACATCTCCAGCAAGCAAATGCGCATAGCGTGATTCTTTTGTGCCCGGTTGTCGCGGCAGCACTTTGGCCAGCGGCGGTTCGCGCTGTATCAACTTCTGCAATGCGGATTGCACATCGTCAAGCGCTTCGAAGCGGTGCAGGCGATCGGTGCGTCCGCGAAGTTCACCGGGCGTTTGAGGACCACGCAAGAGCAGCACGCAGAGCACGGCAATTTCCGGGCGGGTGAAATTAAATACTTCCCGCAGGCGCTGTTCATACTTGGTGACGCGGCTGTCGGCGCCCGGGGCGGGTCCGGCCATGCGCTGCTGCTGCAAGCCCTCGAGTGCGTCACGCACCGCGTCTTCGTTCAATTGCATTACTGGATCGCGATTCGACTTCTGATTGCACGCATTGATCAGTGCGTTCAGTGACAGTGGGTAGTACTCCGGCGTGGTGATGTCCTTCTCGATCAGCGAACCCAGCACGCGAACTTCAGTTTTCGTGAGCTGTAACCCCATGAATGCCATCCTACCGACTTCTTAAGATTCGGTTGACTGAAGATTGTATCGAGTTCTGGCCACTTCCCAAACAACGGTAAACTATAGTCAACAGGTAGCAGGGAAATGGCTGTTCTGCGCTTCCGCTGGGTTAAAATCCATCATGGCGACGTTGCGTCAACAGATCGCGACCAACGTGCTCACGGTAACCCGCTTCCGCGAGCTCATGAAGAAGCTGCGCGAGAATCGTCCGAATGACGATTTAAACATCGTCAAGAAAGCCTACGAATTTTCCCAAAAACATCATGCCGGACAATCCCGTGCCTCCGGCGAGCCTTACCTGGTACATCCGCTCGAAGTTGGCAATGTTCTTGCCGACATGAAGATGGACGCGGTTTCCATCGCCGCGGGCCTTCTCCATGACTCCGTCGAAGATACCTCGGTCACTGCGGTAGAAATTCGGCAGGAATTCGGCGAACAAGTGGCGCACATCGTGGAGGGCGTCACTAAAATCAGCAAGATCGATTTCTCTACTAAAGAGGAAGCGCAAGCGGAAAATCTGCGCAAGATGATGCTGGCGATGGTCGACGACATTCGCGTCGTTTTGATCAAGCTTGCCGACCGCTTGCACAACATGCGCACGCTTGAGCATCTCGATCCCGACCGGCAGCAGAAAATTGCGCGCGAAACGCTCGACATCTACGCCCCCATCGCGCACCGCCTGGGCATGGGCAAGATTCGCGGTGAACTTGAAGATCTCGGTTTCAAGTACGTTGATCCTATCGGCTATGAGCAAGTGCGTCTTGCCGTCGAATCCAAGCGCAAAGAGGGCGAAGCGTTCATGTCGCGCGTGGAGGCTGTATTGCGCGATGGCCTGAAGGAAGCCGGAATTACGGGTCGGGTCGAAAGCCGGATCAAGCGGCTTTATAGCATTCATAAGAAACTGATACGACAGCGCATTAGTGTTGACCAGGTGTATGACCTTTACGCCATGCGCGTCATTACGAACTCAGTTCAGGATTGTTACGCCGTTCTTGGCATCATCCACAACTTGTGGCGTCCCGTGCCCGGGCGCATTAAAGATTTCATTGCGATGCCTCGCCCTAATCTTTATCAGTCCTTGCATACGTCCGTCATAACCGAGACGGGCGAGACTTTTGAAATTCAGATTCGCACGGAAGAGATGCACAAGATGTGCGAGGAGGGAATTGCCGCCCACTGGAAGTACAAAGACGGTCCCGTCTCCGCCGAGGACGAGCAGCGCCTGGCCTGGCTCCGCCAGGTCGTCGAGTGGCAGCGCGATGTTAGCGATCCCAACGAATTTCTTTCCACGTTAAAAGTCGATCTTTATCCCGAGGAGGTCTATACCTTCACGCCGAAGGGTAAGGTTTTGGTGCTCCCGCGGGAATCTACTCCAATCGATTTCGCTTACTCGATTCACACGGAAGTCGGTCACAATTGCACTGGGGCCAAAGTGAACGGGCGCATGGTTCCTCTGCGTCACAAGCTGCATTCCGGCGATATAGTCGAAGTCATTACGCAACCGGGGCATAAGCCGAGTCGCGACTGGCTGGCGATTGTTAAGTCTTCGCGGGCCCGCAACAAGATCAAACACTGGCTCAATGTTCATCAGCGTGAGCGCGCTATTGAAATCGGAAAGAAGCTGATCGAAAAGGAAGCGCGCAAATATCGCATTTCGCTAAAAGAGATTAAAGAAGCTGACCTGCAAAGAGCGGCCAGCGAATACGGGCTGGGGCGTCCCGACGACCTGATGGCTGGCATTGGGTATGGAAAATATTCTGCCCGCCAGGTTTTAGCGAAATTTGCGCCCGCCGGGGCGCAGCCCATGTCAGACACCGAAGAGCACGCCGCATCGCAAGGTTTTACCAGCGTGGTGCGGCGCGTGTTCGGAGGCGACAGCAATGCTATCGTCGTGCGTGGAGCGGGCGATTTGCTGGTATATCGCGCCCGTTGTTGTAATCCAATTCGAGGCGAGGCGATTGTAGGCTACGTCACTCGCGGCAAAGGCGTCGCGGTTCATTCCGTCAGCTGCCCCAACGTCACCAATCTTCTTTACGAGCCAGATCGCCGCATCGATGTGCTGTGGGCCGGCGATAAAGACGGCCAGCCTGTTTCTTATCCTGTTAAAATCACGCTGCTTTGTGATGACCGTTTCGGCATGTTAAAACAGATCACCGCAGTGATCAGCGATACTCACACCAACATTCGCAACATCGAAGCGCGCAGCCAGAATGGCCAGGCAAGTGTCGACGTGGTCCTTGAGATCGCGGACTTGAAACATCTGCAGAAGATCATGGATGGAGTCAGGCAAATTCCTGGCGTGCACGATGTGCAGAGGTTACAGAAAATCTAAGACTGTCTCATGCCAGTTATCCATCGAAGAGTGAAGGACGCCGGGAGTTACTTGGAGAGAAGAAGCGAGCCAAACTATTTCCGCGCGCAGCCACTATTTGCCGTCGACCGCGTTTGTGACGCATCAACAGCCTGCCTTCGCACCAACACCAGAATTATTCATTACTGGAGGATCTCCTGAAGCTCGTGCGCTGGTTGCTATGCGTGACCATGGCAGTAAGCTGTCTCGGCTATATGGAGGCGGCAGTCACTCCACTTTCTGTAGTCAACCTCCGTTGTGAATACAAGACTAATCCCATCGGTATCGACGTATTGCAACCCCGTCTAAGTTGGGAGCTGGTTTCGCCGGTGCGCGCGACGATGCAGGCTGCCTATCAAATTCGTGTCGCCGATTCGCAAGCTGACCTTGCCGGCGGCAAATTGTTGTGGGATTCGGGAAAGCAGACTTCGGACGCGTCCATCCAAGTTCCGTACCAGGGCCCCGCGCCGACGACTAACGTGCGTTACTACTGGCAAGTGCAAGCCTGGGACAATCACGGGAATGCGTCGGGCTGGAGCCGTCCTCAGTACTGGGAGATGGGATTACTGCAGCCTACGGACTGGCACGCCCGCTGGATCACGCCGAATCTAGTAGAGGACCCGGCCAAATCAAATCCGTCTCCGATGCTTCGCCACGAATTCCGTGTGGAAAAGGCGGTTGCCAGCGCTCGCCTGTATGCCAGCGCCATGGGCCTCTACGAACTTCATCTCAATGGTCAGCGCGTGGGAGATGAATACTTTACACCGGGTTGGACTGCGTATGACTTTCGCTACCAGTATCAGACATTCGACGTGACCAGCGCGTTGAAGAAGGGTGAAAACTGCCTGGGGGCGATTCTCGGCGATGGCTGGTTTCGCGGATACATGAACGGCGATGGCAAGCGGAACTCCTATGGTACAAAGGTGGCTCTCATCGCCCAGTTGGAGATTACCTATTTTGATGGCACGCGCGAGAGCGTCGTCACCGACCAAACCTGGAAAGCATCGACCGGTCCTATTCTTGTTTCTGATATTTATAACGGCGAGACCTATGACGCTCGCCTGGAAAAAGCCGGCTGGAGCCAAGCTCGCTACGATGACGCGAATTGGAAAGGTGTCACCTCTCTCGATTCACCCAAGATAAAGCTCGTCGCCCCGGCCGGTCCCCCGGTCCGTAGGGTCGAAGAGATTAAGCCAGTGGCGATATTAAAAACGCCGTCTGGCGAGACCGTGATCGACATGGGCCAAAATATGGTGGGATGGGTACGCTTCCATGTCACGGCCCCCGCCGGTACAACGATCGTGTTGCGCCACGGAGAAGTTCTCGATAAAGCTGGAAATCTCTACACTCAAAATCTGCGGACGGCGCAGCAGACGATCCGGTACACCGCCAAAGGCGAAGGCATCGAAACTTACGAGCCGCATTTTACCTTTCAAGGATTTCGCTATGTCGCGGTGAGCGGCTGGCTTGGCGAGCCCACGCTCGATAACTTCACGGGAATCGTGGTGCATTCCGATTTGATTTCGACTGGAACGTTTGCTAGTTCGACCCCGCTGTTGAATCAACTTCAGCACAACATCGTCTGGAGCCAAAAAGGAAATTTTCTCGACATCCCCACTGATTGCCCGCAACGCGATGAGAGGCTGGGCTGGACCGCAGATGCTCAAGTGTTTGCTCGCACCGCATTGTTGAACTATGATGCGGCGGGTTTTTATGCGAATTGGCTAGCTGACCTGGCGCTTGATCAGGAAGACAATGGCGCTGTCCCAAATGTAATACCGAACCTGCTAAGCCACGACACGCGCAAGGGCGCTGCCGCCTCCGCTGGTTGGGCTGACGCTGCTGTGATCGTACCGTGGACGCTCTTCATCACCTACGGGGACCGCCGTATCTTGGAGCAGCAGTACGCTAGCATGAAAGCCTGGGTTGAATACATGAGGCACGAAGCAGGCGACTCTTACCTGTGGCGCAGCGGCTTCGATTTTGGCGATTGGCTGGCTTTCTCATCTACGCACTCGGATTATCAAGGGGCAACCACTGACAAAGACTTGATCAAGAACGCCTATTTTGCGCATTCTACCGACTTGCTGCAGCAGACTGCCGTGCTCTTGGGCAAAAAGGACGATGCTGCTACCTACACCGAATTGTTGAGCAAGATCAAGGCGGCGTTTCAGCGGGAGTATGTAACACCGAATGGACGCCTGTCCTCGAACACCCAGACGGCTTACACACTGGCGCTATCTTTCGGACTTCTTCCCGAATCCCTGCGAAAGAATGCGGCTGCGCGGCTGGCGGCGGATGTTCGCTCATTTGGACACCTAACCACTGGTTTTCTAGGCACGCCTCTGCTTAACCATGTTTTGAGCGACTACGGATACTTCGATGAAGCGTACATGCTCTTGAATCGCAAAGAGTATCCCTCATGGCTCTATCCGATCACCAAAGGCGCAACCACGGTATGGGAGCGTTGGGATGGAATCAAACCGGACGGCACATTTCAGGATCCGGGCATGAATTCTTTTAACCACTACGCCCTCGGCGCCATCGGCGACTGGATGTATAGCGTGGTTGCGGGAATCGAGATTGACGCGAAACACCCCGGTTACAAACACATTCTCATCCAACCCCATCCCGGCGGAGGACTAACGTTGGTGAAATCCTCCGAGCACAGCATGTATGGTCTAGTGGTTTCGAACTGGGAGATTAAGGACGGGACCATGACAATGCAGGTCGACGTCCCCCCGAACACGACCGCCGCTGTCCGGCTGCCCGGCGCGATAATCGGGCAAGTCACGGAGACGGGTCGCGCGCTGATTTCCAGTAAGGGTCTTGGCGAGGTTCGGCAAGACGAGAGAGCGGTAGTTGTGAATGTGGGTTCGGGCTCGTACCAGTTCAAATATAAGCAGTAAGAATCAAAGCGGAAAGGTCCGTTTTCGGATTTTCCAGCCACTGTGGAATCTATTGGCGAGGGCCAGCGAGTGCGTCGAGCCTTACCTGCGCTTCCCGAAAGTCAGGTGCAAGCGCTAGCGTCTGGCGATAGGCTTCCGCTGCTTTCGGGCTCTCATGTTGTTCTTCGAGCGCCGTGCCTAAGGAAAAATATGCTAATGCATCCGGCGCAGTCTTGAGGGCTTGTCGGTATTGCGCTATTGCCTCCTCGTACCTGCCTTGTTTTGCGAGGAGCCATCCGTAGGCTACACGATGACGAGCTGAAGATGGATCTAAAGCGATCGAGTCTCTGAAGTGTTTCTCGGCATTGCCCGGCGATCCTTCTTGCATTTCGAGCACGGCCAGATTGTTATGGATCTGCGCCAACATTCGCGGTTCGCCAGGATACTGCATCGCCTTCTGATAATAGAAAGCGGCTTCCTCGAGTTTTTTCTGCTGGAATTTGATCGTGCCAATATCGAAGAACGCCGTGTCGGTTGGCTGGATCTGGATCGAATATGTCAGATGCTCCAGGGCGTCATCGACTCGTCCTTGATTATAGAAAGCCTCACCCAGAGCTTTCTCCATCAGGGAGTTCGGCCCGGTGACAGCAAGTGCATGCTCGGAAATGCTAATCGCGTCATGCCAATAAGAAATGTCTCGGATGGTTATGGTGGCTAGCGCTACCACGGCGAGGCCGGAGGCAGCAATCAGCGCATAGCGAGGCGCTGCAAACCGGGTTGCCAGATAGGCTCCCACATCCGCGGCTCCCCACACGATCGCAATAAAAACACCTAAGAGCGGAACATATGTGTAGCGATCAGCATGAGCGATATCTCCCACATGTACCAAACCCACCACTGGCACGAGAGTTCCGAGGTACCAGAACCAGCCGACAGCAAGGTAGGGGCGCTTCTTGCTCTGCCAGATAACCAGTGAACTGATCAAACAGACTGATGCCGCGCAGAGCATCACTGGCCACGAGAATATCTCTCGATCTCGATATGGGTAAAAGATAGCGAGCCGGGATGGCCACACCATCTGCCACAAGTATGTTCCGTAGGAAAGCAGGGCATTGGCAACTCTGGATGATATGGAAACAAACTTGATTTCGCTGTCCATCGCCTGCGCCTTCAACGTCAGGACGGCGCTTCCCGCCGCCAATAACAGAAGGGGCAACTTCTCTGCGCATCGACAAAAGAAAACGTGGGCGAGCGACGTGTCCCGAGCGACGCTCAGAATCCTGCGCGTCGTGACTTCGGTCACGGGTGATGTCGCCGCAAATCCTAGACGTCCTAACGGCCAATAATCCAGCAAGAGCAGCACAAACGGCAGGGTCACGAGCATGGGCTTGGACATCAGACCCATGATCAGCAGAAGCGCAACCAGGAGATAGCGGAGAACTCCAGGTTTGCGTGTATATCCAACATACGCACAAAGTGTAAGCAATAGGAACAGCGTGGAAAGAACGTTTTTCCGTTCAGCTATCCAAGCTACCGATTCCAGACCCAGCGGATGCACGGAGAATAGCGCGGCAACCATGGCGCTCCTCCAAAGGGCACCGGTCAGGTTCCGCAACCAGAGGAACAGCAGAATTACATTCAATGTGTGGATGAACAGGCTGGTCGCGTGATGCCCTCGAGGATTCAGCCCGAACAGGGTCACGTCGAGCATGTGGGAGAGCCAGGTGACCGGGTGCCAGTTGGCGGCCTCCAGCGCGGTTAGTGCCCAGGCTGCGTTATGCCTCGTTAATCCCTGTCGCACCTGATCGTTAGCGATAACGTAGACGTTGTCATCCACATTGATAAATTGAAACGAGATGACGGGAGCGAATACTGCCAGCGTCAAACTGGCGAGGAGGATCACCGATAAGGCAGCGGGTCGGTCGAGGTGGAGCGCTTTTTCCATGCCTGTTGGCTGAGGTCAAACTTGCGCTAGCGGCGCGCCATTGTTATTGTCGCTGGCGACCGGAACCCTTACAAATGACAAGGGTAACGATGGCCAGTCGGGCTGGTCCTAACCTGCGCGAACAACTTTTAAGCACCCCGGCCATCGAATCCGGTATCATAATAAACACACACTTCCGGAGGGTTGATGGCAGTTCCTGTATCCCAAATGTGGACGGTGGCTTCCTACGTTCTGCGCCAGAAGATGGCGGGACGAAAGCGCTATCCGCTGGTGCTCATGCTTGAGCCGCTGTTCCGCTGTAATCTGGCTTGCGCTGGTTGCGGCAAAATTCAATACCCCGCGCACATCCTGAAAAAAGATCTCTCGCCGGAAGACTGCTTCAAGGCGGTCGATGAGTGCGGAGCGCCGATGGTTTCGATTCCCGGCGGCGAGCCGCTGATGCATCCGCAGATCGACAAGATTGTTGAAGGACTAGTCGCGCGCAAGAAATATATTTATCTCTGCACCAACGCTCTGCTGCTGAAAGAAAAGCTGCACCTGTTCAAGCCGAGCAAGTATCTCAGCTTCTCGGTTCACGTGGACGGGCAAAAAGAGCATCACGATTTTTCTGTATGCCGCGAAGGTGGATACGAGCTCGCGCTCGACGGTATTCGTGCGGCCATTGACGCTGGCTTCCGTGTCACTACTAATACGACGCTGTTCGATGGCGCCGATCCCAACAGCGTGCGCACGTTCTTCGACGAGATGATGGAAGTTGGGGTCGAGAGCATGATGGTGTCGCCCGGATATTCCTACGACAAGGCACCCGACCAGAAACATTTCATGGGACGCGCCCGCACTCGCCGCCTCTTCCGCACCATGCTTTCGAATCGCAAGAAAAGCTGGCGCTTTAACCAGTCCCCGCTCTTTCTTGAATATCTGATGGGCAAGCGCAACTACAAATGCACGCCGTGGGGAATGCCGACCTACAACATTTTCGGATGGCAGAAGCCCTGCTACCTGCTGCAAGATGGCTACGCCGAATCCTACAAAGAGTTGATGGAAACGACGGAGTGGGCGAGCTACGGCACCGAGTCGGGCAATCCGCAGTGCGCGAATTGTATGGTGCATTGCGGCTACGAACCGACTTCGGTGGACGATACGTTCGGCTCGCTGCGCGGGTTTGCGGATACGGTGAAGGCGACGTTCTCGCTGTATACGGACAAGGGCGCTCTCGCCGATCTGGATCGCGAAGTGCGTCCGGTGCACTCCTATAATCCCCTCGTACAGATTGAAGCTACGAGCGCTGCGGAGCAGGCAGAAGAAAGCCGGGTATGAGCGGGCGGGAACACGGGCACGATGGGACGCTTCCGCACAATGGGCAAACCGTTGCTCCGTCGTTCCACGAAACCCAGCGGCAAAGCACCGATGAACTGGAAGTTGTTCCCGGATTCGAACGCGAAAATCTTCAAGGGTGGATTCCAGAGCTCGCCACCGAAGCCGACGTCAGGGCAGTCATCGAAAAGTCCTTTGACTATCGCGGCGACGTAACCATTACTCGCAAGAACGGCTCCGAGATCACTGGATATCTTTTTGATCGGCGTATCGGCCCGACTCTGGAGAATTCCATCGTTCGCCTGATGCTCGCAACGAGCAATGAGCGGCCAGCTATTTCTTATTCCGACATTTCAGCCATCGCTTTCACCGGACGCGACACCGCCGCAGGCAAGAGCTACGAAGCCTGGGTCAAGAAATACTGGGAAAAGCGGGCCAAGGGCGAGAAGAATATTTCGATTGAGCCTGAGGCGCTGGAGTAAAGGATCGTGTGGGGACGGGCGCCCTCGCCCGTCCGAGCCGTCGAAGCTCGGCAGTTGCGCGCAGCGAAAGCAACTTGAATTTTCTCTGGAATGATCTCAATGCTAGTCCTCGCCTCCGCTTCCCCGCGTCGCCAGGAATTGCTCCGCAATGCCGGACTCGCTTTTGAAGTGCAGCCCGCAAATATTCCTGAACGCGTGGTGCCCGGAGAGGACGCGAAAAAATGCGCTGAACGACTGGCGCGCGAGAAGGCGCTAGCGGTGGCGCTTCAACGCCCGCAGGACTCAGTCCTGGGAGCGGATACGATAGTCGCGGTCGATGGCCAGCTTCTAGGCAAGCCCGCCGATCCCGCCGACGCGGCGCGCATGCTGCGGATCCTTTCAGGGCGCGACCATGAAGTGATTACCGGCGTTTGCCTGGTGGTCAAGGGGCAATCGTTCATCGCCAGCGAGACCACCCGCGTTACAGTGGATCGAATCACTGAGCAGGAAATCGCCGATTACGTTTCCACGGGTGAGCCAATGGACAAGGCGGGAGCTTACGCAATCCAAGGCATGGCTTCACGCTGGATTCCGCGCATTGAAGGGGATTACAGCAATGTGGTGGGATTACCAGTGGCGCTGGTTTATCGAATGATTCGTGCACACGCTTACACGTGAGAGACGGAGTAACACCGAAAACTAAACTGTCGGCGCCGATGGTGGCTTGGTCGCGTCTTTATTCTTATCTTCTGGCTCTTTCATCGACGACTTGAAATTGCGAATGCCTTCTCCAAGTCCCTTGCCCAAATCGGCAAACTTGCTTGGCCCGAAAAGCAGTAGCGCGATACCGATGATCAACAGAATGTGCAGCGGCTGAAAAATTCCTTCACCCATAAACCCTCCGGCCAGCGCTCGTAAGCAACGGAGCGCGACCCCAACTGAATTCTAGGTTAGTGTGGACCCTGCGGTCAAAGCCACCTGCGCTGAAGATCGCCGCCTAGCGTGAAGCCGGTCAGACTCAATGGGATGGAGAGCGGGGCGTGCTCCCCCGGCAGCGACGCTGTGGACGGGCGAGACGCCCGTCGCCCCACCGGCCCAGATCATGCCTGTTCGATTAATCCCGCGATAAGCGCGGCCCGACGCGGCAACTCCGAGATCAGAATATGTTCGTGGACAGCATGGGCACCGTCCCCGACGCCGCCGAGCCCGTCTAGCGTCGGAATTCCCAGTCCCGCGGTGAAATTGCCATCGGAGCCCCCTCCAACCGCCGCCTCACCGAGCTTCCAACCCAGTTCCCGCGCGATGACGGCCGCCTGTTCGTATAAAGCTGCGACCCCGGCGCTGCGTTCCATCGGCGGACGATTGATGCCGCCGTTGATCTCAACTTTGCACCTGCGGTCGAAAGGCCGCAAGCTGCGCATCTTCTTATCGATTCCGGCTGCATCTTTCAGCCGCGCGATTCGCACATCTACCTGCGCTACGGCTTCCGCTGGCACCACGTTAGTCCGAGATCCGCCGGTGACGATCCCGACATTGACGGTCAAACCCTTCTTCAGATCGGTGAAGCTGGAAATTCTTTCGATTTGACGCGCCAGCTCAAGAATCGCATTCGCTCCCTTCTCAAAATCGAGGCCCGCATGAGAGGCCTTGCCCGTAACTTTTACAAGGTATTCTCCAACTCCTTTTCTTGCAGTTTTCACTGCACCCTTTCTTCCGTATGAGGGTTCCAGCACGAGAACGGCTGCCGACTTTTTTGCGAGTGACTCGGTAATGGACCGTGAAGATTCGCTGCCCACTTCTTCATCAGACACCAGCAATACGGTGACGGGCCGGGGCAAGTCGCCGTGCCGTTGTTGCAGCCCTTCCAAGGCTGCGATCATCAATGCGATTCCGGATTTCATGTCGAGCACGCCCGGGCCAGTGAGCTTGTCGCCTTCGATTTGGCACGGCATTTTGGCAAGCGTTCCTAAGGGATAGACCGTATCGTAATGACCGAGAAGCAGAACTGGTTGGCGCGCGGCCTTGCTCGGAAAGTTTAGTTGCAGGTGATCGCCGAAATCTTTCGAACGATGAAAATTAAGCGTTCCGCCGAGCCGAGAAAATTTATTGGCTACGCTTTCGGCCACGCGGTCGACGGCGGCTTTGTTGTCGCTGGGGGATTCGATTTCAACGAACTCGCGAATGGTCGAGACAATCTCATCGCGGCGCTCGTTGAAATAAGAAACGAGATAGGAAAGAGGACCGCGCGCCTGGAACTGTTCTTGAGACAATGCTTTTCTGGAAATTGACGTCACGAGCTGTTCCTCAGAGTGTCGAAAAAAGTATCGTGTCTAGTGTCGAGCAAGCGTGGATCAAATGTAAAACGCGAAGCCAACAAACTAACCGATTCGAGCCATTCCGTGATTTTAAGTGTGAGAAGGAATTTCGACGGCAAAACTCTTTTCTACAGAATTGACACTGGGGTGCAGCAGAGATTTTTATACCGTGTTTGCCCTATGGATGGATATACATGCAGGCTTTACGGTATTAGATAGCGAACATGGAAGCTTGGGCAACTGAGGCTTCGTAAGATGTCGCAATTCGAACTGCGAACAAAGGAGCGGAACTCATGAATAAGGATCAGGTTTCTGGAAAGATCGAGGAAGCGGTTGGAAAAGCTAAGCAAGGCGTTGGCGAAGCGGTCGGCAATGAAAAGCTAGCTAACAAGGGCCTCGCTGACCAGGCCAAAGGCGCTGCCAAGGAAACATGGGGCAACGCGAAGGATGCCGCCAATCAGGCGGGCAAGACCGAAAAAGAACGCGCCAGCGAGAACGCCGCTGAGACGCGCGGAAAAATCAGCCAGTCAGTAGACAACGCGAAAAATAAGGTCAACGAAAAGATTGACGAGTTCAAGCAGCGTCATTCAGCATAAGACTCGTCAAAGAAAAATTCTTTAGATAAAAAAGCGCTCGTAATTTGAGCGCTTTTTTATTTGAATGGATTTAGTTATAGCCAATTCAAATGAAGAAACCACACCTTCGAGTGACCAAATGGCTGGCGGACATCCCCATCGAAGCATGCTGCTCAATGTGTCCCAACCACTTATTTCGCGCAGTATCGCACCAACACCGTCCTGAAAAAGGCGACTTCCAGGAACAGTTGCAGCAGGCATTTGATCAGCATTTACTGGAGGCGCATTCGAATACAACAGACGGGATAAACGGAAATTCGATGTCGTGACACTTTATCGGACCTCCTCAGTCTTAGCCCACAACAGTCTTAGCCCACAACCGAAATCAGTCGGAGTCCCAACTCGACGGTACATTCACATACGAGCGATCAAGTTCTGCCACAGACCCGCAACCAACCAGCCGCAAAGAGCGATCCAGGTCAGTACGCAGAATTTCAATCGCCCGATTCACACCCGCTTCCCCGGCTGCGGCGAGGCCGTATGCGTAAGCGCGTCCGCAGAGTACTGCGCGGGCGCCGAGGCACAGGGCTTTGACAATGTCGGTGCCGCGTCGAATGCCTCCGTCCATTAAAATTTCGGTCTTGCCACTGACTGCCTTAACCACCTCTGGCAAAGCCCGCAAGGATGCCTGAACGCAATCAAGCTGTCGACCGCCATGATTGGAAACCGAAATTGCGGCCGCTCCTTCATCGACGGCGCGTCGCGCGTCATCCCCGGTGAGCACTCCTTTAACAACGATAGGGCCGCGCCAAATTTGGCGGATCCAACTGAGATCGTTCCAGGTTACGGTGGATTCGGCCAAGGCCGCTGCAACGTCGATTAAAGGCATGGGACCCCTGCCCGGAATCACAACGTTTGGCAGCGGTGGCGTGCCTCCATCGAGCAGAAAACTCATAAGCCAGCCGGGGTGCGCGAGGATTTGCGGAAGGTAGGGTAGTTTTTCAAACGCACTGCCGCTAACCAGCTCTTTCATTCCATTTCGAAAATCTCGCTCGCGGATTCCAGAGACGGCTGTGTCGATAGTGACGACGAGGGCGGAAAATCCAGCGACACGCGCGCGTTCAATAGCGGCCTCCGCTGCACCTCGGCCTCCCATCAGATACAGCTGATAAAAGACAGGTCCTTTGGAAGCGGCCTTTACATCTTCGAGCTTGTGTCCTGAGATTGTGGACAAGATGTAGGCAGTGCCCGCATTGCCAGCGGCGCGCGCTGCGGCTACTTCGCCGGTCGGATGCATGAGTCGGCTATAGCCAACCGGAGCCAGCAGGAACGGCAAAGCGAGATCGAAACCGAGAACCTTCGTACACAGCCGGCACTCCGAAAATGCGACCGCATGGCGCGGGCGGAAGGTAATGTCTTCGTAAACCCGGCAATTCTCCCGGAGCGTAACTTCGCCTTCGGCGCCGCCATCAAGATAATCGAAGACCGAACTGGGCACGCGGCGTTTGGCGATAGCGCGAAGGTCGGCAATGCTTACCACTTTAGGCGAAGCGACAGAGCGGGCGGATTGCGATTGAGTCATTCCCCTGAACCATTACTGTTAGAGTCGTTATTTCAGGAAGATAGTACCACTGATAAAAACTGCATGACGAAATTTATCCCGGCCTTTCGAATCGTTGTCTTTAAGATTGTTAGCGGCTGCGAAGGACACCGCAACTCCAAGAAATGAACGCACGTTTTGTGTCGCCTACCGACAATAGTTCCTACAATTGGGGCATAACTCCGGCATAATAACCCCGGCACATTAATTCAAACCTTGATTCAACTACCAGAACCGAGAACGAGGACTAATCTTTGCGCAAATTCACATCGAATTTCTTCCGCCCTCTCACGTTAATTTTTATTATTGTTGCCTCTGTCGCTTCTGCCCAGGTCCGGCCCGAATTGTTCGACGGCCTTAAGTGGCGATTGATTGGTCCTTTTCGCGGAGGCCGCGTGGTCGCAGTTGCTGGCGTGCCCGGCAATTCCACGACCTTCTATTTCGGCTCGGTCAACGGAGGCATTTGGAAGACAACCGATGCCGGCGTCGTGTGGACGCCGATTTTTGACCGGCAACCGGTCGGCTCCATTGGCGCGCTGGCGGTGGCGCCCTCGGATCCTAAAGTTATTTATGCCGGGACAGGAGAGACTGACATCCGCTCCGACCTATCCTCGGGCAACGGAGTCTACAAATCTACCGACGGGGGCGCAACCTGGAATCGTGTTGGATTGGAAGACACGCGCCAGATCAGCCGGATTGTGATCGACCCGCAGAAGCCGAATATTGTTTATGTCGGCGTGCTGGGGCACGCATATGGTCCCAATGAGCAACGGGGCGTTTATAAATCAGAGGACGGCGGAGCGCACTGGACGCGCGTTCTCGGCTTAGGTTCTGAGATTGGCATTTCCGATTTGGCGATGGCGGCTTCATCGCCGCAACTTCTATTTGCTGGCGCGTGGCATACGTACCGCCCGCCCTGGAGCACTTACGCTCCGATTGACGGACCCGGTAGCGGCCTCTATCGCTCTCAAGATGCCGGCAAGACGTGGTCGCGCCTTCAAGGCAACGGGCTTCCTGACGGCGATTGGGGGCGCGTGGGAGTCGAGGTTTCGGCGGACGGCAAGCGTGTGTACGCCCGTATTTCGGTTTCAGCCCAAGCGCAAGAATCTGGTCTATACCGCTCTGACGACGGCGGGAATAACTGGGTTTTAGTTAATGCCGATCCTCGTCTCACCAGCCGAGCCTGGTATTTCAACCGCATCACCATCGACCCGGAGAATCCAGATGTGATCTACATGCCGAACGTTGCGCTGTATCGATCCGAGGACGGCGGCAAAACAATTTCAATCGTGCGCGGTGCGCCTGGAGGCGATGACTATCACCAGTTGTGGATCGATCCCCAAAATTCTTCAAGCATGGTTCTTGGAACCGATCAGGGAACGACGGTCAGCCTCAACCGCGGTCAAACGTGGAGCAGTTGGTACAACCAGCCTACGGCGCAGATGTATCACGTGACCACCGACAACCGTTTTCCCTATGCGGTATATGGCGCGCAGCAGGATAGCGGTAGCGCAGCCGTAGTCAGCCGTACCGATCACGATCAGATCACGCCGCGCGACTGGTTTACCGCGGGACCGAGTGAGAGCGGATATCTCATCGTCGATCCTAAAGATGCCGACATCATTTATTTAAGTGGAACCTTTGGCCCCATTGCTCGTTTTAATAGACGAACGGGATTCAGTCAAGACATCAGTCCATGGCCGGCAACTAAGTTTGATGCCGCGATTAATCAGCGCAAGTATCGCGCGCCCTGGACTCCCGTGCTCGCTACGTCTCCTGCCGACCCGACTGCGCTTTATCTTGGCACCCAGTATGTGATGAAGACGGTCGATGGAGGATTGCACTGGCAGACTATTAGCCCCGACCTGACCGGATCCATCCCAGAACAAAATCGAACAGACACGCAGACTGCGGCGCAGGGCAACGATCCAAAGCAGCACTCCACATCCGCACCAGAGGCAATTAACACCGGGAATGCAAAGAGGCTCGGTTATGGAGTCGTTTTTGCTATTGCGCCATCACCACTCAATCACGATGTGATCTGGGCGGGAAGCGATACAGGGTTGATTCATCTGACTCGCGACGGAGGAAAGAATTGGAAGAACGTCACTCCGCCTGGGTTGACCGACTGGAGCAAGATCTCGCTGATCGAGGCTTCGCATTTTGATCCTGCCGTCGCCTACGCCGCCGTTGATCGCAGCCGCCTCGACGATCAGACGCCTTACATTTATCGCACTCGTGATTATGGCGCGACATGGCAACGCATCAATGACGGAATTACCGCTCCTGCTTTTCTGCGCGCGATTCGTGAAGACCCGCAGAGTAAAGGGCTTCTGTTCGCCGGCACCGAATTTGGTGTGTATGTATCGTTGGACGACGGCGACCATTGGCAATCCTTGCAACTGAATCTGCCCAGCACTTCGGTTCGCGATCTCGCGATTCACGGCGATGATCTCGTCATTGCCACGCACGGACGCTCCTTCTGGATTCTTGATGACATCACGCCGTTGCGTCAGTCACGCGAGGCCGAACGAGCAAGGGCCGCCTTCCTTTACCGGCCAGCGACCGCGGTTCGTGTGGACAACGACTCTTTCTCAGGGACGCCGCTTCCTCCCGAGGAGCCAACAGCAGAAAACCCTCCTAACGGCGCGCTGATTGACTATTTCCTTCCCGCGGCGGCAACAATTGTTCAGATTGAAATCTTTGATGCTCAGCGAAATCTGGTGCGGCGTTTTGCTTCCGGCAGCCGCTCTTCGGATAATGCAGCGCGAGACAACGCTGCGCTCAAGCATCCGCTTGCTATTGCGGATCGTTGGTTGCCCAAGCCTCAGTCCGTCGAAACAACTGCGGGAATGCATCGCCTGGCGTGGGACCTGACGTGGCAGAATTCCGGCGATGCGGGCGCGGATGAGGACTCCGAATATCGAACCTCCAATGGCCCGAAGGCCATACCCGGAATCTACCAAGTCCGCTTATCGGTCGATGGGCGAGTATTGAATGAGTCGTTGAAAGTCGTTATGGATCCTCGTTCTCCGGCGACTCCCGAAATACTCGCGCAGCAGTTGCAACTAAGCCAAAAAATCTTGGGGGACGTTGTAGAAGCCCGTCGATCACTGGCCGAGATGAGTTCCACTCAGAAGAAGTTGGCGGACATTCAACAACAACTCGAGCAGCAGAAATCGCAAGATGAAAATCTCAAGTCGTCAGTCCATGAAGCGCAAGCTGCGCTTCTTAGGATGTATACCGGTCGCGAGAATGAAGATGATGGATTGCCGGGCCTTAAAAGCGCGTATCTTGGCCTGCAGTCCGCGCTGCGGGTTGTAGAAAGCGGCGATCGTGAGGTTCCTTCGCAAGCTGTCGCAGTTTATGAGGACTCAAGCCAGCAGGCGAAAGCGCGCAGATTAGAATGGAAGAATTTTAAGAACACGACCTTGCCGCAACTCAATGAACTCCTCAGAAAGGCGAATTTATCTCCGATCGTGATCGCATAAGCGATCGCAAAAGTGATCGCATAAGTAATCGCATAACTGATCGCAGAAACTGAGACTGGAATGGTTCGACGATAGCGTAGATGTCTACGTTTGGACTTCGTCTGTTACGACCAGGAAGCTCGTCAGCTTTGCTCTTCCAAAAGAGGTTGTAATCGCACAATCGGTTGCGTCCCGTCCGGTCGCCACCAACACGCGACCGATACGGCGGATATTGTGTCTTGCGTCGAACGTCCACCATCGATCGCCCAGATAAACTTCAAACCAGGCGCTGAAGTCCATCGGACTGGGAGCGACGATTACTCCGATATCGCCAAGGTATCCGGTAGCGTAGCGTGCGGGAATGTTGAGGGCTCGGCAGAAGGTAATAGCAAGATGCTGAAAGTCTCGGCAGACACCGACCCGTTCCGTATAGACTCCCAGCGCGGTTCGAAAAGGACTGGAAAACTCGTATCCGAATGTCACCTTATTGTGCACCCAATTGCATACCGCCTGAACACGCTGCCATCCCCGGGGAGCCTCCCAAAACAGCTCGCCGGCCGTACTCGATAAAAGATCAACTTCGCAATACCGGCTGTTCATAAGGTAGGGCAGAACATCCAATGGAAGTTGTTCGACCGGCACTTCAGCTGCGTCCATGCCTTCGATATCAGGCAGTCCCGAATCTTCAATCAGAGTGGAATTCTGGAACCGAATCTTGCCGTGCGGAGCGACCAGACGGCAAGCCTGATTGCCAAAGGTGTCCACATAGCTTTCGACCTTCACCAGAGGATCGGTATGCAGCTCGTCGGGCTCCAATAAATATTTTTTTCGAGAGGGGTGAACGTTGAGCAGGGTCACGATTGGAACTTGGCCAACCGTGTCAAATTGGATGTCGTAGCCAAGGCGAATCAACATAGGGAATGGAGCTTCCTCCACAAAAGAAAAACTGGAGGATATGAGATGCAGAAATTATCACGTAATCTATGTGAACTTATACATTATTTCTGGTTGGCAGGGATTAGAAATTTAGCACAGGCAATCGGTGTATGATTCGGTAACTTCACTGACGAGGGCAAAGTGACATATTGTTTGGGAATCGCAACGCGGGAAGGTTTGGTTCTGGCCTCGGATTCAAGGACCAATGCAGGGTTTGACCAGGTCAACACGTGTCGCAAGATGTTTCGGTTTGTTCAGCCCGGCGAGCGGGTGTTTGTAATTTTGACGAGCGGCAGCCTCTCCATAAGCCAGTCGGTCATTACTTTGCTCGGAGATGATTTTGACTCGGGAAAGGGCCTTGCCCAAGCGAATTCGTTGTACGACGCCGCCCGCATGGTCGGGGACTGCGTGCGCCGGGTGTCCGATCTCGACCGCGCATCGCTCGAGCGCGATTCCTTCAGCTTCAATGTCCATCTGCTTCTGGGCGGCCAAGTCCGAGGGCAGGAGCCCAATCTATATTTGATTTACCCGCAGGGAAATCCATTAGCGGCCACCGAAGATTCCTTGTACTTACAACTCGGCGAGTGCAAATACGGACGTCCAATCCTCGATCGCGGCATCCAGTCCTCAACCTCTCTCGAGGTGGCCGCGAAGTACGCTTTGCTGTCTCTGGACGCCACCATGCGTTCAAATGTCACCGTGGGGCCTCCGTTTGACCTATTGTTGTACAAGAAGGACAGCCTGGAAATTACCCGCTATCGCCGAGTTTCGGCCGGAGACCGGGACCTCAACCTCATCCACTCGAGTTGGGAGCAATCGCTTCGCCGGGCGGTCGAGCAGCTGCCTGACATTGAATTCCAATCCTCAGGCAACGAAAAGCCCTTTGACAGCACCAGAGAAGTCGCGCGATCCAGAGGATAGGATCGCCTGACCGGTTAGCGCTGTTTCTTCAATGACGCGAATCGCTTTTCCAAATCATCGATTCGCGCATTGATGCGCTATTCTGGCGGCTGAATCAAGCGCGGCAATCATGATCATTGAAACGGATACCTCCGACCGGGGCGGCGCGGAGGCACTTCATCGCTACGAACTCAACGGCGCGTATGACGAAATGTTCATTTCGGTGGACCATCCGCGCCGACAATATCGCCCCCTTCACAACCTGCTTTTGAACCTGGGTCCGGGTGAGTTGCGGCGAAGCAAGCAGGAGGCCGACCAGTCGTTTTTTAACCAAGGGATCACTTTTACTGTTTACGGAAATGACAAGGGCACGGAGCGCATTTTTCCTCACGATCTCCTGCCCAGGATCATCACGGCTGCGGAATGGGAAAAAATCGAGCGCGGATTGACGCAGCGAATTACGGCGCTCAATCTCTTTCTCAAAGATGTCTATCACGAGCGAAAAATCATTGAAGACGGCGTTGTGCCTGGGAGCATCGTCTACACCTGCAAACACTACCGCCGCGAAATGCGCGGCATCAAAGTTCCGGGCGACGTTTACATTACGGTAGTCGGCACCGATCTAATCAGAACCCCAGACGGCAATTTCGTTGTTCTGGAAGACAATCTGCGCGTCCCCAGCGGCGTCTCATACATGCTGACCAGCCGCAGAGTGATGAAGCAGATTTTCCCTGGCCTATTTCAAAAATGCCGCGTGCGTCCCATCGAGCAATACAGCCAGGTACTGCTATCAACCTTGCGCTCTTTGGCGCCCGAAGGCCGTTCCGAACCCACCGTCGTCTTGCTCACGCCCGGCGCTTACAACTCTGCCTACTTCGAGCACACCTACCTCGCGCGCCAGATGGGCATAGAACTTGTCGAAGGCCGCGATTTAGTGGTGCACGACAACATCGTCTACATGCGAACCACGTTCGGCCTTCAGAGGGTCGATGTGATCTACCGTCGCATCGACGACGATTATCTTGATCCTCTCGTCTTCGAGGGCGCGTCTTCTCTCGGCTCTGTGGGCCTCTTCAACGCCTATCGCGCCGGGAACATCGCCTTTGCGAACGCCCTGGGGACAGGCGTAGCCGACGATAAGGCAATCTACGCCTACGTGCCCAAAATTATTCGCTACTATCTTGACCAGGATCCAATTCTCGAAAGCGTCGAAACCTTCCTGATGTCCGATCCCGGCCAGCGTGACCACGTCTGCCAAAGGCTCGATGAATACGTAGTGAAGGCGGTAGGCGAATCGGGAGGCTACGGAATGCTGATCGGCCCCCACAGCACGCAAGAGGAGCGTGCCGAATTTCGTGAAAAAATTTACGCGCAGCCGCGAAACTACATCGCGCAGCCCACCATCAATCTTTCCACCGCGCCATGTTTTGTGGACGGAACCATCGAGCCACGACACGTCGATCTCCGCCCCTATGTTCTCTACGGCGAAAAAATCACGATCATTCCGGGCGGCCTGACGAGAGTGGCATTGCGTAAAGGCTCGCTGGTAGTGAACTCATCTCAAGGCGGCGGATCGAAAGACACGTGGGTTCTGCAAAATTGAGAATAAAAGAATTGGGTGACCAAGCGTCATGCTCTCCCGCGTAGCCGACAGTTTGTACTGGATGAGCCGCTATTTCGAGCGCGCCGATAATGCCTCGCGCGTGCTCAAGGCGACTTACGGCTTGATCCTCAATCCAGCGAAGTTCTCCACCGAAGAGCGTTGGTTTCGCGCCGTCTCTTCGCTGGCTCCCGGCGCCGCTGCTAAGAATGTCGACCCGCAGCGCGCCCTATTTTTGCTGGTAGCAGATCCCGAAGGCGCATTTTCGATCGTGAAATGCATTAGCGGAGCCCGCGATAATGCCCGCCAGGTCCGCGAAGAGATCAGTTCCGAAATGTGGGAACATCTCAATCGCCTCTACCACGACGTAACCGGTACTGAGCTGCAACCCGAGGATGATGCCGGCGCTATGCGAATGGTGAGCCTGGTTCGCGAGGGCTCCTACCGGTTTAGCGGAATCACCGCCGCCACCATGAATCACGATGAGGCCTGGCATTTCATCCAGCTCGGCAAATATATAGAGCGAGCTTGTAATCTCTGCGTCTTGCTCGACGCTTATTTTGCGGTCGACAAGAATGCCGATGATTTGGATTGGGTCGGCCTGCTAAGCAGTTGTGCCGCCTTCGAGGCGTATTGCAAAGCATGCACCGCTGAATTACGCCCAGAACGTATAGCCAATTTCCTGCTCCTGAAGCCCGAGTTCCCGTACTCCGTTCGCTATTCACTGGACCGCATGCACGAAGCTCTTACTGCCATCAGCGCCCTTTCCTTGAGCCGCCGCACCGCGAAAGTCGAAAGATTGATTGGACGGCTGCGATCAAGGGTAGCCTACGTGCACGTCGAAGAAATCATTTCCGGCCTGCATAAGTATCTTGCGGGAATTATCGAGCAATGCCGCGATCTGCACGCCGCGGTGCACGAAGTCTATATTGAATATCCGATTGAAGTCGCTTTCGAAACCTAAATGTTCTACGCCATTCGCCATTTCACGCGTTATCGCTACAGCCGTTCTGTCTGGCAGAGCATGATGGAAGTTCGCATGCACCCCAGAAGCGAGGGCAGCCAGCGCTGTTTTGTTTTTCAACTATCGGTAAATCCGAGAGCTCGAATCTTTGGCTACACCGATTCCTATGGCAATCTAGTCCACCATTTCGATTTGCCGTCGCGGCATGGCCAACTCACTATCATCTCCGACGCGCTGGTTAATATCGAACACATGCCGTCAGTTCCGGAGGTCATGGCTTACGAAGGCTGGCAGGAGTTGGAAGAAGCAATCGAAAAAAATGACTACTGGGATATGCTGATGCCAAGTCATTTTGCGCGCTCCTCGCCAGAACTGGAAGCATTGGCCAAGGAAATTGGAGCCAGCGAAAGAAGCGGACGTAGTCCTCTCGCATTCCTGCAGGATATTAATTCCGGCATATATAAAACTTTTAGCTACGTTAAGAAAAGCACTGCCGTAAACTCTCCCATCGAAGATGCGTTGCTTTCGCGGCAGGGAGTCTGTCAGGACTTCGCGCACATCATGATCGCTCTCGTTCGAAACGCCAGAATCCCATGTCGTTACGTGAGCGGCTATCTCTATCACAGCAGCGATAACGACTCGCCCGGTGACGGAGCCACGCATGCTTGGGTGGAAGCTTTGCTCCCAAATTTGGGGTGGATAGGTTTCGATCCCACCATTAATCGTCTTGCCGGTGAGAAGCACATTCGTACTGCTACAGGCCGTGATTACGCCGACGTCCCGCCAACCATGGGCGTGATGAAAGGAAAAGCCGATACCCAGCTTCAAGTTCGAGTGCGAGTGACGCCGTCGCAAGCCGTGCTCCCCCCCGACGAAGAGTTCGCAGCCGACGAAGAGTGGTCTCAATTTTTAGACGAGACCCAACAAGCCCAACTTGTCGAGGCTCAGCAGCAGCAACAATAGTTAGGAGTGTCCAGACTGCGGACGCTGCGTCGACGCGGTTAGCACGCCATGAAAGATTCGCATCTTGATTAAACTTCTGGCCTAAGGTCGCGCATATGCGGGACTATCGGGATCGGGACGGTCATAGTCGCGACCATACTTATTCTTGTGGGCGACTTCCAGACTCGATTCCGGCAGACTGAAATTTCCGAGGAAGTTATCGTTCGGAGTTACCGTTATCTCTCGCTGCACAGCCTGCAAAGCATCTGCCGAAACCGAGGAGTGGAAAACATGCATTTCGTATCGGCCGGGAAGCACACCGCTTAGGCTAATCTCGCCGCGCCCGTTGGAGATCGCATAATACGGAGTGCTTAGGGCAATTACCACGGCGCTCATCTGGGGATGAATGTTGCAGAAGATGAAAGATATGCCCGGTTTGTCGAATCTGACAAATTGAGTTGAGCCGCTTTCGTAGAGTCCGAGATCGAAGCGTTTTCCGTCGAACAACGAAAACACATTGTGAAAAAAAGGATCATGGTTGGGAAATTCGACCTGTCCACCCGCAGGAATTACCAGCAGCGAGGGATGAAAACTTTTATCCTTCTGCACTAGCTGAGGGATTGGCGATGTTTGCCGGGGTGGCTGCGGCGCGGGAGTCGTTCCCACAGGAGTGAGCCAGACTACAACTTTTGAGGCGTCGGAGACGTGGCGCCCGCTGCGCGTGAGTTGCACCTTGCCCTTGAGTTCCACATTCTGCGCACCGGCAAGAACGCAAGTCAGCAGTGCGACGCAGACGATCTGCCGGCAATGAGCGATGCGATACATGATCAGAATAATATTCCGATGGCTAGGTTGAGTTGATTTGTGGAACTGGCTTCGCTGTAAATGGGGAAAGTGCGCAGCCGTCTAAATTCAGCAGAGAATAACAAGTCTGACCGTGGCCGATAGACAAGATTTTCAAGGGTTCCACGATTGCGGCCCAGGATCGTGCTGAAATTATCGGCATCGACGGCAAAACCACGAATGTCGCTGGCAAATGCGTTGTCCTCCGCGAAGACGCCATTCAATTCCAGTTTGTTCGTGAGCTGAAATTTGAGTTGGCTCCATCCCCCAGCGGAGTCCAGGCCACGAATGCTTGTAGACGCGTAAGAAGGATCGCCGCCAAACAAAACCGCACGACCGATGCCCGCTCCCAAGCCTCCCACGCCGCGGCCACGATAAAATTCACCGGATAGAGTCAAGCGGCGCAGGATAGGGATCTGCCAATCCGCCATTCCAGCCCATGCGTCGACATTGCGCCCCCATGACCAGTTCTGGCGGCCAAAGTAACCCGCCGCGGCAAAGCTCAATTGGTGGTCAAATACAGTTCGCGACCATGCTGTGCGCATGGCGTAGGCGGGCTGACCCGATTGTTCGCCGGCTTGGGCTGTCCGGTAGAAGGGATTGTAGGGCGGCTCCCAATCAAGATTGTCGAGGATTCCTGCCTGCAACGTAATAGTCTGTTGCGCCGGAAGTTCAAAACGATGTTCGACGCGAATCTGCGGCGTCCAGCCCCAAAGATTTCCTGCGTACGCGAATGCTGGAATCGCGAGCGAGGCAAAAGATGTCGGAGAAAGCGGTGAAATAAAAAGGGAATCCTGCCCGGCGATCACGGAGGTGTTCTTCCAATCGAGGTGCACACTGGCAGTCTGAATGCGCGCGATTCCAAAGTTGACGCCATTGTTAGTCGAAGGAAATCCCCCGCCGAAATCGAACTGCACACTGGCCGAACTTTTCGCGCCGGCAAAAGTTGGCCCAAAAAGTTCGAGGCCGATCTCAGTTTGTCGCAACGTTGCTCCAAAAGTTGCTTGCGGATTGCCGGGAGCAACCGGTTGCGCGAAATTGGGCAGGTCGAGGTTGTCGGAAGCTCCCACATTGTGAAACGCATTCATCAATACGATCCCGGAAAGGCGAGCGCGATACTTGGCGGCGGTTTCAACCTTGGTCTGATACTGCTCGTCGATTTTCGAGCTCAGCAACTGGCTGGATTCTTCCAGCTTTTGAACTCGGCTTCCCAAGTCCGCGGTTGGACTCTCTGACGCGTCTGAAAATGCGGCCGAGGTTGTGTCGTGAGGCTTGGACTCTGTTCGAGCCAAAGTGGCGTTGGCGCTTGGCGCTGTCGAAACTGCAAGAGGCGCGAGCAGCTTGCGTGTGTCCTGCAGTTCTCGACGAAATTCCCACATCTCCGCGCGCGACTGTGCATTTTCGACGCGCATTTGCTCAATCATGGCCCGTAATTCCAGGACTTGTGCATTGAGTTCACGAAGCGACGAATTCTCGGGCTGCGATGCTTTTGCAGAGACACTTTCCTGCGCGGCGGCAAGCGTGATCACCAAAATTGAAACAGCCGCCGTTTGAATGACCGTACGAAGCGCAAAGCCTCTATGATCTTTCACAAATCCTCCTTCGCGACATTCGGGTCGCCACGAAATCGAAAACGGCATCACCTATCAGAATGTCGAATTGAGTTTCTTAGTCGCGCTCGCTGTTCACAGGTGAAAAAGGATTCGTCTTCAGTTCATCGCGGTCGCCATGCTCAAGTTTTTCCGGAGCGCGTCCAGGGACCGTGATGCGAAAAACTGTTCTAGCATCCGTCGCAGGTTCGGCCGCAAAAGTGCGTTCCACCGAAACGTCGCCGCCGTGATCCTGCACGATCTTCTGCACGACCGCGAGCCCAAGCCCCGTGCCATTCTCTTTGCCGAAACTCACAAAGGGATGAAACAGCTTGTCGCGAATTGATTCCGCGATCCCGGGGCCATTGTCCGATACAGAGATTACGATCGAATAGCCCTTACGCTCGACTGTCACGTCAACTCTTCCGTCTATACTGGGTGCAGCTTCGCAAGCATTGAGAAGAAGATTGTATAAAGCACGCTCCAGTTTGCGAGGATCAAACCACGCCAAACTTTGATCCTCATTATGCATCTGGATAGAGGTTCCTTGGTGGCGCGGGTGCAATCGCACTGCGTGCATGGCCCGCTGCGCAGTTTCCGCGACGCTGGCATAAGTTGGAGTCAGCGACTCACTGGTTCTCGCGAACTCAAGCAGTGAATCGATGAGGTCGGTCATCTGATTTACTCCGGTTCGGACTTCCTGATACAACTCTTCGCGCTGCGCGGAAGTTAGCCGGCCGTCGCAAAGGAATTCAGAATTAGCGACGACGGCGGCCAGCGCGTGGCGAAGATCGTGTGAAATCGAGCTCGCCATGCGCCCAATCGTCGCCAGCTGTTCAGATTCCAATAAGGCCTGTTGCGTCTTGAGCAGACTGGCGCGCATGCGGTCGAACGCCGCAGTCAGCTCCGCGACCTCATCGCCTCCGCGCCGGTCAAGCGGATGGTGAAAATCTCCACGTTCCAAAGCCCGTACGCCTTCCACCAAAGTAGCCAGCGGGCGGGTGAAGGTATGCGAAATGAGGAAAACCAGGCCGCTGCCCACCAGGACAGCAGTAAGACCTAGCAACAGCAGCAGGCGATTGAGATTGTCGAGGAACTTGGCGGCCTGATCGTAGGAGCCGAGCACGGTCAGGCGCACAGGAACTTGGTGCTGGCCTGACAAGTCCAGCGACGTAGCCACAAAGTTTTCGTTCCCCACTTCAACATCATGAGGATCAGCTCGCGAGGATTGCGTCGCCAAGTCACGCAGACCTGGGCTTTCAGTTTGGACCGGGGTCAGGGTTGTAGCAACGATCTCATTGCCATAGGAAAAAGCGACCTGGCTAGCAGAGACTTTGCTGATCTCGCGCGCGAAACGGTCATTGATTTCATAGCCGATGATCAAGAATCCGAGCAACGGGCCATCCGTTTTCGTGCCAAAGTAAACTGGCTGCACAAAAGTCTGGTACAGGTGATGGTCGTCGAACCACCAATGGCTGGACTCGTCTTCGTTCAAGGCTTTCTCAAAATATTTTTGCGCTGCTTCGCGGCTGAACCCCACCGATTTCGTGTGGAGAGCCACCACCACGCCGTTGCGGTCGGCGAGCACCAGAAGATCGCTTCCGGTCAATGACCACACATCTTTGGAGGCGTCCTGAATAGTTGCGGGATCGTGCGCCGTCATGATGGCTCTCGTGATCGGCAGGTAGGCGACCAATTCCGCGGAACTCGAAAACATCAGTTCGCGATCATGCTGAAAATTCCGAAAGGTAGTAACGGAGTTCTGCAGGTCCTGCGAAATTCCTTCGCGCACATGGTCCCGCACGCTGCGTCGTACGATCAGCAGGGCCAACGCGGTCAGGCACGTGGTGATCAATACCATTGAAAGAAGGAAGCGCGTGCGCAAGCGGGTCCGCGACACCAGCGCACTTCGGGAGTGTTCTGGAGACATTTGCGAAACGCGTTCTGGTGAAGGGTTCAAGTAGTTTCAGCGAACGAATTTGTAACCAACTCCGTGCACGGTCCGGAAGTGTACAGGATTAGCCTGGTCTCGTTCCAGTTTTTGCCGAAGCTTCAGAATGTGGTTATCGACAGTGCGGGTTGAGGGATAATTCTGGTATCCCCAAACATCGTTGAGCAGTTCATCCCGGCTGATGACTCGGTCTGGATTTCCCACCAGAAACTTTAACGTCTTGAATTCCTGTGCGGTTAAGACCACTACCTTACCGTCGCGGATCACCTCCATTTTCTTGAAGTCAATCGTGATGTCGTCGAAACTCACGAGACCAACGTTTGTTCTTCTTGAGGTGTGGCGCAGGGCGGCGCGCACGCGCGCCAGCAGTTCTCTGGGACTGAAAGGCTTGGTAACATAATCGTCGGCTCCCAACTCCAGCAGTAAGACCTTGTCGGAGACGTCGCTAGCGGCGCTTAAAACCACGATCGGCAATGTCGGCGCCTGAGCCTTGATCATTCGGCACAAATCGCCTCCTGAAAGCTTGGGCAAGCGGAGGTCAAGAATGATAACGGCTGGGGGAACGGCCTGAAAGCTCTCCAATGCCGATTGTCCGTTCGCCTGAACTTCGACAGTAAAGCCTTCAGTTTCGAACATGCGCTTGAGCGCCTTCTGGACAGCGGGGTCGTCCTCAACTACGAGAATTCTGCCCGTTGGTGGTTCGAAGCTCATCGGATCTGCCGAGTTGAACGCGCTAAGTGGAGTTACTGATTGACCCATAAAGGGTACGCTCCTACATTCCAGGTCGTCTTCGTTAATTACAGACGCTGAGGTACGAATACGTCAACGTCAACAGGAATAACTGAACATACATCGTTCTTATTCCACTTTTAGCGCCACCAGGGAAGTTTGACAAATTTTTGACATTTGCGAGGACTCCCTTAAGTCCCTCCAGTGGAAGCTGCGAGACCGGCATGGGGGCGGTGCGCCTCCGCGAGTTCAGTGTAGAACCGGGATGATCAGATCGGGTGCAGACGCGGACAATAAATTTGCCAACTGATGACATCGCTATGACACGGTCGAAGGACCGCAGCCGTAGCATTTCTCTCGAGACCAAGATAAATCGCATTCGGACTTGCGCCGGACGATCCCGTCTCAAATCACACAAAGGAGGAATTAACATGCCTCGTGTTTTTAGTCGTGTTCGCATCGCTGTTTTCTCACTGGGACTCATGCTCATGCTCGTTCCCGGCGTAGCCGCAGCGCAATATCAACTCACCAACCTTGTCTCCAATCAGAAAGGAGCGGCGTCACACACCGATCCACTGCTGGTGAATGCATGGGGACTCGCTTATGGGCCCGGTGGACCGTTCTGGGTCAGCGACAACGGAACGGGTTGGTCAACACTTTACACCGCCGCAGGCATGAAGGAAGCTTTCGAAGTTCAGATTCCTAAAACGAGTGGCGACGGACCCGGTTCGCCTACCGGCATCGTGTTTAACAACTCGCAAGATTTCCAGGTACAGGGATGGGCTTCGATCTTCCTTTTCGCGACGCTCGACGGCGGCATTATTGGATGGGCGCCGCAATCGAATCCCACGACTGGGATTGTTGCGGTAACAATCCCGGGCGCGGTCTATACGGGTTTGGCTAATACCAGCAGAGCTTCCGGGAATTTATTATTCGCGGCGGACAATGCCAACAACAAAGTGGATGTATTCGATGGCTCATTCAAGCTGGTGAAGTCGTTTACTGATTCCACTCTTCCCGCGGGGTTCGCACCATTCGGCATCAGCGACTTCGGCGGACTGGTCTTTGTTTCGTTTGCGTCGTCTTCGGGAGCGCCGGGTGGCTACATTGATATCTACAGTGAAGGCGGTGTTCTGTTGAAACGTCTGGCGCAGGGCGGCCCCCTTAACCAGCCCTGGGGTTTCGCAATAGCCCCTAGGAATTTCGGTCCGCTGAGCAATACACTATTGGTTTCCAACAACACCAACGCGGGAACGATCAACGCATTCAATAGCGTTACTGGGCAGTTTGTTGGGACAGTCAAAAACTCGGCGGGCAAGAATATTGTGATTCCGCAGCTTTGGGGAATTGAGTTTGGAGGCGGGACGGCAAACAATGGGGGCAAAAACGAACTCTTTTTTACCGCTGGCCCGGACAACAACTTGGCGGGCACATTCGGCAAGATCGCGATCAACTGATTGTCGCAGGGTTGCGTCACTCTTTTGTTAGGTAGCGCGGAGTTTATAGGAAGAGATACGATAGCGAACCACCCTCAAAATCCGATTTCACGGGCCCGGTGCCAGATGCTTATTTCTGCCACCGGGCTCGTGACACGCCCAGTTATTGAGGACGGGCTCTTCCTTTCCGTCAAACAGTCAACCCTCTTGCGAGGACTATTGCTGCTCAATTCTGCGTACGATGTCGTCGATTGTTCCCGTCATGCGGCCCAGTAACAACTTCTCCTGCGCCGAGAGAACGCTGGAAATGGTTGATGAGATAAGGACATCCTCTACCTCATCTCGCGCCCCAACGAGCTTAGCAATCACTCGGACGTGACTGCTTGACTTCTCTTCCCCAATAGCCCCGGATTCAATTAAGGTCTTGGTGTCGTTATCTGTCATGGTGCCTCCGGATACTTCTTAAAGACAACTCGCTGCCTAATAGGAGGAATTGATCGACAATACACTCAATTTCTGCGGGTCAGAGAGATCGAGCTTCCACAGGTGGGGGAGACCAGTGGGTTGAGCTAGGCCCTGCTGTTCAAGTGTTGCGAATGCTGCATCGATGGCGTTCCTTGCTTCGCGAAGACGGAAAGCTATCTCAGTAGCATCGATTACCACAACTTCTGTTTTATAAACCTGGTTTCGCAGTCGCCCGAAGTCCAGAATAGCCTGCATCAGTTCCTCTTTTTGCTTCTGGGTATCCACGTGCGACCATCTGGCCAGGAAACCATGCGCCACGTTACTCACAACTTCGCGCAAACGATCTAATTGCATGAGTGACCCCGGTAAAAAATGTGCGTTACTTTGCTTGTTTTCGGCCTGTCGATCCCTGATACATTTTCGCCATTCGTAAAAGGGTCTTGGCACCGGTGTCGCCCATGAGCGCATGGACCGTCAGTCTTGTCTCCGCTTGTTCTGGCGTCAGCTTATTAACTTTCGGAGCGCTGTAGGACTTCAATTGCCGTTTTTGATTGGTAGAACTTAAAGGATATGCGTTTTGCCCGATTCCACCTGAGCGCATAATTCGCCTCACGTTTGCAGCAGAGTAAACTCAGGATTCATTTGAGACGAGAAACCAGTCTGTCCATTGGAAGAATGATTCTTGTTCCAGAAACAGAACACAGGCCGGACCGTGGTCGGAGCAGTTTGCGACTAAGAAGATTGCATAATACCGGCAGGCTGAAGTCTGACCCTGCGAGCGGACCCTACGAAGTTTGTCTCCGGGCGCTTTGCAGGGTGCTGTAACGAGCGAGCAAGCCAATGGAGCGTCCATGGTGCTCGATTAACGAATGAGGGCTCGCCAGTCGAAGATTGGGCAAAGTAGCAGTGATGAATAGCCGTCCCATTGCCACCAGCGCAAGCATGCGCATTTCGACCGCGTCCGCTGCTATTTGTTTTCCCAGTTCCGCCAAACTCGGGTCGTCGTTCCCGCGCGCAGCATTTCCGAAGCGACTGAACTGGAGTGCAATGTGAGACAGAGCTCTAGCATAGGCCAGGGCCGCCCACGCTCTTTCTCGTTTTATTTTTAAGAATTCGTCGGCAGGAAGGCACGAACGAAGAAATATTTCTTCTTCCGGATCAACTAGATTGCGGAAAGCCTCAATATCCAAAGAGCCGATCAATACTTTGGCTTGATCAAGGGCGAACGGTCCCCGGTTGCGACGAACAGCGATGGAGGTAAGCACTATTACCACCACAACCGCCAGCGCTACGTAAATCACGGTTGGACTCATAGCAACAACCTCCTCAATTCAAGGTTCCACTCTTTAATTGTAGCCAAGGACATTTCGAATGGCTGGACAATTTTGTTTGCCGGCGCGATCAGGTAGCCAATCCAGAGCAGAACGGCGATGTGGTATCCCCCGGTGGGCAGCAAATTCAGCGCTCTAGAAACGGAGTTAGAAAGATCTCCCACACGCAAGGCAGAATTTATGAGCTCGACGCTTGCAAGAACACCGAAACCGAAGGCGATTCCGAACAGATAGCTTCGCAGAGAAATGCCCAAAAAACCGGAGAAGAGAAATAAGAAAAGGACTTGGCCGCATTGAACGCAGGCGACGCCCCTGGCCACCCAGGCAGCACCTGCCATCATGCTGTTAGAACTATGCCCAGCGGCAAAAATAGAGAAAAGAACGACGCCGGCGACGAGCAAAAGGGTGGTCCAGCGAAGTAAAGTGTAGGCAAGCGCATCCAGCGTTCCTTTCTCTCGGAAAACATTGGTGAAAATCTCTTGGATCACGCCAAATCGGAGAGCGGCGCTTATTGCCATACTGGCGAGGAAGACACGCGTGTACCAACCACCCCGATTGAATCCAGCGACTGAAATCGTGAAAAGTAAAACGAACTCCGCAATTTCATACCAAACATAGAGGACGAACACGGGGAAATTGTGGTGTAAGCGGCGCACCCACAGAAGTATGGCAACGACCATTAAAAGGATATGGGGCGCGACCCAAAGGTATAACAAGAGATATCGATACCAATGTGGCATTCCAGTCGATGGTACTATAGTTCCCGGAAAGCCGATTTGCAATATGGATCTCGCCCCGAAACTTGACTATGTGGGCGGTATGCATCCCGTCTTATCGCAGATCGGCCACGGGTTGCCGTCGGCAAAGCTCGAGGCGGACGTGACCAGCAGAATGACGCCTATTGCCAAAACTCGCAGAATATTCTTCACGGTATTGCTCCTTGATGGGAATGGAGACACCGTGCTACTCTGCACGGACAATTGACTGTTCGCGCGCCCGTCGCGCCTAACAACTCTTTTCGGAAAGTGTAAAACTGTGGTCCTTCTATCGGCTATCCAAGACTTCGAAGGCAGAACGCTGAGTGCCGTTCCTGGATTGTTGGGGAAATTGCGCTATGTGGTGATCCTGTGCAAGAACAAAAGTGAAGGTTTTCACTGGGGATTGCAGAAAATCTATGGAAGCGGAGCGGCCGAGAAGGCCATCAGGAACTCGCACCGAGCCCTGATTGCCCAAGTACTGAGAACTCCGTTGCGGGATCTTGAGGAGGACCTGAGGCACTCCGCGGCGCGAGCGCGAGTTACAGACTTTGAGTTGTTAGCTTGCTTCGAAACGTCTCAGCGGAACGCGCTTCCAGTTCAGAATTTTCGGGCTTCCGAAAAGCATTTCATGTCAGTTCTGCACACTCTTTCTGCTCTGGCTCAGCATAACGCACCTGCCATCCCCCAAAACGTATCGCCGCCCCCACCACCTGCCCAATCACCTCGGCCTCCTGTGGGTGCTTAAGAGTTCGAACCGGAACTGGTGACAAAGGATGCGGTTGCAGAATGATGTGGTCGCGACTCACGTTACACCACGAACAAACAAAACCAGCGCGGGTTTCGATAAAGTAGATCGGACGCTCCATCTCAGAGCGCCAAACCCCTTCAACCACTCGATTCTTGGTTTCGTCTACCTGCACGAAGCTGCCAGGCGGCAGCAATGGATACATCGTGAAATCTTCTGCGCCTATATAGCCGTAGGTATATCGGTCATCGGCAAGCGTCGAGAGATAAGTGAGCGGCACCACGCCCCATTGCTCGATCATTCGCGCCATATTAGTTGTCCGAGCGAGTGAGAAACCTGGATCTAGCCGCACCGGAATCCTTGCTTCGCTCGCTACTCCTGAAACCTCAGTGAGATGTGACCGATTCGGCCTCGCCGACCCCAGATCGGCGGCGATATCATTCAGATCGACGCCATACCACGACAGCAGAGCCCGGTAATCGCAACGATAGATTGCCGCCAACGCATATAAACGAAAAATGCTGGGAACAACTCCCTTGGTCTCGATATCAGACAGCCGACTCGGCGGAATAGCAAACTCGTCGTTCCCTAGCCTTCGCGCAACTTGAATGCTGCCGGTTTCCACATCTCGCATCGTGTAACCAAGCGATTCCCTCATCACCCGAAGCCTGTGCCCACCCGTAAGCGACACTCTAGCACCCCCTCATTCCGACAATACTAGCAGTCATATTCAGCCAAGTAAAACGAATCGCGACCCGCTTGTTCGAGTTTCGTAACACAAATGATCGGCCTAGCGTATTGCAGCAATGGGACTTCCAGGGTTCTTTCGTTCTCGTGGTTTACGGCTCTCTGTCGCCTTCGGAAATCCATCGGCACCTTCTGGCCGTGCTTTGTTTGCTATTCGTAAAGTCATGTCAAAGGATGATACGAGAATCGAGAGCATCGCGTAGTCAGGCGCGCTAGTCAGGGAAGATGGCTCCTGGAACATTGTCAGCTCGCATGGGACATCCTCGACACACTGGATGTACAGCGCGCCGGTTGACGTTTCAGCCCGTTAGTAGCCAGCGCCCTCAGCGACTTGAGCTACTTTGTCGCGCCGCGCGACGCCTCAACTGAAGAGCCAAGAAAATCGCGGATCAATGAGGCGATCTGATCCGCAGCCGTGTCCAATGCGAAATGACCAGCGTCGAGAACGTGAACTTCAGCCTTCGGTACATCCCGGCGATAGGCGTCCGGCTCCGAAAGGTCGAAGGAGAGGTCATACTTCCCCCAGATCACGAGCAGGCGTGGCTGCCTGGCGCGCATCCAGGCTTGCCATTTCGGGTAGGCGTCTACATTGGTTCGATAGTCGTAGAAGATATCGCTTTGAATCCCAGCCTGGCCAGGCTGGTTGAGAAAGGCAAATTCATCGGTCCACAGATCCGGATCGTAGCGTTCCACATTGGGATCGTTTCCGAGATGGCGCGTCCGCGTCGTAGCTAGTGACAGGAGATTTGTGCGCAGCGCACTTTCGTTGGCCGCGCGATCGGCCCAAAAGGCCCGCCGCGGCTTCCAATTCGCCCCCAAGCCTTCGTTGTGCGCTACGGCGTCCTGGACAGCCGTCCGGAAAAGCCTTGCCATTGCCGGGAATGCCTTGCTTATACGCGTTGATCATCGCGGGATTTCCCGGAATAGCCTTGATTCCATTTTCCGTCTGACTCACTGCCACATCCTGCCATGTGTCGTATCGTTATGAACTCAGAAAGCGCGACCCCGTTTGGCGCTTTCAGCGTGAACCTGTCCTGCTCAGCAAGGGCCACGCTCAGCAAGGCAGAGAGGGATACCACAATGATCACAATCGCCGGGGCGTTCTTAGTCTTCATCTCCATTTCCTCCTTTTTCTCATTTTTCAGTCATTAAGCCTTTACTTTTTTTGCGGTAGCGCTGCTGTCAATCCGCTGCCGGTGCTTTCAGGCACGGAAATCTATCCCGCCGGTTGCGGCGCGTTGAGAAATCCCTCAGACTGATCTTTTTGCGGCCAGCTTTCCCCAACCGGCACTTCAGGGCTCGTTAGGCGTATTCCACATTTCTTCGTGCCAAGGCTTTACCACGCGATCTTAGCGCCTGTGAATTTCTGTGTCTGAGCAAGATTGCTTTTGCACTCGACGATGTCAGGCGCGAGAAACGCAGAGCGTAATACTCTACGCACATAACGATCCTGCGACCCGTATGCCGGGCGATCGATTTCTGATCGAGCAATTTTCCATCCAACAATTGATTGATGTTGCTAGATCGTCGACGTTACGGGAATCGAGTGCTTGGAATCTTAAAGTACAAGACCTCGGCTGCGGTCAGAAGCGCGACTTACAAGCAGTAATCTAATTTAGCTCTACTCGATCACTTACAAATTAAAAACAATTGAATAAACAGTAATTAAGTTTTGTCGAATGCTAGCGACGGCGTTTCTCGCAAATGATCGCCGACAAGTTACAAATCGACTAAGCAGAAATAAAGTTCATAAACAACCAGACACGCCTCGCACGCATTGCGCTCATCTTAGATGAACGAATTTTAACGTTAGCAACCCTCGCCACGAGTGCGAATTGTTAGATGAATGGAAATTAATTTGCGCTGATGTCTAACCCATGAGTTAAGCTCTCTGCCGCAGCACAAGGGGGCCACGTGATCGTTAATTCCAAGAAGAATTTGCGGTGTGCGAAAGATTTGTTGTGCGTAATTGTTATGGCTGTCGCGATAATGCTAGAGGTTTCTGCAAGCGCGCATGCGCAAGTAGCTGGTGGAACCATATCGGGTACGGTTTCGGAAACTACCGGAGGTGTCGTGGCCAAGGCCCGCGTTGAGATTACCAACGTAGACACCGGAGTCGAGCGCGAACTAACAACGAACGACGAGGGGTTTTATTCGGCCCCGAATCTCCTTCCCGGAATTTACAAAGCTAAATTCTCCGCGCCTGGATTTAAGACTGAAGCTCGAAGCGAAATCACTCTTACCGTTGGCGCATCGATCGGTTTGGACGTCTCTTTGCGCGTCGGCTCCACGTTGGAGACCATCACGGTGGAGAGCGAAGTTCCGGCGGTGCAGCTCACAAGCTCTGATATTAGTGCTGTGGTTAACGCCACAACGGTTCGTGAACTTCCTCTCAATGGACGAAGCTGGACAGACTTAGCGCAGCTTCAACCAGGCGTCAGCGCCATCCAAACGCAGCCCTCATTTGCTGCCGGAACGGATCGCGGAAACCGCGGTTTCGGGCAACAGCTCACCATCTCCGGCGCGCGTCCCCAACAAAATAATTATCGCCTTGATGGTGTCAGCCTCAACGACTATGCGAATGGCGCGCCGGGCAGCGTGCTCGGCGGAAACCTGGGAGTCGACGCCATTCAGGAATTTTCCGTGTTGACTACGAATTACTCGGCGGATTACGGAAAAACTTCGGGCGGCGTCGTCAATGCTATTACCCGATCTGGTACCAATCAGTTTCACGGAAGCGTCTACGAATTTCTCCGCAACAGCGCCCTGGACGCGAGAAATTATTTTGATCAGAGCTCGATTCCTCCCTTCAAGAGAAACCAATTTGGCGGAGCCGTCGGCGGCCCGATTTTTAAAGATAAAACGTTCTTCTTCGGTGACTACGAAGGCATTCGACAGGGAAAAGGAATTTCGCAACTTACGACGGTTCCGTCGATCAATGCGCGCAACGGAATCTTGTGTTCGCAACAACCCGCCGACGGATCATGCTTCACGAACACGGTGCCCGTCGATCCGAACGCCGCAGCCTTTCTCACCTTCTGGCATGCGCCTAACAACACAGTTTCTCTGGCGAATGGCGACATTGGAGAGTATGTCTTCTCCGGAAACCAGATAGTCAACGAAAATTTCTTTACCAATCGTATCGACCACCGGTTCTCCGAAAAAGACAACATGTTCGGCACTTACATGTTCGATCACACCACTTACACCTCCCCCGATGGATTAAACAATGTGCAGTTCGGAACGACAACCGCCCGGCAGTTTTTATCAATTGAGGAAACTCACTCTTTCACGCCCAGCTTCACAAACTCGGTGCGGATCGGCGGTAACCATGAAAATGTAAACAACAACCAGAGCCTTTTTTCGCTCAATCCCGATGCGTCGCGAGTTGACTTGGGCGTAGGTGGGACAGCATTTGCCGGTCGGACCGCTCCATCGGTCATCGTGCCCGGCTTGACCATTTTCTCGGGCGGATTGGGCGGAAGTCCAACTTACTTTTTTCATTGGAATTCCATTCAGGCATATGACGATGCCTTCTTCACGCGAGGCAAACACTCCATCCGCTTCGGCGGTTCAGTGGAGAAGATGATGCTCAATGTGCTGGCCGCCACCGACGCCAATGGCATTTGGAGGTTTCCGTCGTTGGGAGACTTCCTGCAGAATTTACCTTCGAAATTTCAGGGTGGATTCGCCAGCACGCTGACTCCGCGCAACCTTCGCCAATCATTGTTCGGCCTTTACTTGCAGGACGACTGGCGTGTGAAGCCAAGACTAACTTTGAATCTCGGCTTGCGTTACGACGTCTATCAGCGTCATCACGAAGAGGCTGGGTATGCGACAACTTTTCTGGTCGGTCCGGGCGCGAACCTT
>Ga0209332_1000020_pt1 | contig 40560 bp, 27 predicted proteins | sample BlaSpr_A8_OM3_M1_FD_187974 | JGI IMG/M metagenome (GOLD analysis project Ga0209332, IMG submission 187974) | Forest soil microbial communities from Thunder Bay, Ontario, Canada - Black Spruce, Ontario site 2_A8_OM3_M1 (SPAdes) (version 2) | ecosystem: Environmental > Terrestrial > Soil > Boreal...
ATTCCCCTCACTAAGAACGTAGTCGCCCAGTTCCATGAAGAACATCAGCGCCGCTACGGCTATCACCATCCCGGGCGGGAGATCGAGCTAGTTACGTTGCGTCTTCGAGCCAGGCTGCGCACGCCGCCGCTATTTACACGGCCGAAAAGCAAGGTGGAACGAACCCTCAAAGAGGCCGTGGCTGAACCGGCTCCGCTTGAACTCGCGCAAGTTTATTTCAATGACAAACCCGTACGTACACCGGTTTTCAAACGCGCGGACTTTGTTCCTGGGCAAATTCTGAGGGGACCGGCAATAGTAACCGAATATAGCGCCACTACTGTGATTCCGCGAGGGAAGCAATTTTGGATTGATACTGCGGAAAACCTTGTGATTAAAATTAGTTAGCTAAGGAAGAGCGGATGAGCGATTCGGTCGTAAACATTCAGATTAGTCCGGCAGTTGAACCCGTCTCACTCTTCCTCAGGTTCTTTCTTTTCCTCGATGGCCATATCCTTCAATTCGCTGGACTCGAAAACCTCTCCGCACTCCTGGCATTCAACATACTCGGATTCTTCATCCCGAGAGACAATCTGAACTTGCGGGTGCTTGCATTGCTCAGGGACAACTTTCTTCTGAGGAGAACGGGACGGCTGGCTAAGCGTCATAAACTTAAAGATCTATCCCGAAAAGGAATGTGCATTGTCTGAATTGGCGATATTTTGCGGCGGTGTGTCAAAGATGTCAAGTGCTGAGAGAAAAAAATCCAGGTGTCACCTAGTGGCTGACCCTGATGCCTGACCTCCATGCCGACCCATCCATCACGCGGAAACTTGTGGATTGATTAAGACGGTGACCTAGTTTTTTGCCGCCGGGGCTGACAAATCTCCCGGAAAGCTTTTCAGGGAGACCTCGCGCCGCTGCGAAGAAACCTTCTTCGTCTTATCGCTTGTACTTTCTATGAGGGTCCCTTTGATCACGTAATAAGCTTCGTCGGCCCGGATCTTGCCTGCGCCACGCTCGACGGTGCCGTGGAATTCAAATGCCACGCCGTGGACTGTATCGGTCGTAAATGTGAGTTGATTGTCATCAAGTTTGCCGGACTTAAAAAAGTGATCTAGAAAAACGCCGCGATCACTTTCAGAATCGCCATAGCGTGAAACAAAGCCCGTCACCTGCCCCTTTCCTTCCACCGTGATCTGAACAAATTCTCCATCCTGCAAAAAGGTATACATGCCAGAGTAATCCGCAACCTTATTGTCCGTGGTTGGGTGCAAGTTCGACTGCGCGACGGCATAGATGCCGTTGAGAGCAACAAGAGTGATCAGGAGGAGAGCGACAATTTGCGGCGCGCGAATGCGGATTATGATCATGCTACCTCGGTCCTTAATTAGTATAGATGTCCGGATCTGTATTGCTGGTCTCTACGAGGCGCCGGTCGAAAACAGACCTCCACCATGTCAGCTATAATCTTTTACACATACTTCTGACAAGGTAGTCGCCATCTGAGGCAAGTGATGGTCGCCTCGGATCCCGCCTTTGGATAGCGCCGTCGTGGGAATTGGCTGGATCGGTAGTTGATCAATTTGGTCAAACCATTAGGTTTGAACGAGTCAGGTGAACAATCAGGTTGAACAATACGGTTGAATAATAAGGATCAGAGATGGAATCTACCGGGAGGGAACTGCTGAAATTATTAGTGGAACGCGATCCCGTCACCGAGGAATTTCGGAGCGGCGTTCGAGCAATTTTGCGCCCGGAGGTCGCAGGGAGCAGAGAAGCGGATCTTTGGCATGACGTTTTCGTTCAGCAGCCGCTCCCATGGAGCCGCTTCATGCAATCGGCCCTGTTGCACGCGACAGCTCTGGCACTGATATGGACAGTTTCGGTCTCATGGATGCGGCAACAGAAAATCCTGGACCATGCCGCTTTTGACCGCTCGTCGCTGATTACGTACACTCCGCAAGAATATCTGCCACCGCTCGATACCGGCGCATCGGAAGCGCCGAAGACATTAAAGGGAGATCCGGTCTTTGCGAAACAGCCGATCCTCTCGGTTCCGCAAGAGGCCAACAGCCGAGCGCAAACTATCGTCGTGCCGCCAGATCTCAAGCTCAACAAAGACGTTCCGTTGCCCAATATTATCGCCGCCGGAACGATCGTCCCGGCAGTACCACTCGAAGCGACGCACGCCAATCTGTCACGCGTGGTCGTTCCTGAGACACAAGTCATTGCCCCTTCGCCGGACGTGCAGTTTGCACAAAGCCGGGTGGTTCCAGCCGCGATCAGATCGGACATAATTGCGCCCCCGCCCGAGATCACGCAACGTCACACTCGTGGCTTGGCCGCACCGGAGACAGCGGTGGTAGAACCACCTCCTGACCTGATGCAATCGACAAGGGGAAAAGCTGGGCGAATGAACATTGGCCCCAGCACCGTAGTGGCGCCGGCTCCGCAGATCACGTTAGCGGAGCAACATGCTATGGCATCGCGCGGCACCGGTCGTTTGTCCGGCGGCAGCATACAGCCGGTCGGCCCCGCCCCAAGTGTTTCTGCGTCAGGCAACGCGAACTCCAGCGGGCGCTTGATCGCTCTCGGCATTCGTCCCGCCGCGCCTTCCGGGCCTTTGGCAGTTCCTGCAGGCAATCGTCGCGGAACATTTGCCGCGACGCCCCAGGGAAAACTTGGCGCTTCCGGAACACCCGATGTGAATGGAGCAAAGTTGGACGCGAAAGGACCTGGCAGCGCGCGAAACAGTAGTTCTCTGCCATCAGGCCTGCACGTTGGACGTGGGGATTCCACCGCGGACGACGGACGGGAGGTCGCCAGCCTGTCGACGCCGCGAACTGGAGCAGAAGCACATTCGGGCGCGCGTACCGCCACGGCTGTATCGGACGACAAAATCACCGATGTGGATCGGCAGGTGTTTGGCGGGAAACGGCCTTACGCCATGACGCTCAACATGCCGAATTTAAATTCTTCAACTGGTAGTTGGGAAATTCGTTTTGCTGAGGTTGAAGCAGGCAAGAAAGTTGGAGATCTACTGGCGCCGGTTGCGATGGAAAAATCAGATCCCGGATATCCGCTGGAATTGATTCGATCCAACGTCCACGGAATGGTCACTCTTTTTGCCGTGATTGGCACTGACGGTAAAGTTGCCGAAATTCGTGTTCTCAACAGTCCCGATGATCGGCTGGATTCCTACGCTACAAAAGCCTTGGCGAAATGCAAATTTGCGCCCGCTGAAAGAGCAGGCAAACCCGTGGCATTGGAAGCGGTCGTAAGAATTCCATTTCGCGTGCGGCGAAGCTTTTAATTTATTGTCGAGCCGACGTTGATTTCTCTCCCGGCAGTGCAGCATACACGGCGGGGTTCGCGCAAACTTCGTAGTAGTAGCGATCGGTCCAATGCAGGATTGTCAGGTCGCGGACATCGACCTGCGCGATACGACTCTTGCGGATCACAATTTTGCGGAACGCTCCGTTCGCAATGGGTACAGTCCCGATAAAAAACTCGCGCTGCTCATCGACCCAGCGTCCGTTAAACCCTGACTCTGTGGTACTCACGGCCCAGGGCGCGAGTGAAATTTCTTGTTGCAGTTTCAAGAAAGCCGGTTCGCTCAGGCAGATACCTCCGACGTTGTAGTTGAGGCGCATCTCTTCCGTCGCTGGCTCTCCGCTCGGCCCAGCATTATTACTTCCGCCGATCAACACCGAATACACCTGGAATACGCCAGCGTCGGGCGCGACTTTTTTGCGAACCTGTTTACTGCAAGAAGAGAGTCGGTCGCTCTCATTGATGGCATCAGAAATCATGATGCGATGCTCGCCATCCATCAAGTACAGCGGAGGCGAATCCTGATACGAGATCCCCAGGCCCACTTCCAGAGCGGGCAAACCCGAACGTTGCAGCAGTTCGTTGTATTCGCGCAGAAGATTCACAATCTCCCATGCCAGCACGCAGGTGCGGCCCACGCTCAGCATGGTTTCACCTTCGCGCTCCAGCAGCGCCACAATGATAGCGTCGCCTTCGAGGAAGACTTTTGTGGCGCCGTATTTCGCCAATAACTTATTCACTGGATCGTAAAAATTCAGGCTGAAATAGGAAGCCGCATTCATATCCTTTTCCATCAACGACCGTGTGAGACGGGACGAGTCGCGAACGTCAGCCTTCAATATCACGTGGTGGACAACTCGATCTTCCGCTGGCTTTTGATCTTCCGGCGGCAGGAACTCATAAAGCATTCCGTTGAGCGTGGAAAGTTCGCGAGTTTTAGAATCGCTAACCAAATTTATGCTGTCGAAGCCCGCGCTTACGGCCTCCAGTCCACGCAAATCGCGGTGATAGCAGCAAAGATCGTGAAGAAGGCGAGCGGCAAAGCGGCTGCGCTCGGAGCCGCGGCAAGATGCCACGCGGCCAATGGCGGCAAAGAGCCGCTCAGAGTGCAAACGGCTTTCGCCAATGATCTTCTCCACTCGCTCCGCTTCCTCGCGGTACATGAGAGCATTCTTGATCTGCTGTGGATTCACGCGTGGCGCATATTCAGCCAAAAGCGGCACCGCTTCATAGGAAGCCACAACCTGTGCCAGAACTCCCTCGCGCTGCAGCGTTCGAGACCACACGTCAAGTTGGTCTTTTCGGTTGCGATCTTCGGGCGTCGAATCTTCGCCATTTCCCGTCCCGACCAGCATGTGGGCATTCGCGGGAACATTGAGGGCCTGTTCCAGTTGATCATCGTCCATTCCCTCGCCGTAGCCCAGTTCGCGAAAAAAATTCAGGGCGAACTGCCGGAGACTAGGAAATCTGTCGGAATCTTTATCGAAGTTGCCGAACATGTAATAGTGCTCGGCGCAAAGATAATCGTCGCGGCCATCCTCCGTAAAAATTAAGGGATTCAGAAAGAGACGATAGCAATCGGCAGGCAACTCGCCCAGCAGCGATCGTCGCGTGCGAGCTAGCGTTTCTTTCTCAATTTCGCGCAACAGGCGGAAGATCTCCTGACCAGCGCGGCGGATAATGATCTTCTTGCGGACCTGGAAGGAGGAAACCATTTCGTGGGTCTGCATTGTTTTCGCGTGCCGCAAGCCGTCTAGCGACTTCGTTTTCGCGCGGCACTGCTCGAGAATGCGGGCGAACTGCGCTTGCAGTTCGAGACGAATGAATTTCAATACTGCCAGCCGGCCCAATAAATCGATTGACGGATTACCTTCCGCCTTGGCGCGATTCAGGATGGCAAGATGAATCGATACCATCAGAGGCTTGAGGTCCGCGGGCCCGGCCTTGCGGGCTTTGCTGACGCTCTGGGATGCGATATTGAATTTGGACGGCGACGAAAATGCCTTGTCGATTTCGAAAAGCGATTCCACGTCTCCGAAGTGGCAGATGTAACGCCCGAGATGAAAACTTAAATCGGCTGTAACGCGCGGGCTAAGAAAAACGTCATAACGGAGATTGTCGACGCCGAGTTGTAAATTGCTGAACGAAAGAGCAGGCCCGTAATACTGAAGATCGGGTCGAGCTGTGGGTTCGGAACTGCGCAGCCGAAAAATCGGGAGCTTGGGCATCGTCCTTACACGAGTATTGGTAAATTATTGAAATTGCAGTACCAAACAGCAGGCTAGCATGTAGGCGATGCAGATCGAAAGTTACGCTAGTGCTTAACTTTCAAGGGTTGAAAGCCGCCATCTTGGCTCGGTGAGCGCATTGGGCTGAGTCGCGTTATTGGCTGGCGCGACGAGCTCGTTCAAATTCATCTCCCTTTTTCCAATCAATAAGATGCGGCTGGCTAGCTGCTTCCCATCCCAGCGCGAAGCCGAAGCGCGCCATGGCTGCATCGGAAGTGTAGTCCATGCCGGGATGATATTCATCGCTCGGTTGGTGGTAATGATGGGCCGTGTAATCGGCATCCTGTTCCCGTCCCCACGCCTCATCGTGGCCCTTGAACTTCATCCCCTCGTTGATAGAGAACGCAGGAATGCCGACTCGTGCCAGGCTGAAGTGATCGGAGCGGTAATAATGTCCGGCCTCGGGGCGGGCGTCGGGACGAATCGCAAAACGGAAATCCTGGGCAGTCGCTTGCACCGCGGGATAAAAAGTTGTTCGCTCGGCTCCCGAAACCTCAACCTCCTCGGGAGAACCAAGTGGTGGCACATCGTCGTAATTGAGATCGAGCGAAATCTTTCCTGCAGCAATCGGGGGATGCTTGCCCAGATATTCGGAGCCCAGCAAACCTTGTTCTTCCGCCGTAACCGAGACGAAGTAAAGCGAGCGGCGCGGCCTTTGAGCGGCAGCAGCGTAAACGCGGCCGATTTCCATGAGGATGCCGCACCCAGTGGCGTTATCCATGGCGCCGTTATAAATGTTGTCGCCCGGCATGTCGGGACGGATGCCGAGATGGTCGTAGTGCGCCGTGTACATTACCCCTTCGTTCTTTAATACGCGGTCAGCGCCGGGCAGAACCGAAATTACATTATTCGATTCGAATGGCCGAATCTTGCTCGTCATCCGCGCGGAGAGACGAACATGCAGCGGCACGGGTTTGAAGTCGCGCGAGTTTGCATCGGACATCATCTTGTCTAGATCCATGCCCGAATTCGAAACAAGCTTTCGCGCCACATCCAGCTGAATCCACGCCGCGCTTTTCAGCCGAGGAGTAGCGTCAAGTTTGAGAAATGATTTTTCGCCAGAGTTCGAATTGCGCACCACGTCCCATGAGTAGCTGGCCATCTCGGTTTTATGAATGAGGATGGCGCCCACCGCGCCCTTGCGTGCCGCTTCCTCGTACTTGTACATCCATCGCCCGTAGTAGGTGAGAGCCTTGCCGGTAAAGAATTTTGGATCATCAGAAGGCGGCTCGTTGACCAGCATCAGAAGCACTTTGCCTTTGACGTCCACGCCCTTGTAATCGTCCCAGTTATATTCGGGTGCCTCGATCCCGTAGCCGACGTAGATAATCTCCGCATCAACCGTGGATTCTGGTTGCTGCGTCTGATCGTAAGCAACGTAATCGGTAAGCGGCTTCAGGTCCATCGAGGAGCCGTGCGATGGGACCAGCGTGAAGCATGTATCGGCGCCAGGCGTGATGCCAACCATGGGGACCTTCTGCAGATAAGAGCCGTTATCGCCGGCCGGCTTGAGTCCGTAGAGCGCGAACTGCGCGGCAATGTATTCAGCGGCAATGTCACCGCCGCGCTGGCCGGTGCCGCGGCCTTCGAGCAGATCGTGCGAGAGAAAGCGAACATGCGTCTCAATGTTCTCGGGACGAATACTTTGCATCGCCGAAATGGCGACCGGCGGAAGATGTGAGCCAAAATGTTTCTCGGCTTGGGCCTTAGGCGGCTTCTGTGCCGCCAACATCTCTTGTGCCGGAATTAATAGAACTGGCAACACGGCTGCCGCAAGCAGCAAAATTCTGCGAATGATCACACGAGGGCCTCGGACCTAATAGTTATAAAGCGACCCTCAAATTGTAAATGGAAACTGATCGGCTCAAGGTACCCATCGAGCATCGTACTGCAGTAACTATAGATGACGAAAGATCGGCTAGTCCGAGTAACTTAAAGCAAAATCAGCCTAATTATCGTCTTAATTATTGTCCCGCGACCGCGGGATCAGTTTTTAGACCCTCAACCAGCGCGGAAGTCACGAACCTCTTCTCCCGGCTTAAATAGCGCTACCGGCGTCGCTTGCTGGCCCGTGCCGAGTTTGCGGTTGATGTCTTGAACATCCTGCTTCACCCATCCCACGCTGCTGATTTCTATCTGACCGTCTTGTCCAATCAAAAATAACGACGGGACATTCGTCAGGCCGTATGCGTTCGAAACCGCGTAGCCATTGGGATCTTCGATAAGCGTAGGAAACGTAGCTCCGTATTCTTTCAAAAAGGCAGCCGTCTCTCGCTGATCATTCTGCGAAATGCCGACGACGCTCACTCTTGCATCTCCATGCGCTTTATAAATCCGTTCGAGAAAAGGAAACGTGTATTGGCAGACCGGGCATGAAACTTTAAAGAACGCGGCAAGAACCGGTCCCTTCTTAAGTGCCATTTGCAAGGAGAACTTGCCTCCGCCAAGAATGGGCAGGGAAATGTCAGGAGCTTTACTTCCGGCAGGCAATGCCGCCATATCTTTCGGACCTCCGAATATTCGATCGAGCCACTTCATAGCAGAAATGCCTCACACCTTTAGATGATGCCACTAGCCTTCAGGATTTTCCGGGTTAATCCGGTGACCGGAATATGCTGAATACGATCCGCTGCGATCCATTTGCCTTTCGTCCCGCGCAGCGCATTTGGAAACCGCTTGCCTGCCTGCCGGTTATTGCGGAGCACATGAACAGAATAATCGGTTACGGTAATGCAATGCCGAAACGTGCGCCAGACAGCTGAATCGGGCAAGTCTGATGGAGGATCGGACGATTGCGGCAATTCCCACATCCCCGCCATGACCGCGTTATTCTTTGAACGTTGCACCAATCGAACTTCGCATCGGCCACTTTCGTTCTTGCTTGTCTGCGAGTAGATGTTCCCATTAGCGTTGCCATTGCGCTGTTCGAGCGAACACCATGTCTGCTTCTTTTGTTGTTGTATGCGCGGCACGGAGCGCGGCACTTCACCTCGCGTCGCGCACCACTTTCGAACCGGGCATGAGGAGCATTGAGGCGTACGAGGCACGCACACAGTCGCTCCCAGTTCCATCATCGCCTGATTAAAATCTCCAGGCCGCGATTTCGCCAAAAACTGTTGCGCAAAGTTCCAAGCTTGGGCAGCGTTGAAAATCTTGCCCGTAACTCTTCTCAGCACTCGCTCAACATTGCCATCCACCACCGCTATAGGCTCGGAGAAGGCAATGCTGGCAATCGCAGCGGATGTGTAACGCCCAATCCCGGGGAGCGCCAGCATTGCTGCAGATGTTTGCGGGAAAACCCCGCTGTGCTCCTGCACAATCATTATCGCGCACTGATGCAGCATGCGAGCACGCCGATAATACCCGAGTCCAGACCAGGCAGCGAGCACTTGATCTTCGGAAGCCGCGGCCAGCGTCTGCACATCAGGGAAACGTTCGAGGAAAACGCGATAATGTTCGAGCACCGCCGCAACGCGCGTCTGCTGAAGCATGACTTCGCTCAGCCATATTCGATATGGATCGGAAGTGTGCCGCCACGGAAGATCGCGACGATGCAACTCATACCATCGCAGCAAAGCACGGCGAAAGGCAGGTAGATTCGTGCTGAATGCCGGAGAAGAGGCGAGGCCTGGTTCCGAAGATTTGTCGATGGCCGCGCGCATTATTGGGAGCTGACGCTATGGGCGATAACAACCCATCCCGCTTTTTGCTGTTGCCAGACTGTCATCATGTGCTGCGGCATCGAAGGCAGCGGTTGGGATCCGACGGAGCTGTTCGAGATGGCGCCATTCAATGTGATGTTGTATGTCACCACCAGGGTCGATCCATTCATTTCGGTCTTAAGATCGCCAATCGCATAATCTTTCAACTGCCAGCTGCGATATTGATCAAGCGTGGCGGAGCGGTCCAGCGCTCCGCTGGCGCCTACTCCGGAATAGTTGGAAGCGAGAGCCCGCTCCACCTCAACCCAATTTGCCGACTGCACATTTTTCCAGAAGATGCGCTCCAACCCTTCCCCACCCGTAGCCTCCGCCATCGAGCGTGCTGGCCTCTCGCCGTATACGGTACAGCCCGCACTGAAGATCAGCACAATCGCCAATGTCAGGATATTCGTAAACACCGAACTGAGTCGGAAAGCGGTTCGGAATTGCATGGCGTGATTGTATCGCTCCGCTCCCAGAAATAATCCTTAGTAGTACTTCGTGTCCTTAGTGGTGAACGCTCTTTCTAGACGCGGCAATCGATCTAACCCTCAGAAAATCCTAGCGCGAAGCACCACGCGCCCTGTTTGACCCCAAGGAACGTACCCACGATAATAAATCTTGGAAGCCGTATCGGACGCGTGAACTTTAACCAGGATCGGCAGATTTCTTATGACAGAATTCAATCGTAAAGTAGAAGAAGCATCGGCTCGTTTTAGTCGCTCGGTGGCGAATGTCGCTGAGACAATGGAAAAAGAGACGGCGGAATTAGTTACTTATTTGAACGACGAGGTTGTGCCCGCCGTACGGTCACATTCCTCGAAGGCCGTGCGGACAGCGGCAGGAAAGCTTGCAAAGTTTGCGGATTTTCTAGAAAGCCACCGCAAAAGCTCTTGAATCAGTCAGCCTTAAGTTCTCCGTTGTCGCCTGTCCAGCGCCTGCCGATCCAGCGCTTCGTGTGTTTTTTACTTTTTCTTTTGGCAGCGAGCGCTTTGCTCACCGGTTGTGGACATAAGGTGAGATCCGGGCAAGCGCCGCCTCCGCCAGCCTTGACGCAGGAGAATTCAGCCGAGACGCTTCCATCCGCCGAATCCTTGGAGCCAGAAAAAATTGAAGTACCCGTCGGCGCCAAGCCGATCTTCGAAGAAACGGGAATAGCGAGTTGGTACGGCGCTCCATATCACAACCGGCCCGGATCAAATGGCGAAATCTATAACATGAATGCAATGACCGCGGCGAACCTTACGTTGCCGCTAGGGTCCATTGTCCGCGTCACAAATTTGAAGACAAATCATTCCGCCGTCGTACGAATCACCGATCGTGGTCCGTTCGTCCCGGGACGAATCGTTGATCTCTCTTTAGCCGCCGCAAAAGCATTGGATGTGTATATACCGGGCACAGCGCAAGTCCGGCTCGAGGTGCTGCACTCGCCCGTTCCGCTCGATACGGGCGGGCGCTGGGCCGTGCAGATTGGCTCCTTCAAAAGCGAAAGAACGGCCGCCAAATTGGCCGACCACCTGCAGCGGCGCTACCGGACAGCCAACGTTCTGAAGTTCAGAAGTCCTGTCGGCACGTGGTGGGTGCGGGTAAGAGTCCTGGAAGATAATCGTCAGCGCGCAACAAATTTAGCCCACGAGACCGAGACAGTAGAAGGGTCGGTATTTCTAGTGCGGCTTGATTGAAGAAAGGAAGTTACATCTAGAGAATTACAAATATTTACAAGAAGAATTCTCTGTAGTGGTATTGTTTTCAGCGAGAGATATAGAGGATTTATCTCCGTGCGTTACTTGCCGGGGGATGGTAATCCCAGGCGAGAAGGAGACTATTTAATGGCGGACTGTTTATTCTGCCGTATTATCCGCGGCGAAGTTCCTTCGAAAAAAGTATATGAAGATCAGCATACTTACGCCTTTGAAGACTTAAACCCGCAAGGCCCGACGCATGTGTTGGTCATACCCAAGAAACATATTTCCGGTCTAAAAGAAGCCGTAGCCGAAGATGCAGAATTAGTCGGACGCTGCCACTTGGCAGCAGCGACGATCGCCCGTCAACGGTCGATTGAAGACGGCTACCGAACTGTACTGAACGTCGGCCCGAAGGCCGGCCAATCCGTTTTTCATCTTCACGTGCATCTCATTGGCGGACGCAGCCTCCAGTGGCCTCCCGGCTAAAGCACTCTGCGACATGTACCTGAATTCTCATCCTGTCCATTCCCCACATATCTGCAAGGGTCCCTCAAACAATCTCAGTATCCGCTAGCACATTGCGCGTGGCTCAAATCGCTCCTTCACTAACACGAGTGTGGCTTACAATCGTCGAATGGCAAACCTAACACTCGTATACGGCCTTCGCCTCCTGCCCTCCGATGAACTCGAAGAAGTGGGTTCGGCCACAGTCAAACTAAAAACGGGGCGCGACGCTCACGTCACGATGCACACCCTCGAGGGTAGTAAGGACGAGATCGAAAGACAGCTCAGAACGAGTCTTGCCGCTTTTTTTGATATCTATCCTGAGATATAACCGCAACCAGGCAATTAGATGAGACTGATTTCTCTGGAACTCGAGAGCAAGCTACGCCACGTAGGGCTCTGGCCTGAGAATCGCATCGCTTGGGCCGCGTTGTATGTGTTAGCGCTCGACCTGCTTCTATTCGCAGTGCAGTGGCTGACCCATCGCTCGATTCCGTCAGCCTCGGAAAGTCTCGAGGGCTGGATAATTTTTCTCAGCATACTCGCGATTGCGTTGCTCGTAATCAACGGATATCGCTGGCTTCGCTCGAAGCTATTGTGGCGGCTTCGCAATCGGCTGATTGTTACGTACGTCTTTATTGGCGTGATCCCAGTTTTGCTACTGGTAATCATTTCGCTGATCACCCTCTATCTACTCGCGGGACAGTTCGCCAGCTTTGTCGTAACTTCCGACATCGCCACCCACTTGCGCAGCATGGAATCCGCAAACCGAGCCATCGCTCATCATCTCGCGACGGCAGCTTCCGGCAGCGGGAAAATGGATGCCGATATCCTCGGACGGGTTAGGCCGCGCCGGCTCGAGTGGTCCCGACGTCAAGTGTGCGCGTGGTATCCCAACCAGTCGCAAGCGGTTTGTTCGCGGGTTCAAGGTGCCGCCGGCTTTAATTCTCCGTCTTCTTCCGCCCAGGATTTTCGAGAGATCGTGCGCGATCATGGAACATTATTTTTGCGTACTGGCACAGCCGTTGATTCTCCACAGGGATCTCTGCGGGTAATTTCAAGCGAGCCGCTCGACAAAGACTTCGTCGAAACGATTGCGGGGGATCTCGGGCGGATCGTCGTCTATGGCGTTGATGGCTCATCGTCGTCTTCTCCGGCAGGGAAGCTGGCAACTTCGACCTTGGCGGAGCCCGCTCGCCAGCGCGAGCACAGTTTTTCCGCGGGAACAATCCAGCCAGCGACAAATGGCTTTGACCGCGAAGTACATTTCCCAATCCCATTGCAGGTAGTCGATTGGACAACTGGAGAACGGCAGCGTGCGGGAGCGCTGGCGGAGGTCGAGACACGTCCATCAGTGCTTTATGCGCGACTCTTTGCGGCGCTTGGAGATTACGCCCGCGGCGTCGAATATATTTTGTTCTTGATTGCGCTGGTCTTCGCAATCATCGAGCTGTTGGCTTTATTCGTAGGGACGAAGCTCACCCGTAGCATTACATTGGCCGTGGCCCAACTCTACGAAGCGACCAAACACGTCAATCGCGCTGATTTCAGCCATCGCATCGCGGTGCAGTCGAGCGATCAACTCGCGACCTTGGCAAACTCCTTCAACTCGATGACCACATCAATCGAGACACTTATTCAGGAGCAAAAGGAAAAGCAGCGGCTCGAAGGTGAATTGGCAATTGCGCAGGAAGTCCAAGCGCAGCTCTACCCAAAATTAATCACTCAATTGGACACGCTGGAAGTCCATGGCTTCTGCCGTCCGGCGCGGACCGTCAGCGGCGACTACTACGATTTTCTAGCGCTGAATTCTGACAAGTTAATGCTGGCCGTCGGCGACATCAGCGGCAAAGGAATTTCTGCGGCCTTGCTGATGGCAACCATCCACTCGGCCGTGCGTGCCTACAGCATCGAAGACGTGCCCGTGTTGCGCGAGCCGGTTGCGATGGGCGCATCTTACAATTCAGGATTGTTACTAGCTTCTGATTCGCGGGGCGCCGATGCGTCTCCCGCAACTCTTCTTACGCTCTTGAATCATCAACTTTACGAGAGCACACCGGCGGCGAAATACGCGACATTGTTTTTAGGAATTTATGACGGGGCGACGCGCCGACTTGTCTACTCCAACGGTGGTCACCTGCAACCCATTTTGATTTCTGAAGATGGCTCATCGCAGCCGTTGACCTGCGGCGGAACTGTGGTAGGCCTATTCGACAATTTAAGTTTTCCTGAGGCTACGGTGCGGCTGTACCCAGGCGACGTCCTGGTCGCCTATAGCGACGGAGTCACTGAACCGGAAAATGATTACGGCGAATTTGGCGAGGAGCGCCTGATTCAACTGGTCCGTGCAAATCGCCACTTGCCGCTCGAACGCATCACCGAAATAGTCACCTCTGCCGTCCACGACTGGATCGGCGACAACGAGCAGCCCGACGATATAACCCTGGTTCTAGCTCGAGCAAGATAGGCAGATAGTGGAGCGCCGGGCGTCCCCGCCCGGCCTAGATGCTCATCGCTCCACTTAAATTCGTCCGAACCATGCCTTCCGTTTACACCAGCCCTTGATCCAGCATCGAATTCGCGACCTTCAAGAAGCCCGCGATGTTCGCTCCGTTCACAAGATTTCCAGGAGTGCCATACTTCTCAGTCGTCTCGTAGCAATTTTTGTGAATGGCAATCATGATCTTGTGCAGACGATCATCGACTTCTTCGCGGGTCCACGAGATGCGCATGCTGTTCTGCGACATTTCCAATCCGGACGTGGCAACGCCGCCCGCATTGGCGGCCTTGGCCGGGCCGTACAAGACTTTCGCGTCGAGGAACGCTCGAGTTGCCTCGAGAGTGCTCGGCATATTCGCTCCCTCGCTCACCACCTTCACACCGTTCTTGATGAGATTGGCCGCATCTTTTGCGTTGATCTCATTCTGCGTGGCGCTCGGGAACGCGCAGTCGGCCTTGATGTTCCACAGCCAGTTGTGGTCGAGCTTCTTGTCGGTAGCGTTGTAGACGGCCTTCTTGAATTTATCTGTGTAGTCCTTGATGCGGCCGCGGCGATTATTTTTCAGCTCCATGACGAATGCGAGTTTGTCGCGATCGATGCCGTCGGCATCGTAGATCGCGCCATCGGAATCGGACAAGGTAACCGGCTTCGCGCCCAGATCAAGCAATTTCTCAACCGTATATTGTGAGACGTTGCCGCTGCCGGAGACGAGACACACTTTGCCTTCGAGCGTCTCCTTGCGAGTCTTCAACATCTCCTCGGCAAAGTAAACGCAGCCATAGCCAGTCGCCTCGGGACGAATCAACGACCCGCCCCAAGCGAGCCCCTTGCCGGTGAGCACGCCGCTGAATTCATTTCGCAGCCGCTTGTATTGCCCGAACATGAAGCCGATCTCGCGTCCGCCCACGCCGATATCGCCGGCGGGAACGTCAGTGTCAGGTCCAATGTGACGGCACAATTCGGTCATAAAGCTCTGGCAGAAGCGCATTACTTCGTTGTCGCTCTTGCCCTTTGGATCGAAATCCGAACCGCCCTTGCCGCCGCCCATGGGCAGAGTAGTCAGCGAGTTTTTAAATACTTGCTCGAACGCCAAAAATTTTAAAATTCCAAGATTTACCGATGGATGGAAGCGCAATCCACCTTTGTAAGGCCCAATGGCACTATTCATTTCGATTCGAAAGCCGCGATTCACTTGCACTTTGCCGCGATCATCGAACCAGGGCACACGGAACATCAGCACTCGTTCCGGTTCGGTAATGCGTTCCAGAATTTTCGCTTCCTGAAATTCAGGGTGCCGTTCCAATACCGGTCGCAAGGACTCAAATACTTCGAGAGCTGCCTGGTGGAATTCTGGTTCGGCGGGATTTTTTGCTTTGACGAGATTGAGAATCTGATTGGTATAGTCCGCCGCAGGATTCGTTTTGGGCGGTTCCATGACATGACTCATAGTGTTGCCTCCGAATTTTATTTGTTCTCAAAAGAACGGATTTCAAAACGCGCAGGACGCCGCGGAATCGCGGCTACAAAAATTGAACGCTCAACGGAGAGGCTCTGCCGTGATTTTCATCACGGAACCGAGTGATGCTAGATTTCGTAAAAGAAATAAGTTGCGAAACAGTAATGATCGATTTAAAACCGTTGCGGCGCGAAACTCCGTGAATAGGACACGGTGCGTAGAGCAAAGGAAACCCCGGAGATTTGTCTTTGAAGCCAGCTATTGAAGGCTCAAAAACCGGAGCCCAAACTAAGGTTACTTCCCGCGACCCGGTTTTACAACCGCCACTTTCGCCGTCACATTTTGATCTTTGTCCATGCCTCCCACGATCACTAAACCACGATGGGTGACCAGAAGCCCACGATGATCCATGGTGGAATCAGGCGTATTGTCGCTCACCGTCTCCCATGCACGAGTGCGAGCGTTAAAAGCGAACGTCACCCGCGAAGGTTCAGCCGGCAGGCCGTTGTAGCCAACTCCATCGTAGTTATAAGGATTATCCGTGCCCCCGGAAAAATAAATTCTGTCTGCTTTTTTCCCCGGTGGTTCAGCGCCGGCGGCGATGCGATAACGGGCAGTGCCGGGATGCGCAGGCAATTTTGTCCATACAATTTTGGTTATGTCGCCCTTATGCGGGATCTTTCCCATCCAGCATTCGTCGGATGCAACGTACTTGGGACTCGCCCCATTCGGGTTCGTGTAAGCGCCGTCCACGTAAACAATGGTGTCACCCAAAATGGAGCCAGCATGTCCAAACACCGGCGTGCCTGGTATCGGAGTCGCTTGCATCCACACGTCCTTATCCGTGTCATAGATCTGAACGTTTCGAACCGCATCATTTTTGGACGTCGACCACCCGCCAACCAGAAAAATGTAGCGATCGTGAAATAGCCCAACCACCGCATCATCAACTGGAACGGGAATGTCCTTGCCGCGGTAGTAGCGGTTTTCGACGGGCACAAAGACGTTGAGATCGGACACCGTGGCCTCTCCACCTTGCGCGTCGACAACGTAGCCGCCAAAGATAAATACTTGATCGTGGAGCGCCACGGCCGAGGCCGCCAATCGCCCAGCCACTCCCGGCACCGGGCGCTTCTCCGTCCATTTGCCTGTGCTTAGATCCATTTCGTAAGCGCTGGTCGAGATTGCATCCCACGTTTTCTTCGGCCCGATCCCCATGAACGAAAAAATCTTGGCTCCCCCAGAATCGTGCGAGATCGCAACCGCGTTGTTGGAGACGGGAGCAGGAAGAGGACTAAGCTTCGATTCTTCGCCCGCTTGCACGCGGCCGATTAATAGAAGTAAGAAAAACATTGGCAGGAGTGTGTGAAGTGCAAATTTCATTGCTGAGATGATAGCAGCGAAAACCTCAGAACCAAGTCCGCTTCCGGTATTCCCGGTACGCCTCCCCAAACCGAGCCTCAAGCAATGTCGCTTCCCTCCGCGCACGTAGTATCTGTATTGGGACAAGCAAGAGAAGAATGATCAGAAGTTCAGGCCGCCACAAGATCAGAGTAATCCCAACTAGGAAAATTTCTCCGCAAATGTAAATTGGATTGCGCACGCGCGAATAGATCCCGTTCGTGACGAGCGCTGTTGCTTTGGGAATGATTGAAAACGACTGGCCGAGCGTGTAGCGCGAAAGAATCACTCCCCCAAGTCCGATCAAACCAAGCAGCAGACCGATGATACGTGCCGGCCCATGCGGTCCCGGCCCAAACAGAAATATGGCGCCCAGCCCATAGAGACCAGCAATCAGCGGGAGCCACACGCGCCATATAGCCATAATCATCGCACTATCTCTTCACGTAAATTCTTACGCGATGAACCCCTCACGGACAGCGTAGATAAAATCCGTGCAAGCAGGCGTCAATCCGGAGGCGCGCATCTGCATGGCGATCTGACCGCGGTGATACGTCGAGTGAAAAAGTACATGCGTCAATATGTCTTCTACACGACTCGACCACTGCTCGCCTTTACTGTTGCGGTAATTGACGGCGTCATCAATCGGAAGCTCGGAAAACTGCTTAAGACAATTTCTCCAAGCCAAAGAAATCTCTTCAGCCATCGTCGTGCATTCTTCAATTGTTGAACTAGGCCAAACTGGCAGGCTTTGAGGGTGACTGAGGATGCGCTCCAGCCAAAGTTTCTGCGCCGAAAGAATATGCGCGATGCGTCCTACCATGTCCGGCGACACAGAGTTCGCCGCTCGCATCCCTGCGAGGCATTCACGATTCGCCCAAGAATCGTAGTCAAACATCCGAAGTAAATCTTTAGTATCCATAAGACTCCCATATCAAGTTGTTTGCGACTGCCTGAGTAAAGGCGATACGATGGCAGACGTTAAGATGGTAACTGAACGATAACGGGATTGCGGTGGGATTGCGGATGGATCGCCAGCTATGGATCGCCCTCTTATGTCGGTTCGAAATTTGGCGCTCATCCTTATCCTTACTATCGTTTCATTCAGACTGACCGGCAGCGCCACCCCAGCGCAGACAGAGACCCAAACTCAAACGCGCCACGAACTATTGCAAGACTTAGAGGCGGGCCAGATCGAGGACGCCATCCGGCTCGGCCAACAAGCAGTTTCGCGCTGGCCGCGCGACGCAGAACTTCGTCACTATCTGGGCGTGGCGTATTTCAAAGCTGGTGATGCAAAGCAGGCGAAGGAGCAACTCACACGCGCTCGCGAGTTGAACCCAAAAGATTCCGCCACAAATTTCGATCTCGCACTGGTCTCATTGAGCGAACAAGATTACACGTCTGCAGCGGATGAACTCGAAGCGGTTGTCAAACTCGACCAGTCAAATGCCCTGGCGCACATGCTTCTTGGACGCGCCTACCTGAATTCGAATCGCAGCCTGCAAGCCATCGACGAGTTCAAGATCGCTCTCAAACTCGATCCTGCAATCAAACTCGGCCATTATCACTTGGGTTTTGCCTACTTCAGCCTCGGGCGTAACGATGACGCTATCGCCGAATATAGAGCGGAATTGCGCACTTCACGAGAAAATGCCACAGGAGAAAATGCCACCGTCCTTTACGAACTGGGCCGCTCGCTGCTAAACGCCGGGAAGTACGAAGAGGCCGAAAAGTACCTGCAACGGGCTACGCGACTGGACGTCAAAAATTCGGATGCCTGGTACAACCTGGGTAAAGCGCAAGCGCTTGCGGGGAATGCGGCGCAGGCAGAAATTGCTTTGCGAAAGTCGGCTGACTTGGATCCCAAAGATCCGAGCCCGCACTATCAACTAGCGCGCGTTCTCGAAAAACTGGGCAAGAGCGAGGAAGCGCGAAGCGAACGCCAACGCTTTACCGAACTCAAGAAGGCGCAACCTGCCGCCTCCGGAATGGCGACGGGGCGCGATCAGTGACTCTATTTCGAAATTTGACCAAGAAACTGCCCATCACATTTGCGGCGGTCTTTCTATTAATCGCGCTGAGCAGCAATCGGATCTTGCACACCTGTGCGCAGACGACAGCGCCAAAAAATAAATCAGCCGCCACCAAACCAATCTCTTCCGCGCAAAAGGCAAACTCGCCAACTTCACCCCTATTTGTCGATGTCACCCATTCCGCCAAAATCGACTTTCACCTCACTTGCGGCAGTCTCGAAAAGCTTTACATCGTAGAAACTCAGTGCGGCGGCGCTGCCGCCTTCGACTACGACAATGATGGATGGATGGACATTCTCCTCGTCGATGGCTCAACCGTGGACGACTATCGCGCCGGCAAGTGCCATCCGCCACGCCTCTACCACAACAATCATGATGGAACCTTCACCGATGTCTCCGCAAAATCAGGCCTGAATTTTTGCGGATGGGGTTATGGCGTGGCCATCGGCGACTACGACAACGACGGATGGGAAGACATTTACATCACCGGATTTAACCGTTCCGCCCTGTACCACAATAACCACGACGGAACCTTCACCGACGTCACCGCAAAAGCCGGAGTCGCCAACGCCGGCCGCTGGGGAACAAGTGCCGCCTTCGGCGACTACGACAACGACGGAAATCTCGACCTCTATGTCGCGAACTACGTCGATGTCGATATGAACAATCTGCCGAAGTTTGGCAGCAGCCTTTTCTGCCAGTATCGCGGCATCCCGGTGAATTGCGGGCCGCGCGGTCTAAAAGGCGCGCGCGATCGCCTTTATCACAACAACGGCGACGGAACTTTCACGGACGTCACCGAAAAACTCGGCATCGACACGCAAAGCTACTATGGCCTCGGCGTCCTCTGGCTCGATTACGATAAGGACGGCTGCCTCGATCTTTACGTTGCCAATGACTCTTCTCCGAGCCTGCTCTATCACAACGACTGCAAGGGGGGATTCACCGAAGTCGGCGCCGAAGCCGGCGTTGCCTACAGTTCAGACGGCCACGAACAGGCCGGCATGGGCATCGACTCCGCCGACTACGATCGCGACGGCTGGCCCGACATTGTGAAAACCAATTTTTCCGACGACGACAACAATCTCTACCACAACGATCACAACGGGGAATTCACCGACGCCGCCGGCGCCGCCGGAATCGGGTCAATCAGCAATCCTTACTTGGGTTTTGGGGCAAAGTTTCTTGATTACGACAACGACGGCTGGCCCGACATCTTCATCGCCAACGGCCACGTCGATCCGCAAGTCGAAGGACAATCATTCGGCGTAGGCTATGCCGAGCGTCCGTTCTTATTTCACAACCTGCACAACGGAAAATTCGAAGAAGTCGGCCAGAAATCGGGCGGCGCGCTGGACAAAAAATATGTGGGGCGAGCGGCTCTCACCGCCGATTTCTGGAATCGCGGCCGTCAAGATATCCTCATGACGAACCTCGATGCTTCGCCGGTCCTGCTACGCAACGAAGTCCCGTCGCCGGGTCACTGGCTGCGCATCAGGACCATCGGCAGTAAATCGAATCGTGATGGCTACGGAGCAAGAGTTGAAATTACCGCCAACGGCTCAACTCGATATGCCGAAGTCCGCGCCGGCAGCAGCTTCGAGAGTTCGAGCGACCCCCGCCTCCATTTCGGTCTGGGCACCGCGACGAAAGTCGATTCGATCGTCATCCACTGGCCGAGCGGCCAAATCGACAAACTAGGTCCCGAGCCGGTGGACCAAGAGCTCGTAGTCAAGGAGGGAAGCGGAGTCATAGAAAGGCATCAATCCTCCTCGCCGATCGAAGCCGTGCACTAGAAGCCATGCACTAAAAGCGAAAGCCCAACGTTTATTCCAATCCGCTTCGTCAAAGCTAGACGTGATCCATCACCAGATCAGCCCCGCATTTTTGAATCTACGGAATTCCGTAATTTGATCGTTATCCATCTTCAGTTCTTCATAGAAACTTGAAGCGATTTACACTCTAACTAACTGAAAAATAGTATTCAGGACTTTGGTGCAACACGTGCCATGCTACTTCAAAAGTGTCAGTGTTGGGCACTTCCGGCGGATAGCATTATTTCGATTCTTTGCCGGTTCGGTCAACAGAATCAACATTGTGGATTGACAAAACACTAGTGTTTCGCGCAGAATGCTGCGCACTCCGCATTGTTGGATAATGCGGCATACCAATTTTCTGTAGTTTCGCCGAAGTAGCTTCGATCAGTGTCGATCGACGGGCTCCGTGCAGCCCGAGCCTTAAGAGTAGTTAAGAGGATTCGAATAGTGTTTTGCGCAAACTGAGAGCTTAGTGCAGAGCTTTCGTGCAAGTTTGGTGCATACCACGACAACGTGCCACAGTTTCTGAGAGGGTAGGGAAATGAAAAGATTGCAGTTTTGCCTAGCAGTATTTGCCGTGTTTTTTCTAGCGATCGGCGCTTTCGCCCAGGTGCAAAATGGTCAGTTCGAAGGAACCATCACTGACCCCAGCGGAGCCTCCATCGCGAACGCAAAGGTCACCGTCAGCAGTGGGTCGACTGGACTGAACCTATCCGCTACTACCAACGCGAGCGGCAATTACGTCGTAAAGGAAGTGCCGCCCGGTACGTACAAGGTCGAGGTTGAAGCTCCGGGCTTCAAGAAAATCGAGAACAATGGCGTCACCGCGAACGCCGGAACTATTTCGCGCGTGGACTTGAAGTTGCAACTTGGCAAGGCTTCTGAAACAGTGGAAGTCACGGGCGAAGCCGCCGCCGTCAACACCGAAGATTCGAAACTCGCCACGACCGTCAGTTCAGCGCAGATCAATAACCTCCCTCTTAACGGACGCAACGTTTTCGATCTTATGCAATTGAGTTCTGGCGCCGTCAACGTGACCGGTGTTGATTTCGAGGCCGGCCATAACACTGTGGTCAATGGCTTGCGCGAAGACTTCAACGGGTTCCTTGTCAATGGCGTATCGAATAAAGATCTGAGCGGCGGTCCGGTTAATACTCCGATCCAGGATTCTGTCGAGGAATTCCAGCAGTTGACTCTGAACATGTCTGCCCAGTACGGCAACAGCGCGGGTAGCACTGTAAATCTGGTAACCAAGGCTGGCACGAATGCCTGGCACGGCAGCGCGTGGGAATACATCCGCAACAATGACCTCGATGCCACATCCTTCTTTCTGAAGGCTACCAGCACGCCGCAGTCGCCCCTGCATTTCAATCAGTTCGGCATTACCGTTGGCGGCCCGATTATCAAGGACAAGTTATTCTTCTTCCTGGCTTTGCAAGGTGATCGTTTCAAGACGCAGGGAACGCCGCAGACCGTGATACAGGAGACGGCGGCATGGCGCCAGGCAGTTATCGGCGCGAATGCTGCTTCGAATTTAAACTCGACGGCTGCACTCCTATATAGCGACTTTGCACCGTCAAACCCGGGTACGTCCACAGGCCTTACCGCAGATGGTTACTTCACCAACGCCAAAACCGGAGTCATTGATTATTCGAAGGCCCTTTGTATGGACAACGGCTTTGGAGGTTACACTACTCTGCAACACCAGAAACTCATTTCCATTTTCGGTGTAACAAACACTGACGTAACCAACCTCGGCGCTGCAGGTTGTAGCGCGGCCGGCACTCCTGCAGTCCAAGGCGGGACTCTTCTGGCCGGGCGCAGTAACGTCAGCATTCAAGAAAGTAGCGTTGCCACCTTCGGTTCGCAAACGCAGACCTTGGGCAACTTGTTTAACGGCAACGAAGCATCGCTTCGCATCGATTACAATTGGAATGCCAACAACCGCTTCTACATCAGCTATAACTATGACCGCAACACTGACTCTTTTGGTCCCTGCAATGCCGCTTGCACTCGCGGTTTCAGCAATCCCTTCCGAGGGCTGTTTCCACAGGGTTCTCTGAGTTTCGTGCACACCTTCAGCCCCAGCGTGCTGAATGAGTTCCGCGCCGGTTATGCGGACAACAATACTTTGATCACGGTTAAAAACGGCGGCGTACCCGCGGTTGGTTTCGCTGACGGAACCGCCGGTTTCGGCTCCTATAACGGCTACCCGCAATCCTTCAAAGACAATATTTATAGCTACTCTGACATGGTTTCGATCAGCCACGGAAACCACAACATGAAAGTGGGCGTAGATATCCGTCGCAACATCGAGAACAGCGAATTTAACGTTGGCCGTCCATCGTATTACTTCTATGACCAAGTGGCCTTTGCCGCCGACGCACCATACATCCAGGCAAACGGAGTCGATCCTGGAATTTGTCACGCCCCGTGCCCAGTCAGCTCATACAACCCAGCGGCTACCGCGGTGCTCAGTGATAACATCCGCCACTTCCGCAATATCGAATTTGGCGCTTATTTCCAGGATGACTGGAAGGTCAACAAGCGCCTGACTCTCAACCTGGGCCTGCGCTACGATCTCTTCCAGCGGCATAAGGAAGAGGCGAACGTAGCGACCACTTTTCTTCTTGGCCCAAGCACCCCGAACGCCAATATCCTAGGCGCGAGCAACGGGCTCCTGAACAGGTTGTATAACGCGAACAATCCCAATAACTGCGCCAATATTGCGCTCGCCCAACTGGCCGGCGGTTGCGGCCCCGGCACGGGCGGCTTCGCGCCATCCCCGACCTTGGGAGCCGGCGACCATAACGACTTTGGACCTCGCGTGGGCTTTGCGTGGGATGTATTCGGCAACGGCAAGACAGCACTACGCGGCGGCTTTGGCGTAGCTTACGAGGGTACTCTTTACAACCCGCTTTCGAACTCGCGCTGGAACCTGCCCTACTACTCCTTCGACGAAGCGATTGGCGGGGTCGGCGTATCCGGAGCGGACATCGTTTACGGTCCCAGCACCTGCGGCTTCGCGGCGCCGGGAGTGCCCAACTGCCAGCAGAATCCCGGTGTCGCGCCCACCTTCACCGGTCCAGGCACCAATCCTGGGAATCAAGGTCCCGCTTCGCAAGCCCAGAATCAGGGCAACATAGGTGGCTGGGATCCGACCAACCCAAACTTTGCTAACCTGACCGGAGTCGTCTTGCCGCAGGGCATCCGCGATCCGTACGTCTACAACTTTTACCTCGACGTGCAACATGAGATCTTGCCCAAGACCGTAGTTGACGTGAAGTACGTGGGCACGGCGGGTCACAAACTGTTCCGCTCTGAGGACATCAACCGTCAACCCGGTTCTTATCTCCCGCTTGGAAGTACCACGGTCGACAATTTCGGTAGGACTCTCTACGGCCTGGGCGGTCGGTTGAACCAGAACTATGGGAAATTGCGCACTTGGGAGAATTCGGTCAACTCCAACTATAGCTCTCTCCAGGCTTCGTTAAAGCGCCAGATGAGTCATGGGCTTCTCTTCAACGTCGACTATACCTATAGCCACTCCATCGACAACGGATCTACCTGGCACAGCGGCGCGACCACAGCGAATGGTGCCGCAGCCGGCGAAGGCTACACCACTGATCAGACGTTGCCCGGCTTAGATCGGGGAGATTCCATCTATGACATCCGTCACCGGTTGGTTCTCAACTACGTCTGGCAGCTACCCGGTCAGAACATGAAGGGTATTGCCGGCGAGGTTGTTGGCGGCTGGTCTTTGAATGGTATCTGGTCGTTCCAGAGCGGAGCGCATTGGGAACCATTCACCTCCGCACAGCCAGGTCTTTCCGGAACAAACGCTGATGGCAGCTGCAGCGTCGCTGATGTCACTAACGGGCTCTGTGTGAATACTGGTGGAGATTTCAACCTGGACGGTGGCACTAATGATCGGCCCAATTCCAGCGTGTCTGCCGTTAGTGGGGTAAGCCATTCCAGCTGGGCCAACGGTTGGGGAAGGACAAAGATACCGAACGCCGACGGCACCACTAGCTACCAGTACGCTTCGCCGGGCGTTACGTTCTCGACGCCATGTCTGGCCTGCGTCGGCAACTTGGGCCGCAACACATTCGTTGGTCCCGGTAACTGGGCGGCCGACATGACCCTGTCGAAGACCTTCAGGATCACCGAACGGGTGAACATGAAGTTTGACGCCAATGGTTTCAATGTGTTCAACCACACCAACTTCATTCTGGCAACCGCTGGCGGCGGAGCGCACAACAAGTACACTTCTGCCAACTTCGGTCAGGCTGCGGGCACGCTAAATCCGCGTGAGTTGCAGTTCGGCGTGAAGTTCAACTTCTAAAGATCGACTGGCTCCTTCAAGGGCTTGTTCCTGACTTAAGGAACAGGCCCTTTTTCTTTCGCCGCGATACCTATGTTTGGTGCAACATGGACCGACGCTTTCCGATTCTCATGTCGTCCGCGTTCCTGGCTTTTGCGGTTATTGCGCCACCGGTCGCCGCCCAGCAAAACCAAGTAGGAAAAATTATCGGCTCCGTCCGAGTCTTGCGTGGTGATTTCCCCAAATACCCTGTCATGGTCTCATTGGAAATGCGCGGCGCTCCCATTGCCAGCGCCTACACGGATGATCGTGGCAGCTACGGTTTCTACAACTTGGTCGCTAACCAGTATCGGGTTACCGTCAATGACGACGCTTACGAGCAGGTCAGCATTACTTCAGATTTGAATCCTGACTTCTCTACCACTAACCTTGTCCAAATCACCCTAATCCCCCGCCCGAACGCCAAGAAAGATCCCCTCCCAGGCCGAGTCCAAGGCAGCAATCCCTACCTGATCGATCCCGCCGAATACTACCGGCTGTTTCCCAAGAAGACGGTGAAGGAATTTGAGAAAGGAGTGGACGCGGACCAGAAAGGCAAATCCGATAACGCGATTGAGCATTACGAGAAGGCTCTGAGCTATTCGCCAGATTTTTATCCCGCACACAACAACCTAGGCTCCATATATCTTGCGCGGCGAAATTTCGATGCGGCGCAAGCCCAGTTTGAAACTGCCCTGAAAACCAATCAGAATGATGTGGAAGCGTATTTCAATTTGGCCAACGTTCTCTTAACAACGAAGCGCTACTCTGACGCGGAACGCGAGATCAACGAAGGATTGAAGCGGCGGCCTGATTCCGCCTTTGGGCACTTTCTGCAGGGCTTGTTGTACTCACGCACCGGCCACCCTGAACAAGCGGAAAAGAGCCTGCAGGGCGCCTTGCAGTTAGATCCCAAGATGCCTCAGGCGTATCTGCAACTGGTAAATCTCTACCTGCAACAGAAGCGCACCCCGGAGGCAATCGCCCAACTCGAGGCGTATCTCAAGGTCTTCCCAGACTCGGCATTTTCGCCCAAGGCAAGAGAGTCTCTAAAGCGACTGCAGGCAGAAGCAAGCGCGGCCGCCCCTTCGCATTAGTAAAGCGCCCGTCTCTCCGTCACGACCGCCAGTGATAAACTTTTTGTATCCTATGTTTGCGAAATGCCGTTGGGTGGGCCTGATTTTCCTGGTCGCGAGTGCGATGGGCGGCACGCTCGCGTCGAAGTCTCCAAATGTAATTCTGATCACCCTCGATACGACGCGCGCCGACCGCATGGGCTTCATGGGCTCCAAGCGTGGACTAACTCCGAATCTTGATACTCTCGCGCGCCAGTCGGTAGTTTTCACTCGCGCCTATTCGCAAGTTCCCCTGACCACGGCATCGCATGCCACGATTCTTACCGGCACATTTCCGCAATTCAATCAGGTCAACGATTTTGGCGTCGCCCTTGCAGAAGACCTGCCCTATGCTCCTTACATTTTTCGCGGCAATGGATACCACACAGCCGCTTTTGTAGGATCGTTGGTTCTCGATCCAGAAACGCGGTCAGCTCCCGGCTTCGACCGTGGATTCGATACTTACGATGCCGGATTCCATCGCCGCCGTCAGGGTGAAGACCGCTACCACGCCATCGAACGCCGCGGAGGAGAAGTAGTTCAACGAGCGCTGAGTTGGCTCGATGCTCACCAGAAGGGGCCTTACTTTCTCTGGATTCATCTTTACGACGCCCACGATCCGTACGATCCTCCCGAACCATACAAGACTAGATACGCTGCTGCTCCTTACGACGGTGAAATCGCATATGTCGATTTCGCGGTTGGGAAACTGCTAACTCAATTGCGCACGCGCGGCCTCTATGATGACGCGCTAATCGCCGTGATGGCCGATCATGGCGAGGCCCTTGGAGAACACGGCGAGGCTACCCACGGAATGTTCCTTTACGACGAAACCATTCACGTGCCATTGCTCTTCAAGCTCCCGCGAGGGCGCTATGCCGGAAAAAAAATCGACACTCGCGCGGGCTTGGTCGACGTGATGCCAACCATTTTGCAGGTGGCTGGAATTTCAATCCCGAAAGAAATGCAGGGAGAATCCCTTCTGCCCATGCTTCAAACGACCGCATCGGGGCCCGCCGCAACGCACTCTGCGGCGGGGAGGAATGCGGACCCGGAGCCGCTACGCGATCGTCCCGCTTATGCGGAGAGCGATTATCCCCATCGCACCTTTGGATGGAGTTCGCTGCGCTCACTGCGAAGCGGGAAGTATCTTTTTGTCGAGGCTCCTAACCAAGAACTCTACGATCAATCGGCGGATCCAAAAGAAGAGCACAATCTCGCCGCCGCCTCGACGGCCGTCACCAACACGCTGGAGAGCCAGCTCGATGCCTTCCGGCAAAGAACCAGTACAGCAAAAGAGGCGCCGAAGGTGGTTACGGATCCAGAACTTCAGGAAAGATTAAACGCATTGGGATACATAGCCTCCGATAGCACCAATGCAGCGATGCCGGGCATCAAGGAAACCGGAGCTGATCCAAAAAATAAAGTTGAAGTTGTGAATCTGTTGCACAGCGCCGAAATGGCGAAAGAGGATATGCGCTTCGAAAAAGCGGTGCCACTGCTGGAACAGGTGATTGCATTGGAACCAAATCTTCCGATTACATATCTACAATTGGGTACCGCTTTAACTGCGTTGAAAGATTACGAGAAAGCTGTACCGATCTTGCGGAAGGCGGTCGAAATGCGTCCGGACCTGACGGTTCCGCGTTATCAGCTCGGCTCCGCTCTATTTGAAACCGGAGATTTTCCCGGGGCCGCTCTCCAGTTCGAGACAGCGGTGGCCCGGTCGCCCGACTGGCCTGAGGCCCACCTGTCTCTGGCAACCGCGTACGCGCGCGAGGATCGCATGACCGACGCGATTGCGGAATATCAAAAAGTCATCGAACTAAGACCAAATCATTACAGCGCGCATCTGCTCATGGGCCGAGCGCTTGCGCTGTCGGGAAATCCCACTGCCGCTGTGCCGATACTTATGAGAGCCGTAGAACTTCAGCCCAAATCGCCCGAGCCGCACCGGTTTCTGGCCGACGCCTATGTGCAGTTAGGGCAACAAACCGACGCGGATCGAGAACGCGCTGCAGCCCAGCGCTTACGAGCACCTGCCCAGTAGAGACGGGGCTTGCCCCGCTCCCCCGCCGCAACTCCAACCGCAAGCCGGGAAAATGAAAATCAGTTTGCCGGAACGTATTTGCAAAATGCTTCGTCAAGCTTGCACGCGGTCTCGTACTCTTTACGCGCAGGCTGTGCGCGGCGCAAAAGTTGAAGGGCAAAGGCCAGGTTCAAATGCGCCTCCGCCAGTTTTGGATCCAGCTCGATCGCACGTTGAAACTCCGCGACGGCCTTTGAAGTTCGATTCGTATGGTTGTAGCAGATGCCGACGAAGTTGTGCAGCCGCGCGTCTTCAAGCCCAAGTTCAATCGCTTTCTCCAGATGAGGCGCTGCCGCGGCATAATTGTTTTGCTGAAACAAAAGCATTCCGAGTTCCCGCTGCCCCGCTGAGAAATTAGGCTGGATTGCAATCGCCTTATCAAGGGAAACTTTAGCTGTTTCCGGGCTACTCGTCCCGTCGAGAACGCCCAACTGATACCAAGCTTGATAATTCTGCGGGTTATTCTTCAGTGCCTTGCCTATCCATACTTTTGCCTCATCCACGCGGCCCAGTTTCGCCAGGGCTCGTGACAGTCCAGTCATAGCATTATCAAAATTGGGATTCAAAGTCAGGCAGCGCTGTAAATCAGAAGCTGCCTTTTCCCAATTCTGTCGTCGCAGCGCCGACTCGCCTAACAAGAAAGGGATCACGTAGATTTGTGGATCCTTTTGTTGCACTTCATTGAGAAGAGCTTCCGCATGATCATCTTCTCGGCGCTGAAACGCATCTTGCGCTTTCAATATAGTGTTGAATTCCCAAAGCTTGTCTTTAGGATCGGCAAGTCCATTCTTCAATGCTTCAGGCGAAACGGCCGCGCGAAATCCGAAGTATCCCAAAGCACGCAACTTTTCTTGCGCGTCCGGACTCAGGCTGCCAGCGCCCGGTTCAGCGCCATTAACCGGTTTGAAAGGATTGTGGGACAAAAGAACCTGCAGTTTTTCGCGGAGCACGTCCGCTGCCGCCGGTTGTTCCGCAACAATGTTCCGAGTTTCTCCCGGATCGGCTTCGAGGTCGTATAACTCCGGCGTAGGCGCCTGGATGAAATGAAATCGCCTACTTTCAAAAGCGTATAGCGGACTCCATCCAAAAGAACTGAACGGATAAAAAGTCTCACTGTACGCGGAATCTTCAGTCGCTACGGTAGTTGTTCCGTTCCCCGCTTTTGTCGCGAGCAAAGATTCGGACTGAAACTGGGAATAAATTGGTTCCGATGCAGTCTTCGACGGCTTCAGCCCCGCTAGCTGCAAAAGAGTCGGAGCGACCGCTGCGGTTTCCACCGGGTCGCTCCGCCGACCTGCCGGAAATCCGCTACCAACAGGCGGTTTAACGATCAGCGGCACATGAACGGTCGCGTTATAAACAAAAAATCCATGTTCATCTTCGCCGTGTTCTCCAAGAGATTCGCCGTGATCGCTGAGCGCGACGATCAGCGAAGAATCGTAAACGTGATTCCGCTTAAGCCATAAAATCAGATTGCCAACCTCGTGATCCGCATAAGCAATCTCGCCATCATAGAGATGGCTGCGATATTCAGAGCGGTAAGGTTCAGGAGGATCGTACGGGCTATGCGGATCATAAAGATGTAGCCAGAGAAAAAACGGCCGGTGCGGAGTCTTGTTCAGCCAGGCAATCGCATGCGCCACACTTTCTCCGGCCCGGCGATCGACCAGCCCCGCATCCTTCGTCTCGAACGTTTTGGCCGAAAACGCATCATCGTAAAAGTCGAAGCCGCGCGCTAATCCCCAACTGCGATCGAGAACGAACGCGCTAACCACCGCTCCAGTGACATAACCCGCCTGTTTGAATGCTTGCGCTACCGATCGAAATTGCGGAGCGAGTGGCTGCCCCGTGAAATCCTGCACGCCATTTTGAAAAGGATAGGTTCCAGTCAATATGACGGCGTGAGAAGGCCAGGTGAGAGGGACCTGCGAAATGGCCCGCTCAAATACGATGCCATCATGAGCGAGACCGTCCAGCGTAGGAGTCTCGACCATCTGCGCGCCATAACACCCCACGTGGTCCGCGCGAAGTGTATCGATGGTAACCAATATAACGCTGGGTTTTGTGGCAAGTTTCGATTTAGCGGCAGCGGATCGTGAAGTTTCGCTCTGCGGCAGCGTTGATGCGGATTTCGAGACTTGCCCTAAAGCTGCAACGCCAAAGACCAGAGCGACAAATAAATATAGGGTTACTGCAAAGGTAGGGGTGGTTGAAAAAGTTCTAAGTCGCCAGAGCATGCCTTTATTGCGGCGCCAGTTGCCGCGCGCGCCGCGTCTCCTCATCCGCCTCCGCAGTGAGGCCTTTCGCGGCCAGAGCTTTCGCCAGAGACTCATGCATGGCCGGTTCTTGTGGCGCTAACTCAACGGCGCGGCGCAACTCCGCAATCGAGTCATCAATCTTGTTTTGATAAAGCAACGTTTCGCCGAGGGCATGATGCCCACGCGCAAACTCCGGGTTAATCGCAATCGATTGCCGAAAGGCTTCCGCCGCCGCCGCCAGTTGCTGCTTCTGAATAAATGCAACCCCGAGGTTGAACGCAGCTTCGAAATTCGTCGCATCGAGTTGCAGCGTCCGCTGCAGAGTCGCGATTGCGGCATCTATCTGTCCTGCATGCGCCTCCGCCATCCCAAGATTAAAAAAAGCAAGAGCGTAGTCTGGGCTAAGCTGAACAGTTTTCTGCAACTCGTCGACTGACTCTCCATACATCTTCAATTTGTAGTAATCGAGGCCCAGTAAATAGTGCGCTGGAACCGATTTCGGCTCAGTCTTAACGACGCTCTTCAGTTTGTCGATCGATTCTTGATAGTGCCCATGTTGACTTTCCGCCATAGCATCCGAGATCAATTCATACGTCAGAATGCGATCCTTCGGATCAGTCAAATCGCGGCTGCTGATAGTCGGATCACTTCCGCCGGAAAATCCCGCATATCCCAGCGCCTTCAATCTCTCCATCAGTGCCGGATCAAGGCCGGTTTTTTCCGCCATTTCTTTTCCCGCACTGTACTCGCGAATCATGTCGACAAGTTTGGCGCGCATCTCGCCAGACACGGCCTTTTTTTCATGGAACAGATTGTGAAGTTCTCCCGGATCGTTCGTCAGATCATAGAGCTCAGGCCGTGGCGCGTCGATGAAATGATATTTGGAATTCTCCGAGCCGCGCAGTTCACTCCAGTCAAAGTGGATCCGCGGCAGAAAAGTTTCCCCGTACATAACGCGTTCGCCTTTCGCGTGGTCGTTCCGTTTGCTATCGCCTCTATCCGGGCGAAGCCGCGGCAACAGGCTGTGTCCCTGCACCTGCGATGGAATCTCAACCCCAACCGCCCCCAGGATCGTCGGCATCAGATCAACCAGCGAAACCATATCTGTAATCACTTGCCCCGCGGCGCTTTGCGGCAAATGAATGATCAGGGGCACATGCATCGTCGCGTTGTATATAAAAAATCCGTGCGTTTTCTCGTCATGCTCGCCCAGACTTTCTCCATGGTCGCCGCATAACACGATAACCGTGTTTTTATAAATTCCCTTTTCTTTCAAAAACCGGATGATTCTCCCCACTTGCTCATCGGCAAAAGCAATCTCCCCATCGTAGGGGTGCGAAGCATATTCGCTGCTGTAAGGCTGAGGTGGACGGTAAGGGTAGTGTGGATCATAAAGGTGCATCCACAGAAAAAAGTGTTTCTGCGAATTTTCGGCCAGCCAGCCCAGCGCCGTATCGGCAACCACATTCCCTGGACGTTCCATTTCATCTAAGTTCGCTTCATCCAGGCGGCTGAAATCGAAGTGGTCGTAATAAAAATCAAAGCCCTGATTTAATCCAAAACGCGAATCCAGTACCGCCGCCCCAACCACCGCTCCGGTCTGATATCCAGCCTGTTTAAGCACGGAAGCAAGGGTGGGTTGCTGCGGACTGAGTTTGTTGCCGCTAAAGTCGTGCATGCCGTTCAACATCGGATACGTTCCGGTTAGTATCGAAGTGTGCGAAGGCAAAGTTACGGGAACTACCGCGAAGGCGCGCTCGAATCGCGATCCATCCGCTGCCAATCCGTCAATGTTGGGCGTCTTGATTTTCTTGTATCCGTAACAGCCGACATGATCAGCGCGCAAAGTATCGATCGTGATGAGCACCACGTTCAGCGCGGGCTTTCCGCGAGTTTGTGCAGCCGCGTAAGACGCGAAGATCATTATAAAAATGACATTCGAGCGCAACAAGGTGAGCACCATTGGTGAGTTCAGTTTATCCCATGAGTAGCGTGGAAAAGCCGCCAACAGAAGCGCAATCGGGCAAACCTCTTTAATGGAATATTTCGGTGGAATATTTCTATGATAGGCTGGGCGCTTATGAGATGGAAGGCTGCCCGTTTTTTGGCCATCGTACTACTAGTCAGCGTCGCAGTCTCCAAAGCTGCATGGTGTCAACCTTCTCCGCCAGTCGCCCCGAAATCCGCCAATACCGCCGCCCCGCGCAGTTCTTCGCCCGACATTTTTCTCGTCACCATCGATACTCTACGCGCCGACCACGTTGGCTGCTACGGCTATAAGCAAGTTGAAACTCCCGCGTTAGACGCGCTTGCAGCTGATGGCGTCCGCTTTACGCAAGCCTTCACTCATAGCCCGATCACCAACACTTCGCACATCACGATTCTTACTGGCCTCTTGCCAAGCGTCCACGGAGTGACGGATTTTGGAATTCCGCTTTCGCCGCAACATGTAACCGCCGCGGAGTTGTTGAAGAAGCATGGCTATCAAACCGCTGCGTTTATCGGAGCTGTAATTCTCGATAGCAACACGCTCGCGCCCGGACTTGATCGCGGCTTCGATTTTTACGACAACTTTCCCAAGGACGATAGCAAGGATGCAAACGGAAAAACTAAACCGCGCTGGGGGCGCGTCGAGCGCCGTGGAATGGACGTCGTCGCACACGCCGAAAATTGGTTTAATAAACATCGCACCGGCCCACACTTCGTATGGGTGCACTTATACGATCCGCATGATCCCTATGAGCCGCCCTCGCCGTTCTCGGAGAAATATAAAGATCACCTGTACGACGGCGAAATTGCGTATGCGGATTCCGCGCTTGCCCACTGGATCGCATTCCTGAAAAAGAATGGCGTCTACGACAACGCCATCATCATTGTCACCGGTGATCACGGCGAAGGCCTTGGTGAACATGGAGAAGAAACTCACGGTCTCTTTCTCTACGATTCCACGCTGCACATTCCGCTAATCGTGAAATTGCCCTCGAAGCCGATCAACAATGTTCAGCGCGGCACAGTCGTCGATTCGGAAGTGCGCACCACCGACATCCTACCCACCATTCTTGCGACCGCGAAGGTGGCTGGATCGGCCGAGCTAAATGGTGAGTCCGTTCTTCCTTTGATGGAGAAGAGACCAGACAATCAAGCGCTACCTAATCACACGCTCTTTGGCGAGACGGACTATCCTCTTCGATGGGGCTGGGCACCTTTGCGCGCGCTGCGAACCTCAAACACAAAGTTGATTGAAGCTCCAAGGCCAGAACTTTACGATCTTCAGGCTGATCCCAAGGAACTGAAAAATCTTTACGCCCTCGACAGCGATAAAGTGCAAAGCATGCAAGCGGAAATGGCGAGGTGGAAGGCAAAACTTCCCCCGATTGCAGCGGCCAGCAAGTCCTCTGAGAATTTGCCGGATCCCAAGGACAAAGTAGAAATTCAAAATCTTCTGCATGACTCGATGTTGGCCAGTGATGATAATCGATCGAACGACGCGCGGCAGTTTCTAGAGAAAGCCCTACAACTCGATCCCGATTCCCCCACCGCAGTTCGGCAGCTTGGAGAATTGGAATTTGCCGTTGGAGATTTTGCGAAGGCGTCGGCACATTTGAAGAAAGCCTGTGATCTTCGGCCGCATGATTCGACTGCTGCGTTTGAATTGGGCGAGGCGATGGAGAAGTCCGGGAACTGGCCCGAAGCAAGGGATGCGCTGGAGTCGAGCCTGAAGCTGTCGCCTAGCCAGATGCCTGCGCGGTTGTTGCTCGGGCGAGTGTACCTGCAACTAAAAGACACAAAAAATGCTGAAGATCAGTTCGAAGCGGCGCTACTTGTCGATTCCAATAACACAGAAGGCCGCCTGGGATTAGCCGAAGCTCAAATTCAGCAATCCAATTTTGCCGGAGCGCTGCCCGACATGGAAGCTCTCACTAAGAGTGAACCCCAAAACGCTGAGGCTTTACATCTGCTGGCGCGCGCCTATCGCGGATTAGGCCGTGAGCAGGAAGCGAAGCGCGCGGAGGAACGGGCCTCGACTTTGCAAAAATGATTCATGTAATCGAGTTCTATGATTCAACAGCGATAGGCTGATTCGGTATTCACATTCTTTTCATATACTCTTTGTATGCTAGCTTCGGAACTTGCAGAACTACTGGTCCTGTTTTGTAATCGGGCAATACCATATTGAGTTTAAATGCCAAGGAAAAAACGCTCTTCGGGTTCAAGGTCGAAGCGGCGCTCGCCTGCGACGCGTTCCGAAGCAGCAGAATCTTTGCCCCGCATCGCTGATGTGAAGATCGAAAATTTCGAGGACGACGAACTCACATCCCAAGTCGTACGCGGCTGCCTGATCGCGCGCGATGCCGTATTCAACGTGAAGGATTTTTTGGCCGAAGGTTCACGCCTGGCTTTTCTAGCAATTAAAGACTGTGAAAAAGAGCTTGACCAGATTGAGCGCAAGATTGATGAGCAGTTGCCCGAAGCTATCACTCGCGTCGGAGAAGCCAAAGCCAGGGAATTGTTGGCTTGTTTGAAGTTCATCACCGATCTCGAACGCATTGGAGATCTCGCCTACAGTGCCGTTATGCATCTGCAATCGCGCCGCGAAAAGTTGCCCGCGGCAGATTCGCGCCAACTCGTAGAGATGGCTTCATTGCTTTACACGATGCTGGAGCAAATTCACCAGGGATTTATTAAACGCGACGTATCGTACGCGCAGAGCGTGTTGCAGTCCGATCCAGAAGTAGATCGATTGTGCCATGCGCTTTTTCAGCGCCACTTGGCGGAGCCAAACAGTCCCAGCGGCCAAAAGAATTTCGATATCCTTCTTGCCGCCCAGGCACTTGAGCGCATCGGCGATCACTCAAAAAATTTAGCCGAAGAACTCTACGGCCTAACCGAAGGCCGTTCTCTGCGCCACAATGCCAGAAAGCTTTCAACCGCGTAATGTTCATGTTGAGATGTTTGTGTGGGGACGGGCGCCCACGCCCGTCCAAGCCGAGCAAAGCTCGGCCCGACCTCGATGGCAAGCTTCGGCGCAAAATGCTAATCGCCAACGTGAAATCGTGGTGAGTTTCGTACCAGGGCTTCAGCGATACCGAATTGCCGCGAAGAATTCCGCGCATCAACGAAAATCGTGCGATACCGTCTCCGCCTGCGTAACACTTAGCGGCGAAACTTTTTCCGCCCGAATGTGAATCACGTTGTCCTGATTCTGCAGAATTCCTTCGATCATCACAAAGCGCTCTGAAATCAGCAGCACGCGATTTTTATGCAAAAGATCGGGAGCAATGATCGCATTGGCGATTCCCGTTTCATCTTCCATGCTGATAAACATCATTCCCTTCGCTGTTCCCGGACGCTGGCGTGCAATCACACATCCACCAATTCGTACCCGCCGTCCATTCGGCAAATGCGCGAGATCGGAGGCGCTATAAATCCCCATGCGCTTCATCTCTTCTCGCCGGTATTGCATAGGATGCGGCCCCACGGTCAGCCCCGTGGCGCGATAATCCGCCACGAGTCGCTCTTCATCGTTCATTGCCTCCAGCGGAGACTCCCCATCATTCTCCGGCAATTCATCCAGCAACGGCCCCGACCATCGCACCGCCCGCTCCACTTGCCAAAGCGCATCGCGCCGATGAAGTTTTTCATTCCCCACTCCATCGAGCGCTCCAATCTCCGCCAGCGTAGTCAATTCATCCTTTCGCAATTCCGGCACGCGACGCGCCAGATCCTGAACCGAAGTGAATGCTGCCGAACTGCGCTCTCGAACTAAAGCCTGTCCCGCCGGTTCGCGCAATCCACGCGCATATTTCAATCCGAGTCTTACTGAGAGCTGAGAGCTGAGAGCTGAGAGCTCCAAAGTGCACTTCCAATCCGACTTTGTCACATCCATCGGCAGCACTTTCAATCCGTGCCGCTGCGCATCCTGCACGATTGTCGACGGATGATAAAAGCCCATCGGCTGATTATTGAGGAGCGCCGCCGTGAATGCCGCCAGGTAATGGCATTTCAAATAAGCGCTGGCGTAAGCAATCAAGGCAAAGCTTGCGGCATGCGATTCCGGAAACCCATAAAGTGCAAACGAAGTAATCGACTGAATGATCTGCTCCTGCGTTTCGCCAAGGATTCCGTTTCGCGTCATGCCCGCGCGCAACTTCTCTTCAATCACTTTCATTCTGGCTTCGGAACGCTTGAAGCCCATGGCGCGCCGCAACTCCTCCGCCTCGCCACCCGTAAAATTAGCGGTGCTCATGGCCATGCGCAGCAACTGCTCTTGAAACAAGGGCACGCCCAACGTGCGTCCCAACACGGTTTCTAGCGACGGATGCGGATACGTCACCGCTTCTCGGCCCTGTCGCCGCTTGAGAAATGGATTCACCATATTCCCCACAATCGGCCCCGGCCGAATGATCGCCACTTGCACCACGATGTCGTAAAATCGCACCGGCATCAGCCGTGGCAGGCAGGCCATCTGCGCCCGGCTCTCTACCTGAAACATTCCTACGGTGTCCGCTTTTTGCAGTGTCGAATATACGAGTGGATCATCCGCCGGAAGATGCGCCAAATCCACCTCTTCTTTACAGTGATCGCGAATCAGTTCAAGAGAATCTTTCAGCGCCGCCATCATGCCCAAGCCCAGCAGGTCAACTTTGATGATGCGCATGTCCGCGCAATCTTCTTTGTCCCACTGCACGACAACGCGGCCTGGCATGGAAGCGGGCTCCAGCGGCACAACCGAATCCAATCGCCCTTCGCAAATGACCATGCCTCCCGAATGCTGACCCAAATGCCGCGGCAGATCCTGCGCGGCGAGGCACAACTCAAAATATTTGTGAATTCGCGGATGCTTGAGATCGAGCCCCGCATCGCCCAGCCGACGATCAAGCGCATCATGCTCATCTTTAAATTCCCATGTCGCCACCGCCGCCGAAATTCTTTTCAGCGTGTCCGTGTCGAAGCCCATGGCCTTGCCCATTTCACGCGCCGCCATGCGATTCCGATACGTGATCACATTGGCCGTCATGGCCGCGCCGCGTTGCCCGTAACGTTGATAGACGTATTGAATAACGCGCTCCCGCTCATCTCCACTAGGCAAATCGAGATCGATATCCGGCCACTCGCCGCGCTCATCGGAAAGAAATCGTTCAAACAGCAACTCCATGCCAATTGGATCCACGGCAGTGATGCCGAGGGAGTAGCACACCGCGCTATTGGCAGCCGATCCGCGCCCTTGCACAAGAATGTTTTGTTCGCGGCAGAAGCGCACCAGGTCCCACACAATCAAAAAATATCCGGCAAGATTCAGCCTTTCGATTAAATTCAACTCGCGCTCAATCTGCCGCCGCGCGCGTCTCTTCACCTCCGCATCAGTTCGCTCATAACGACTCTGCCATCCCTCTCGCGTGCGCTCCCGCAGAAATGACATCATGCTTTCCCCGTCCGGTACGGGATATCGCGGAAACTCATATCCCAGATCGTTCAGCGTAAATTCAAGCCGCGAAGAAAGTTCAACCGTGTTTGTAATGGCCTTCGGAAAATCAGCAAAGAGGGCCCGCATCGCGGCAGGCGATTTGATGTAGCGCTCAGCATTGCGCGCCAGCAGACGTCCGGCAGTAGCCAGCGTGCGATGATGCTGCAGAGCCGTAAACGCATCCGCCAGTTCGCGCTCATGAGGCGCGGAGTAGTTCACGCCATTGGTTGCGAGCAGCGGCAGGTGCAAAGCTTCCGCAATTTCGACGGCAACTCGATTTCGATATTCTTCGTCGCGAAGAAAATGACGTTGCAATTCAACGTAAATGTTTTCTCTTCCAAATATTTCCGTGAGCCGCTTTACTGCTTCGAATGCCGCTTGCGGTCCCTCCTGCGCCAAAGCTGCTGCGAGCGGTCCTTCTTCCCCGCCAGTCAGACAAATCAACCCGGCGGCGTGTTCAATAAAATCCGAATCCGAAGCCAGCGCTCCTTCTTTGCGCCTGACTCGCAACTTCATTTGTGTAATCAGGCGGCAAAGGTTTTGATATCCAGTACGAGAAGCAACCAGCAAAGGCAGGCGGAACTGACCACAGAGACACGGAGGCACGGAGGAATTGCTTTTTCCGGAGCTATTAAGATTAAGACTTTGTTTGCAATTTGATTTTTTCTCCGTGTCTCTGTGCCTCCGTGGTGAAAACGAAGTGCAAGTCACCTCTGCGCCGATATGAGCCTTGATTCCAATCTTTTCCGCCGCCAGATGAAAACGCGGTGAGCCATACACTCCATCGCGATCGAGCAATGCCATAGCCGGCATTCCAAGATTCGCGCACACCCCGATCATCGCCTCTGGAATCGAAGCTCCTTCAAGGAAGCTAAATGCGGAACGGGAGTGAAGTTCTACGTACATTCTTTTAGTGGATGTTTTAAAAGTTGTCATCCCGAGCGAAGCGAGGGATCTGCCTCTTGCAGCGACCTCGCTTCGTTGAGATGGAATTGTTTAGATACTCATGCAGCACTCTTCTCTTAGTCATACATTCCTTCCAAAAACCATTTCCCGCTGAACTTGTCCTGCACCAAGCGATACAAAACCAGGCCGGTTTCCAAAGACACGGCAATATCCCACTCCTCGCGCGACCATCCTTCCTGTTCCGACCAGTCGCCCGAAGAGCGCCATGGGCCGGCCATCCACACGATGTCGCCAGTGATCTCCTCGCGCTGCAAGCATCGCAGTCGCACCGGCTTCACTTCGCGTAACGTCACACTTACACTGAGCGGCGGACGAAATAGGCGCAGGCCGATTACCGCACTCATCTGTTCTCGCACGTGGTCATCGAACTCGTCATCAACCTCGCTGGCGATATCATTTTCCGGCGCTCTCAGTGACATATTTGTTATTCGCTCTGCCCACTGCTCCGTTTTATTTGTGGACGCGGGATTTTCAGATGTCGACTCCAAGGGCGCAAAGTGCCGCATCGCAAAAGCCCCTTCCCTATGCGTATCCAACAATTCGACTGACCCAACTCGGCCGTCACCGACAATTCCTGCAATCCGCGCCAGCGTCAACTCCAGCTTTTCTGGCTCAGGAAAAACCGGCTGAAATAATCCGCTTTGCAGGGCTCGCGGACGCGCCGGTTCTGCCGACAAACGAATCTTCACAATGGGCGCGCCCGGCGGATGCGCCTGCAAATCCAGTTGTAGCAATTTAAGAAATACCTTCGCGTCTAACATAGGAATCGGCAAATGCAGAGTTCGAATAAAAGTTCGAATAAAAGTTCGCGTCAAGGGGCGAGTAAAAGTTCCAGTGTCTGCGGGTGCAAGTGTGGATGTGAAAGATTCACCATCGTGAGCGTGCGCCGTTGCAAGTTCCAACTCTAGCCGCAATTCCTGGACCGCCAATGCTTGAGCATTCAATCGCGCACATACTTGTTCCAGCATGCGATTCAGCAAAAATGCCAGTGGCTCCAGTAGCACAATTGGATATTCCAGTTCCACGCTCTCGGCAAAAATCAACCGTGGTTCCATAAGGCGCAAGTCGCGAGATGCCGCGCCCCGCGCTAACTTCTGCAAACGCAGTCCCTGCTGTCCCAGGCGCTCGATGATTGGAACTTCTGGCAAAGCGGCCAGCGCCCGCAATTTACGAATGCCCCAGCGATCAAACATCTCCACCCAGCGTGCAGCCTGCTCTCCATCAGAAGAACTTTCCAGCAACACATCCACCAGCAAATCACCCAGCCGCTCTGCCTCGTGTCCTTCCGGAATCAAAGTCACACCGCGAAAACCGTGAGCAGCGAGCAGAGCTGCATCAGGATTCGCAGCCACAGCAACGTTCGCGTCCAGTCCCATTTCCATGACACGCTGCGCCAAGTCTCGTGCAATCTTTGGCAGCGGCCCCAGCAAAGGCGCGAGCCCGGCAAGATTCAAAAGTGCAGTGCCAGGCGAAGTGTCTTCTATCTCCGGAGAAAAAGATTGCGCGCAATCCAGCAGCGCTGCGTGTGCTGACGTCTCCTGAGATTCCGACCGAGCACGCCGCACGAGATCTTCCCAAGCCTCCAGTTGCGATTTAGTAGC
>Ga0209332_1000021_pt1 | contig 39600 bp, 27 predicted proteins | sample BlaSpr_A8_OM3_M1_FD_187974 | JGI IMG/M metagenome (GOLD analysis project Ga0209332, IMG submission 187974) | Forest soil microbial communities from Thunder Bay, Ontario, Canada - Black Spruce, Ontario site 2_A8_OM3_M1 (SPAdes) (version 2) | ecosystem: Environmental > Terrestrial > Soil > Boreal...
TACTTACCGGCGTGCGGAAGGTTAATCCCGAAACCGTGTTATCCGTAAAGTCATTCGAACTCTTCAAATCTCCTATCTGCAAACACGCCCCACGCCCCAGACAATTCAACGACACCCCATATCCACTTAATACCGATTGATTCGAATGCAGATAAATCGTCCCATACACGTTATATGTGTTCACCGTACTATTCGGCCCATTCGCCGGTATCGTTACGTTACACTGAGCATTAAAGTAAGGGACCTTACTAACACCGCAAGCCTGGTTAATTGCTTCCTGAATGCCCGACGAGGCGGAACTTATCGTTGTTCCAGCGGAGTAAGAGAAATGGGGAGTGAATGTAATGGTCCCAGAAGGAGTGCCCGAGGTGCAATTTCCGGAAATGACTTTGACCGATTCATTTTTTCCGTCGCCGGAGAGAAACACTTGATAACCGGCTCCGCTAGTGGTATCGATACCCAGGGGACAAGGAGTTAGGCTAACCTTCGCCTCCCTCCCGGCAGCGAGAGAGTACATTATTGTCTGCGTCCAATTGAGAGACTTTAATTCGGTGTCGGTATTCGCAGCGAGGGAATACACTACCAACGGCAACCACACAAGGATTGCTGCAAGAACTGAACGTTGCATGGAAATGATTCTCCTCAGCCAGAATCCCTGACGACTCGACGGTAGATACTGACCAAATTTTGTGCCTGATGCGACAGGGTTAATTTTTCCAAAATCGTTTGGCGCGCTGCGCGCCCTATGCGACCACGCAAGTCGGAAGACGCTAGCAAAGTACTCAGGCCCTTAACGAGATCTTCCAGTGCGTCTGCGGGAATAAGCCATCCATTCTTGCCATGCACAATCACCCCGTCGATGCCCTGGCCGCGACATCCAATTATCGGCTTGCCGCAGGACATCGCCTCCAAGTAAACGCAGCCCAAGCCCTCGTTGCGACTGGGCAATGCAAAGATTGTGCAGTTGCGCATGGCTGCCGCTACTTCGATGCGACTCTTGCGACCTACAAATCGAACATGTTCCTCGATGCGCAGCTCGCTTGCGAGCGCTCGGAATTGGGCACTGTTCGGGCCTTCACCAATAATGGTGCATCGAATCTGAGGAAACATCGATTTCAGACTTTCGACGGCTCGCAAAACTAATTCGTGACCTTTGCTCGGCAGTAGTTGCCCGACCACTAAAATTTCTGCCGGGAGCGCTTCGGCGTCCGCTGGTAAAGGAGAAAATATAGTCGTATTTACGCCGTTGTACACGACGTCGCTATAAACTTCAGCGTGCATTTCAGCCTGCAGAATTTGTTGCACTTTCTCGCTGATGCATATAACCCTTCGCGCTGCGCGGTAAACATCCATAGATGCCTGGCGACGCCAGGCGGCAGGCATGCCGGCAAGAGAGCAGGTGTTAAATACGTCCAAGCCGTGCACGGTGACGACAAATGGGATATTCAATTTCTTCGAGAGCAGCGCAGCAGCGTAGCCGCAGGGGAGGGCCGAGTGGGCATGGATGATATCGATCGGCTTCGCACTGTGCAGCTTTTCTACCCTCGGCAGAAGTCGCCTGAAGAGGAACTTCCCTGCGCGTGATAGTCCTAATGTGCCCGGGGGAAACTGCAGGTAGCGAACCCAATCGGCGGGGGCAGATGGAATCGAATGCTTTCGCCGGTGATAAATCGACGAAACCGCTACTACGCTCGACTCAATACCCAGGTTTTCAAACTGCTCAATGGGTTCTGCGACAAAGCAACCAGCAACTTCATTTTGATCAGACGGGAAGAACGGGGTGATAGTCAGAACGTTTAGCGGTGATACAAGTCCCTCGGATCGAGACATCAGTTGTGCTCATGCCCTTGCTCGAGCAGTTCGTGAGCCAGAGTAACGAGGCTTTCAACATGCGCACTCCAACTGAAGTCCTGCGCGCGCCGAAGGCCGTTTCGTGACAGTTTTTCCGCCAACTCTGGCGATTCGTGGATCTTCAATATTTGCTCCACAATAGACTCCGGCGAGAAACGGGGGAAATAAATTGCGGCGTCCTGACATATTTCGCGATGGACCGGCAAATCCGAAGCTACCACGGGCAACCCGCTCGACATTGCCTCAACTAAGGGATGCGCAAACGTTTCCGCGTAGGCCGGACTCACGTAGATTTGGCAGCCTCGGTAGAGGTGATGAAGCAGGTTATACGGAACCGCACCCAGTTCTACAACGCTATCTCTAACACCCATCTCGTCGACCAGCGATGCCGCGCCCTCGGATCGATACGAGCCCGGATTCTTCGGCGAAGACAGATCGCAGGTCACGAACAGCTTTATCTTTTTTTTGGGCAAGCGGTTTTGTAAAAGAGGCAGGGCGCGGATTAAAGTCTCGAAATTGCGATAGTAATTGTAGTGGCTCACAAAAAGCAGTTTCAAGGTATCGGCCGAATCGTTCAACTGATGCTGGATGGGGGCAGGCAACGGAGTCTTGTCGCTAGTGAACAATTCCTGATCGAACCCATGGTAGACAGATAGAACACTCTTGCCCGTCCATCTGCTGAGGTCATCAGCAAAGGCCTTGCTCGGAGCCAGAGTGACGTCGGCCCAAAGTATGGACCGCCTTGCAAAGAAACCCTTGATTCGAGTGTCACTCCAAAGCACGTAGTCTCCACGTTTCCGGACATCGCGGTAGAAATCGTCCGATACGTAGAGAGAATTACCCGACAGAAGGATCTGCGGCACAGGCGAGTTTCGCAGGGCAAAGTTCCCGGCAGAAAGCAATACTTGAGCACCACTACTCCGCAGCAAACTCTTGAGTTTGGTCTGCTCGAAGAGAAAACGTTCCAATACTCCCCGGGTGCGCTTGACCTCGGAAAACGATATGTTTGGATAATCAATGAATTCGCTTCGCAGGTCGGCACTCAGGAGAACGGTAGCATGAACGTCTTGTCTCCTGGCGAGATGGGGGATCACATTGCGCAGATAAGTGAGTCCTGCACCGGCGCTTGCAGCCAGTCCATTGATAAATAACCGAATCATCGACGGGCGATAATCCCTCTAAAATCGGGCGGCCAATTGGTGCGAAGAATACGAGGAGCGGGCTCTCCTGCGGACAACATACTGGCGTCAGGAAGGATATCGGAGAGCAGAAAAGCAGAAGTCCAAAAGAAAACGGAGAGATATGACCCGACGGCAAAAAGCCAGTCCTCAAAACCCGCGTGGACAAAACCCGCTAGCACTACCATGGCCAGCGGGATTGAATAATACCTTACTTCAGACGTCCGATTCATTAGGGCGCATACTCTCCACACCTGCGATGCTGTCAGTCCGATTAGAGCGATAAAAGGCAATACACCGACCAAGCCCAACCATTCTGCGACGGTAATGTAACTGCTGCCATGCTCACGCTCAACTTCTGAAAAGGAACTGGTTGTTCCCACATGCAAGCCTGGATCTAGGCCGGTGGGACTAGTACCATAGCCGGTGCCAAACCACGGATGCTCCTTGATCGAGGCGATCGACTGGCTCCACGGACCGCGCCGCGAGCCCAGAACGCCTTCCTCCTTATGGCCCTTATATAGAAAGGCGTCTTTAAGGTCTATAAGTTGCGTATTTAAAGACTCCGGCGCCAACATACCTCCGATGGCAACGAAGAAAAGAACTATCACCGCTATTTTTACCAGCAGTTTGTACCGGTGAAGGGTAAGGCAAAATGTAACGGTGACGACCGCAACCGCGATCATCGCTGCGCGCGACAGACTAAATCGGACAAGATAAGTACAACAGAGCAAAGCAACGAGTCTCCGGATTTTCATCGCTGGAGCGTCACTGATGAGCCATCCCCATAACAAGAAAGGGAAAACTCCGATACTCATTACCGCACCAAGAGAATTAGGATTTCCCCACACGCTATTCCCCATACCCAGATAGAACAAGGTTGAGCCGTAGGCCACCATCTCGCATCCCAAAATCATACCGTTAAAAAAACGTTCTTCCCGGTTCAGAAGAGCTAAACGGACACCCGAGGCGCAATAAAGAAAAAGCAACCCCAAGCTCAAAGCCTTTAGCGACGCCACCTGGATGAACGAAGACACAGTAGCGGAGATAAGTGCGGTGAAGACGCAGAAGAAAGCAAGAAGATGAATGGTTCGAAAGGGGCCGCGAGGAGCCTTTACCCAGATAACAAAACCAACCAGAGCGCCGGCAGCCAACACGATCCAGCGCCCCATCTTTGCCGCGCCTTGAAGTGGAATGTTCATCCCACCCCAGAGAAACGTGATCATCAAAAGGACAAAGAAACGCTGATCAAAGTTCCAAAGAGCAGCGATGATGATTTCCAAGATAATTATCGCGCCTAAGAAAGAAACATTGCCGAAGTTCGGCAAGTGGAAATAAATGAAATACAGCGCCAGGCTGAAAGCTGAAACGATGGCAAGCCAGTGCGAGGGCTTCAACGATGTCATCAGGCTTGCTCCGCGTTTGAAGCAGCAGCCGCAGCCAACCCGGCGGCGCAAGCCTCCGGCGAGTAGCTTTGAATTCTTCGTATGGAATGTTCGCCCATTATCTTTTTGAGTTCAGGATCTCGCACTATAGAATTTATCGCTGTGCTTAGCTTCTCAACATCCCGCGGAGGCACCAGATAGCCATTCCATCCGTCTTCGACCAAATCAGCCGAACAGCCTGCAACCCTGGTCACGATAACAGGAAGCCCGCATGCCATCGCTTCATTCACAACCAAACCCCATGGATCGCTATGCGTAGGCAAAACAAAAGTTTCCGCCAACGCGTATATATTCGCGAGATCGTCCCGTTGCGCGAAACCCGGGAAGCGAACTAAGCCAGGCCTAATCTGCTTCGCGCGTTGCATCAACTCTTCTTTAGAAAGGCCATCACCCGCAAACACCAAGCCGACATCTGAACGAACATCGTTCTCTAGTTTGGCATATGCCTCAAGGAGATCAAACACACCTTTTTCGGGAACCAATCGCCCCACAAAAAGAATGAAGCGCCGGGGCAAATTTAGTTTTTCACGAAATCCAGCAGCAGAGGCCCTGGTTTTTTCCGCTTGCGACGCAAATAAACTATTGTCGACAGCATTGGGAGCGGTCACGATGGTTTTGCCCGCGGAGCCCAGCATCGTAAGATATTCGTGAGAAGCTTTCCCGGGAACAACAAACCTGTCACATTTTCCCAGAAAATAGCGCTTTAGGGATTCGACCAAAGGTTTCCCAGAACGTGCGTCGTCGCGATTGCTCTCTGACCATAAAACAAATTCGACTTTGCGCCTCCGCGCCCACCAAAGCGCCTGCCATGAGGCGAGATAATTGTATCCGCCACAAATAATCACTTGCGGGCGAACCGCATTCAGGGCGCGCCACAACCCTCGATTAATGAGCAAACTATTTCTTCCTGCACGCCAACGCCACGAAGGCAGCACTTGATATGAAAAGCGAATTTCGCTTCGATAGACACGCCATTGCCGAATTGCCTTATCCGTCTCCGCCAGGAATATTACGTGCAAATCAAGGTCTGCCCGACGCGCCAGAGCGTTGAATACGGGAATCCGGTATGGAGAGATGATCTCGGTTAGGATCACAGTCCTTCGACTCATGATCTTAGCGCAACCAAGTCCATCTCGGACCTTCGTTCATATGGACAGGCAAACAAGTCCTGCAGTGGCTCTACATGATCGGTGACCGCCACCGGTCCATTGGCTCCCAGTTCGAAAACCTGATATTTAATTTCCGCGAAGATCCTAAGCGTTTCCGCAAGATTCGTCCGTTGAAGATACTCAAACATCACCAGCGCTGGCCTCTTTTGCGATAGGAATTGGCCCATCCCTCGAAGAACGGAGTTTTCATGTCCCTCTACATCGATCTTTACCAAAGACACCGGAAATCCAAGATTACCGTGCCTGAGCAAAAATTCATCGAACGTTATGCATTCAACCACGGTATGGGTTGGCTTACGACTCGAAGAATCGATGACAACGTGAGCTGCGACGTCAACCGCGCCGTTACACTCGAAACGTATTTCACCGTTAGTATCGGAAAGAGCGAATTCGTAAACCTTGAAATCCAACTGATTCCGGGAAAGATTCTCTCGGGCGCGGGCAGCTGCCACTGGGTTGGGCTCGAATAGGATCGCATTTTCAATCTTGTCGGCGAGCAACAGAGTAATGGAGCCGACATTGGCGCCTACATCAACCAGAGTACCTCCCGACAAATGCTGCCTAGCGAAGAGTATATTCTTGCCATTGGGAATGCGAGCGTACAAGACTCCAGAGGAAACTGAGCAATCTGGATATGCCTCAAACCGTCGTCCATTAAAAAGTGTAACAGTGATCGGTTTGCGCACAGTTCGCTTCCACAGTTGCCACCCGGCGAAGGCGAACAGCCTTCGATGCGCTCATGTCGGTTGGAGCTCTCATTCCAAAGAGCGACAATCGGGTAAATTAAGTCTTGGGCAAACTTCAGCAAAACTTTCTGCTCCTGATGTTTTGGGGACTGATCGAACGCCATGGCCGAAGCGTGGTATGAATTCAGTCCAATCAAGTCATCTTAAATAATTACCCCTGTAGAAGCGATAGCCACCGGTTTGCGATAATATTCCAATCAAATAATTCATTACACCGCAAGAGCCCGGCGCGCCCCACGGAAGTTTGATAGTCTTTTCTGTCAAGAAGACTGGCGAGTGTCGCCGCAAACTCGTCGATATCTTCGGGATTCAGCAGTATTCCTGTCTCGCCCAGTACTTCTGGAATGCCTCCACGGTTCGAACCCACGACGGGAGTGCCACAGGCCATGGCTTCAACATTCACCATCCCGAAAGGTTCCTGAAATAAAGAAGGGGTCACAAAGGCGGTCGCACGCTGAAACCAAGAAGGTAAATCTTTATCGTGATCAATATATCCTGGAAAATGAATGCGGGCGTTTCGATCACGGACTAGCGATTGCGCCAACTCCCGCACTTTACGTACATAATCAGTCTCGCGATGAACTCCGAAACCAGTTCCACCGCCTATCACTAACGACGCATCGGGGTGACGGTCTAAAATTTGGCCGTAGGCGCGCACAAGTTGTAGGACTCCCTTTTCCTGGTCAAAGCGTCCGACAAAGAAAATAGTTTTTGCCTCGCGAATTTCTTCTTTCGGACAAAAAAGCTGTGTGTTAACTCCGTTAAAGATAATTGCCGTTTTTGCGGCTAGACGGGCCGAGCGACCGGCGAAAGTTCCTTTCAAAAATGTGCTGCATGTTGCAACACCGTCTACTTGCTGGGCCAGTGCATCTAACATGCCGGCGTTCCAATGCCCCAGATGATTGTTGTGGATGTGCAGCCAGATTATCCCTTTGTAACCTAGATGCCGCAGTTCATGAACCCATTGAGGGCGGTTATGGATGTGAAGCACATCGAGGTAGCGGAGGGATTTCATCAAGCCACGGAGCCAAAGCGGCTCGTCCCAACGGCGAACATATGGAATTGACTGGATCACATCACACGCCTTGGATATTCCGCTGGTGCGATGTGGGAGGTTGTAGAGGTGTTCTGACGCGGTCGGAAAGCCGAACACTCTTACCTCAACGCTATTCGTCAAGCGGCTATAGACCTCAAACGTCCAGCGTGCGACCGCTCCTCCGTAGAAAGGGCTGAATTGCTCACGGCCGGACAGAAGGACCCCTACCCTAAGCATTTGGGAAGTTTTAAGTCCGCCATTTAGGCCGTTATGACACCCGATATCCGACGTCATGCAGTGCCTTCGGTCGCTTTTTTTATAAGATTGCGTCCTGCGACAGCCCAGATGATGGAGTAAACGAGACACCCAAAAGCTATAAGGGCTAAGGGATGGAGATGCCTTGAACTCGCGAGCCACAAGGCAATCCCCATGATCAAGCTGGCGATTACGGAGAGTCCCAGAAGCGGACTGCGAGCGGCAGTCCGGACTGACGGCGGACAATGCAGAAAAGCATACAGCGCGACTGCAAACTCGCCCAGCACATACGCGACACAGGCCCCAGCAATTCCGAACAATGGCGTGAGTGTGAGAGAAAGGAGTACGGCCGAAACGGCACCGACAATGGTAGACAAGAAATAGGCGCGATGACGACCACTTGCATACAGGATTGTTCCTGCGAACAGCACCGCCGCAGGCGCCGTTATCATATAAAGGGCGACCCACTGGAAAGCATGCACTGCTTCCTTAAACTGAAAACCCAACAGCCATGGGACGACGACAGGAGCGGTTACGACACCGCCTACAGCCAGCGGAATTCCAAACCATGTTAGCACTGAAGCCGCAATTCGCGTCAGCCTTGAAGTGTCACCGGCAGTGTTTGCGCGTAGCGCCATGCGAGGCATCAGAACGGTCTGCGTAATTGAGAGAAAGTTACGCAGCACATCCGCGAGGCGGGCGGCGGCGGCGTAGAGGCCCAGAGCATGCTCTCCGAGGTACCATCGCACAGCGATGTGCCCGCTTCGATGGTACAAAGTCGACATCAGTGATGAGCCCGCATAATGAAGGCTCGGACCCATGATCACGGACCAGCGGCGGGGCGCAATTGAAAAACGAAATCGGAAGCCGGCTCGCCAAAGAAAAATCCATCCAATGCAGCTAGTGAGAAGCGCAGAAGCCAGGATACTAACCGGCACCCAAATTACATCTTTCGGTGTCCGCACCATGGTGAAGATGCCAATCGCATAAAGACTTTGCTGCGCGATGGAACTGAAGGATTGGACGTGGAACAGCTCCATAGACGACAAAAGATAGTCTAAAGAAAAACTTCCGATGAGTACTGAAGCGACTCCGTAGAACCTCAGAAGTAATCGAGCATCCTGTCGAATCTCTAAACTGGCAACCACTAATACGGCAATACTAGCTATTGCACTCGCCAGCACGCGTAGTATTATTACGTCGGAAACGGTGTCAAATGCTGCTTCCCGACGAGCTGCCACCTGTTGAGCAGCGTATGTCGTCAAGCCTGGGTTCGCCAGAAGCCCTATGAAGGCGCAGACCGCTACTATGTAGCTCCATAGCCCATAAACATCCACACCCAAGCGACGCACTATGAAAGGAAAGGTGGCTGCTGTGAGAATGGTGCCGACAACGCGGGCGGTTGTGACGGAAAGCGCAAACCCCGCGTAGCGCACCACGGACTTAGAAATGCTCAATTACCCATCCCTATGTTCAATGGTGTCGGTTGGCTGCGAGTGAGGTTTTTTGCGACGTTTACTAACCGCCTCTACAAATGCCATTTCCCAATCTTTCGCAACTTTGCCCCAATCGAAATGAGCAGCGTGTTTAACGGCAGCGGCGGACATTTTCGATCGTAAATCGATGTCGGACAACAATAGACCGAGTCGGTGTGAGATTTCGTTTTCCGATTCTACCAAGTAGCCGGTCTCACCATTCACAATAAAGTCTGGCCGGTAGAAGTTCATAGCCACGGCCGGTAATCCGGTAGCTGCTGCCTGCCCAAGCACTTGCGGATGCCCTTCCAGCACACTCGGGAACAGGAATACATCTGCTCTTCGCATCTCGTCCGCCAAGCCTTCCTGGGAAATATGCCCGAGGAAAGTCACGTTGTGGCATTTCAACTCATTGACGAGCGCCCGGCACTTATTCTCCTCTTCCCCTTTTCCTGCAAGTCGAAATTCTATGTCGGGCCGCTTCGCCGCCTCTGCGATGACAATATTCACTCTTTTACGAGCTTGGAGTGATCCGGCATACAGAACGGTCAGTTTCGATCCCACAGGCCGCCGGTTCGCTGGGGGATGAAAGAATTGACGATTAACGCCGTCGTAGATTGTTCCGGCTGACACGCCGAAGCGCTCGTGGATGGTCTGCGACACGAAACGCGAATTCCCGAATACCAGATCGCCATCCCGAATAGAATTTTCCATTGCCGGCTCAACGGGGATTTCGTTGAGTGCCATCACGATATAGGTAACAAGGGCGACTGGAAGTTTAAGCGAACGTCTAAGGAACATAAAGAACGCATCGAGAGGCCCCAGGCGTGGAAAGAAATAAACGTCGACTTTGGAGAGCAACACACGCGTCAGCCAGCGCAGAGCGTTTCCGTGTTGGGTGATGGGCAAAATTTCGGTGTTTTCGCGAGCGCTGATTCTAGGGTCGGGAGTCGCATGGCCAAGAAGAATGACGCGGAAGCGATCCGGCGGAAGGCGGCTTACAATCTCTTTTACCGTAAGATTCTGCGCGTTCGTATTCGCTTCGTCTGCAAATGAGGGTGTGAACACTGTGATCATCTGAAACTTTCCCTGCTAACCTTATCTGTCAGGGGCCCCCCACAAAGAATCGCTGATAGTTCATTCGGTAAGATGGGTTTTGCCTGTTGCCTTATGGTCCCCGGAATACTGGTATCGGCGCGCATCATTTCAGGAATTTGCGATAGTTGATCCGCAGATTCGAGCATCCGTCCCACACCGAAGCGGACATACTGTGGAATATATCCGGAGTAAGATTGCCGCAGCCACCCGCAAAGAAAAGCTGGGATTCCGACGGCTGCGCACTCGAAAGCGGCGGTCGATTCGACCGTCACGGCGCACGATGTCTTACTGAGGACTTCGCGAGACATCGGAGCGTCCGTCACACTCACTAATTTTCTGTCGTCCTCGGACAAGATGCCTGCGACCATCTTCCGTCGCTGCCGGGCGCTCTCAAAAGGGTGCAGCTTTAAAGCCACGATCTTGCCCGATCGACGTGCGGCTGCACAAAGCCGTGGCAGAATTTCGCGATAAATCATTTCGGCGCGCCAGAATTCTGTTTCATAAGGCTCAGAAAAAAAAGTAATCCACGGGGCATCATCGCTCCAGGCAACGCCTTGGGACTGCGCCGACTGCGGAGCCCCGATCTTCATTCGTTCCACATCGACAGCGCAGACGCGTTCCAGATAATCACGCTCCATGTCGCCCTTGGCCAGATAACTCGAGAAGCGCAAGTTCTTGAGTGCCATTCGGCAATCGAGAGCTCCATGATGGCAGGCAACCGCGGGAATTCCCCGTTGCTCGGCGAGCAACAATGGAATACGAGTGTACGGATTAGAGTCGTCCGCACTCAGGCAGCCGATAACCGACCTGGTCTCAAAAACTTGTCGCCAAGCGTCGCGCACTGTGACCCCCCAGCGCAACCAGCGGGGCCCCTTTCCCAGGATTCCGAGCTGAACCGATAACTTGAACTCCGGAAATTCCTTAAGCTGTTGCTCAAGGCTTTTCCAATTGTCTTCCAGTTGATCAAGCTGAGTGCGATCGCATCCCCGCGTCGCAAAACTTGCAAGCCGGGCAGTTTCAACGTTCTCCGGCAACGAGTCCACGGCCGCGGACTCGCGGGCCACGACTAAAAAAAACTTCTGTTCAGGCAGAATTCGAGCATAGCCGAGAGCCGTCTTGGTGACATTGGAATAGGCTGTAGGCAGCAGCACAACCGGATCGGATCCCGACAATCGCCCGGGAGAGCCAACGAGCTTCTTTCGCCACCGGTAATGGGGATCGTACTTGTCGTAAACAACTTGTCGCAGTTGAACAAAACTAAGATTCGTCAACACCCGGCCACGACGCCGAACATTGTGCAGAGTTGCACCAGTCCGGCTTTGGAGAACACGCAATGGTATTCCCAGATGCATTCGAACAGCTTCTGCAATAACCGATGGGCGGCTTACCGATAGCTCACGACATCCTTTAAGACTTTCAGCCAAGCGAACCGCAAGTCGCACATCCTGCATCTCGGGCTGCAGCATTAGACTGATCACGTCCCACCAATCGATGCCGTACCGATCTACAACGCGTCCCAAACCTTGGTTCAACAGTGCACGCCAGTCCTGCAAGTCCCCAACTTCGACGGCGAGATCGAAAATACTAAAAACTGGACATCTCAATGCAAGGCTTACTTGTTGATAGCAAAACTTGGGCGCTCGCCCGAGATCTACCACCAAGTCCCAATGCTGAACGCGGCTAGCAGCCGGGAAGTCGTCGTCGGAATGCAGGAGAAGAACTCGCATAGGTGTTAGTGATCTGGACAGGTATAGAGCGAATTAAAGGTTTGGTTTGGTCCTCGCTAAGCAGGCGAGGCGTTCATACATTGCCAGCAGACGCGGAAAATTCTTATCCCAGTCTGCTCTATCTTCCACGATGCGTTGGTTCCGTTCTGAAATCGCCCTGCGTTGCTCGAAGCTGAGCGCCGCCACTTGCAACATTTTATCTGCTACTCCTTCTGGAGATCCGGCAGGGGCTAAATACCCGTTGTCAGGCTCGACGACCCATTCTCGATTCGAAGGAATATCGGTCACAGTAACCGGCAATCCGCTGGCCATCGCCTCGAGCAGAGAAATCGAGGTGCCGTCCGACTTTGCACAGCTGACATAGGCATCGGCGGCGCGAAACCACTGTGGCAACATCTCGGCTGGTTGCGGCCCCACGAGAAAAACGGAGTCATTCAAATTGTGGGCTTGTAGGAAGCCGCGAATCGATTCATCCTGGGAACCGTTTCCTACCAACAATAACCGAAGCGACGGATTGGAACTTCGGGCTTTCGCGAAAGCGTCGAGGAGCACGTCGGTTCCATAGAGAGGGCTCCAGGATCGCGTGTAGATAAAAGTTGTCGTTTTTTCCTTCCGCGTGAAGCTGCTATCTGGGGGCAATGAACCCGTGGGTGAAAACACTCCGGATTTCACCCCCCAGGGGAACTGCACGATTTCGGAATCAAGAAACACGCGGAAGCTATTCGCTTTCTTACGAACGGTGTCACAATCGCAAAACAAAGCATCGGCTTTCTGCAGCGCAAATTCCGTTGCTTGCCTCCATTCGGTGTTTCGATCGGCATCAATGAGCAGGTCTGAACCCCATGACATCAGTAAGAGAGGATGACAGCCGGCGAGGGCCGCCAGGTATCCGCAACTCTGGATAGGGCCGGCATGAACCAAATCTGGTTGGACTTCTTTCAGACGGCGTTGAAAGTGGGGCAAAAAGTTTTGGTATTGGCTCGGTTGTCCATTCCGATCGACGAAGTCCTTGGACATAATCGGCTGAATTCCGTCAGGCAGTCCACCATCGGGAGCACGACTCGAAGTGAGGTTCCAGTAGAACACTTCATGTCCGGCTACGCTCAGTTTTTCCAGAAATCGCCGATTGTGAACGGAAGTGTTATCGGTAAGGTAAAGAATCCTCAATCACAAACCTCAGCCAACTTGGTCCATTTCAGGCATTCACCCGCTGGCAGATCGCAACCCAGTTTCTTGCCTATCACACAAGCCAAGTCGAAGGGAAAGACGGCATCACGCGGTGCAGGGCGCAAAGCCTCCAACATGTCTTCTTCAAGGACCGTGCCCGCAGGGAGATCCTTGACCGCTCGCAGGCATCGACGTTGAACGATCACAGTGTCCTGTTCGTTTTCAGAAACGTATTTCCTCGAGTCTCCGAGGGCGAGTTCCAGTTCGCGGGTGAAGTCGACCATTTCACGCCACGAAGAGGGAGTCATCGAGAACGAATGATCAGGCCCGTCTCTCCGATTGTCATCGGTAAAGTGCTTTTCGATTACTCGTGCGCCAAGCGCCACGCTGCCGAGCACAGTTGCATGTCCGGGGGTGTGATCTGAAAGACCGAGAATTAGACCTGGAAACATGACGCGATAGCTCTCAAGCACTCGCAAATGAACGTGGCGGAAGTTTTCGAGGCTCGCGGTATAGTTAGTGTTGCACTGCATTAGAACGAGTTGCGGATTGATCTGCAAAATTTCTTGTGCCGCCCGCCGTACTTCGCCGATATCTGAAGCCCCGGTCGCTAAAAGAACAGGTTTATTCTTGCTCGCTACTTTCCGCAACATTTCCGGCCAGGTTATGTCGCCAGAGCCTATCTTGAACAGATCCACATAGGGATCTAACATGTCGACCGCTTCCAGGTCATAAGGGGCCGAAAAATAATCGATGCCGCAAGACGCGCATTCCTTCTTCAGTTCCGGAGTCCACTCCCACGGCAAAGTTGCATCCCGGTAGACCTGAAGCACGCTTTTTTTCCAGTTCGATTGATGGGAGAGTTGAGAGCCTAGACTTTGGAAGCCAACTTCACTCACAATCTTGCGGGCGCGAAAATTCTGAAATTTAGCTGCATTCGCGCCCGCCTTTGCGCATAGCCGGATCAGAAGTTTGGCGCGTTCGATGTCACCGTCATGATTTGCCGAGATGTCCGCAACAAAATAGGTTGGATGTTCCAAGCCCACCGATTTGTTTCCCAACTTCAATGTCGTCACGACAGCCTCCCGCCGTCTAAATAGCTCTTGAGTTTCTGCGGATACTGGCGTACTCGAAGTTCCCGGAATTCTCGCAAGCCCGCATCGACCGTTGGCATGGAACGATCTAAAGCCATACTGATTTTGCCGACGTTGAGCGATATATCCAACGGACGAACTGCTCTTAGATTCACTTCATTCACGTTGCAAGGGGTAATACGTGCCGAATCAAATCCAAAAATGGCGGCAACCTTACGTGCAAATTCAAACTTGCTGATCTTTTCGGACCCTGCGACATGATACAGCCCAGTCAGCTTGCGCTCCGACATCGCAAAGAGGACCGGAATAAGATCATTCACCAGACTCGGAGTGAACAAGACATCCGTGAAACCTGGAACATCCGCTCCATTTTCCAGTCGCCTAAGAATCCATTCCGCCAGGCTATCTTTGTTCTGGGCGTTCCAGCCATAGATGTTGACCCGAGCGATGAGGGCCAATGGATTGAGTCGCAGTGCCTCTCGCTCGGCAGCCAACTTGGTTTTTGCATACACGTTTACCGGAGCAGGTTGATCAGTCTCGGCGTAGTCCCCTTTTTTGCCATCGAACACCGCATCCGTTGAAACATAAAGGAAATGCGCGTTCAGAACAGAAGCGATGTCTGCCAAAACTGCGGAGGCGTGAACATTAATTGCCTCAGCCTGCTCTGGATTGTCTTCACACCAATCGACATTCGTAGCGGCAGCACAGTGCACAATAGCGTGGGGACGCAGATCCATGAGAAGTTTGCGCGTAGCTGACTCGTCGGTTAGATCTAATCCAACAACCTGCAGCGCCGGATCTCGCAACATATGGCGATGGCATATACCTACTGCTTCCCAGCTTAGGTCCGCGGCTGTCCGCAGCATATTTGCACCCAGCAACCCGCTTGCGCCTGTGATGACGAGCATTACCGCACTCGGAACACGGGTTGAATCATTTCGCCTTCCAGGTGCCGTTCTGGATGAGGATCGCTTAGCCAATCTCGCATCGTTCTGCAAACTTCAGCGTAAACCTTGAGAGTTTGTTCGATGTCGATAGGTTCATGCGCCGCCGTCATGTTATGGGTTGCCAATAGCAAGACTCCCCGCTTGGCACACTCTTGCGTGAAGAGGCTTCTCGCCAGGAAACTGTCATTACCATTTGCGTCAAGAAATTTGATTAACGACCACAACGGGTAGCCAACGCTCTTTATGCGGTCCTGCAATCCGGCTTCGGCTGCAAGAGAGTTCAAACCTTCCTGCAGAATTTGCCCGTTCTTACCCATTCGAACATATACTCGTTCGTCCTCCAGAATATCCAAAACCTTCATGGCCGCGGCCATCGATGCGACTTCGCCTCCAAAAGTGAAACTGAAGAAAATCTCTTCGAAGATTTTCATAACGTCGGCGCGTCCGACGATACAGGAGATCGGAAATCCGTTGCCCATGGCTTTGCCGAAGCAAGCCAGGTCAGGAGTGACGCCGAATTTTTTCTGCGCTCCGCCTAATCCAAAATGAAAACCACTGCAGATCTCGTCGAAGATGAGCAAGGCTCCGTGATCGTGCGCCAGTTTTTTCACGCCGTCCAGGAAGCCCTCCGCTGGAGGCCAGAAGTTAACCGGCTCCATGATCACAGCGGCGAATTCGCGTTTGTGCTCGCTCAAAAGTTTTTGCAATGATCCAAGGTCGTTGTATACGAAGGGATGGGTCAAAGCCCGCACGGCCTGGGGAACTCCTGCGTTCCGTGTTGTGCTTCCGATGTACCAGTCCTGCCATCCGTGATAGCCGCAACATGCAATTCGTTCGCGGCCGGTGAACGCTCGCGCAGCACGAACCGCTCCCGCAGTCGCGTCGGAGCCATTTTTGCCGAAGCGAACCATCTCGGCGCACGGAATTAATTTGACCAGGCGCTCTGCCAGTTCTACCTCAAGCGGATGCGGCAAAGAAAAACTGTGCCCTTGGGACAACTGCTTCGCAACTGCGGCATTGACCTCTTCGTTGGCATAACCCAGAATATTCGGCAGCAATCCCTGGATGTAGTCGATGTATTCATTTCCGTCCACATCCCAAACCCGGCAGCCTTTACCCTTCGCCAGAAACATAGGCGCAACACCGCGTACGTGCTGATTCGCACCCTTGCTGAAAGTCTGGGCAGAACCAGGAATTACCTCGCTTGCCCGTTCCAGCCAGGCCTGCGATTTTTCAATCGAGCGGGGCGGAGCGGCGGTCCCATTCGCTTCTTCGAAAAGGCTTTTGTAGTAGCCGCGATTGGAAACAATCTGCGAGTTAAGGCGTTCTATCTCTGGTTGGTCTCGAAGCAACTGCAAAATATCCTCCATAAAAAAACTGTCCCGGTCACGAAACGAACGATAAACCGCGCGTACAAATTCGAGATCTGCACGTTCATCCACCGTCCAGCGGCAGTGGAGGTGAGAAAATTTCGAAGTATTCTCCAGGTTGGCGGTTCGAAATTTTCCGGAGCGCAAATACGGGGTTACATGCTCGCGCTCGGACGGCTTGCGTGCCTCATGCCATGCTTTTTGGAGCGCGGAAAATGTAAAAATCTCAGTATCCAGGCCGTCCGGATAGGTCCGAACCATGGCGTTTGATGCGTAATCGAGATCACCGCTTTGAAAGCGGCTTACCACTCGATCAATTACTTCAGGATCGATCAACGGACAATCGGCGGTGATGCGCACTACCTGAGACGCTTTTTCCGCACGCGCTGCGCCGTAATAACGATCAAGTACATCGTTTTCGCTTCCGCGATAACATGGGATGCCATTCTCGATGCACATCTTTTCGATGGCGTCGTCGGCAGAGGCTGTCGAAGTCGCGACGACCACGCGATCTACCATGGTGGCGCGTTTCACTCGTTGGACGACGTGCCATAACATCGGGCGTTTTTCGATCTCAGCCAAGCTTTTCCCAGGTAAGCGACTCGATCCCATGCGCGCTTGAATGATCGCGACCACCGGTCCATCACTCACTTCATTCGTCCATGACATTGTTTGTGGCTTACCCTCTTTTGAGGAATTTTTGGCAGCTTCGACCACTCGAATTACATCCCGGCCTTGTTCCAGATCAATCAGCGGCCCCCTACCACTTCCCACGGATTCAAGAAAGTGAACCATCTCCGCTACGTACATGTCGTTGACTTCGAATGCATACGGAATGCTTTTCCAGCCGGGCTCATCGGCTGAGAACCAACGGACTTCCCTGGAGGTGAAATCCCAATTTGCGGTTCCAGTCTCGCCCACGACCTTGCAAGTACGGGTGTATGCCCGCTGTACAAAGTCCAAATGCAGTTCCGCGCGCCGGCGTTCGGGAAAAGTGAGATAGATCCACGCGGAATCTTCGACGTCCACCTCCAGGCTGCTCAGGCGCTCCGCCCGGCAAATTACTTCCGTCGGACGGCCCAGCAACCAGCAAATATAATCAAGTTCGTGCGATCCATCGAGAATAATTCCGCCGCCCAATTCTTCGCGAGCACTGTAGCTTTCACGATAATTCTGCCATGGCCGCCAATCGGGAAGATATTGGCCAGCTTCGGCGTTGAGCCATAGCACACGGCCGATTTTTCCCGAATCAATGAGCTCTTTCAATATCTTAATGCCGGGATGAAACCGCAGATTGTACCCGATCTGGACTCTGCGGTTACGGCGTCGCGCTTCAGTAATCAAGGCCTGAATTCCGCTCGACTCGTGCGAGAGAGGCTTTTCGATAAAAATGTGGGCATAGGCACGGAGGGCGGCGAGTGCTTGTTCCACGTGGTATACCGGGGGAGTGCAGATGAGTGCCAAATTCGGCTGGAAGTGTTGGAGCGCTTCGCCGTAGTCGCTGAAGAATTCTCCTTTAAATTCTTCGCGGCATTTTTCAATAACTTCCCGGTCAGCGTCGCAAAATCCAAGTTGCTGCACGCCGAGCGACATAAGATTTCTCGCATGCCGAGTGCCAATAGAACCGCAACCGACCACAAGAGCTCTGTATTCTATCCACTGGGAAATACTGGACATGCTAATGCTTTAATTGCCTAACCCGAACGCTTGAGTGCGTTCGCCTTCCTCTGCGTATTTCCATTGATCGGCGTTTAAAACTTTACGCACCGCTTTAACTACCTCTCGCACATCTTCATCGGTCATCGAATGGAACATTGGGAGACTGATCAAGCGCTCATATGCTGTCTCCGCGACTGGATACTGGCCTTCCTTATGACCAAATCGCTCGCGATAGTAGGGATGGAGATGAACCGGGACGTAATGTACGTTCACACCGATATTTTCTGCCCGGAGCGCTTGAAAAATTTGTGCCCGCCTTACCGGAAGCCTGTCCAGTTGCAGGCGAATGGGGTACAGATGCCAGGCGGGATTGACTTGATCGCGAACGGCCGGTAGGACAACTGGCGGCAAATCTTGAAATGCTGTTTTGTAATGTGCCGCAATTTCCCGACGCCGTGCCAAGTTCGCATCTAGCTTTCTTAATTGTGACAGTCCCAAAGCGCAGGCGATATCGGTCAGCCTGTAATTAAATCCGAGAAGCACCATTTCGTAATACCATTGTCCTGCCTCTTGCCGCTGCCGCGCTTCGCTGCTGATTCCGTGATTGCGGAAGCGGCGCAGAGTTTCTGCTAACCCATGATCGTTGGTTGTAACCATGCCGCCTTCGCCCGTAGTGAGGTGCTTGACGGGATGAAAGCTGAAGACAGACATATCGGCTATGCCGCCAACGCGTTTCCCGCGATACTCGGCACCGAGGGCGTGCGATGCATCTTCGATTAGCAGCGCCCCATACCGATGCGCCAATTCTCCCAGCTCATCGAGCGCAGCGGGGTGTCCCGCATAATCGACGGCGAGAATCGCCTTTGTGTGCGAAGAGAGTTTCGCAGAAACTTGATCGGGATCGAGGTTCATCGTGTCGGGAGAAACGTCCGCGAATATCGGGGTAGCGCCTTGATACAGAATGCAATTTGCGGTCGCACAGAAAGTCATGGGAGTGGTGATTGCTTCATCGCCGGTTCCCAGTCCCGCAGCAAACGCCGCCCCATGCAGCGCCGCCGTTCCGGAGCTGAAACTCACGGCGCGCTTCGCTCCCACATGCGCAGCAAAACGCTCTTCAAACTCGCCGATCTTTGGACCCGTGGTCAGCCAGTCTGACTTCAGAACGTCCACTACAGCTTGAACATCTTCGTCGTCTACACTCTGCCGACCATAGGGGAGTAATTTTTCTCGAACGGGCCGGCCACCGTGAATGGCAAGCGTCTCTAAACTTGTGGACGAGGCATTCATGCTACGCAGACGTCGGGAGTTTTTCAGCAGCGCTGGTTTCAGGAGTAACTAGCTCCTCTAATTCCCGCTTCGTGAGCCACTGTTCGTTCGTGTCGCTTGAATAACGAAAGCCATCCGGAAGCGGCTTGGCGTGAACCCAGTTTTCAGACTTCCACCAAGGATGCGAGGGCTGAATCACGTACATATCATCGGTCTCCAGCGTCTGCCGAGACTCGTCTTCAGAGACCAGCACTTCGTGTAATTTTTCTCCCGGACGAATTCCAATGTGCTCCACTTTGCATCCGGGCGCAATTGTCTCCGCCAAGTCGAGCAGGCGCATGCTGGGAATTTTAGGAACAAAAATTTCGCCGCCGTGCATCTGCTCGAGACAGCGGACCACAAAGTTTACGCCCTGCTCCAAAGTCAGCCAGAACCGGGTCATGCGGGGATCCGTGATTGTAATTTTCCCGCGACGCCGTTGTTCCAGAAAAACCGGAATCACGCTGCCCCGGCTGCCGACCACGTTTCCGTAGCGTGCGCAACTGAAGCGGGTATTTTTTGCGCCGGCATAAGCATTGGCCTGTACAAAAACCTTTTCCGCACACAATTTTGTAGCGCCATAAAGGTTGATCGGATTGACGGCCTTGTCAGTGCTCAGCGCGAGAATACGACGTACGCCTTGATCGATGGCGGCGTCGATCACATTGCGGCCACCCATAATATTCGTCTGAATGGCCTCGAATGGGTTGTACTCGCACGCCGGCACCTGTTTGAGCGCAGCAGCATGCACCACAACGGTCACGCCCGAGAACGCACGCTTCAAACGCTCGGCGTCCCGAACATCTCCGATGAAGTAGCGCAGACTGGGATGATCTAATCCTGACGTTCGCATCTCATGCTGCTTCAACTCATCGCGACTGAAAATCACCAACCGGTGCGGCTGATAATCGCGCAGCATGATCTCGACAAACTTCTTCCCGAAGGATCCGGTTCCACCTGTGACCAGTATCGATTCCTGAGACCAATCCACTATTAGTTCCTTTTGAGGTACGTTTTTTGACCGTTCTGCCAGACACGCGACAAGCCACAACCCAACCGGCTTAGCGATTCCGGTTAAGGACGAACCAATTTCTGCTGAGTATGTTCTTGTGCACGATAGTATAGCTGAGGAATGGCTGAGGAAATAAATGAAGACCTTAACGGCGACGCGAAAAGCGGTTTAGGGCGAGGTTTCGTGTCGAAGACGAGCAAACATTTGCACTTGCCCTTAAACACGGAGCGGATGCATGGTCGAGAGGTAGTTCCGGTTTATTCGATGCTAACGGTATGCAATATGTCTGGAACTTGAAGGCGGCGAACAAGTCAAAGGGGGGCCGGAGCTATCGCGTGTAGAATTCTCGCCCAGGATTGACGCAGGAATGCCGCCAAAAATTGGGTTAAAAAGCAGGGAATGCCTAATCGTATCCGTGCTATAAATTGTCGCTGCTTCTCTCATCCGGGATGCTAAAATCAGCGAAATCCTAAAACAGGAAGATTGTGTGTCTATCTGTGGGCGCAGTGGGAAGGCGACTGGGTAGATGCCGCGGTGCCGTGCACGGTGAGTTTGCTAGAGACTGCAGGCTGCAAGATTGAATAAGGAGTAAAGATGTCATTGGGCCCCCTGGTTCCGCGGAATGACGTACCACGAGATAGCGACGGGATTCCGCTCGCGTCGGCCGAGTTTTTGAGGCCGATAAACTCTCCGTTTTATAACTCGCTGCCGTCGCAGGATTCAACGCTCCGCGAGTACATGCGCGTTCTCATCAAGCGCAAATGGATGGTAATCTCCGTGATCGCAGGCATTTTCCTGATTGTCGCGGTTGCCAGCCTGCGCGAGACTCCCATTTACGAAGCGGTTGGACAGATCGTTGTTAATAAAGCGGACTCGAACTTAATTACTTTCAAAGACTCCGTGCCGGTCGTCGATTACTACGACCAGAGCGACCTCGATACCGAAGTGCGCATTCTGCAGAGTGATTTGATGGCGCTTCAGGTGATACGGCAACTGAATCTGGACAAGCGACCGGAGTTTGGCGGCTCCGATCGAAAGCAAGCCAACTTGGTTGCCGATCCGCTTCAATCCGATTCCAACCGTACCTCCGCCCTGCTCGGAAGTTTTCGGGGAAACCTCAAAGTGACACTAATCCCGAACACTCGGGTAATGGAGATTCACTACAGCAGTACCGATCCGCAGCTTGCAGCCAGTGCCGTCAACACTCTGGCTGCGACCTATGTCGAACAGAATTTCAAAACGAAATTTGAGTCGACCATGCAAGCTTCAGACTGGCTTTCGAAGCAACTCGTGGACCTGCAGATGAAAGTCGAAACATCTCAGGAAAAGTTGGTGCGCTACCAGAGAGAGCACGAGATTCTAGGAACAGATGAGAAGCAGAACATCATCACCGCCAAACTCGACGAACTGAACAAAGAAATGACGGTGGCTGAATCGGATCGTATGCAGAAAGAAGCCGTTTATCGCCAGACGGAGTCGAATGACCCGGTGGCAATTGCGGCGGCGATCATTTCCGATGGCCCCGGAACTGCCGGTGGCGGACTTCTGGATAAGTTGCACGACCAGCAGGCGAGTCTCAGAATTCAGGTGGCAGAGCTTAGCACCCAATTTGGCCCTTCGTACCCCAAGGTTGAGCAACTCGACAACCAGATAAAAGAAATCGATCATCAGTTACAGCTGGAGACTAGCAAGGCCGTCGATCACCTGAAACAACGATACCTCGCAGCTCTGCAGCGAGAAACGATGTTGCGCGCAGCCTTTGATAAGCAGAAGCAAGAAGCGAACAAGCTAAACGAGAGTGCGATCGAATACAGCATTCTGAAGCGTGACGTAGACAGCAACCGAACTCTGTATGAGGGATTGCTCGAAAAACTGAAGGAAGCAGGGGTTACCGCGGGATTGCGCTCCAATAATTTCCGCATCATTAACGCGGCGCGTGTTCCCTCCTCGCCAAGCGAACCGAACATCCCGCGCAATCTGTCATTCGCGTTAGTGCTCGGAGTAATCTCCGGAATCGGCTTGGCGTTCATGCTAGAGAATATGGATAACACGGTCCGTACTCCCGAGCAGGCACAGAGCATTTCCGGTCTGCCTTCCTTAGGTATGATCCCGCTCGGTTCGAAGTCAGTTCATGGGGCGTCCGGCAAGCGCCTTGCTTTGACTCCCGCGAAAGAAGTGGTGGAAACGGTAACCCAGATCCGGCCCCAGTCGCAGATGGCGGAATCGTATCGTGCGCTGCGGACTTCGCTTCTGCTGTCCAACCTGGGAGCGCCGCCTAAGGTAATCATGGTAACCAGCGCCCGTCCACAGGAAGGCAAGACTACCACCAGCATCAACACGGCGATTGTGCTCGCTCAAAAAGGAGTTCGCGTTCTTCTAGTGGACGCCGATCTTCGTCGTCCCAGTGTGCATAAGGCGCTAGGCATGGGGCCCCGCAGCGGTTTGAGCAACGTCTTAACTGGCAGTGCAACGCTGCAACAGACCATTACGACATCCCCGATTCTGCCTAATCTTTTGATTATCCCGGCCGGAACTCCGCCGCCCAATCCGGCCGAATTGTTGGCATCGTCAAATATGCGAGACCTTATCGCAGAGTTGAGACAACAATTTGACCACATTGTGATTGACACTCCCCCTACTCTTTCCGTCACTGATGCGGTTGTGCTCTCGCCGCGCGCCGACGCGACCATTCTGGTCATTCGTTCCGGCCATACCACCAAGCAGGCGCTACGCCGGGCTCGCGATATCTTGACGCAGGTGAATGCGCACGTGGCTGGCGTGCTATTGAATGCCGTAGACCTCACTTCGCCGGACTATTACTACTATTACGAATATCAGGGGAAATACAGTCAGTATTACAACGAGGACACGGACGGCGTGGAACCAAAGGCCGTTTAGCTCTCTTTAACAATACGTTTTCGCAAGAAGCCTGCGCGTTCGAAAAAACGCGTCAAAGAACAATGACCGTTTCGCTTTCAACTCGGCGACGTTGGCAGATCGCGGCGGGAGTCGTTATCGTCGGTTGCGTCTATCTTTTGCTGACCGCTAAAGAATTCGTAGCCAGTGTTTTCGCAGACAGTTCGAACCCAACCAGCCTGCAACGGTCCGTGCGTCTTAGTCCGGGGAATGCTGACTATCGTCATCGCCTCGGCCGGTATTATGAATTCGTTGCCGGCGATCCTGGCGCTGCCATCGAAAACCTGCGAGCCGCGGTCGCACTAAATCCTTACGACGCCCGTTATTGGTTCGATTTGGTAGGGGCATATAAGGTGGTTGGGGACGCATCCAGCGAACGGGCAGCGCTCGATCGAGCGTTAGAAGCTGAACCTACAGCGCCCGACTTCGCGTGGGAAGCAGCCAATCTTTTTCTCGTCGATGGTGAGATTGATCGCGCACTTCGCGAATTCCGGGTAGTGATTGCGAACGACAATTCGCGTATTGACGCCGCCCTGCATGCTTGCTGGCGCGTGCGTCCCGATACTGACGCGCTTCTCAAGGACGTGGTGCCAGCCCGCACAGATACCCTAATTGCATTTCATGGATTACTAGCAAGCAAGAAAGAAACCGATGGCGTTATAAAGACTTGGGACCGGCTTGCAGAATTACGCCAAAAAGTTCGGAACATCGATTTGTACGAGCACGTTCATTACCTTATCGAAATGCATCGCCCGGACGCAGCCATGTCCGCGTGGGAGCAGTCTGCCGCAACTCAGGGTCTGATTGCGTACCTCCCCACCGACGATAATCTGGTGGTGAATGGCGACTTCAGCCTTGATATTTTGAATGGCGGCTTCGATTGGACGTACGTCAGTCGAACTGGCGTCAAGCCGTTGCTCGATGCCAGCGACTTTCGCCAAGGGCATCGATCGCTTTCGCTAACCTTCGAGGGTCCTGGAATTAATGACGCAGGGATTCAACAACTCATCCCAGTGCATGGCGCCACAACGTATGACTTCTCCGCGTACTACAAATCCGCGGAATTTGAAGGAGCAGGTGGACCGCAGATCGTTTTGCGCGATGCTTATAGTGGAGCACCGCTGTTTGCAAGCGACACCCTTAATGACGCGGATTTCTGGAAGGAAGTTCATTCCAAAATCACGACCCCCAATTCCACAACACTTTTGTCTTTGGCCATCGAGCGATTCCCTGCCGGTTCTCCGATTCGCGGGAAACTTTGGCTGGGTGATTTTGAACTCTCTCCCGAGGATTCATCGGCTGATTCTTCGGCAAAATCTCCCGCATCGAAGGAGCCGCAGTGAGTTCCGCCCTCGCCACTCATCCGGAACCAACATCACCTGCCAAAGCCGCGCAGCCCAAACTCAAGAACAATGCGATATTGCTGGGTGGATGCGCAATATTGTTGTTCGCCCCGATGGCGTTTGGAGCGGTCGAGCCCTGGGCAATTTTTGCTTTGGAAGCGTCGTCGGTAGCGCTGGCGGGGATTTGGCTTTACAGGCAAGTGATGAAAGGGGAGCTGAACGTTTCTGAACATGTTCTTTACCGGCCGATGGCCGCTTTTTTTGCTCTCGGAGTTGTGCAGTGGCTGACCGGCATCACCGCTTATCGCATTGAAACCTACACTCACCTACTGCTCTATGCCGCCTACGGCATGTTGGTATTCGTAGTCACGCAGACGCTTCGTCGATCGTCTCAGTTTGAGTTGATGGCGAAATTATTCACGGCTTACGGCGGGTTGATGGCCATCTTCGCGATTCTTCAGGGAATGGCTCCGAACGGAAAGCTTTACTGGATTTTTGGCCTCCAGCAAGGCGGCTACATTTATGGGCCCTACGTCAATCACAATCACTATGCCGGCCTGATGGAAATGCTGCTTCCATTTCCTTTGGTGCTGGCGGCAACTCCGATGACGAATGGGAACCGTAAGATTATTGTTGGTGGCGTCGCCGCGCTGATGGCGGCAAGTATCTTTCTATCCGGCTCCCGCGGAGGGATGCTGGCATTCGTCGTCCAGGTCCTGGTTCTCGGCGTTCTAATGCTCGGGAGAAAAAATACCGGTTGGCAGCAGCCGCTGATGCTGGGCGGGTTCGTGGCTCTGGTGATTGTTTTTTTAGTATGGATGGGGGGCAACGAACTTACTCGCCGCCTCGCGAGCATTCATTCCGAGGCGCGCGAAGAGATCTCAGGTGGCGTGCGCATCACAATCGACCGCGATTGCTTGCGAATGTTTATCAAGCGCCCGTTCTTCGGATATGGACTGGGGACTTTTCCGATCGTTTATCCGCAGTTTCGTAGTTTTTACTCCATGTTCTTTGTCAACCAGGCGCACAATGATTATCTGCAACTGCTGGTCGAAACTGGGCTAGCAGGATTTTCCATTGCGGTCTGGTGTCTAGTAATGGTGTTTCGTCGTGCTGCAGGCAAATTGGCGAATTGGACCGAGAACGCCACCGGCGCGCTAACCGCAGCCGCGCTCCTCGGATGCGTGGGGATTTTGGTGCACAGCTTTCTCGATTTCAACCTGCAGATTCCGGCGAATGCCGCGTTTTTTTATGTTATGTGTGCGATCGCGGCTGGTCCGCCGTTGCAGGAATCGCAGCGCCGCCGCGTGGTCCGGCGGCACAATCTCATCGTCGAACCGACTGCGGAAGCTGCCGCGCAATAACCGGCTTTCCCGGGAAGAGGAGAGACCCTCGACGAGCAACGGGGTGAAATTGACCGGGAACCGACGGCCAAACCACTTTGCACGAAACAATTCCGGCACCCTGTTTTCAGGTATCTAGTTCCTACTGCGGTTACTTCGGTAATCTGGGCTTCTTTTGAGCTATTTTCCGTGATATAACGCCGATAGCTGCTCGTAAGGCTCGGAGCTATGATCTAGGTCGCATTTTGACTGGGTCACGGGGTAGATGCGAGCAGGTTATAGGAGGATTCGTGTCCGAAGCGCGTACCGGGAAAAGATTTCCGCTACATTTGCCGATCAAGATACATAAGGAAGATACTGCGGGCGATACCCATAGCGGTATGACCGGCGATCTGAGCGCAGCCGGCGTGTATATCCGCGCTGATGCAGCGCTCGAGGTCGGCTCCCCTGTAGAATTTGAGATCACGCTGCCGCCCGAGGTTACGGGTGGCAAAGACGATGTGGTAATTCAGTGCCGCGGCCGCGTGGTGCGGACCGATGAGCCCAATGCCAGCGCCGAGTCCGGGGATAGCCGGGGAGTCGCTTGCGTTATCGATTCTTACGAATTCGTTCGCAATAGTTAACCGGGGAGCGATCCATGTTGAAATTGATCTTGGCCGATAATCAGGCGATTTTCCGGGCTGGCATCGCCAAAGTGCTAGCCGTTGAAGACGAGATGCGCATCGTGGCCCAGGCGCAAACCTCTGAGCAGATGTTCATGGCGCTCGACAAATTTCGCGCCGCTGTACTGATCATTGCCGGGGGATTCCACTCCGATTTCAATGCGGTGCTTTCGGCAGCCAATAAGAATAAGACGCGCGTCGTGGTCCTCGCCGATACTGGCGAGAGCGCGCAGCGTTATATGGCGGCAGGTGCACATGGCGTCGTCTATCGGAACGTCACGAGTCCGGCGCTCGTCGACTGCGTGCGGAAGATTGCGCGTGGCGAGAACTGGGTGCAGGACATGGCAGTGCCCAGCGAGTTGACCGAAAACGATATGGTCGGACTGCGCGTCCGCGATCGCCTGACCGCGAAAGAGCTGCGCATCGTGGCTCTCATCGTGCAGGGCTATAAGAATAAAGAGATCGCTACTCAGTTGGGAACGACGGAACAGGTGATCAAGAATTACCTGCGCAACGTCTACGACAAGATTGGCGTGTCGGATCGTTTGGAACTCGCGCTCTTCACGATCCACCATCGCATTCTGAACGAAGCCGCGGCGGCTACGGCTGCAGCCGCGATCCCGCAGCCATCGCAAAGTGCGGGGATCAGCAACTAACTCACCTCTTTGGTTTTTAAAGGCCGCCTGCGGGCGGCCTTTTTTGTGGTCCGCCAATGGTTTGGATTTGCGCTTCGATTTTGGGGTGGCGCAGCGCTTTTAGCGCTGCGGTAACTGCATTCTCTTGAACGCGGCTTTAGCCGCTGAGGCTCCAACACCGAATCCACGTCCTAACTCCCGCATTTGAGACGAAACCGATATCCTTGATTCCCCATGAAAATCAACCTCAGGTTTTTCTATCGGGCCGTGACCACTTCAATTGTTATCTACTCGGCTCTCGCCACAGCCCAAACTGACGCTGTCGACAGCTACGTGAAGTCGGAAATGACGCGGCAACAGATTCCAGGAGTCGCGCTTCTTGTCTCGCGTGCTGGTGAAGTCATCCGAGCGCAAGGCTACGGTATGGCGAATCTTGAGTTGCAGGTTCCGGTTAAGCCGGAAACACTCTTTCAATCCGGATCGGTGGGCAAACAATTCACGGCAACAGCCATCATGATGTTGGTTGAGGAAGGCAAGATCGGGCTTGAATATCCGCTCACAAAATATTTTCCCGATGCACCCGAAACCTGGAGGCAAGTCACGATTCGTGAACTGCTGAGCCACACAGCAGGGTTCACCGATTACACGAAGAACTTTGATATGCGGAAAGATTACACCGAGCAAGACTTACTCAAGATTGTCGAGAAGATTCCGCTGGCGTTTCCGCCTGGTACAAGTTGGAGCTACAGTAATCTGGGCTTTCTCACTCTCGGCATCGTGATCCACAAAGTTACTGGCGAGTTTTATGGAGATTTTCTTCAGGAACGAATTTTTCATCCGCTGGGAATGAACTCGACTCGCATCATGAGCGAAGCGGATATTATTCCTAATCGCGCTGCGGGATATGTGCTGGTCAAGGGCGAATTGAAGAATCAGGAATGGGTTTCGCCAACGCTTAACACGACTGCGGATGGCAGTTTGTATTTCAACATTCTCGATCTTGCAAAATGGGACGCAGCGCTTTACACCGGGAAACTGCTGAAACGATCGAGCCTTGAACAGATGTGGACTGTCGCCAAACTCCGCGATGGGCAGCCAAACTCAGGGCATTATGGATTTGGCTGGTTCGTCGCAGATAAAAATGGCCGTCACATTGTGGAGCATGGAGGCGCGTGGCAAGGCTTCCAGACTCACATTTCGCGGTATATGGATGACAAACTCACGGTGGTCGTTCTGACGAATCTTGGTGGTTCGAAGCCTAAAATAATTTCCGACCGCGTTGCCGAAATGTATTTGTCGGGAGACGTGAAATAAGCGATGTGAAATAAATGTAGAGACGCGGCTTGCCGCGTCTCGCTTTGTCTGGTCGGCAGTTGCGGGGAGACGGGGCAAGCCCCGTCTCTACAGGACTTTTTCTCCTATGCTCTTGGCTTGGGTGAAGAGGTATAGGTAATCGGGGCCTCCGGACTTCGAATCGGTGCCGGACATGTTGAAGCCGCCGAAGGGATGGGCTCCTACCATGGCTCCAGTGCATTTACGATTCAGGTAGAGATTGCCTACGTGGAACTCGCGGATGGCGCGATCCAGTTTCTCGCGGGAACTGGAATAGACAGCGCCGGTTAAACCGAATTCGGTGTCGTTGGCGATTTCGAGAGCGTGATCGAAGTTGCGCGATTTGATCACCGCCAGCACCGGTCCAAAGATTTCTTCCTGCTCTAGCTTCGACTTTGGTGGAATGTCGGCGATGACCGTCGGCTTAATGAAGTAGCCTTCAGCGTTGTTGCCGGAGGTGTCGCGCTCGCCGCCGGTGATCAGGCGTCCATCTTTCTTGCCGATCTCGATGTAGCGCAGAATGTCTTTCATCGAGCCTTCGTTGATGACGGCTGCCATGTTCGGGTTCATCGTAGGATCGCCGATGGTGATCCGTTCGACGCGTGTTTTCAGTTTCTCCAGGAACTTGTCGTAAACGCGCTCGTCGACAATGGCACGCGAGCACGCCGAGCATTTCTGTCCCTGGAAGCCGAAGGCCGCGGCGGCCACGCCTTCTACGGCAGAATCGATGTCAGCGTCGGCGTCGACGATGATGGCGTCTTTGCCGCCCATTTCGAGCACGGTACGCTTGATCCAGAGCTGGCCAGGCTGTTGGTTGGCAGCGTTTTTGTTGATGTGGAGGCCGACTTCGCGTGATCCGGTGAAGGCAATGTAGCGAACCTTCGCGTGGGCCACCAGCGCGTCTCCGAAGCTTGCGCCTCCGCCGGGACAGAGATTGACTACGCCTTCGGGCATGCCGCATTCTTCGAGGAGTTCTATAAATTTCGCTGCGATGGTGGGTGAATCGCTGGAGGGTTTGAGGACCACGGTGTTGCCACTGACGACAGACGCCAAGGTCATTCCGGCCATGATGGCGCAGGCGAAATTCCAAGGCGGAATCACTGCCCCAACTCCCAGCGGAATGTAGGTCAAAGTATCGCGCTCTCCTGGCAACTGAACGGTGGGCTCGGCTTTCGCGAAGCGCAACGCTTCGCGCGCGTAATATTCGCAGAAGTCGATGGTTTCGGAGATGTCGGCATCAGCTTCAACCCAATTTTTTGAGACTTCGAACACCAGCCATGCCATGTACTCGAGTTTGCGTTGGCGCAGCATGTCGGCAACACGGAAGAGGAGGGAGGCACGCTCTTCGACGGTGGTGCGGCTCCAGTGAGTAAAGGCGTTCAGGGCGGCTTGCACGGCGGGCTCGACGTGTTCCTTTCCGGCTTTCTGATGGACGCCGACTACTTCTGAAGGCTTGGCGGGATTGATGGAGCGGATTTTTTCGGCGGTCTTGCTGCGCTTGCCGCCGATGATTAGGTCGTACTCGTGGCCCAGCTGCGCGCGGACTTTATCGATGGCGGAGCGCATCTTGCGCACGTTATCTTCTTTTGTGAAATCGACGAAGGGCTCGTTCTTAAATGCACCTTGATGAAGGCGGGCTTGTACGCGTGGCGGGGCTTCCGTGGTTGCCATTAGGAATTTTTCCTTTCAGGACGGGACATTTCTTGTTTATTAGATTGTTGCCGCGAGTGTCGCGACCCTTAATTTTACACCCCGGACTGAGACGAGTCCCTCAGCGGCTAAAGCCGCATTGATTTTGCGGGACTTACGGCGCGGCTGAAGCCGCGCCCCTTTTATTAGAACGGGCAGCCTTAGCCTAACGAAGCGATGACTTCGTCTGTCTTTCTCACTCTTGCCAGGCGAGGGAAGGTTTTCTCGAAGGCGAAGCGGTGCGCTTCGGCGTCGGTGGAGGCGCAAGCATCCTCCACGACGACAAAGGCGAAGCCCAGGCCAGTTCCCTGCCGCGCGGTCGATTCGACGCCGGCATTAGTCGAAATACCGCCGAGGACGACGGTGTCGACTCCACGCTGCTTTAGTGTTTGTTCGAGATTTGTGCCTGCGAAAGCGCCCCAGTGTCGCTTGGTGATGAGCAGGTCGCCGGATTGAAAACCGGCCTCGGGCGCAAGTTCGGATGCGAGGGGTGAAAGTGGAGGTGCGTTCGAATCGCGGGAAGGTTTATCAACCGGGAGTTGTAGCAAATCAGCCATGTCGACACGGACATAGACGACGGTCGCTCCTTTTGCGCGGAACGTTCGCGCTAACAAATTGCCCTTTCGGATGATCTCGCCAGCGGAGTAGGGGGCTGTGGACGCTGACACAATTCCGTTCTGCAGATCGATTAGCACTAAGGCAGTATTCTTTGGTTCCAGGTGAAGTGAAGTCATATTTTTCCAAGGCTAAGAAGGAAGCCTCAGTCGTAGGTGAAATGTATTTTGGATGACGGCTTATGGCAGCGGGGTGGGTTTTTTTTAAGGAACTCGCGCATCTAAATTTAAACGAGGCAGTGGCTTTGAAAAAATCCGGCGTTTATTGGGTGCGGTGAACTCTTTATTCGAGCGTTATTGGTGTCGTATTATGGAACGCAAATGCCGTTTCCTATCAAAATTTGTAGCGTTTGCGGAGAAGAATTCGAGTTGAAACCGGATAAACCCGGATTCGCCAACCGCTGCCCCGATTGCAGCGAGCCGGAACCAAATTCTCCCGAAAGCAAGCACAAGCAGAAGATGGATGCTGACGAACGCAAAAGTCTAAGCGAAGCGAATGAAGCGCGGAGAACCGCGATGCGCAATCTGCTCTATCGCAAAGACAGCTGACAGCTAGAACAGACGCTCGGGGTGCGCAGAGTCTAGTGGTGCACAGAGTCTAGGGGTGCGCCACTTCTCGCCTTTGAGAAGTGGCCTCCTCCCAAAGTCCGCGATTTCCCATCCGTTCCGTAAGCGGCCACAGACAGAAACAGCATGCTGTAACTCTCTGACTGCCACTTGACACCCTCGCCTATAATTGAACTTAGAGAAAAACACAAAACTCAGGCGCGTCGCTTAAACGACTATGACTCCGCGCTTAGCCGTGACCTACCCGGCAGATAAGGACGTAAGACGCCCCTAACTCCCATGTTGTCAGGACTTTGCCTCTAACTACCTTATCTATCAGGACTTTACGATCGCAAAATGCTCTAAGTTGCTGATTCTAATATACCGGCAGGGGGGAGGGGTACCCCCTAAATACAATTAGGAGCCACCAACAGGTATCCGTGAGACCGCAAGTCTGCGATCTTCCCTCATGCCAAGCTGGCTATGAGAAGCATTGCCTCCATGCATGGTGAAGGAACCAAACTGAACTTCACAACCGGCACAGACACATCCACTCCGTACTTACGGGCGAACTGTCGTATCGCTTGGCCAGGGTTTGAAGACTCGCCCATACCTGAGGATTGATCCTCGTCCTCTTACAGTGCTGACACGAAGGCTAATTATGGTTGCATTTCTGAGGTTCCAGTTTAGCGGTGAAATGGCGGAGAAATGGCGCTTCGTAGGTTAGTTTCATGCCTTGAATTTTGTCGCGATTTTTCCAGACTTCCAAGATGATTTCCACGGTGTAGTCGATGTGGCTCTGCGTGTAGACGCGGCGCGGGATGGCTAGACGAACTAAGTCCATCTTGGCGGCTTCGCGGAACATTAGTGTGCCGATTTCTACGGAGCGGATGCCGCCTTCGAGATATAGCTCGTTGGCCAGCGCCACGGCGGGGAAATGATCGGGCGGGATGTGGGGCAGGAAGGCGCGGGCATCGATGTAGATGGCGTGGCCGCCGGGGGGTTGGACGATGGGGACTCCGGCATCGGCGATGTGATTGCCTAGATAGGCGGTGGAGGCGAGGCGATATTCGAGATAGTCGGGCTGGAGGGCCTCCTGCACGCCAACGGCTATGGCTTCGAGATCGCGGCCGGCCAGGCCTCCGTAGGTCGTATAGCCTTCGGTGAGAATGAGGAGATTTTTTTCCTGCTGGGCTAGGGCGTCGTCGTCGGTGCAGAGGAATCCGCCGATGTTGGCCATGCCATCTTTTTTGGCGGACATGGTACACCCGTCGCCGTAGCGGAACATTTCCTGCGCGATTTCTTTGGGCGATTTATTTTCGTAGCCGGGTTCGCGGAGTTTGATGAAGTAAGAGTTTTCGGCGAAGCGACAGGCGTCGAAGTAGAGCGGGATGCGATGCTGGCGGCAGAGGGCGCTGACGGCTCTTACGTTCTCCATGGAGACGGGCTGGCCGCCGCCGGAATTGTTGGTGACGGTGAGCATGACCAGGGGGACGCGTTCGCGTCCGGTCTTTTTTATCAGGGCGTCTAGGGCGGCTACATCCATGTTGCCCTTGAAGGGATGTTTGACGCTGGGCTGACGGCCTTCGGGAATGACTAAGTCGACGGCTTCGGCTCCGACGTATTCGACGTTGGCGCGGGTGGTGTCGAAGTGCGTGTTGTTGGGAACGACGTCGCCTTTTTTGCACATTACGCTGAAGAGGATGCGCTCGGCGGCGCGGCCTTGATGCGTGGGGATGACGTGGCTGTAGCCGAAGATGTCTTGAATGGATGAGCGGAATTTTTCGAAGCTGCGGCTTCCGGCGTAACTCTCGTCGCCTTCCATGATGGCAGCCCATTGGTGGGTGGACATGGCTCCGGTGCCGGAGTCGGTGAGGAGATCGATGAGGACGTCGTCAGCGGGAAGAAGGAAGAGGTTGTAGTAGGCGGCTTTGAGGAGTTGCTCGCGTTGGGCGCGGATGGTGCGGCAGATGGGCTCGACGCTCTTGATGCGGAAGGGCTCAATGATTGTCCGGGGCATGGCGTATCAGTTGTAGCACAGCGGGGTTTGGTTCTGCGCTTTGTGACGCTTACTCGCCCGTTGGGGTGAGTTAATGCTTGGGTTAGCGGACAGGAGTGTCCGCTCCACACGGGCTAAACTTTTACTCGTTCCCGGGGGACGTAGTTCACGGCGGCGGTGCGGTCTAGTTTGTCCCAGGCGAAGGGGCGGCCCTGGATGGCGCGCTTCAGGGTGCGAAATAAGACTAGCGAGAAAACCTGGCGATAGGCGAAGCGTTGCAACCAGACCTGGCTTAGGAGCCATGCATCTTCGCGGGCTTCGGGTTGGCGGCGCTCCAGCGCGAACGCGATGGACGAGGCGATGAAATCGATTACTAAGAAAGCTCCGAAGAAAATCAGCAGGCGATGGAAGCTGGCGGGGTCGTTGGATTCAGGGTGGAAGTAATTCTGCACGAAGTACCAGATGACTCCGGTGACAAACATGATGTCGATGAAAGGCGAGACGAGCGGAAGAAGAATCTGGAAGATGAGGATGTTGGGGAGCGCTACGAATCCTAAAGCGCCTTTGCGGGCGAAGACTCCGCGATGTTTGAAGATGGCTTGCAGGATTCCGAAGGACCAGCGGAACCGTTGGCGCATAAGCGCGTTGGCAGTTGTAGGAGCTTCGGTGAAAGCTAGGGCCATGTCTTCGTATTGCACGCGGTTGCCGTTGCGCAGGAGGGCCATGGTGAGATCGGCATCTTCGGCGACGGTATCGACGTGGTAGCCACCCGCTTCGCAAACGGCGGCGACGCGCCATGCGCCAATGGCTCCGGGAACGACGCTGACTGCGCCCATGGTGTTGAGGGCGCGACGTTCGAAATTCTGGCTGGTGATGTATTCGAGGGCTTGCCAGCGCGTCCAGAGATTGACGCGGTTGCCGACTTTGGCGTTGCCAGCTACGGCTCCAACTTTGGGATTGAGGAAGTGCGGGACCATGCGGACGATGGCGTCGGGCGCGATGATGGTGTCAGCATCGATGCCTACGAAGATTTCGGCGTCGCCAATATGCTCGAGGCCGAAATTGAGGGCCTCGGCTTTACCGCCGTTGGGCTTGGTGAGGATGATTACTTTGCCTGCAGCTTCTTCTCTGGCAAAGGTGCGGTGTGCGATTTCGAGGGTACGATCTTTGGACCCGTCGTCGATGACGATGACACGAAGGTTGGGATAGTCGGAGTCGAGCGCGCCTTGGATGGTGCGTTCGATTACTTTCTCTTCGTTGTAGGCGGGAATGAGCACGGCGACGCGAGGGCGGTATGCTTTGATTTGTTCGGGGGTTCCGTGGACGTGGGAGCGGATGCGATCGTAGATGGCCAGGACGCCGACGGAGATGAGGCGTCCGGTCATTAATATGTCGCCGAGGAAAAAGACTACGGTGATGGTGGTCATCAACGCGCTGGCGAGCCAGAAGCCGATCCAGTTCAAGCGGGCGGCCCAGTAATCGTTGGTTCGCAGCGGTGGCATAACTTCGGCTTTCGTCTTGCCCATGAGGTGATAGACGGGAACGAACGTGAATCCCTTGGCGCGAGCGCCTTCGATGATCAGGGGCAAGGCCAGGACCGTTCTTTGCCGGTTGCCGCCGCCATCATGCATAAGAATGATGTTGCCGCATTGCTGATCGGTCGGTTTGCAAGGTGGTAGATGGTCTAGGGCACGGTCCGCAATTTGTTGAGGCGAGAGCGGCGGGTCGTCGTTCCAGTCTTTGGTGTCGATCTTGTTGCCGATGGTGACGTAACCCATGCTCTGGGTAAGTTCGAGTGGGCGCACCTGATCTTCGGTATCGGGCTCGGCGTCGACGGAGTAGGGTGGACGGAAGAGCGTGGTGCGGATGCCGAGGCGGCTGGCGAAGAGGCGCTCAGTAAGGTTGAGCTCGACTCTCATGTATCCGGTGCCGATGGAGCTGATGTCGGGGTGGGTAAAGGTGTGATTGCCGATTTCGTGGCCTTCGCGGTAGATGCGCTGGGTCAAACCGGCAAACTTTTCTGCCTGAATTCCGATGAGGAAAAATGTTCCGGGAACGCGCTCGCGTTTTAGAACGTCCAGGATTTTCGGGGTCCACTCGGGATCAGGACCATCGTCGAAGGTGATAGAAAGTTCATTTTTGCTGTAGCCGTATCGCGCCACGCGATAGGGCTCGGGAAGGCTGGTGAAGTCTTCTCCGTCAATTAGACCAGTCTGCTTGTCGACGGTGAGATCGCGCCAGCCATTCGTGGGACGCGCTTCAATGTGCAGGATTTCGCCGCCGCCTTCCATGTCAACGTCCTGGCCGGGCGGGACATCTTTCAATCGATCAGAGGCAATGGCTTCTCCGGGCACGTCCCAAACACGCCAGAGGGCGCGATCTTCCGAGCCCAGGCGCCATAGAGCGAAAGTCTGGATGCCCACGCTTTGAGCGGCGCGCATCTCGTTGAGCGCGGTTACTGCGTCGAGAAACCAGACGTCATGGCGGTAGTTATCGTCGTCACGGTAACTGAAGTGAGGGTTGAGCGCATCGCCGTCGAAGTCAATATCTTCTTCGGAATCACGCGAGCCGATCCATGCTTCCTGCACCGAAACACTTTTGTCGGTGAGGCCTTTTGGTAGCTTTCCCTTCACTGGTTTCTCAATCCAGTCATAGCCGTAGTTGCCGATGGCGCAGATTAGTTTTTGTTTCGGTATTACTTTGAGAGCGGACTCCAAGTTCCCCTGAAACCAGTCCTGCGAGGCGACAGCGCCGGGTTTTCCACCGGGATAATGCTCGTCGTAATTCATGATGACTACGCCATCGACGGCGGATGAAATGGCTTTGTAGTCGTAATCTTCGTTGCGGACTTGCACGCTTACGTAGAGCTTCATGCCTTTGCTATGCAAGTCGGAGGCTAGTTCGCGGAGAAGGGCGACGTATCCGCGCTGGCCGTTCTTGGGGAAGGACTCGAAATCGACCATTAAACCGCGATAGTGATCGGAGGCGAGAAAAAGTCCAATTTCATGGCGGAAGCGGGCGCGAGCCAGAGGGTTGTTCAGGAAGCCGGTAATGCCGGGAACGAAGTCGGTGCCGTCAAAATTTTGCACGACCGGAAACACTTCCATGCTGGTGCCTTCAGACTTCAGGAAGGGCATCACTTTGTCATCCACGGGGTGAACGGATTCTCCGTGGATGATGTCGAACATGTCGTTCGTTTGGGGATCGACGCCCTGGAGATGGCCATCGGCACTGAGAACCTGCAGCCATGTTGGGAAAAGCAGATCGATTTGGCGGGCATATTCCCTCAGCGAAGAAAAACTGGCCGTATCCCAAGAAACATAAAAAGCAGCGCGAACGCCTTGGGCGGAGTCGAGAGAACGCTGCGATGCGCCCTTGCGGGGCTGGCGACGATGTCCGGCACGGGCGATGGTGGCGAGACGGCGCTTTTCACGCGCCTTCGCTTTTTCATTTTCCTTCAGCGCATGATACGGTTTTTTTTCCGAAAGCCAAGACAGGTCGGGCAGTGGCTCGCTGCGGAGCACACTGTAAATGAAGAAGACCAGCAAGAAGGAAAAGGCCAGGGCGGCCGCGTCGAAAACGCGGCGAATCCGCCTCCAGCGGGCTTGATTGGGATCGTAAAAGACCTGTTTCGCCATTCGGGTTCTGGTGTCTTCATCCTAAGGTTAGAGGGGCTAGGGGTCAAACGGCGTTAGTTGTCAGCTCTCAGCTGTCAGTTCTCAGTTAGATCGGAGATTCAAAGTCGACGGGAGGTGGCTTTTTCGCGTGCGGTTCTTAGAAAAGGGCTGGATTCGCGATATATTCGCAACGTGCTCTTGCTGCTTCGGCAACACCGTCGCTTTTTTTTGGGAACCGCTGTGGCGGGCTTCATTTTGCGGCTGTTCTTCATCGTTTGTTTTCCGGCGGTCACGGATGACTCGCGTATTTATGCGGGGCTCGCCGCCAACTGGCTGCAGCATGGCATTTACGGGGTAAGTTCGGGCGCGCCAGACCAATCGAAGGCAGAGAGTACGATCACGCCGACCGATTCACGGCTTCCAGGATATCCGGCTTTTCTGGCTGTTGTATTTCTCGCGTTTGGCATCGGCAATTTCAAGGCTGTGATGCTGGTGCAAAGTTTGGTCGACCTCGGTACGTGCTTGATCGTGGCCGATGTTGCCCGGCGTGTGGTTTCTACTCAAGCTGCGAGAATTGCGTTTGTCATGGCGGCGCTCTGCCCTTTTCTGGCCAATTATTCGGCTGCCGTGTTGACTGAAACCCTGGAAATTTTCTTTACCGCTCTCGCTCTGGATTTTGCAGTGGCTGCGCTGAATCGCCCGATTTCTGGCCGCACGGAAATTTCTTCCGAGGCGATCGTCGGTGAACGAACTTCCGTGGGCCTATGGGCGGCTGCCGGCGCGGCGATTGCGGCTTGCATTCTGCTGCGTCCGGATGGGGGGATTTTGCTGGCCGCAGTTCTTCTTTATCTCGCTGTGTTGGCGGGCAAGGGGGTGGCATCGAAAAAACGCGATGAAAGGAAATACATAATTAACTTTCTGGTCGCGGCCGTGGTTGTTGCGGTCTTTGCGCTGGCACCGCTCACCGTTTGGACCGTCCGCAACTTTCGAACCCTGCACCACTTTCAGCCGCTGGCGCCGCGCTATGCCAATGATAGCGATGAGCTGGTTCTGCGTGGATTCAATCACTGGGTAAAGACATGGTTGGTCGAGTACGCATCTGTCGAAGAGATTTATTGGAATGTGCCTGGGGAGAAGATTGATGCGGCGAAGCTTCCAGCGCGCGCGATGGAGAATACGGGAGAGAGAGATACGACGCTTTCGCTGATCGACCAGTATAACGAGACGACGGACATCACGCCGGAGCTTGATGCGGGATTCGGAGAACTCGCAACGCAGCGAATTCACAATCATCCGGTGCGTTATTACGTTGTGCTTCCATTGCTGCGGGTGGCGGACATGTGGCTGCGGCCGCGAACGGAAATTCTCCCTCCGGACGTGCGGTGGTGGGAATTTAATGACGACTGGAAGCGATCAGCCGTTGCGGTGGGCTTCGGTGTGCTGAATTTGGCTTATGTGGGTGCGGCGCTGCTGGCGCTCATTCGCAGGTTTTCAGTGATTCGATGGGCGGGATTGTTGATTTGCTTTCTGCTACTGCGCTCGGCGATGCTGGCTACGCTGGAGAATCCGGAGCCGCGGTACTCGCTGGAGTGTTATCCGGTGATTATTGTGTTGGCATCGGCAGTCGTTGGTCGAGGCAAGAGCTCGACGGATGAGGCGGACGGGCGAGGACGGCCGTCGCTCCATTGGGGTCGTTAACGGACTGGCGGCGGGGCGTTCTCTGCTTTGGTTCTTTCTAATTGTTCTTCTGACGTTCGGCCTAGCTGGGCGTAGGCATCTGCGAGGAAGGTGTGGGCTTCGCGTGAATTGGGTTCGACGGCTGCTGCTTTCTGTAAGTTCGGGACGGATTCAGCGGGCTTTCCAAGCAGAAACAGCAGGCGTCCGCGGAGGAGGTTTGCGCGATAGTGGTTTGGATTGAGCGCGAGGGTTTTATCGAGTTCGTCCATGGCTTCGGGAACACGATCAATGCGGGCATAGACTGCGGCGAGCGAAAAGTTCGCATCGGCCCAGCGCGGGCTACGCGCTACGACATGTTCGAACTGGGGCGCGGCGTCCCTCCAGTTGCCGGTTTCGAACAGCGCGAGACCTAACTCATATTGGGCTAGGCCGGAGTCGTCCTTTAGCTCAACGGCTTTTCTGAGAATGGGCAACGCTTTGTCATAATCTTTCAATCGCGTCCAAGCGGTTCCTAACTGGACGTACGCGATGGCCGATTCGGGTTCAGTCTGAATGACACGCTGCAGATTTGTGATGGCGTTTTGATACTCGCCTTGTTCAACCTCGATCATGCCATCGTGCATTTGGTTGGCGACTTCGATGCGGTCTTTCGGATCGGTGCCTCCGATTTTGCCTTCGTGGCCGCCTTTGCCG
>Ga0209332_1000022_pt1 | contig 39137 bp, 40 predicted proteins | sample BlaSpr_A8_OM3_M1_FD_187974 | JGI IMG/M metagenome (GOLD analysis project Ga0209332, IMG submission 187974) | Forest soil microbial communities from Thunder Bay, Ontario, Canada - Black Spruce, Ontario site 2_A8_OM3_M1 (SPAdes) (version 2) | ecosystem: Environmental > Terrestrial > Soil > Boreal...
CTAATGGTCTGTCGCGGCAGTTTGCCGGCCTATTCGGTTTTGACCCACGAGGAAATCGTGGATTTGTTGTGGAAGGACGAGATCCGGCCTTTATTAATAAAGCGTTATCCCGGGCTGACCGATGATCAAATCAAAGAAGCGCACGCCTACGCCTACGGCGGTGCGGTCATTCAAGATCTCGGATATTATCCATTCGGCAGCAAGGAATTCAGTGATCTTGCGCATTACGTGCGCACTGGGGATTTCGTCCGCGAGCTGCTTTTGGAAAGCCAGGATGTGAACGAGTATGCGTTCGCTTTGGGAGCGTTGGCTCACTACACCTCCGATATAACTGGACACCCGGCGGTGAACCAGTCGGTCGGCATTGAGTATCCAAAACTGCGATTGAAGTTTGGCAAGTTCGTCTTGTATGCCCAGGATAAGACGGCGCACTTGAAAACCGAATTCGGATTCGACATGGTGCAGGTGGCAAAGAATCGCTATGCATCGCAGCAATACCATGACTTCATCGGGTTCAAAGTGTCAAAACCCCTGCTGGAGCGCGCATTCCCCGTGGTGTATGGACTGCAGATGAAGGACGTTATCGCCCATGAAGATGTTGCCATCGGTTCGTATCGCTTCGCTATCAGCCGGCTGATTCCTGAAATGACGCAAGTCGCGCTGGAAACTCATAAGAAAGAAATAACCCAGGAGCAGCCCGACTTCGCGAAAAATAAATTTTTATACCGGCTTTCGCGGACGTCTTACGAAAAAGAATGGGGCAAGGATTACTCTAAGCCCGGGTTTGGGGCGCGTCTGCTTTCACTCTTCTTTCGATTAGTTCCGAAAATTGGTCCCTTTAAGAGTCTGGGATTCAAAAAGCCGACTCCGCAAACCGAAGACCTATATTTCAAGAGCATCAATGCGACTGTCGATCAATATAGGAATTTTTTGCACGAGGTGAAGGCTGACTCGCTCCGCCTTTCCGATTGCGATCTGGATAGCGGGAAGGTGACCAAAGCTGCGGAATACACTCTGGCGGATGACACTTATGCGAAGTTACTGCATCACTTGGCAGCGCATAAGTTCGATGGCCTGACGCCGCAGTTGCGCGACAATATCGTGAGTTTTTATTCAACCCCGGCGTCGGCGAATATCCACACCAAGAGGAAAAAGAATGACTGGAAAAATGTGCAAAAGGAACTGGAACAATTAAAAGCTGCAAACATCGCGCCCACAGTCGGTGGCGACACAAAGACAAAGATTGATTCCGAAATCGCACAACCGAGCACTCAAGTCTGCAGCGCCGGCCAATAATAACCATCGGCGGCACTGAGACGAATCAGTACCCGGCTGCAACACCTCAATGCAAACTGCTTTGTTGGTTCAGACGGGGAAGCCCGGCGACACGCCTTCTAGGCGCTAACACGTACGGACACTAGTTCCGGGGTGCAGTGGGAATTTTGCATGGTCTTGACCGCATCTTCCGCCGTAAGTCTTCCCATCACCAAGGCCAGCTTACGATTGGTTGTCGTCTGAATCGGAAGGCGATCCATGCGCAAAACATATTGAGGAGCGTGAGCACCGCCGCGGTTAACTTTCACCACAAATTTGATATTTTTCATGGTTCCTTCCCATTCTTAGAGCGTTGTATCGCAGTATCGGTTAACTCAGAATTCTCCGCGCGTTCACAGAGAACATACCGTTCACGCAGAACATAAAGGGTAGACGGGCTAAGTCGCAGGAACTGAAGGCAGCGCTAACTCAGTCTTGATGTTAGGCTTATTGGTTACTATTGTCAAGCTCGTTAACCAATCTTGCTAGCTATGCTATGACGAATAATAACGACCTCGAAACCGCGTGGAACTACCACGAAACCACCAAACATTCCTACTCCAGCGTCCGAACTAACCCCCATTCCCTGGACTTTGACAATCAACCTCTGCCCTTCAAAATCTATCCAGAGTTAGAACTGTTGCGGATGCCGAAAGAGGTGCGCCAAACCGGCATCGCGGCGCTGTCGGCGATTGCCAACACCGCGCCCATTCAATCCACGGCACTACCCGATCTCCAAAGCATCGCGCAGTTGCTGTTCCTTTCAGCCGGAATCACCCGGAGCAGGAAGTATTCTGGCGGGGAAATTTATTTTCGGGCGGCGGCCTGCACCGGCGCGCTCTATGAAATTGAGCTCTATCTGGTTTGCGGAGACCTGCCAGGGCTGAAGGCCGGCATCTATCACTTTGCTCCTGCGGAGTTCGGGTTGCGCAAGCTGCGCGATGGCGACTACCGCAGCGTTCTGGCCGCGGCCACAGGAGGAGACCCAGCAGTCGCCCAGGCTCCATTGACTGTTGTTTGCACTGGAACCTACTGGCGCAATGCATGGAAGTATCAGTCCCGCACCTACCGGCATTTTGGCTGGGACAACGGTACGCTACTCGCCAATTTGCTGGCCGTGGCCACCGCGCTCGGTTTTCCGGCAGAGATTGTCGTCGGGTTTGTCGATTCAACTGTGAACCGGCTTCTGGATCTCGACGTCGACCGTGAAGTGGCCTTCTCGCTTGTCACTATCGGACACGCCGCGACGTTGCCATTGCAAGCGCCGGTCCAAGCCGACGATCTGGTCCAACCAGATAATCTCACTCGCCTGGGATTTGAGACAATGCCCATCTCCAGGAACGAGATTGACTACCCGCTCATGCGTGAGATGCACGCGGCTTCGTCCCTCGATACTCCCGACGAGGTTGCCGCCTGGCGCGAGGGTAAGGGCACTGTCTCTGCTATCTCTTCCTCCAGGGCCTCCTCCAGCGCCTCCCCAGCCGGCGAAGCTCGTTCACAACCACCCGTCGCGCTGCGAGTGCCGCTGCAGCCTTTATCGGATGCGGAAATGCCACGCGACCCAATCGAGCAGGTCATTCTTCGCCGCGGATCCAGTCGCCAGTTTGCGCGGACACCAATCAGTTTTGCGCAGCTCTCGACCCTGTTGGACCGCGCCACCCAAGGCGTGCCCGCCGACTTTCTTGCCTCCGATTTCCCTGCCTCTGGCTCGCGCGCATCACGACCACCGCATCGCCAGCCGAATCAACTGAACGATCTTTACCTGATCGTCCATGCCGTCGACGGACTCGATCCGGGCGCCTATTTCTTCGGCCGTAACGCCGATGAACTCGAGTTGTTGAAGCGAGGAGATTTTCGCGATGAAGCTGGCTATCTTGGCCTCGAGCAGCAGTTGCCGGCCGATGCCGCGGTAGACATTTTCTTTCTCGCGGAGTTGCCTCCCATTTTCAATCGCTTTGGAAATCGCGGGTACCGATCCGTGCAACTTGAGGCCGGAGTAATCGGCGGCCGGCTTTACCTTGCCGCTTATGCGCAGCGCTTAGGCGCAACCGGCCTCACCTTTTATGACGACGACGTTACCCGCTTCTTCTCTCCTCATGCCGATGGCAAAAGCGCCATTTTTTTGGTCGCCATTGGCCACAGCATTAAACGAAGAACTTAAGGTTCCAGCCGCGAGCTAGTGGTCGTGATGCTCGCCTTCCTGTCCGCGACCCCGGTCGTGGTTCTCGTGGTCCCAGTGGCCTTCGTGCAACTGCCAGCCTTGCTGGTAATGATCGTAGTGCGGGTGGTTCCAATAAGCTCCCTCGTACGGCGGACGATCCCAGCGTCCCGCTACCCAGCGATAGTGATGCCCGTTCGGAGACCAGTAGCCGTCGACCCATGCGTATCCAGGACCCGGCATCGCACTGCGCTCTTCATAACGCAGCGGCGGCGGCGCACCCCCAATATAAATTCCAACTTGAGCGGAAGCGCTGATGGTGAGAGCGGTCGCGAAAAGCATTACACCTATCAAATTCAAGTTCAATTTCATTTTTGTAATCTCCTGTGGAGTATTTCGGTTGAATGACCAAACAATTCATCGCAAAAAATTCTATAGGACGGGCTTGCGCGCGCAAACGGCCAAAAGAAGATCGTGCTGACCTAAAGCTACGCGCTCTCGGCCAGCGCAAATCATCTCTAGCCAGACATAGGAAACTTACCGCCGATCCCTCGCCTCCGCGATGTGGGCCTGATGACCGGCCTCAGAGACCGCCCTGACAAAGGCATCTCCGCTGCGCGGGGTAGAGGCGCGTCCCGAAAGAATGTTGCGGAACATCATGTGCCTGCCATAAATGGCATGAGTGGAATCGTTGTCCTGTTCCACAACCGCGCCTTCGAGAGTCAATCCGGCAAAGATACCTTTGGACCGCGAGTAGGTAAGCACTTCAGTATTCAGCATCCAATCGGTTCCAGCAGAAGCATGACGGCCGACCGGGCCAGCTGCCACCGAGCCTTCGCCGGTAAGTTCGAATTTGCTGGAAAGAAGGTGCTGCAGGCCGCGGTCATTCATCACCAGCATGACCAGATCCACCCCTTCAATGCCAATCTGCAATCCCCAGCTTCCGCCGCCAACGGAGACGAATGCGGGAGCGCTCCAACCGTCCGCCGTTCGGCAAGAGGCTACGCCGCGTCCGTGCTTGCCGCCGAATACGAAGCCGCCTTTAATCAGGTTGGGAACCACGAGAATACATTTTGCCCCAGTCAGGACTTCTTCCGGGATGCCCTTATCGGGCGTGGACATAATGGAGTGGAGAACGTCGACCGATTTTTGCATGCGCTCGACCGAATCTTCACGGGCAGAGCCAGCGAAGGCGGTTCCGGCAAGCGCGATCAAGCTCATTAGTAGAAATGACATCATCTTCTTCATTTTCTTCATTCGTTTATTTCCTTTTCAAATATGAGGAACTAAGAGAATGCGACTTCAGGCGGACTGCCTTAGCACAGCGAGCCTGAAAGAGAGAGCAGGAGTGTTCGTCTCACCTGTGATCTTCGCTGGATAGTCAAAAGCTTGGCTGTTCTGAATTGCTCACAATCGATGCGAGCCCAAGGACCTGGCTCCATTTCGGTCCGACCCTCTGTCGCCGCCGGCGTGAGCAATCTTGCACAGAAAAGACACTTTCGCTGTGTCATGGTAGACCTGTAAAAGGTGTGACCCCATGGAACACGACTTTCACTATTACCGGCAACGTCTGGCAAGAGGAGTCGCAAATATCCGCGCTTCGTTTGCCAGCATGTTCGCTTCCGTCACGTCCTCATCCGACGGATATGCCACCCAACGGATATGCCCTGCTTGCGGCCTGATCACACCGCGGGCCAAGCGATCATGTCTAGAGTGCGGAAAGACGCTCGCTCCAGCGAACGCTGGCAGGTGAGCCATCCTGATACCGGGGCTTGTAAACATCATTTGAAACAACGATCTTAAGCAGCGAGGTCAGCAAACGAATAAATCCACTTTGCAGGAAAACTGATTTGTCAGTTCGCTCATCATAGATTGGCGAAGGAGACCGACACTATGCTTTGGACTGTTTTTGTTGTGCTTCTGATTCTTTGGCTGCTGGGGTTCAGCCTCCATGTAGCCGGCGGTTTGATTCACCTCCTGCTGGTAGTTGCTCTCGTTGTACTGGTTATCAACCTGCTCAGCGGCCGACGGGTGGCATAACACCGCCCCCGTTGGGCGGTTCCCATGATCTTCCCCACTCAGGAAGGCCCCTGACTCTTTCGGGCGCATATGTCCAGAGAGGGGCCGGGACAATTCTGAGCAGGCTCGCGCTTTTACTCAGGCTCGCGAACGCGCTCCGGCAATCGCGAGAGCAATTCCTCCGGCAATCAGCACGATGCTGATAAGCGGGGGAACACGTTCGCTGTGGCTGGTCTGCACTCCGAAGTTCGCGCTTCCAACTTTTATCCCTTCCGTTTGCGTGTGCGGAACCGGCACCACCAGCGAGGCCACACCGAGTACTACCAAAATTAATCCTACGTAGAGAAGAATCTTCATCTCGCTCGTTTCTCCAGTTTTTATATTGTGGTTCTTAATGGGCAGCGAAAGCTAATCGTGCAGAACTACACTAAGCAGCGAGCTGTGGACTTGCAAGCCCCCTTGTGGACCACCCGAGTAATCCACGAAACCCAGCTTCCTAAAGCGGTTCATAAAGAAGCTGACTCGCGAGCGAGTAGTGCCGACCATCTCCGCTAGACTCTCCTGGCTTATTTTCGGAACGACAGTCGCAGGCACTCCATCTTTGCCAAAATGCGCGAGGATCAGCAAAACCCGGGCCAGCCTTTTTTCGCTGGAGTTGAAGAGCTGATCCACGAGGTCTTCCTCGTAACGGATATTACGCGCCAGCAAGTATGCAACAAAAAGCTCGGAGAATGCCGGTTCGCGATGCAAAGCTTCGATCATCGCTTGCCTGTCGATGCGTTGAATCTCGCATTCCGTGATTGCTGAAGCGGAACCCATGCGCAGCGACTGTCCAGCCAGGGCCCCTTCGCCAAAGAAGTATTCGGGACCAAGCAGACCCAGCATCGCTTCGCGACCGGTCGGGGAGACAACCGTGAGCTTGACCTTGCCCTTTTTAATATAGAAAACCGCGTCCGCAAGATCCCCTTGCGCGAAGATTACCTCATCTTTCGCGAAGGTCAACTGTCTTCTGCCTTCGCCGATGGTGGCGAGGAACGCCAACGGTTCGAAAGATTGAGCCTTCGTTTTGGCGGCCGGCGATGTACCCATCACTACTTATCTTAGTCCACTAGCGTACACTTCGCTCATAAATCGCACGATAAGCCATTTGGCGCGCTTTTTGCCTATTAGGCTGTGAGCCGTTCTGCATACCTTTTTGGCACATACCGGGAATCCCGAACCTTTGAGAACTCGAGAAGGATGTTGTTTCGATCAGTCGCGGTAGTGAAAGCACCATGTTTTGATGGGATGACCTTAAGTGCAATGACTTAGCACTCACTTAAATGGATCGCGTCTACAGTAACGCTGAGACGCCCGCTATAACATTGCAAGGCATCCCTAATTAGACGAGGGCATCCAATCTCTATGGCGCTTCCACCATCGATCTTCGACGAGAAGTACCGGGTAGTGGCCATTCAAGGCGATCAGTTAGTAATTAAAGGTGTTGTCAGCGGAAACGTGCTGACTATCGTGAACCCTGAGCCTGCCACTCCTCTTACCATAGAAGACTATCCCCCCGGTAAGCTGATCGCCCTCACCGATCCCTCTGCTGCTCCGTTGAACTAAGAAAAGGCTGAACCAAAAACTGAGATGAGCGCTGAAGGCGGGCTGAGAAGCAGTGTCGTTTCTAGAAGAACTGGCAGCCTCGCAGGGATTCGAACCCCGATAACCTGCTCCAGAGGCAGATGTCCTACCGTTGAACGACGAGGCTGAGACGGATTCTAAACCATTTCGCCGCCGTCGCAAAATGTCGCTCTGGTCTCAATGACGGCTTGTAAAATGTAAACGTAGTCAGCACTCATGAGAATAATCCTTCTTCTGTTGACCTCTTTGCTTCTCGTGGCCACATCGCCTGCGCAGCAGGCCGACGATCCTTGCGAATCTCTCAAACGGCAGCAGCAGGAAGTCGAATCAAGGTTACGCGACTGGCCTAACCTCGCTCGCTACCGGGAAGCGGACACGCAACTCGGCCTCGCACTCAAGGGAGAATCCAGAATCGTATTCCTCGGAGACTCGATAACCGACAACTGGAACCTGTCCGACTCGTTTCCAGGGAAGCCCTACGTGAACCGGGGGATCGGCGGGCAAACGACGCCGCAAATCTTGCTCCGTTTCCGTCAGGATGTGATCGCGCTCAAACCAAAAGCGGTGGTGATCCTGGCCGGCACGAATGACATCGCGGAGAATACCGGGCCGATCACACTCGAAGCGATAGAAGACAACCTGATATCGATGGTGGAGTTGGCACAAAAGAATGGGATTCGCGTATTCCTCTGTTCAGTGCTGCCGGCCGCGCGATACCCGTGGCGTCCGGAAATTCAGCCCATCGAGAAGATTCAATCCCTTAATCGGTGGATGAAAGAGTACGCCGCGCAGGCGGGAGTTGAGTTCCTCGACTACTACTCCGCCATGGTCGATGAAAAGTCGGGACTGAAGGAAGAACTCGGCACCGACGGCGTGCATCCGAACCGGGGCGGCTATGCAGTCATGTCTCAACTCGCCAGTAAGAAGATCGCTGAAGCAGCAGGCAAGAAGTGAGGAAGCAGAAAATCCCAGAACTCACTTAGAACACTCATTCCAGAATGGAGCAGCTATGGCCAGCGAAACGCTAACCGGAAGTTTGTCAGGAGCATTCACAACAGCTCTACGGTCGGAATCCGATTACGCAGAGATGGCGCGCCGTCCGCTTGACGCCGAGCAGTGCGCATTGATCGTCGTCGACATGCAGGAAAAGTTACTGCCGCCGATCTGGGAGAAGGAACGGCTGGTAAAAAATGTGCAGCTCCTCATCCGGCTCGCCGGAATCCTGAAAATTCCCGCGCTCGTGACCACGCAGTACGCCAAGGGCCTCGGCAACACGGTGCCCGCCATCGCTTCCCTGCTGCCCGATAGTCCGCCTATCGACAAGCTCATGTTCTCCTGCTTTGGCAGCGATGTCTTCTGCGCCATGCTAAAGCGCTTGCCCGGCCAGCGTACTACTGCGCTCTTGTGCGGGATGGAGACTCACATCTGCGTCATGCAAACCGCGCTCGGAGCGCTGCGCGAAGGATATCTGGTGCATGTCGCTTCCGATGCCGTGAGTTCGCGGACAGAACTCAATTGGCGAATCGGCTTGGACCGCATGCGAGCGGCCGGAGCTGTTCTCTCTTCCACGGAGATGATGCTTTACGAACTGCTGCGATCGTCGGGCGCGCCAGCCTTTCGAGAACTGTTGCCCTATCTCAAAGCCTGACCGTAGAGACGGGGCTTGCCCCGTCTCTACGAAGGCGCTTCTTCTTTTTGCTTCACGCGCACTACCGTGATTTTCGAGAAGCCTTCGTCGAAAGTTGGAGCCTTCAATTTCCCCGCCATCTTCCGCATGACGTCTTCCGGGACGGCTCTTCCGCGGCGCTGATGCCGTTCCAGGCAAATTTCCAGCGGAACATCGAAGAACACGCCTTGCACTTCGTAGCCGTAGTCCTTAGCCAATTTGATCCAGCTCTGGCGATCATGGGGCGTGAGATTGGTCGCATCCACGTAATTCATGGGACGGCGAGCGATGAGCCTCGCTTTCAGCATGGATCGCAAATTTGAAAAAACCAGATCTTGAAAGCGCTGCTCCTGGGCATCATCGAAAAGTAGTTCGCGCAACAAATCGCTTGAGAGCGGATGAATGTTATGCCGCTTGAACCATGAACTCTTCCCAGATCCCGGCAGCCCGATCGCGAGCACAACCGTTCCTTTTGATGGACGAGCCGCGGCCACACTTTGAGTTGGCGGAACCGCAGACGGAGCGGCGGACTGGGCAGGAGCAGCCGCCATTCTAGAAGCGCCCGCCAGTTGAGGACGTGCGCCGTGAACTGGCGCGCTTTGAACCGGAGAGCTTTGAGGCGCCTTTCGACCCGACCTGCTCTCACCTGGCAAGAGATCAACTTCCGGCTGCGCTTCGGAAGCGTCCTCTCCAGAAGGCTGCTCTGCAACTTCGCCTGGCGAAACAGCAGCCGGCCTCTGACGAGAACCACCTCGTCCGCCGCGGCTTCGGCGACGCCGCGAGATGCGCGGACGCCCGCTCGGCGCGGCCGACGACTCCGCCGGCATATCGGGAGTTTCATTCACTGGCGCGGGCGCTTGTGGCGACTCCAACACCGGCGCTTGCAGTTGTTCCACTTTCGGCGGGCGGCGCGCGCTAACTGCAGGGGCCTCGGAAACTTCAGAAGCCGCGGTCGGTTCGTCGTCGTAGAACCTGGGCTGTAGCGGTTCGGGAGCCTTGCTGCCATCTTTCGTCGGAGTGTCTCCCGGCTTCTTGCGGCGCTTCAAGCGCTCGCTCATCCATTTGCGCATATAGCGCTTGTAGCACACTGCCGTAGGCTCCGGCAATCTGTCGCTGGTGGCGCGCCGGATACCGGGTCTCCGGAGACCTGAATTTGCCGGTCTGATGCCATGTCGATTTACAATGGCTGCCGAGGTATATCCGTCCATGAGTCGAACTATGAATCCAACTCATCCCGCAGGCGCCGCCGTCGAGGCAGGCCAACTCCCTGCGGTCCCGCTAACGCTTGAGGGCTATCCCACTCTTCACCAGATGATGCGGTTCCGCTGGACGGCATGGCGCGCCCTTGCGGAGAAAGATCGCCGCGAGATCGTGGGCGAGGCCGAGCGCGTCCTGACAGAGATGGAGGGCCGAACCCAAGGCCAATCCGCTCTCTTCTCGCTACTGGGACACAAAGGCGATCTCATGTTTGTCCACTTCCGCGAGACCTTCGATCAGCTGAATCAGGCCGAGCTCGATATCGCGCGGCTTCGCCTCAATGATTTCATGGAACCCGCAACTTCCTACTTATCGGTGATCGAGTTGGGCCTGTATGAATCGTCCCTGAAGACTTACAAAGCCATGGCCGATCGTGGAGTTGAACCGCACTCCGACGAGTGGAAAAAAGGAATTGAAGAAACGATATCGCGACAGAAAGAAGCGATGAAGCCGCGCCTGTTTCCGGCCATGCCGCCGAATCGCTACATCTGTTTTTATCCCATGGATCGTAAGCGCGGCGAAGATAAGAACTGGTACACGCTTCCCATGGAAGAACGCCAGCGCCAAATGAATGAGCATGGACTCGTAGGTCGCCGCTATGCCGGCGAAGTGAAACAGATCATCACCGGTTCCATCGGATTTGACGATTGGGAATGGGGAGTCGATTTGTTCGCCGACGATCCGCTGGTTTTCAAGAAATTGATTTACGAAATGCGCTTCGATCACGTCAGCGCCGTGTATGCGCTATTCGGAACCTTCTATATAGGACTGCGCTGTCCCGCGAATCGACTGCACGATTTGCTCGAGGGAAATCTGCCCCAATCATAAATCTTTGACCACTAAGGACACGAAGGTCCACAAAGTTAAATACTCAGAGCCTTCGTGAACCTTAGTGTCCTTAGTGTCCTTGGTGGTTAGCGCTTCTCGCCGCGACCAGATTTCAAGTTTGGAAAATGAAACTCGTGCTTCTTCATGTCGACCCGCGCGCCGCGAAACGTCACGCCTTCCATTCGCAGGCGAAATTTTTGTTCGGCCGCATTTTCTCCGCTGAGTTTGATCGCGCCTCCTGAACCAACTACGCGGTGCCATGCCAATCCCTGAGCCTCTCGCAGAATACGCACCACTTGCCGTGCCGCTCTGGCCCATCCAGCAGCGCGCGCGACCGCTCCATAGCTCGACACCGCGCCCGCGGGCAATGATCGAATGCAGCGCACTACGCGTGCGCGCTTATCGTCTGCGGTGGTCGACTTGCTCTTGATCTCTGTCGCTCTCCTTTTTTGTGTCGCCTTCTTTTGCATAAATAATTGCGACCAACACCCGCGAGAAAACATTCCCCTTGACAATGTATACCTGGATGCACGAATACAAAATTTTACACACCCGCATGAAACTTGCGATTACGATACGTGCATCCCATGAATCTGTTCAGCACCAAAACTGCCTTTTGGAGAATCCTTATGCTTCGCTTGTTGAAAGCCCTGTCCTTCCTATTAGCGCTCACCGCGCTGAGCGTGTTCATCACCAGCTGTGGATCCGGCAATGCAACGCAGATTCGTTTCGTTAACGCTATCCGCGACGATGCAACCCCGTTGGATGTCGAAGTGAACGGTGGGAAAATATTTACCGATATCGGTTTTTTTGGTTATCAGCCGTCGTCCGGCTATACCAAAACCTCTTCCGGAAGTGTCACGATCGCGGGTTTGAACACTGGGACCACGACTCAGGTTTTCAGTTCGAGCGCCAGCCTGGGTTCGTCGCAGTACACCTTGGTTGCGACCGGTACTATCACTGGAACCAATGGCAGCGCAGTACAACTGTTATCAATACCTGACAACAACACGGTGCCCACTGTCGGCGATGTGGAATTTCGCGTAATCAACGCCGCGCCCAGCACTCAAAACGCCGCCGTGGATATTTACATCATCGCGAATGGCGGCAACGGCGGGATCCAGCCTCCAGCGACCATCGCTGCGCTTGCCTACACTCAAGCGAGCAACTACATCACGTTTCCATTCAATTCCCTGGGCAGCGGTTACACGATGTATGTAACTTCAACGGGAACGACGAACCCCATCTTCAGCCAGGTTCTGCCCTCGCCCACTAACTCGATTCGCACGCTGGTGCTTACCGACGTCCAGAATGGGTCATCGCTCAATTCGCTGGCTGTCGAGTTGAGTGATTTGAATTAATCACTCCCTACCAAGCCAACGCGGCACATCTCAGTGCAGCATGAATTACAGTAGCCGGGTCCTAGTCGAGGCCCGGCGCACTGCCTAAGCAGCTTCCGTCAAAAACGACTGCGCCGCCATTTCTTCATCGTCAAACACTTCAAATATTGTGAGCAACTTGGTCACTTGAAGCAGATCGCCCACTCTTTTGCTGAGGCTGGCGAGCTTCACCGCTCCACCCGCGTTGCGCGCAGTAGTATAAAGCGCGACCAGAGTTCCAAGGCCGCCGCTATCGATGAAATTCACCTCGCTGAGATTCAGGACAACATTCGGACTCTGAGCTAATGCACTTTTCACGGTTTCGCGCAGAGTCGCCGACTCTTCTCCAAACACAAGGCGGCCGCTGCAATCCACCAGCATGACCCCATTCATAGTTCGTGTACTCATTCTTAGTTGCATAATGCTACGTCTCCCCCTTCGGCCCAAAACTCGGTCTATGAGGGTACCCCCAAGCATCCGACCGCGCAATAGCCCTATTCGGCAACAGAATCTGTAGAGACTGGGCTTGCCCCGTCTCCCCTCCCGGCTAAACCCGCACCTCTACTCGGGTTGTATAATCAGGAATTCGGATGAGCTATCAGGTACTAGCCCGTAAATACCGGCCGCAGAAATTCTCTGACGTCATCGGCCAGGAGCACGTCACCCGCACCCTGCAAAACGCCCTCGCCCAGGAACGAATCGCTCACGGCTACATTTTCAGCGGACACCGCGGCATCGGCAAGACTACCGTCGCCCGCATCCTGGCCATGGCACTCAACTGCCGTTCCGCTGAAAAGCCTCCAATCGAGCCCTGCGGCATCTGCGATTCATGCACCGAAATTCGAGCCGGCAACGCCGTCGACGTGATCGAAATTGACGCCGCAACCAATCGCGGCATTGACGAAATCAGGGAATTGCGCGAGGCCGCCCGCTACCGTCCGGCACGCGACCGCTTCAAAATCTACATCCTCGACGAAGCCCACCAGATCACCGACGCCGCCTTCAACGCCCTGCTCAAGACGCTCGAAGAGCCACCCAGCCACGTCGTTTTCATGATGGCCACGACGCAACCGGAAGACATTCCGCAGACCATTCGTTCCCGCTGCCAGCACTTCAGTTTTAGAGCTGTCAAGTTCGATGACATCATGGGACAACTGCGCGACATCGTGACGCAGGAAAAAATCCCCGCCGATGACGACGCGCTCGCGCTCTTAGCCGAAGCTGGTGATGGCTCTCTGCGCGACGCTCTGTCCATCCTCGATCAGGCCATCGCGTCGACCTCTGATCACCTGACGCTCGATTCGGTTCGCAGCCTGATCGGATCAGCCCCGGCCGCCGCGCTCGAAACCGTAATGCAATCCGTTTCTGAAAGTGCCAGCGAAAAAATCCTAGTTCTCGTCGATGAACTAATCGGCGAAGGCCACAGCCCCACGCATTTTGCGCGTCAATTGGTGCGCTTCCTGCGCAACGTAACTGTGGCAAAGATTGCGGGAAAGGATTCTGCCCTGCTCCAAATTTCATCCGACGAACGCGCCCGCGTAGCTCGCATCGCAGAATTATTCAGCGAAGAAGAGCTGGCCCGGGATTTGCAGATTATGCTGCGCACCCACGGCGAACTTAGCTACCGTCAGGAGCAGCGCTTTCACCTCGAACTTGGACTGTTGAAGATGGCCCACGCGCAGCGTCTGCTGCCAATTGAGCAGTTGCTGAGCGATTTTGGAGCTTCAGCATCTTCACCGGCGTCTTCGCCAGTTCGCACCGCACCAAGGCCGGTGTTAGCAGCGCCAGTTGCCTCTCATTCTTTCGGATCGGCGCCATCATCGGCGCCAGAGCCGCGGCGCAACGAGGCGCTAGCGTCCGCGCGGTCGAATACCGTGTCGCCATTCGCAGCAGATTCCGCCCGCAAGGGGACTCCTAAGTCTGAAGCGCCTGGGGAGCACCCAGCAATCGCGGACAGCAGTGTCCGCGCCACACAACCAACACCGATCGCCGGACCAACGACCGCCGGACCAACGACAGCATCGAGCGCTAATGCCGTGAATATGGGATCGGCGGCGCTGGCGGTCGCTGAGCTGCCCCAGGAAGCCGATCGGCAGCCGGATGCTAACCCTAATCCCGACGCACGAACCGAAATCTCACAGCGTACCAGCAGCGCAAAGCCTGAAGTCAATGCGCAGTCGCTGCGAGACGCCGCGCTCACCGCTCTCAGCAATCAGATGATGCTGGTTTCACTCCTCGAGACAGCGGAGTGGAGTTTAAACGGAAATTCGCTGCTCGCCAAAGTGCCGGCATCGAGCACCATGATCGAAATGTCATTCACTGCCGACGCTCGCCGCATCGCAGGCGCCGCCGCCAGTGGCATGGCCGGACGTCCGATAAAAATGCTGGTTGAGCCCGGAGGAGTCGCGCAGTCCGCTTCTCCAACGCGCCGTCCCGCAGCCAACGGAAGCGCACGCAGCCGCGCCGAACAGGATCCCATCGTGCAGCGCATGCAGGAAAAATTCAAAGCCGAGATTCGTACCGTCATCGACTATCGCGAGAAAGGATAGAACATGATCGGATGATCGTGAGATCGGGTAATCGGGTGATTGAAAAGCAAGCGACTTTGCTTTTGAACTTCAATCACCCGATGACCCAATTATCCGATCACCCGATGCTTTTCCTATGTCCGGATTCAATTTGCAGGAACTCATGTCGCAGGCAAAGCAGCAGTACGAAACGCTGCAGAAGAAGATGGAGCAAACCATCGTCGAGGCCTCTTCTGGCGGCGGGACAGTCACCGTCAAAATGGACGGCCGCAAACAGGTGCTCGGCATCAAGATCGATCCCGAGGCGGTGAAAGCCGGCGATGTGGAGATGCTGCAGGATCTCGTCATGGCCGCCCTGAACGAAGCCGCAAGAAAAGTTGATCAAACCATGCAATCAAGTCTCGGCGGCATGCTAGGCGGACTGGGAGGCATTTTATAAACTGGCAATTGGTAATCCGCAATTTGTAATTTTTAGGGCCTTCCAATTACCAATTACAAATCGCCAATTACAACTTTCTATGTCCCGCTTTGCTGAACCCATGACCCGCCTGATCGATGAACTCAAGAAGCTGCCCGGTATCGGCAGCAAGAGCGCGCAGCGCCTCGCCTTTCACATTCTGCGATCAAGCGAAGACGATGCCGAATCCCTCGCCTCTGCTGTCCGGGATGTTAAGGCCAAGTTGTGCCTATGCTCGCTCTGCAACAACATCACTGACGTCGATCCCTGCGTTTACTGCAGCAGCCCGACCAGAAATCAAAAACTTGTGTGCGTGGTAGAGGAACCAACGAACATCTCTTCCGTCGAAAAAACGCGGCATTTCAACGGCGTGTACCACGTCCTGCACGGCTCCATCTCGCCCTTGCATGGAATAGGCCCGGACCAGCTCCGCATCGGAAATTTGCTGACGCGCGTCGCGGCCGGAGAGATCGAAGAAGTGATCCTCGCAACCAATCCCACCGTTGAGGGTGAGGCCACGGCAACCTACCTGGCGCAGCAACTGAAACGTCAGGGCCTCCGCGTCACTCGCATCGCCATGGGAATTCCAGTCGGCGGCGACATTGAATATACCGACGAGGTCACCATGCTCAAAGCCATGGAAGGCCGCCGCGAACTGTAGTACACACCTCCTCTTCACCCTGTATGCAATTCTTTGAAGCATCACCTGAATCCAAGTACAAACCTCGTCACGACCCAATTTCCCCTGTGTACCCCTGTGAAAACCCCAGTGTCCTCTGTGTTAAAGATCGAAAGCGATCTCCCATGAAAACTGCACAGGATAAGCCGACCTACGCAATCAACCAATGAACACAATGAGAGCGTAACATCCATATTTTTAGCGACTTACAGGATTAAGCGTAAGCATGACACGAGATTGGCAATCGGCTTGCTCTTGGATTGCCGTCCATTCTCGCTCCGTTTGACGTTTGCTGGCGCGAGAGGCTAGCGGGTGTGAACAACGTCCGTACTCTCTGGGCCAGCGGCGCCGCGCTGTGATGTAACCGCATCTCCAGCCGACGCTTTCGAAACCGGGCTTCCCTTGCCCGGTTTCTTTTTTTTGGGGGCTTCTTTCTTGTGGGTACGGATTGTTAATCTTTTACTCGAAGGCTAGGCCAGCGCAACAAGGCTCGCATTTGCGCGAGCCCAAAATTAATCCCCAGCCGTGCCTAACAGAAATTCATTCACTTCTTCCTGCTGAGAGGTCAATCCTTCGGGCAGACTTCCGCGATTGTATTCGGCCATGCGATTTTTCCACTTGAGAAAATCGGTGATGCTCTCCGGCTCGATGCGAATCTCCACACGACGCAAACTGGCCAGCAGAAGATTCATTTCGTTTTGAAATCCCACCGCGGATCGCAGGTTCTTGGCGGAAGGCTTCATCCGCTCCACCTCACGCCCGCTCACCTCCAGCAGCCCCCATCCCGCGGGAAGCTCTTCGCACCGGATGAGACCACGTGGCGCGAGATAGTAGCGTTCGCAGCCCACGCCATTTTCAGGCTCCTGGCGGCAGGGTTTGACACGATCCGCTAAAAAATCGGCGCGCGAAACTTTGCTTTCCACCAACACTGAATGACAAGCCTTTTTCCATCCAATCGCATCCGGCATCTCGCCGCTGATGCACGCCTGCTCGCTCAATACCACACCGCAACGATAGCGCCGTAACCAGTGCACTGCCATTGCGACCAGTTTCGCGTGAGTCAAACTCATAAGTTTGGATTGCCGAAATTTGCGTACTTCACACAGAAGTTTGCTGCGCAGATGTTCTTCTGAAAAGTATCAGAGTAGCTTCAGTGTGGGGACGGGCGCCCTCGCCCGTCCAAGCCGAGCAAAGCTCGGCAGGCTCTTCGCTGGCAGCACCACCAGCCTGTCATGATCCCCGTAGTGCGTGGGGCGGGCGCCTCGCCCGTCCAGCCGATTTCACAGGTTTCGATTACAGCTTTCTCCGCCACAGTGCTCCGGCCGAATTAACTGCACTCTTTATTTTTTCTCGGAGCGAACCGGAATAAAGCAAATCAACAAAACTTTCCATCTCCGCCGCAAACGCGCCGCCGTAGCCGAACCACCAGATTTTTTTCATTCCCGGCACACGGTCGCTATCCACATACTTCACCCGCACCATCTCTTCCAGGCCCCAGCGCCCATGCGTCCGGCCCAGCCCACTCGATTTCACGCCCCCATGCGGAGCTTCGCTGATGCTGAAGCAGGAGACAGCATCATTCACCATTACCGTGCCAGCATTGATCTGCCGCGCCATGCGGTCGCCATGGGCACGATCTTTAGTCCACACGCTGGCAGCTAGTCCGAAATCCGAATCGTTCGCGAGGCGGACCGCCTCGGCATCGTCGCGGAATGGCATGATCGGCAGCACCGGGCCGAATGTTTCCTCTTGCATGATGCGCATGCCGTGGTCGACGTTCGCCAGCACGGTCGGCGCAAAAAATGTAGGGCCGAACTCCCGCAGCCGCGAGCCTCCAACCAGAACGGCGGCACCGCGCTGCTTCGCATCCTCAAGATGCAATTCCACAATCCGCACCTGCCGTTCATGGATCATCGGGCCAACGTCGGTAGCATTATCCATGCCATTGCCGACGCGCAGTTTGCGCGCCTTCTCGCAGCAGGCATCGAGAAACGCCGAATACAAATTCTGGTGCACGTAACAGCGCTCGACCGACAAGCAGGTCTGCCCGGCGTTCATGAAGGCTCCCCAGACGGCGCCGCTCGAGGCGACATCAACCTCCGCATCCTCGAGAACAATCATCGGATCTTTTCCGCCCAGTTCAAGCACAACTGGCAACAGGCGAGCAGCGGCGATCTGCGCGATCCGCCGTCCGGTGGCAACGCTTCCCGTGAAAATTAATTTGTCAATCTCGCTGGCTACAACCGCCGCGCCCGTTGCGCCATCCCCCGGCAGCACTTGAAAAACATGGTCGGGAACGCCAGCGTCGCGCAACAGATTTTGCAGTTCCATCGCAATCAAGGGCGTGAGTTCAGAGGGCTTGAGCACCACGGCATTGCCCGCAACCAGCGCCGCCAGCGCCTCTGTAGCGGGAATCGAGAATGGATAATTCCATGGCGAGATGATTCCGATTACCCCGTAAGGCTCGTGGAGAATCCGCCCCGCCTTGCTCTTCATAGCGAGATTTCCGTGTGGCAGCTTTTGTTCTCGCAGAATCTCGAATGAGTTATCAATCAGAAATCGCGCCGCGTCGAGCACCACCAAAACCTCGGTAAGCAAGGCTTCGACGCAAGGTTTGCCTGCCTCTTGCGTGATGCGTCGTGCGACGTCGTTCTTGCGCGTCAGCAGAATCTGCTGAAAGCGGCGCAAAATTCGAATGCGGTTGCGGATGCCAAGGGCGTTCCACTCCGCTTGCGTAGTTCGTGCGCGAAATACCGCAGCCCCCACTTCAGCCGGGCCGGCGCTATCCAATTCACCCAACACCTCTCCCGTGGCCGGATTCACCGATGCGAGTCGAGAGACAGCAAATTCCGCGTTAGTAGCCATCTGGGAAGAAGTGTACGCGGGCCGGAACCGCCGCGCCACGTCTCTTCATTATGACTTGGAACCCCAGAAAGGGTTGTCATCCTTATAACTTGGGTTGTCATCCCGAGCGAAGCGAGGGATCTGCAGTCCCACCACTCCCCAAAGAGCCGCAAGAATTCCGCCTCAGTACTCGACGTTGACCAGATATAAGCCACTGGCCGGGGCAGTCGGTCCCGCGGCAGTGCGTTCGCGAGCACCAAGGATTCGGCGGAAATCGTCCAGGCTCACCGTCCCCTTCCCTATCAGCACGAATGTGCCGGCCAGATTCCGCACCATGTTGTGAAGAAAACCGTTCCCCCGAACCGTATATATCAGTTCCTCATCCTCGCGCTTCCAATCGGACGAGAAAACGCGTCGAACATTCGTGGTGCGATGGTTGTTCGCTTGAGATGTTTCCAAGTTAGCGGCATCGGCCTTTGTTTCACCGGCCATTCTCTCCACCCGTTCTGGATCAACCGCCGCAAACGAACTGAAATCGTGTTCGCCAACTACCACTCCAGCCGCAGCAAGCATCGCCACTTCGTCCAACGGGTACGGATAGTGCCAGACATATCGCGCCAGAAAAGGTGGGCAGATCGCGGCGCGATGAATGCGATAGCGATAAGTCTTGGCGCGCGCCGACTTGCGCGCATGGAACTCGAGATCAACTTCAGCTGCTTCCAGCACTCGGATTGCCACCGGCAGAATAGCGTTCAGCGCCCGCAGCCAGTTCGCTTCAGGAATGCACGACTCAGTCTCAAAGCTCACCACTTGGGCGAGAGCGTGCACCCCAGCGTCGGTGCGTCCTGATCCCTGCGGCAGTACATTTTCGCCAGTCAACCGTCCAATAGCTAAGGCAAGCGCGCCTTGCACGGTCGTGCGTCCGGGCTGCACTTGCCAGCCTGAAAAATCGGTACCGTCGTAAGCAACAGTCAATCGAAGATTGCGCACGTTTTTTCGAGTCGTCAGTCAAACAGGGATCATCGTAATCATGTCATCGTAAGATGTCAGCGACACTTAAAGGCCGAGGCTTAGCGTTCGTTAGTTATACTATTTCACTTACAGTCAATTTATTTAGGAAGTGTAAGGCTTAAAGGAACTCTTGCCCGTCATTCTACGTATCAGCAAATGGTTGCACAAAGTGCGGACCACGGCGTCCGTTCCCCCTCGGCTTGATCGCTTGAATGCGATGCACTTGAATGCGATGGAGATGATGAGAATGCGAAGTTTTACCGTCTCGAAATTGTTTGCCGGCCCCTGCGCCCTCTTTCTAACTGCCACCCTGGTTTCCGCCGCATGGGCGCAGGATACAACCTCGGCACCCAGTGCGCCCTCCGCTCAAATGCACGCCTCCCCAACTATGCCGACTGTTCCGACGAAGCCCTATGATGTGCAGGAATACGCGAAACCGAAGTCGCAGTTCCCTAATCTGGTGGCCCCCTACATGCCGCGGCACGTTGCCCCACCGAACCTGGCCAATACGTCCCGGATTGACGAACTGTTGCACGACGGCAAACTTTATATCTCGATGAACGATGCGGTCGCGCTAGCGCTCGAAAACAATCTCGATATTGCCATTTCGCGCTACAACCTCAACATCGCCGACACCGATGTTTGGCGCGCCAAAGCCGGATTCAACACCATTCTCGGTGTCAACAACGGCGTAGTGCAAAACACGCCCGGTGGCGGCGTAGGCGGATTAGGCACCCAAGTGGGCTCCGGCCAGGGAGGAACCTCGGTCGGAGCGGGGGGCGCAGGCGCCGGAACAAGCGGATTGGTCCAATCAACTCTGGGCAGCGGCCCGCTCCTCAGCAGCTTTGACCCCATCCTCACCGGAACGCTTTCGTTTGATCATAACCATATTCTCCCCACCAGTACTTTCAGTCCTGCCTCTCCCTATAACACCACCACCGGAAACTTCGCCTACCAGCAGGCATTTGCCTCGGGCACCAATATGTTGGTGGGCTTTAACAACACTCGACAGGCTATTGGAGACGCGCCGTTCCAGCCACTCAGTCCGCAACTCAACTCGAGTTTCAACTTCAAGCTAACGCAGCACCTTTTACAAGGCTTTGGATTCGCCCCCAACAATCGCTTTATTCGGATTGCCAAAAACAATCGTGAAATCTCCGATGTGGCCTTCCGCTGGCAGATCACGACCACGGTCGACCAGATTGAAAACATGTACTGGGACCTGGTCTTCGCCTACGAGAACGTTAGGGTTCAGCAGGAGCAATTGGCCTTCGCGCAGAAAACTCTCTCCGACACCAGGAAGCAGGTCGATATCGGAACGCTTGCGCCAATCGAAGTTGTCCGCGCACAGAGCACCGTCGCCTCCGACCAGCAAACCCTGACCGTGGCGCTGACTAATCTTGAATTGCAGCAACTCCTCATGAAGAACGCACTCAGCCGGACGCTGGTCGACCAAGCACTAGCCGATGCAGAAGTAATTCCTACCTCAACCATGGAGTTGCCCGGGCAGGAACCAGTTGTCCCTATCCAGGACTTGGTGAACGATGCCCTCGGTCATCGGCCGGAACTCGCAGAACAGCGGATCAACCTCTCCAACACCGAAATCAGTAATAAAGCTATCCGTAGTGCGCTGTTACCCACCGTGGACCTGTTTGCTTATTATGGCGGCGCAGGTCTCGGAGGAGCCCAGAATCCAACAAACCTCTGCGCCAATCAGCCCTTGGCCGAGCAAGGCGGAGGGTTTTGCGCCGGCCCAAATGCCGCATTCGGCGGCCAGACCCTGATCCCAATTACACCAACTAAAGGCTACAGCAGCACTTTGAACCAACTCGTTAATTCCACCGCTCCCGACAAAGGCGCTGGCATCACCATCAACATCCCTCTTCGCAATCGAGCCGCGCAGTCGGTGCAAGTGCGCTCTGAATTTGAATTACGGCAGGCTCAGTTGCGTCTCCAGCAAATCGAAAACCAGGTGCGCATCGAGGTCCGCAACGCGCAGTTTGGTGTGCAGCAGAACCGCGCCAGCGTGGATTCCGCCCAGGCCGCGGTGGACTTGGCTCACCAGTCCTTAACCGCCGAGCAGAAGAAATATTCGCTCGGCGCATCCACTTCCACCCTAGTGCTGCAGAACCAGGCGGCTATGACGCAAGCCGAAGTCACGCTCGTCTCCGCCAAGGCATTGTACGAAAAAGCGGAAGTAGAATTGGACCGTGCCACAGGATTGCTCCTCGATCATGCAGGCATTCTGGTCGGCGACGCGGAGCGCGGACAAGTCACGCACACGCCCAACATCCCGCACGTGGCGGCACGACCAGCGGACCAAAGCACGCCCTCAAATCCGCCTACGCAGCCGCAACAGTAGCAATAATCAAGCAGAGACGCGTATTCTCTCCCAGTGACAATCCAAGCCACTGGCAACAATATAATTAGCGTGGGGACGGGCGCCCCCCGCCCGCCCAAGCCGAGCAACGCTCGGCAGGCTCTCAGCCGGCAGCGGCAGGAGCCCAGCATGATCCTCTCCGTCGTAATCATCACTCACAACGAAGAAGCCAACCTCGCCCGTACTCTAACCAGCGTGCAGCCGCTGGTAGCCGGCAACAAGGGCGAAATCATAATCGTAGACTCCGGCTCAACCGATCGCACCGTCGAAATCGCAAAGTCATTCGGCGCGAAAGTATTCGTCGAAGATTGGAAGGGCTACGCCGCGCAGAAAAATTCAGCAATCGATAAAGCCACGGGAGACTGGATTTTAAGTCTAGATGCCGATGAAGAAGTTGAGCCTGACCTCATCACCGAGATTTCTGCCGCGATCGCCGAGCAGAAACCATTGGAGGGTTACTGGATTTCTCGGAAGAACTTTTTTCTCGGACGTTTCATCAAGCATGGCGGTTTCTGGCCCGATCCGAAGCTTCGCTTATTCAAGCGAGGCTCAGGCCGCTTCGAAGATCGCGCCGTTCATGAAGATCTACGGCTGCAAGGAGACGCAGCAAAACTCCCCGGCGCACTAGCGCATCACTCCTACCCAACCCTGGCCGATTACATCGACCACATGAACCGCTACTCATCCCTCGGCGCAGAAATGATCGCAGCCAAAGGCTACCGCGGCTTCAGTTTGTTCGACATCGTCCTGCGCCCGTCCGCCACCTTCCTCTACAACTATTTTTTCCGCTTAGGATTTCTAGACGGCCGCGAAGGCTTGCTCCTCCACCTCTACCAGGCCGTCTACGTTTCATGGAAATACGCGAAGGCATGGGAGCTATCGCGTAACAATAAATCAACGTAGAGACGCGGCTCGCCGCGTCTCCCGCAACGTAATGCGCATGATGTCGTACTTCACTTCCACCGAGCGCTGCGGAAACGTCGACTCCACATAAGCCTTCACGTCAGCCACCGAAGGAATCCCGTCGCGGCCAGTAAGACCACGTGCATCATCCAGAAGAATCACGTGCGGGAACGGATGGCTCAAAATCATCTCCAGTTCCGCCGACAGCCGCTGCTCATTGCTTCGAATCCCCACCCAGCCGTAATAACCCGCATCCAGCCAAAACAGCGCCGGAGCCTTCAATAACGCAAGCACCTCAGGCATCACCACGCGACTGTCACCGCAGAAAATCCGCACATGCTCATCGCGCGCAAACTTGCGCGTCGCCCGCGACGCTAGCTCCGGCACAAATTCAATCGAGTAAATGCGATCGAAATAATTCTTCATGGCCGCGACCATTTCCCCGTAATAAGTTCCAGTCTCGACCAAAGTCCGCAGCTTGAATCTGTCCCCGTATTCGCGCACCACTTTCTGTTTCAGCAGATGGGGAGATCGCGCCGGCCGCCCGCGCAAGATCCAGTACCAATAGTCGGGATAATGCCCCAGCGCCTTATACGCACCGTAAAGTGGAGTTCGCTGCAACAGCCGCCGAAACGCTTTCAGAATGTCCTCCCCAGAAAGAAGACCAGCATAGGTGTCGACGAAAACAAGCGTCAAGCACCACGGGCTTTCCCTGTTCCCCTGTGTCCCCTGTGGTTAAGACGTTGACGTTGACGTTGACGTTGATGTTGACGTTGACGTTGATGTTGACTTTGACTCTGACACCCCGAAGCCAACCGTTCGGTCGGCGGCGTCTTTTGCAGCAAGGCGAATGCTCCTCTATCATCAAAGTTAGCGGTGTGGTTTGTGGGGAGTTACATGCCTAAAGATAAAACTAACGTGGATAAGATTCATAGCAGAAGCGTAGCCGAAAGCCCGATTTCAGATGTATTTGAGGGGCGCCATCCCTCGGCATCAGAAAAAGAATGGGCAGAGAAAACTTTGGCTCCGACGCTTCAGAAGTCTCCCGAGAAACCGATCGGCGCTGCCACCGGCACCAACCTCGACGCGCATGGCCACGCCCGCTTCAGCACCATTTCGAACGAACCCATTAGCCGTCTTTACACGCAGGCGGATCTTCCACCCGACTGGAACTACGATCAGTATCTAGGCTATCCCGGTCAACCACCCTACACACGAGGCATTCACGCCACCGGCTACCGCGGCAAGCTTTGGACGATGCGCATGTTCTCCGGCTTCGCCTCTCCGGAAGAAACCAATCAACGTTACAAATATCTTCTTGAACACGGTGGAGGAGGACTATCGGTTGCATTCGATCTGCCCACTCTGATGGGCTACGACTCCGATCACGCTGCAAGCGAAGGTGAAGTCGGCAAATGCGGCGTGGCCATCGACTCGCTCGAAGATATGGAGATCCTTTTCGACGGCATCCCCCTCGACAACGTCACCACGTCGATGACCATCAATTCGCCGGCCAGCGTGCTTTGGGCAATGTATTTAGTGGTTGCAGAGAAGCAAGGCGCCGACTGGAAGAAGATTTCGGGAACCCTCCAGAACGATATTCTGAAGGAATACATCGCGCAGAAAGAATATATCTACCCGCCCGCCCCTTCGATGCGCCTGGTAATTGACACTTTTGAATTCGGAGCGAAGTTTACACCGCGCTTCAACACCATTTCTATCAGCGGTTATCACATTCGCGAGGCCGGATCGACGGCGCTGCAGGAACTCGCTTTCACTATCTATGACGGAGTCGAATATGTCGAATGGGCGCAACGCCGAGGCCTCGACGTTGACGATTTCGGACCTCGTCTCAGTTTCTTTTTCAATGCGCACAACGATTTCTTCGAGGAGATCGCGAAATACCGCGCGGCCCGCAAAATCTGGTATCACCTGATGAAAGATCGCTTCGGCGCGAAGAACGATCGCACGCGCCTGATGCGCTTCCACACGCAAACCGCCGGAGTGTCGCTGCCCGCGCAGCAACCGATGAACAACATCGCGCGCGTCGCGCTGCAAGCGCTAGCCGCTGTACTCGGCGGCACTCAGTCCCTCCACACCGACGCCTACGACGAAGCGCTAGCCCTCCCCACCGAAGAAGCGGCGCGCATCGCGCTGCGCACGCAGCAGATCATCGCCTTCGAATCCGGAGTTGCTCAAACCGTCGACCCGCTCGGCGGAAGCTATTTCGTCGAAAAGCAAACCCTCGACATGGAAAAAGGCGCCTTCGATTATTTCGAGAAGCTCGATCAAATGGGAGGCATGGTTAAAGCCATCGATCGCGGCTATCCGCAAAAAGAAATAGCCGAGGCCAGCTACCAATACCAGCGCGCCGTCGAAGCCAATGAGAAAATAACAGTCGGCGTAAACGATTTCGTCATTGAAGAAGAATCACCGCACATTCTTTATATCGACGAATCAGTAGCCCGCGCGCAAGAGAAGAAATTGAAAGGCTTGCGTGCCCGTCGTTCTAACGAAGAAGTGACTCGCCGCCTCGAAGCTCTAAAGCAAGCCGCCGCTAAGATTCCCACTGCCGGCACCAACGGAAATATCTCCGACGCTAACACCATGCCCTACATCGTCGATGCCGTCCGCGCCTATGCCACCGTTGGCGAAATCTGCGAAGCCTTGCGCCAGGTTTACGGAACCTACACAGAAGTTAGCGTAACCTAGTCCGACGATCGTCTATTTTCTAATGTCATTTACCGTCAAACTTGAGGTTGCAAATTGCAACCTCAAGTTGTGAAAGGCCGTGTCTGACGGCTGCTTCGACGTATTTACCATGCCGATAAAACGACCCTTTTCGGATCGCGGCCGAAGAGAACCGAAACGACTCGAATTCATCACATTTGCTAAGTTTGCCCATCACAGCCAAAGTTCGGTACATTCCTTAAACTCAACCGATGCGTGTAGCTTCGATAAAACTCGATCCAAAGAAACCAATACGCCGCAAACAAGCCAAGGCAGCTGTGGTTCCCATCGAATCCCGAATCACAATTCTTGGTCATCAAAAAGTTATTCTTGATACCGCACTGGCGGACATTTATGGAGTCCCCGTCAAACGCCTTAATCAGCAAGTGCGGCGAAATGCGAGGCGCTTTCCCATCGATTTCATGTTTCAGGTCACACCGCGGCAATTCGCAATCTTGAAGATGCAATTTGCAACCTCAAGATTGCGGCATGGTGGACGCCGCTCCTTCCCATTTGCTTTTACCGAACACGGAGCAATCATGGCCGCAACCGTGCTCAACTCCGATCAGGCTGTGGAAATGAGTGTTTTTGTCGTTCGCGCCTTCGTTCGCTTGCGCAATATGATCGCCGACAACAAAGTACTCGCCTCGAAGATAGCCGAACTGGAAGAGCAAATGTCGGTGCACGACGGGAAGATACAAGACATCTTTCAAGCCATAAACCAATTGATGGCGCCACTGGCGAAGCGCCGCAGCAAGATTGGATTTCAGGTTCAGTCTCGCCCGGCTGTGTAACTAACTGAACTCCGCGTCGAACTACTTCATGCGGTTGCGATACAGGCTCCCATCCACCTTTTGAACCATCGCATCAATATCAATGTCGAGCGGCGCTCCCAGAAACGCCGCCGTTTCTTCCGCAACCGCCTTCGGTTCACGCAGCACACGATGATAATGGACTCGCAGGACATTCATGTTTGCCTTGCTGCCCAGCCATCTGTTCACCTCGATCAGATGACGTTGAAAGTGTTCTTCGAGCGCTGAACTGTCCGGAATCAGATCCGTGTTGCCGCGACGCTTTAGCATTTCGTCCTGCGACTTCAACACCTCAGGCAGCGGGCGCTGCATGAATACGATCCTATATTCGTGTCCTTCGGGCAGCGCCAGCATCAGCTGCGAAATGACCTTCACTACTTTGCCTTCCGCCTCGGCAATCAGACTAGGTTCTTTTGGAAGCTGCTTGATCCGTTCCCACTCGAGGTAACCTTTTGGATTATCAGTATCCGCTTTGCGCTCGCCATCAGAGAGCACAGGAAGTCCGCCCGCCTCGAGCATCTGCATCATCAGTGATGTGCCCGACCGCGGCAGCCCCGAAACAATCGTGATCATCTACATCCTTCAAAGAAATAATATCGGCAAGAACAACGGCGGCCGCCGCCGTCAAACTCCCACAAGCTTCACAGCCTATTTCAAACTGCCCTGCGCCGGATAATATTTCTGAATCATCCGTCCCGTCATCAATCCGCCTTCATATTCCGGAATGATGACTTCATCCGCTCCAGAATTGCGAATCGCGTTCGCGTAGCGCTGCTGCCCAGCGCGCGTGATGATCTTTGCCTTCGCGTTCAACGAACGAGCCGTGACGGTGATGTAAAGATTGTCGGCATCGCTATCGATCACGATGCATATTCCACACGCCCGTTGAATACCCGCTTGCAGCAACACGTCCTGACGCTTTGCATCTCCCTGAATCACCAGCACGCTGTTATTCAGCAGTTCTCGACAAAGGCCTTCATTGGTTTCGATGAGAACGAACGGAATCTCCAACCGTGTCAACTGATCGACCACTGTGCGCCCGACCTGGCCGTATCCGCAGATGATGAAATGATCCTTTAGCTTCGCGATACTCGCATCGTTAATCATCGATTTCCAAGCCTCCAAACCTTGCCGGTTGAAGATCGTCACCAGCACTCGCTCCGCAATCCATACCTGAAACGCAAATACTCCCACATACACGAAAATCGAAAACAGCTTCGTAGCCTTGCGGACCGAGTGGAAGTCAATCGCATGTGGATGAAAGATCCAGAACACCGCGTCCACAGCCTTAACGCCCTCCAACCTCATGTAGACCGCAACACAGATCAGGCAGAACGCGCCGAAGACCAGCGTAGGCGTCCACAACCGGCGCAGAAACAGTATTATTATACGGCCCATAGTCGCCACTGCTCCGATTCACCGCCATGCACTTCGGCGATTTCCATCTAACGTTTGCGGAATCGGGAAATATAACAGACAGCCGCCAGCCGAGCGACGATAAGTTATGCAGCCATCAATTAAAAATTCTAATCGTATCTATCTCACGAGCATCCGTACCTTTTAAGCGATCTTAAGCAATCCTTCCGTTCGCAAAACCTCCCCATAATTGCAGTACACTAATCTTGTCGTGTTCACTGATTTTCAGAGCACTGATTTCCAAACCACGAGCCCGGCCGTGCAGCGCTATCGAGCGGTTGCACTCTCCGTGTCCGCGCACCTCTTTCTTCTAGCCGCAATCGTGTTTCATCATTCCAACGCCATCGACATAACCTCGGAATTGCTTGCCCACGGCGACGCCACCCACACTTATAAGCTGATTTACTTTCCACCCAGCGTGAGCGATGAAGTAACTTCTGAAAACGCGAAACTCGTATTCCCTTCGCGCCTAACTAAGCCGCAGCCGCGGCCTCAGCCAGCAAAGTCTGCGCCAGAGCCACAATCAAGCGCAACAGACGCGGAACCCGGCGAGCACAATTCACAAGCCGGATCTCCTCTCGGAACAATAACGATGACCAACGGCCCCATCACCGGCCACGAAGTCCACGTAGCCTATCCGATTATTTATCCCGACCCGCCAATCGAACGCTCTGCGCTGCCGCGCGATTTAACCGGCGATGTAGTCATCGAAGTGACCATCGACTCGCAAGGCAACGTAGTCGAAACCAAAATCGTGCAGTCCATCGGGCACGGCATCGACGAAAAAATAGAAGCTACCCTCCGCCGCTGGCACTACCAGCCCGCTACCCTGGACGGCACTCCCGTAGCCTCCCGCCACGACGTCCACTTCCATTTCCCCTCCTAAGTAGCAACAGATCGCCGGACCAATGGAGCGCCGGGCGTCCTCGCCCGGCCACCCCACACCCAAACAGCTGCGCCGCCCGCAACTCCATCAAACATAGAATTCGCCATCCATTCGCCCCATATGTTCACAATATGCTAAACTTCCTCCCCATCCGGCCACGAGAACGCTCAGGAGCCAGCCACGATGCGCAGGACAAGAATGCTCAAGGCGAACCACGAAGCAGCCACTCAGCACCTGAAAAAATCCGATCCGGTGTTAGCCGCGATTATCGAGCGCGTCGGCCCTTGCGCAATGCAGTTTGGCGAGCCCACGTTTCACGCCCTCGCTGAATCGATTCTCTATCAACAACTCAACGGCAAAGCCGCAGCCACCATCTTCGATCGATTCACCGCGCTAGCCGGAGACCCGCTAACCCCCAAAGGCATCCTCAAACTCACCGATGCCCAGATGCGCGGCGTCGGCCTATCCCGCCAAAAGACCGCCTATCTGCGCGATCTCGCCGAAAAAACCCAAGCTGGCCTGCTAGAGTTCGAACGCATGCCCAACATGTCCGAAGAAGAAGTAATCGAGCATCTTACTCAGGTCAAAGGCGTCGGCGTCTGGACTGCTCACATGTTCCTGATGTTCACCTTGCGCCGTCCAGATATTCTGCCCACCGGAGATTATGGCGTGCAGGCTGCGATCAAGAAGCATTACAAAAAACGTAAGTGGCCGAAGCCAGATGCGATGATTAAGATCGCGAAAGCCTGGGCGCCGTATCGCTCGATTGCCTGCTGGTATCTTTGGAGAAGTCTGGATATTAAGACGCTAGAAAAATAAAAATAACGACATGAAATCCACGAACTCCTCTGATGACAATAGGCTGGTCCGGCTGATAGCCGTGTTCAAGCTGCTCAAGGCGGCTCTGCTGATCGCGGTCGGCCTAAGCGCCCTCCATCTGCTCCACAAAGACGTCGCAAGCGTCGCGGAACATTGGGTCAGGAGATTCGGCCTCGATCCCGGCAATCGCTACGTCGACCGAGCACTTCAGAAGTTCGCGAACCTCACTCCAAACAAAATCAGAAGTCTAGGAATTGTCAGCTTCATTTACGCCGGACTATTTCTAACCGAAGGCATCGGCCTCTGGATGGTGAAACGTTGGGCCGAGTGGTTCAGCGTAATCATCACGACATCGCTCGTCCCCGTCGAAATTTACGAGATCCTCCGCCATCCCAGCGCGATAAAGTGCTTGGTACTGGTTGTGAATATTGCAGTAGTGGTCTACCTCATTTACCGAATTCGCACGGAACGCTAGTACGTAAAACAAGCCTTGATGGCAGTAGGCGAAGCGCCAAGTTTCCCCCTGTGACCCCCGTATCCCTGTGCCCTCCGTGGTAAAGATTTTCAGTGTCATCATGCGGCAGTTGTCCGGACATTTAGCACCAACTCAGATCGGCACTCTCTCCAAAGGCACGATGAACTGTATCCCATCAACGTGCTTGCCCTGGAGCCGTACGTCGGACGCGAGGCTCCCGCAAAAACCCGGGGGGCGGAGTGGGAAGGTGGGACCGCAATCGTTTATTCTTTATCCCATGCCCGACGCTTCCATTGAGCGCCTCCATATTACGGCTCTTGGGAGACGGCTCGAATACTTCACCATCGCATGGAACGCCATGGAGGGCATCGCCGCCCTCGCCGCAGGCGTCATAGCAGGCAGCATCTCCCTCACCGCCTTCGGCGTCGACAGCTTCATCGAGGTAATGTCTGGAGCGGTTTTGCTGTGGCTAATATTAATGTCGGTCGATGCGAACCAGCAGCGAAGAGAACGAAACGAACGGATCGCTCTGCGTTTGGTTGGAGCCTGCTTTCTTGCCCTCGCCACCTACACCGCAATCGAATCAATCCGCGATCTACTGACACACAGCGCCCCAGGACATAGCGTGCTCGGGATCGTGATCGCCTGTCTTTCGCTCATCGCCATGCCAATTCTCTCAAAAGCGAAGAAGCGTGTGGGCAAGGAACTTAACAGCGCCGCCATGCACGCGGACGCGAAACAGGCCGATTTCTGTGCCTACCTGTCTGGAATCCTGCTCACCGGTCTGATCTTGAACACGCTACTAGGCTGGTGGTGGGCTGATCCACTCGCAGCCCTAATCATGGTGCCAATCATTTCGCGCGAAGGCTACCGCAGTCTCCGAGCCGAACCATGTGGCTGCGACTAACACTCTTTACGCGTATTTGGTCCAGCTGGTAACATCTCAATAGTGTCGAAGTTCCACTACATTGTCGCGCTGGGTCTACTCTTCCTGTGGATCGGCAGCCCCGCGCTCGCCTGTCTGCCAAATCCGCAAATGACGCCCTCCGAAATGGAGTGCTGCAAGAAGATGGCGGGCGATTGCAACATGGGAACCGGACAACATCCTTGTTGCAAGACAGTCTCAAACGCTCCAGCCTCCGTCGCTTCTGTTCAGCCGATCTCGCACGTTCATCCCGGCCTGGCGATCGTCGCGGAAACGGTAGTTGTGCATATCCATTCCGTGTCTCAAGCCCGATCAGAGCAAACAGCCCTCGGCTTACCTCCACCCGCCCCGCCCGGTCAAAACTCCATCCTTAGAATCTGAACTCCGCGTTGTCTGCTTTAGTACACAAGGCACCGCCTACGTGTGTCAGCGCATCGCGGAGGAATAACCATGAAGCATGCAGTAATTCTCCTGTTCGTTCTAGCACTGCCCATGTTTGCAGTTGCTGCGGGTCACGGGCCAGTCTTCGGACTCGCAACTCCCACAAATTCGCAGGGTGAATGGAGCTTCGACGAAGGGATCTTCGGTCGTAGCACGAGTATCGGCTCGCAAGCATCCGTTCGCGAGCTTCTCGCTTACGGCTTCACGCCGCACCTGACGCTCTCTTTCACACTCCCCGCAGTCGTGGGAAATACCACTCTTCCCCCCACCAGAATCCAACCCGGCGACGATTTTGACTCCACCATTGCCTGGCGATTCCAACACCACGCTACGAAGGTTGGCACGCGCTTTGAGAGCACCGCCTTCGCTGGCGTGGCCGCACCCGGCCCGCAGTCCGGGTTCAAGGGAATCGCTCACACAACCAAGGCCCCAGGCACCATGTTCGGAGCAGTCACTGGAATGGCCTCACGGAGCAACTACATTTGGATCGGGAGCACATACACGAAGTTCTACGAGCACAACGCGGACAAACGTCCTGACGTACTCAACTACAGTCTGGTCTACGGGTATCGTCCACCGAAATGGCGAAGGCCCCCAGACAAGTGGGACTGGAGAGTCTTTGGTGAATTAGTCGGAGAACGCTCCGACCGATTCCTGCAAGCGAACGTCACTGTACCAAACACGCAAGCGCATCAAGTTTTTCTCGGCCCTACGGCACTCGGAATTTTCCACAACTACACCGTCAGCTTCGGCGCTCAGTTCCCCATCTATCAGAATGTCGGGTCTGCGTTTCCCAATGAACACGTTCGCTTCGCGGTGAATTTCAGCTACCTGCTTTTTCAGCACAAACATTCACATTAGGAGGCTTATGAAAAAATTATTTGCTTTACTCGCATCGTTTTTATTACTCGCCGCCTCTGCTTCGGCAGAAATCAAGTCCATTGACATCAAGATTTTTGGCATGGATTGAGAGGTTTGCGCCCACGCCGTGCGCGTGTCCTTGAAATCAGTATCGGGTGTCGACTCGGTTGACGTGAGCCTGGAAAAAGGGCTGGCCGTTGTAAAGATGAAACCGGGCAACACGGCTACGCTTAAGCAACTGAACGAAGCGATCACCAAGAATGGATTTACCATGAAAGACTCAACCGCAACCATAGCCGGAACAGTCGTCATTACGGACGGCAAGCCGGCGCTGCGCGTGACAGGCTCCAACGATTTGCTGCAAAAAGATCTGCTGGAAAAAGATCTGCTGCAGCTCGTCCCTCTGTCCGCTTCCGCTCCAAACCCAGCCTCACTGGTCGGCAAGACTGTCGTGGTCGAGGGCACAATTCCCGAGTCAGGGAAAGGAAAAGCACCCGACTCAATTCGGTATCAATCCATCAGGGAAGAAAAATAAAAATGAACACTGCCGAAACAACCGCCAACAGATCTTCCAATAAACGCTCCGCGCTGCTGAACTATTTCTCTCTCTTCACCTCGCTCAGCACACTGCTTTGCTGCGCCCTTCCCTCGTTACTAGTTCTTTTTGGTTTGGGAGCATCAGTCGCATCCATGCTGTCGTTCATGCCGTGGCTGGTAACACTCTCACGCCACAAACAGTGGACGTTCTCCATCTCAGGCATATTGATTGCGCTGAGCTTCGTAAACATGTACTACATCTCGCCTCGTATCAGGGCAAAGGGGTGCAGCCCAGACGACCCGTCAGCCTGCGAAGAGGCAAGCAAGCTCAGCAAGATCCTTCTGTGGCTGTCAGCAGCCATCTACGCGATCGGCATCTTCGTTGCCTACGCGCTCGGCCCGATCTTATCGAGGCTCGACAACGCGTGATGGATGGCTAGTCATCGTTTCACCGAATTGACACGCAGGCTTATAATAAGAACTGGCAAGCAGCCCAACGAGGCCGTAGCCGCTTTCGGCCTAAGTTATTTGAAATCAAGACTTTGAAAGACTTAACCAAGGTAAGTCATTCATTCCAAAGGGCACGAGCCCGAGATCAATCTCGTAACTCCTTAATTATCAGGACTTTGCATTTTTCTTCTTTTAAATCAGGACTTTGGCGGGAATTTCCCCGTAAAGTGAAGATTCTAATATACCGGGCAAATTGGGGGGTACCCCCCAGACCCGCGCCGGGCCCATAAAATCTCCACCCAACAAAAAACCCTCCCGACATCCGAGAGGGCTTTCGAACTCGTAGTAAAGACTTTGGGAGAATTTTATGCGGCGCGCACCACGTTGCCTGCCTGAAAACCTTTGGGGCCTTTGAGCAGATCGAACTCTACGGTTTCGCCCTCATTCAGCGAACGATAACCATTCTCCTGGATGGCGGAAAAATGCACGAAGACATCTTCGCCGGTGGAGCGCTGGATGAATCCATATCCCTTCGCCCCGTTGAACCACTTTACAGTTCCCTTCTCTCTCACAAAAAAACTCCTTTCGCTTGTCGCTAAGAATGATTCTTCCGTCTCTTGTTAGCTCTCGCCGCATCGCCCCGCGACACAGGACTAACGCTGCAAAAGCACCCCCTCAAACGACGGTAAGAATTTTGGATTGCATCGCCGCGCACGCGTAGGACACTGCTCCAACAGAAAATGCGCCAACAGAAAATGTTGCAACCGAACATGCTGCAACAGAAAAAGCTCCCTTGCATTTCGGCGAACGGTTATTCGCGACGAAATGCTGTGGAGCTGCAAAGTTGAAGGCGCGATGTCGCACTGCTGACACAGAAAAGTCAATCCTGCTGTTCAACAACTATGATCGTCAAATCACTTGTAGTTGACGAAGCACCAGATAATATCAGGAAGATTTAACTTGGCAAGAGAGAAGTTGCTTAAAATGAAGTACCTACCGAATGTGACCGGAAGGTGCTTTTAAAGAGTTGGTTTCTACCTCGACATTCAGTAACGCGGGATATCGGTAAGTGTTTGATAATATTTAGGAAACTAGTGTCTTCCATCACTCCTATCGAGCTTTCGGAAAAAAAAGGTGCGGCCGAATTTCGTACGGCACCGAACGAAGGTTTGCTGCGCTCCACCGCGCGCTATATGCTGCGGACGGAAGTTCATACGTTTGCTTTCTCGGTTGCCGCCAATTCCATTCTGTCGTTCTTTCCATTTCTTCTGCTGCTGATGACCCTCGTCCGCTACGTGTTTCATTCGCAGGTGATGTATACAGTAATTGAAAATTTGTTGCGCGACTATATTCCGACGGGTCAGGAATTCGTAATCCGAAATCTGAATGCTCTGGTTGGCGCGCACCAACGCGCACAGGTTTTTTCGCTGGCCATGTTGTTGATCACCTCGACAGGAATTTTTCTTCCACTCGAAGTTGCGTTGAACCGCGTCTGGAGATTCCGCAACAACCGCTCCTATCTGGCAAACCAATTGATCTCCCTTGGCCTGGTCTTTGCCTGCGGATCGCTTGCGCTGCTCTCCGTAGGATTGACCGCCGAAAACTTAGCTATCGTGAAACAGGCATTGCATGGCTACGGTGCGTGGTACGTGACTTTGGCAGACTTCGTCATGATGAAAACCTTTTCGATCGCGGCCACAATTACAATCTTCTTTCTCGTCTACTGGCTGCTGCCCAACGGGAAAGTTCCCGCTCGTGGAGTGCTGCCAGCTGCGGTGCTGATGGGATTACTCTCCGAGGCATTGAAATATGCTTACATTTACGCACTGCCGCATTTAAATTTTGCGGAAGTGTATGGGCCGTTCGCGATCTCGGTCAGCCTGATGTTCTGGGCGTTCTTGTCGGGAATGCTGCTGCTGACGGGAGCGCATCTCTCGGCGCGGAAGATATTGCTGAATTTGTAATTGCGGATTGGTAATCTGTAATTTTAGAAGCAGCATTGAAGCTGCAAATACCGATCACCACCTACATATGCTCCTGCTTCCATCTGGTAGCTGATTTGGGAAATGTCTTTTCGATAAAACCAAACACCCTTTGCGGACGCACGACGAAGATCGGTTCGTTCATGCTGCGCGGATCCATCTTGTATTTCTTTTTGTAGGCAGTTGCGATTCGTTCCAGATTTTCGGCGTCCTCGACTTCGGTCGCCATTCCTTCAACGATGACTGCCTCTTCGCCTTTGTCATTCGTAACCGTACACGCGCGATTCGCGGCGAGGTTTTGGCCCTTGCGGGATTTGCGTCCGGTCGAGAAGAAGAAGGCATCGTCGATCCACACGCCCCAAATCGGCATTACATGCGGACGGCGCTGCCCAGCCTGAGTGCTGGCATAAATCGTGGCCAGCCAGAAAGTGTGGCAGTTTTTCATTTTTCTCGCGACCCACGTCCACGGAAGCAGGCCCTTGCCGTCTTTCGCCCCAACGATGCCGTAACCAGGAGCGAAGGGACGGTCTGCCTTCGGCGCGGAGTTGGAGTTTGCAGATTTGCGCGCAGCGGTGCGCTTGGGAGAACGAGCAGGCATATGCCCTCCAATGATTGGTGTGGAGCGGGCGCCCCCGCCCGCGTCGCTTGACCACTGTAATCACGCCATCGGTAGATTAGCTCGCGGCTTTACGCTGGCGAGGGCGCCCACTCCACACTTAAATTTTTTTTAAATCTTGCACGGCTCGATAGGCCTGATCGATGGCGCAATCAGTGTAGGCGTATGCGCCAGCGTCGGCGTTGGCGATTGCCAGGCGTCCGAAAGGTTTGCGCGCTACTTCACATGGGGTCTCGCCGCCGTCGAGCCAGAACTGATCGAAGAGTGAGTTGTACTCGTACGCGTAGCCGTGAGGCCAGCGGTTTACGGTAATGCCCATGATGTCGCGCGCCGGGTCGAATCCGCCGGGACCGAGGATTCGCAAAAGTTGCTCGCGAATATTGCGCTCGTAGGTTTCGAAAGTCGTGCTGTAGAGCTGCATGCGGCCGATTTTGTGTTGCTCGCGCGCGGGGCGTCCGGGCTTGCAGGCCGCCTTCATCATATGCACGACGATGGGCTCGTCCGGCTTTTTCGTGCATTCGTATCCGCCCATGCTTACCGGAATATCGAGGTTCATGCCGGTGTGATACATGCCCGGAGCATAGACGGCGCTAGTGCCGAGCTTTACGAATGCGCTCCAGTTGCGAATCAGAACGTTGGTGTAGAGCAGGGGAACTTTTTGCGCGGAGGCGAGAGCTTCTTTTTGGGCGTCGGGCAATTCCTGGGCGATGTATGGAATCACCACGTGCCAGCACGCCAGAATACAGTTGGCGGCACGCACGGTTTTAAGTTTCTTGTCGGTGAAGTAACTGACTTCGACTTCTTTCGACGAACCCGGATCGCCAAGGTGTTTCACCTTAACCACGGTGCTGTTGACCCTGATGCGCGTCGGAGAAGAGGGTTGATCGAGTTTGGAGTAATCGGCCTTGGCTACCACAACGTCGGTAGCGGAGCTTCCGGGAATCGCCGTGGGAATCAATTTGCGAACCAAGAGGCGCGCGATTGACGCGTTGCCGTCGGGAAAATGGAAGAAGTACTTTTCTGCTTCTACGTTCGGAATGCAATCGCGGTTCATTCCCTTGCCCGGCAAGGGATCGAGTTTGAGGCCTTTGAACCCGGGCATGTCGAGTCCCCAAGCGTCTTGCGCGGCGACGGCATCGATGCCCACTCCAAACAAGCCATGCGGGAAGGCTTGGAACAATTTAACGATTTCGTCGCTTACGCCGACCGTGTCAGTCAAGTACTTGGCATAAGGGATGCGCGCCAGGCACGCTTTCTTTTCGTCCGAACTGAGGCCGGGGAAATAGTCTTTCTCGTCGGTCAGGAGGCGTTCCAAATCTTGCTTGCCCTTTTCAGAAAGTGCCGAGTCTTTCAGAAATTCCAGAAAGCCGGCTTTGCCGACGACGTCATTGATATTGCTTTCATCTCCTGCGGTGCGCAGGGCATTGAACGCAAGCTTGTCAGCGCCGAAAGTTTCCTTATCGAAAAAAACGCGAGGCTTGAGATTCAGCGAGCGATAAAGATTTTTATTTACGTACTTTGGATATGAAGGCACATCGATGCCCAGCTCTTCGACCAGGCCCTTGGCAACCGCGCTATACGGCGCTGGGCTCTCGATGGAATACGTACCGCCGAATCCGAGTACCATGCGATTGCCCGCACTGAATTCATTGCGCTTGGCGTGTCCGCCAAAATCGTCGTGATTGTCGAGGATCAAAACCCGCGCGTTGTTGCCCGCGGCCTTCTGGAAAAAATGCGCCGCCGCGAGACCACTGATGCCTCCACCGACGATCACCAGGTCGTACACTTCGCCAGTATCTTCGGGTTTGGGAGCGTCATCCCAAAACGCGTTATCGCGGACCTTGTGCATGCTTTCGAACGCGCCAGGATGGCTGCCGCGCATGCCCGTCTTAGCGGGCGGATAGTAACCGGGGGAATTTTGCGCCTCGAGATCGGAGGCCGCAGCGGCCCACATTGCAGGAGGAACAATATTGGGAATCGCTGCCGCTCCGACTGTAACGGCGACTCCGTTGAGAAAATCGCGGCGCGTGATCTTCGCGCCCATTCCTAGAACTCGGTCTCGTTCGCGTTTCATTTCACCTGACCTGTCCGGCACAAAGCCTCCGGCGAGGAAGTTTACCACTCGCTTTGCAAAACCTTCGTGCCGTTAAGGCTGCGCCGCGTCGTCGCCGGAGATCCCGCGAAGGCTCGCGGGCTCTAAACCAGACCGCGCGGTCGCTTCGAGCACCTCATTCCAAAACGAAGTGTTCTCATCGACCGCGGCAACACCGATCTGACCTTCAGCGGGAGAGCCTTCCGCACCTACCCACGCGACGCGGAACTGCTCCTTCTTTTGTAGACGCACTAGAAAGATTTCGTCGTTCAGCTTGAGCATTCCGTGAACACCATTCAACAACGCTCCACGCCGGCTGATGTTGATGGTCATAACTCTCTGGTCGAGAGGACGGCCGCTTACATCGGTTCCCGTCAGCAGAACCGGCAACTCGATGTCGATGCGGGGATCGCGGCGTTTCCCAAGCCGCTGAGCACGCAGATCGCTTTGAAACTGTTCCGGAGTAAGAGATTCGCCGGAGAGAACCAACTCGAGAAGAGGATCTGGCGGAGCGTCCTCGTCGTCGATTGCCGGAGCGCGGGTCGCTAGATCAGAAGCTATCTCCCGGCCTAGGTTCGAGCTTGCTTTACGATCTTCTTTTCTCCCCACAAATATTCTCGGGACATCCCGGCTACACGTCAGGCGCGCGATTAATTCCTCCACAAGCCCGCGCTGATCCTGACCTGGTGCGTGATTAAAGGCCACTCCCATGCCGACTTGCGCGTGCGACACCCGTACGATGCCATCCAGTAAGCTTTCTGCATCCAGCGCCCGAATACTGAGCAGCACGGGGGTATCCACGGGAAAGGGCGTGGCCGACTCGAGATAGCAGGCGCCGGGACTGATATCCGTGAGATGCCAGCGCCGCGGTGCGCCAGACCGCGAGCCAGCCGCCTTGGCAGCCGATTCGTGATCGGAGGTCTGCGTTGCAGCGCTCGCCGCAGTCTCCTCAATCTTCCAATCTGAGGGAGCATACTCGATCCCCCAGAAATTCCCGGGAACATCCAACTCCAGACCTACGAGCCATGTTTCCGGATCGCCTCCAAGAG
>Ga0209332_1000023_pt1 | contig 39106 bp, 33 predicted proteins | sample BlaSpr_A8_OM3_M1_FD_187974 | JGI IMG/M metagenome (GOLD analysis project Ga0209332, IMG submission 187974) | Forest soil microbial communities from Thunder Bay, Ontario, Canada - Black Spruce, Ontario site 2_A8_OM3_M1 (SPAdes) (version 2) | ecosystem: Environmental > Terrestrial > Soil > Boreal...
TAGAACGAACGCAACTCGTCGGCGTTTTCGTGCTCGAGCACTCGACGATCGGCGAGAAGTTCGCCATGATGAAGCAGAAGCAATCGATCGGCAACGGCGGTCGCTTCGGCAAAGTTGTGGGTGGCGATTAGGATGGTGGTCTTTTGCTTTGCCAACGCGCGGATTGTAGTCCAGAAATGTGCTGTCGTGGCGGCATCCATGCTGCGGGTTGGTTCGTCGAGTAAAAGCACCGCCGGACGCTTGACCAGTGCGCGAGCGATTCCTAAGCGCTGAAACATTCCGCTGGAAAATTTCATGACCAATGTGTCGGATTGCTCTTCGAGCCCGGTTTCCGATAGAACTTCCGCGATTCTTTCCCGCCGTTCCCGGCGCGATACTTCGTCCAGCGCGGCGAAGAAATCGAGATTTTCGCGAGCGGATAGGCGAGGAAAGAACGAACGCTCTGTGGCAATTGCGATGCCCACTCGCCGCCGTACCAGGCCGGAATCGCCCCGCGTATCGCATCCAGCGACGCGAACCGATCCAGCATCGGGCAAGAGCATGGTCGAAATCAGTTTCAAGGTCGTAGTTTTCCCGCTGCCATTCGGGCCGAGTAGCGCCAACACCTCTGCGGGCGCTGCTGAGAAGGAGACGTCTTTCAATGCGATAGTTTCGCCACCACGCTCGCGGCCAAGCCAATTGAATAGCGCAGGACGGTGGCGAAATGTTTTGCTGACGGATTGAAAGACAACGGCGTCCATAAATTCGAACCGCGAAAGCAATCGATCAGTGCGGACTGTGTTGTGCGCGCAGCGATCCCCCAGGACAGCTCTATCGGCCTGTTGGCGAATTACGCTCCCGACGTGATTGGAAGAATCTGTATTATAGTGGCGATTCGCCATCCTGATGATCGTTATACGGCGCGGCTTAGTGCGCCATGCCGGCAATAGTTTGAACGCGCCTCGCGATGCTTCAGAATACGAATTCATGCCAACCAAGAAGCCGCAACAAGAGAACGAAGAAGACGAATTCGAACTCCTTCGCGCTTTGGCGGCGGCAAAACCGACCTCAGAGCAAGCCAATCGCATTGCCAGTTGGGACGTCTCGACGATAAATTGGAATGAAGCCATCCGGTTGGCGGAGCACCATGGCATCCTTCCCCTTGTCGCTCGCAACCTCATTGAACATTCGCAGGGGTTGAATCCCGAGGTCGAGCGCTCGCTTCGATCTGCATATGAAAATAATCTAAAGCGAGGTTTATGGTTCGCTGCAGAATTGGCGCGCATTGTTCGGCATCTCGACGGGCAGCAATTGCCCGTGCTTCCTTTCAAGGGCCCGGTGTTGGCGCAATCCGTATATGGAGATCCCGGACTGCGAAGTTTTTCAGATCTCGATCTACTGATTTTTTCCGTCGACTTCGAGCGAGCCAAGCGTGCCCTTTTCGAAATTGGTTATGCGCCCGCAAAAAATTTCACTCCCGCTGTGGAAAGATTTTGGCTCCGAAAAGGGTATGAGCAATCGTTCAACGGCTCTGCTGGAAAGCACATGGTTGAATTGCAGTGGGCATTGTTGCCGTACTTTTACGCAGTCGATCTGAACGTGGAAGATCTGTTGCGGCGGTCCGGCCAAACGATTGTCGCCGGATGCCAGATACAATGCCTCTCTCCCGAAGACTCAATCATCGTGCTCTCTCTGCATGCGGCCAAACATCTTTGGGGAAGGCTGGTTTGGCTCGTCGATATTGCTGAGACTCTGCAGATCGAAAATGTGGACTACGGCGTAGTGCTTTCCCGCGCGCGTGCGCTCGGAGTTGCACGCATTCTCGCAGTGACTTTCTGGCTGGTGAAAGAAGTGTTGCGCGCCAACATTCCGGACGCAGCAGAAAAAATGATTGCCGCTGATTCCAGAGTGCCATCCCTGGCGCAGGAATTCGCAGACCGCCTTGCGCGCGCCGCGACTTATGACCTCGCATCGACCGAGTATTTTCGGTTGATTTTGAAACTACGCGAACGGCGCACTGATCGTTTGCGATACCTTTGGCGGCTGTTCTGGACGCCGGGAGAGGGCGACATTGAGCTTTTGCCATTACCTGAACCGCTGTTTCCATTTTATCGAGTTGTCAGAATGGGCAGGCTGATGCGAAGAATTTTCTCCGGCCGGAACTAATTTGACCGGAACTACGTTTCGCTAATCTCCCAGACAGTGCGCGCGGTGCGGTGGAGGAACGGGCGCCATCGCCCGCCCAGCGGGGACTGGACTAGCGCTCCATGAGTGTGATTAGCCTAGTGGGTCTCGCCGTCGCCCGGCGCGACGTCTGGAGTGTCAACTTTTCTCGCCACTGCGGTTCCCTGGCTCGGGACCGGCTGAAATTCCCCTGGATCTTTGCCGGCCAACGCCACATTCATGAACTCCATCCAGATCGGCAACGCGGCATGTCCGCCAGTTTCTTTTTCGCCAAGAGATTTTTTTTCGTCGTACCCGATCCAAACTCCGCAGGTCAGTGATGGAGAGAAACCCACGAACCAGGCGTCCGTAAAGTCATTCGTAGTTCCAGTCTTTCCAGCCAGAGGATAAGGCAGTTTGGAGGCTGCGACTCCGGTGCCGTGAAGAACAACCTCGCGCAACATCGATGTCATAACTCGTGCGGTGCGCGAACTCACCACGTCTTTTATATCGGAGAAGTCTTCTTCCAGAATACGGCCTTCGTAATCGGTCACCTTCGTGATGTAGCGTGGGGCGACGCGCACGCCATCGTTAGGAAACACGCTGTATGCGGAAGTCTGCTCCAGCGGCGTGATCTCTGCTGAACCGAGAGCGACCGGGAGATACGCGGGTATATTCGAAGTGACGCCGAAGCGGTGCGCATAATCGATTACGGTTTTGATTCCGATGTGATCAGCTAGCTTGAGAGCCGGAATATTTCTCGATTGCGCCAGCGCGCGCCGCAGCGTGATGGTGCCCTCAAATTTATTGTCGTAATTGTGCGGCGAGTAAGGTCCGGAGGCGGTCTGAAAAGTTACGGGCGCATCGACGATAGTGTCGTCAGGACTGCCACCCTGGTCAATTACAGCCGTATAAACATAGGGCTTAAATGACGATCCCACCTGCCGCAGCGCCTGGGTGGCGCGATTAAATTTTGAAAGATTGAAATCGCGGCCGCCCACCATCGCTTTGATATCACCGGTGGCATTGTCGATGGCGACCAGCGCTCCTTGAGCACCAGTGTCTTGCTCCAAACTAACGTGGGCCTTTTCGCCAGCGTCCGCGCCGAGCGATAACACTTTTACATAGACGATATCGCCAGGACGAAGAATTTCCGAGACCTTCGACTTGAGCTTTACCCAGGCCATATCTGCTGGCGCAAGGGTCGCTCTATGCTGCCCGAATTTTATTTCTGCGCTACTTACTGACACGCGCGTAACCAGCGCGTGCGTGTATCCGTTTAATTCAGGCTCGGCATCCCAATCCGGATCCTCGTATTTTTCTAACTTTTGGCCCTGGGCGATTACGTTGACTAATTTGCCGTGCCAGCCATGCCGCTTCTCATAAGCAGCGAGGCCATCAAGCAGGGCCTGACGGGCGGACTTCTGCAAGTCCATGTCGAGCGACGTATAGACTCGCAATCCACCTTCGTGGACCTGATCGCTGCCGTATTTTGCCTCCAGATAACGCCGTATTTCCTCTACGTAATTCGGGGCCAGCGAATTGGGATCTCTCTGCAAGTTGAGCGTGATCGGCTGGCTCTTGGCTGTGGCAGCCTGACTTGCGGTAATCTTGCCGTCCTCAAGCATGGCATTGAGCACCAGGTTGCGCCGTTTAAGGGCGCGTTCCGGATGAGTGATTGGCGAATAATATTGCGGCGCCTTTGGAAGCCCGGCCAGAAGCGCGGCTTCTTCCAACGCCAACTTCTTTGCCGGTTTATCGAAATAATATTCAGACGCCGCTTCATAACCGTAGGCGCCATGGCCCAGAAAGATTTGATTGGCGTAAAGAGTAAAGATCTGGGGTTTAGTGAACCGGCGTTCAATTTGAATGGCCAGCAGCGCTTCCTGCACCTTGCGATAGAACGACCGGTCTGGAGAGAGAAATAAATTTCGCGCGAGCTGCATGGTCAGCGTCGATGCGCCCTGCACCTTCCCGCCGGACTCGATATCCCTATAGGCCGCGCCCGCAATTCTCCAAATGTTAATTCCCGAGTGACGATAGAAATCCTTATCTTCAATCGAGATCAACGCATTGCGGAGAACTTCGGGATAGTCATCGTAACTGACGATAACGCGGCGCTGGAGTGCGAAAGTGCCGATAACTCTTCCGCGTCCGTCGAAAAGTTCCGTAACCGCGCTCGGACGATAGCGTTCGAGTTGATCGATCTGCGGTAGGTCGGTGGAGTAAACGAGCAGAAGTCCGGCGGTTGTGCCAACTCCGGCGGCGAGCAGCACAAGTAATCCGAACAGGAAGTATCCAACCAACTTCCGTTCGCCGATTTCGTTCTCTGCAGTATGTCGATAGATCAGTTTCAAGGACCAGGCTCTTCAGAGTTTCAAGATGTCACTGTTTCAAGATTTCAATGTTAAAGCAAGGCCAGGTTTCAACGTTCAGAGTTGCAAGGTTCCAAAGGGTGACCCCAACGCTTTGGTTAAGAAAGCTTGGGACAATAAAAATCGCCCGCCGAGGCGAGCGATCATTACGTGGAATACAGAAACCTTGAACCTCTGAAACTTGGCCGTTTAGACTTTACCCCTTCGACTCGCGATTCTTTAACACTTCCAACGCTTTATTCATCTGGTCGTCAATTTCTTTCTTAGGCTTCGGCTCTTTCTTTTCCTTGTCGTCTGTAGCCGGTTGGTCTTCGTCAGGCAAGCCACCGTCGTCCTCCACGGCATCCGCGACCACCACATTCGGCGTGACGGCTGCATCTTGAATTGCCTTTCCACCCGGTGAGTAATACTTCGCAATGGAGAGGATCAGGGCAGAGTTATCGCGCATCTCGATCAACTTTTGCACCGAGCCATCACCGAAAGTCTTGCCTCCGACAACGTCGCCGCGGGCGTTCTCCAGAATAGCGGAAGCCACAATTTCCGCTGGCCCGGCCGTGCCGCGATTCACCAGCACCGCTACAGGAAGCTTCGTAATGTCTTTAAGCGGATCAGCGTTGAAAGCCTCGCGCGGATATTTCTGCCCTTGCAGATACGTAATGGTCCCGTGGTCCAGAAAAAGATTTGCGGTTGCGATTCCCTCGGACTCAACCCCACCGGCAGAATTGCGCAGATCAAGTAGTAATTTCTTTGCTCCCTGCTTCTGCAGATCGCGAATCTTATCGGCGACCTCCCGCGATTTGCCTTCCGGGAACGAATCCACATGAATGTAACCGACGTTGTCGGCGAGCATCTTTTCGCTAGCCGCAGGAATGGTCACCATGTCGCGCGTGATCACAATCTTTTGGGGCTCAGCTTTTCGTGGACGAACCACTGCCACCGAGATCGTAGAACCCACTTCCCCGGTTAACAGACTCCGAACCTCGGCGAGCGACATGTCGTGCGTGCTCTTGCCTTCGATCGATTCAATAATGTCGGAGTTCTCAATGCCCGCCTTTTCGGCCGGACCTCCCGGGATTATCGCGACCACGTCCGCGTATCCGAAGCGCTTGGAAACAGTGGCGCCAATCTCGGCCTTGCCGCCGGACTTCATCGTTTTGTAATGCCTGTATTCCTCAGGAGAAAGATAACTGGAATTGGCGTCGAGTGACTCCAGCAGACCGTGCAAAGCTCCCACGGTGACGCCCGGAATATTAGGCTCCTCCACATACTCCAACCGGATGCGCGAGAGCACCTCGCTGTATACCGACAGCTGGCGATACGCTCCATCATTGGAAGATGCGCGTACGTTGACGAAGCCGCCAACAATAGTGAACAGCAGGATAGCCAGGGAAATACCGATGACGGTGACCTTCAACTTCGTCGACATAATTTGTTGTTCGCTCTTTATTGTTTGACTCGAAATTGTTTAACTCGAATGTTTAACTAGTCTTTAGCGATTGGCTAATCGGACTGCTAAAAAACAGTTACCCAATTATAAATGGTTTGATGCTTAGACCGGACAACAAGCTTACGGCGCTCGATTTTTCTAATAGTCCCGTAAATGGGACAGCTGCGGAGATGCTCCCTGTAATCCGGCAGAATCGCTATATCTGTCTCATACTAAAAGACTTACTTGGAGCTTCATGACGCGGATCAAGTTCCCCGTTAGTTTCGCGGCTTCCCCCTCTATCTCAAACGCTCCAGAAAAAAGGCCAAATCGTTATGACCTTGGTCCCTGGCAACCATGGCGGGTGTCTTCCCCTGATCATTCGCCAGCGTCGGATCGGCGCCATATTGAAGCAATAACTCCGCTGCCGGACGATCTCCGTTCTGGGCTGCGGCATGTACCGGAACCCAACCCGCCTGCTGACGCGCATTCACCGGCGCGCCGTTTTCCAGCAGGAGGCGGACCGCTTCGAGATTACGAGAAGATGCGGCGGAGTGGAGCGGCATGACCTTCGTCGGATTCGCTGCCACTGCATCGACGTCGGCTCCGTTTTCTACCAGCAGCCGCGCCGCTTCGGGCTGGCCAAAAAAACAGGCGAAGTGCAGCGCGGTGAAGCCGTCTGTGGAACACGAGTTGATGTCAAAACTCTCGCTCAGCAACTGCTTGAGCCGTTCGTTACGCCCGAGCGAGGCTGCTTCGAAAATATCGAGCGACTTCCTTTTACTTTCGATTAATTCTGCTGCGTCGCGGCGGCCTCGATAGAGGCAATGCATAAGCAGGCTGACGCCTGTGGCGTCGCGAGCTTCGGAAGACGCGGGATCTTGCGCTAGAAGTTTCTGGAGACCGTCGATGTCGCCTGTTCTTAGAAGGTCGAAACCATCAGAGTTTTCCATGTTGCTCCGAAGCGAGTCTAGAGTTCTTGCTGCCGCCGAATTGCGCCCCGCTCGGCTTGGACGAGCGACGAGGCCCGCGCTCACTACTCTTGATTGGCTACGCGGTTGCTCAATTTGCCGATGCCGTCGATTGAAATTTCGATGGTATCGCCGCCGACTGCCGGGCCCACACCTTGCGGCGTGCCGGTCGCGATCAGGTCTCCCGGTTCGAGTGTCATGATTTGCGAAATGTAGCGGATCAGAAAATCCAGCGTGAAAATAAAATCCCGCGTGTTACCGGACTGCCGCACTTCGCCATTGACGCGCGTTTCAACCTGCACGCCGGACCAGGGATCGAGTCCATCTGCGACTACTGGTCCGACCGGACAGAAAGTATCAAAGCCCTTGCCGCGCACCCACTGTGGTTCCTTTTTCTGCAGATCGCGCGCGGTGAAATCGTTGAGGCAGGTATACCCCAGGATGTACGGGCGAACATCTTCACTGTCCGCGAGTTGATGGCAGCGACGCGCTATAACGACAGCCAGTTCGCCCTCATAATCAGTTCGCTCAGTAATCTTAGGGCGAACAATAGTGCCGCCGGTCGGCAGCAAGGATGACGGCGGCTTGAAAAATAAGAGCGGCTCCTTTGGAACTTCGTTGCCCAGTTCGGCGGCATGCTCGCGATAATTACGGCCCACGCAAACAATTTTTGAAGGTTGCACTGGCGGCAGGAGCGAGGCTTGCGCCAACGGGATGCGATCCATACGGCGGCTGGGGAGGCCCTCGACATCGCCGTCGCTGGTATGCGGAGCCTGATTAAGGAGTCGAGTGATTTCGTCGTTACCCGCTACCGACTCGACTAAGCCGTAGTGGGCAGAACCGTTGAGATTGAATCGACAATATTTCATCTGAGAAATATCTAAACACATTTTTAGATCGTGAGGAGCAGATTGCCGCGGAAATCTGAGTGCCGAGCGAAAAGTTTTAGCAACAGTCCGGAGGATCTGCCGACGTTCCCATCCGCACTTTGCTTGTGGCATTCCTTCGCGTACTTCGTGTCCTTTGTGGTTTACGCTCTTCAACCACCAAGGACACGAAGGTGCACAAAGGGACTTCGTAGGGCTTTATGGGGCCGCCTCGCTGGTGGGGTCAGATTTTTGGCTTTCGTTGCCGCGCACGTCCACGCTGGAGACGGAGTAGGTGTAAGTTTTTCCGGAAGCGATATCAATATCCCGGTATGACGGCGACTTTATCAGGTCCTTATTCAGCTTGACCATAGCCTTGCTTACGGCCTCACTGCGATAAACGTTGTATCCAGCGAGGTCGGGAGTTGTTACGGGTGCCCAGATGAGATCGATAAACGGCTTTTGTCCCTCGCCCGAATAGGCCGCTTGCAGTCCTGTCGGAACCGCAGGAGGAAAGATGTCATGAGCAACGACGCGCACTGAGGAACTGTCATCTCCTTCAATCTGCACTTCGCCTTCGGGCCGATTGACGACGCTGACTGTCGCGATGCGGTACAGGAAAGTCTTCTCCCATTCGAACCCCGCGTCCGTGAAATGAGCAGGACCCGCCTCCCCTACAGGAACTTCGCCCGCGATGGCATCTTTGCCAGAGCTTTCTTCGCGGCGGTAAATGCGATAGCGGAATTGAGGATTCGATTTGTTCGAAGAGCTGGCCAAAGTATTTGGTGGTTCGCCATCGCTTGTCCATGTGAGAGCGACTCCATCTCCGCTCAACTCTGCCGACAAGTCGTTTGGTGGAGGGAGCGTCAAAATTGCGGGTATCCGCACGAGATTCGATAATGCTGCCCCGCGCTGGTTGCGGTTCAATACCTCCACGGCGAAGATAACGTCGACCGATGCATCTAGTTGGAGCCACCCTGATGGCAAGGTATCGGTGTAAGTCTGCGGGATCGGAGGCGGTGCCTTTTGTTTGGACGACTTTTTTCGCGGCGCAGGCACGGAAGCGGGCGCGGGCAATATGGCGGCGGGATTGCCGCAAGCGGTAATTTCTGTCTTGAGGTTGCGGCACACCAATGTCGGACCCAAGTATCGAACCGGCAGACGATCGGTGGTGAGAGTGGGTTCGCTCCAGATCAAAGTGACTTTATTCCCTTTTCGGCTGGCGCGAAGATCAGTCGGCGGTTTCGGAAGTTCTAGCGACGGCGGCTTGGGCGGCCCAACCTGAGCACAACCAGCCATAATCAGGCAGAGTGCCGTAGGCACGGCGAGTTGTCTGGCAAATCGCTTCATGCAAGACTTCATGCAAAGAGGAATGAAGAGAAAGAGTATCAGAGGCAGCGCGGGCGAGTCGTCCGCGCCCCCCGCGCCAAGGGAAGCTATGCGATCAGATCGCGCACCGCTTCGCGGAACACTTTGCTGTGATAGTCAACGTCGTCAGGCGCGGTGGCGGGCGACATCAACGCCATATTGTGGAACGGCGTAAGCAGGATGCCGCGGTTCATGGCGTAGAGATGCATGAGGCGCTCAAGTTCGAAATCCATGGCATCGTGGGCTTCGGTGCCGGTCTTCGGTTCGTTCGGACCGAACAAATATTCGGCGCGGCAGCCGAGGCGGGTTACATGCCAGGGCAAGCCAAAATCCTTGATCACTTTTTCTACCCCGGCGGTCCAGCGCTCGGCCATGGGAATCATTCTGTCGAAGGCGTCTTTAGTCAGAACCTTGGTTAGCGTGGCGCGCATCGCTGCGAGCGAAAGTGCGTTTCCAGCAAGGGTTCCACCAATTCCACCGGTGTCGCAATCTTCGAGACTCTGGCGCTCCAGAATCATGTCCGCAACTTTTTGGGTGAATCCATACGCGGCGCCAGGGACCCCTCCGCCAATAGGCTTGCCGAAAACAAGGAAGTCGGGATCGAGGTTCTCGGCGCGGGTGTAGCCGCCGGGGCCAGCGCAGATGGTGTGCGTCTCATCAATGATGAGCAGCGTGCCGTGCTTTCGCGTGAGCTCGCGCAGGGCCTGGTGATATCCGGCAACGGGATGCACGATGCCAACATTGGTCAATGCCGGTTCGGCCAACACGCAAGCCACGTCGCCATAAGCGAGCGCCTGTTCCAGAGCTGCGACATCATTGAATTCGACGACGCGCGTAGTTACAGAAGGATCGACAGGCGGGCCAATGTTCCCCCGTCGCGCGCCGGAAGTGCCATCGGGGTGAAGCGTAATAAAAGTTTCATCCACGGTGCCGTGATAGCACCAATTGAAGACGAGGATTTTAGGGCGGCCAGTAACCTGGCGCGCCAGTCGAATGGAGAAACGGTTAGCATCGGTCGCAGTGAGCGCAAATTGCCAGTAGGTTAAACCGAAGCGCTGCTGTAGTTCTTCGGCAACGAAGACGGCGTCTTCTGTCGGCAGCATGAGCGTGATGCCGCGCTTTACCTGCTCCTCGATGGCTTTGGCGGTTGCGAACGGAGAATGCCCGGTCATCGCTCCCGTGTCGCCGAGGCAGAAGTCGATATAGCGATTGCCATCGACATCATAGAAGTGCGCGCCTTGGGCCTCGCGAACGACTGGCGGGAAAGCGCCGGCCCACTTCACCATCCAATTCATGGGGACGCCGGAGAGGAGCGACTTTTTGCCGCGTTCGTAAATTAATTTAGATTTCGGATGTTCGATGACGAAGCGCTTTTGCTCGCGCTCGGTAAGGGATTGCAGACGGCTGCGGTCGAGGATCATGGATGCCGAAACGTAGGGTACTGTAAAATCGTGAGCTTAACAAACGGAGCGGTTGTTCGAGAAGTACAAAAGATCACCACAGAGGTCAGCGATTTACCGCGGAAACTCAGCGCAATCAAGGAACGGACGAAGTAGGAATATGAAGTAGGAATACATTGCGAGTACACCCTCGATTTTCTGTGAACCCCTGTATCCCTGTGCCCCCTGTGGTTAAGACTTTTTACAGTATGTAGCGCGACAGATCCTGATCCTTCACAATCTCGCTTAGCATTTTTTGCACGTAAGCTGCATCGACTGTGAACGGTTGGCCTTTTTTCTCGGGCGCCTCAAAGCTGATTTCATCAAGCACCCGCTCCATAATGGTGTGCAACCGGCGGGCTCCGATATTTTCTGTGCCTTCGTTTACGCGGAAGGCGAACCGGGCGACTTCTTGAAGCGCGTCAGGAGTGAATTCAAGCTTGACCCCCTCGGTTTCGAGCAGCGCGATGTATTGCCTGGTCAGCGACGATTTTGGCTCGGTCAAAATGCGGACGAAGTCTTCCATGGTAAGCGACTGCAGTTCCACGCGGATAGGGAAGCGGCCTTGCAGTTCGGGGATCAGGTCGCTCGGCTTTGACACGTGGAATGCGCCAGCGGCCACGAACAGAATGTGATCGGTGCGGACCATGCCATAGCGTGTGTTGACGGTGGTGCCTTCGACGATGGGTAGAATGTCACGCTGCACGCCTTCGCGCGAGACGTCCGGCCCATGGCCGCTTTCACGTCCTGCGATCTTATCGATTTCGTCCAGGAAAATGATGCCGGAGTTTTCTACCTTATCAATGGCGGTGCGTGTCACCTGCTCCATATCGATGAGGCGCTGCTCTTCTTCCTGAATCAGGTATTCAAACGCCTCGTTGACTTTCATCTTCCGCTTCTTGGTGCGCTGGCCGAAGATGTTCGGCAACATGTCCTTGAGATTGACGTCCATCTCTTCGACGCCCTGATTGGAAATGATTTCGAAAGAAGGGAAATTGCGCTCGCGAGTTTCGATTTCGACGGTGCGATCGTCGAGTTTGCCTTCGCGCAACTGCTGCCGCAATTTCTCGCGGGTGCGGCTGGACGATTCGGTGAGAGTGGTACTGGCGTCGATCACCACGCCGCCGGAGTTGGAAACAGAGCTGTTATCCGAGGTTCGAGGCGTGGTAGGAGGCAGAAGAATATCGAGCAAGCGTTCTTCTGCGTTCAATTCCGCTTTATCGGCGACGTCTTCAAGTTTTTCTTCGCGAATCATTTCGATCGCGATCTCGACCAGATCGCGAATCATGGATTCGACATCGCGGCCCACGTATCCAACTTCGGTGAACTTAGAAGCCTCTACTTTGAGAAATGGCGAATTAGCTAGCTTAGCGAGGCGACGGGCGATTTCAGTCTTACCGACGCCGGTCGGTCCGATCATCAAAATGTTCTTCGGCATGACCTCTTCGGCCATTTCCGGCGCAAGCTTCTGCCGGCGCATGCGATTGCGCAAGGCAATAGCCACGGCGCGCTTCGCGTCTTTTTGTCCGACAACGTACTTGTCGAGCTCGGTGACGATTTCGCGCGGGGTCAGCTCGTCGAGCGTGACCTGCTCTTCTTCAGCGGTTCCTGGTAAATAAATAGCCATAAATGCGTCGTTAGTCGTCAGTCATTGGTCGTTGGGAAGAGCTGCAACCGTTCGCGAACCACGAACGACTGACGACCATCGACCAACGACTTTGCCTCACAACTCCTCAATCGTAATCCTGTCGTTGGTATAAATGCACATCCGGCTAGCAATCTTCATGGCCTCTTCCGCAATCTGGCGTGACTCGAGTTTCGTATGGTCCGCCAGCGCCTGCGCCGCGGCTTGAGCGAATGGGCCTCCGGAACCGATAGCGGCGATACCCGTATCGGGCTCGATTACGTCTCCCTGGCCGCTGAGCAGGAAGGTCGCATCCTTGTCAGAAACGAGAAGCAGAGCTTCCAAGTGGCGCAGGAATTTGTCGGTGCGCCAATCTTTGGCGAGTTCGACGGCGGAGCGCCCGACGTTGCCGTGATATTGCTCCAATTTCGCCTCGAAGCGGCTGAAGAGAGTAAAAGCGTCGGCCGTCGAGCCGGCAAATCCGGCAAGGATTTTGTCCTGATAGAGACGGCGAATCTTCTTCGCCCCGTGCTTGATAACGGACTCGCCCAGCGTAACCTGGCCGTCTCCTGCCATAACAACTTTGTTGTCGCGACGAACGCAGAGAACAGTGGTGGAGCGGATCAGGCGGCGCTTGGGACCTTTGTGGTTGATTTCGTCGTCAGACGTGACTACTTCGGGCATGGCTACAAGCGTGTTCTTTTTCATGAGCGCAATCTATGATTATACAGCCCATCACGATGGAGAGACGGGCGTCCCGTCAGTCCAGCACGACTTCGTACCTTCGATCCACCTCCAGCGGTAGTTCGCGGCGAACTTGCTGGCACCGCCCTAATCGGATTCTCGAGCGAACAGTTGTGAACAAATTTGGGGCGGACATGCGGGGACTCCCGTCTCTCCACCAATGCAATGTAGTATTTAGATACGGACTTCTGTGGGAGCAATTCTCTTTTGTCGTTTCTGGACGAACTAAATCCGCAACAACGTGAAGCGGTCGAGACTGTCGATGGTCCCGTGCTGATTCTAGCGGGGGCTGGCAGCGGGAAGACTCGCGTCATCACGTTTCGCATCGCCTACCTCATCGAAAAGATGGGGGTAATGCCGGAGTCGATTCTCGCCGTCACCTTTACCAATAAAGCGGCGGCCGAGATGGCGGAGCGCGTCGAAAAGCTCGTAGGCAGCCTCACGGTTGCCAAGCCCGTCATTTCGACGTTCCATTCTTTTTGTGTGAGGGTGCTGCGCCGCGATATTGAAGCTTTGCGGATTCCTTCTACCGTGCCGGGGCAGCCGCCAATCGGGCTCACAAAAAATTTCGTGATTTACGACGAGAGCGATCAGCAGCAAGTCGTCAAGAGCATCATGCGGCGTTTGGGAGTGGACGACAAGCAATTGAAGCCGCGGGCAGTGTTGTCGAAAATTTCATGGGCCAAGAATCACATGCTCGATCCGCAGGAAATTTATTTGCAGTCGGCGGACCCGAAGAATGAAAAGATCGCGCATATTTTCGAGGAGTATCGCAAGGAACTGCTGAAAGCGAACGCCATGGACTTCGACGATCTGCTGCTCGAAGCCATGCGTCTGCTGAAATCTGTGGCGGCGGTACGGGAATATTACAACCGGCGATTCCGCTATCTGCTCGTGGATGAATATCAGGATACAAACCGTCCGCAGTATGAATTGATGCGGTTGCTGGCGGGCGAGGGACACAATGTCTGTGCGGTTGGCGATGAGGATCAGTCGATCTACTCCTGGCGCGGTGCGGACATTCGCAACATTCTGGAATTCGAGCGTGATTTTCCGGAAGCGAAAATTGTCCGCCTCGAGCAAAATTATCGCTCGACGCAAAATATTCTGGGCGCGGCGTCGGCTGTTGTAGCAAATAACGTTCGTCGCAAAGGCAAGAATCTTTGGACGTCGCGTCAAGGCGGCGCGAAGATCGGCTACTACGAAGCTCCGGATGGCGAGAACGAAGCGCTGTTCGCTGCCGATTCAATCAATAAGTACGTGCGGCAGGCCGGCGAAAGTGGGGAGACACCGCGGGCGGCGGTGCTTTACCGCACTAATTCGCAATCGCGATTATTCGAAGAAGCGATGCGGCGATATCAACTGAAGTATCACGTTGTCGGCGGATTCTCGTTTTACGAGCGCGCTGAAATCAAAGATCTGATTTCGTATTTAAAAGTGATTCAGAATCCCGATGATTCGGTGGCGCTCCTGCGCGTGATTAATACCCCGGTGCGTGGAATCGGTAAGACGACGATTGAGATGCTTGAGCGCCTTGCGCTGGAAACCGGATTGTCGATGTGGGGCGCGGTGGGCGAGGCGATCAAGAGGGAACTGTTGCCGGCGCGGGCATTGGCGGCGCTGAAGAGCTTTCGCGATTTGGTCGAGGATGGGCGGGCGATGCTGGGTGGAACTTATGTGGAGCGACTGCAGGAGACAGCCGGGGTGGCTGCGGCAGAAGGCGCTGCCGAGCTTCGCTCGGCCTGGACGGGCGGGGCGCCCGTCCCCACACAAACAAACCACTCACTCCCATCTCGCACGCTACCCGATGAAGGGACCGATTTTGATCCGGGCAACTTTAGTTTTGATTTCGGTGCGGCCGAGCCTGCTGACAATGAAGTGACGGGCGAGGACGCGCGTCGCTCCATCGAAGAAGTAAATAATGATGAAGTGACGGATGACCGTGCGGACGAGGCGATCGCCGCTTCGCCTGTGGACGGATTTCGCGCTCCCGGAGCGGCGGCTAACACGGCTGAGATTCTCAAATTCCTAATTGACCGCACCGGCTACATTAAGCAATTAGAGGAAGAAGACACGCCGGAGGCCTTCTCCCGCATAGAGAATCTGCGCGAACTCGTGAATGCGGCGATGGATTCGCGCGATCGCGGCGAAACGCTGGATCAGTTTCTCGATCACGCGGCTTTGGTGAGCGACGCGGACCAGTATGACGAGCACGCGCAAATCACACTGATGACGCTGCACGCCGCCAAGGGGTTAGAGTTTCCGTTAGTGGTGCTGGCGGGGATGGAAGAGGGATTATTTCCGCATTCGCGAACGATGCTGGAGCCAGATGCGATCGAAGAAGAACGGCGGCTCTGCTACGTCGGCATGACGCGGGCCATGGATACTCTGATTCTGTCGCGGGCTGTATACCGTCGCCGATACGGAACCGACATGCCGGAGGCGAGCGTGCCATCGCGATTTTTAGAAGAAGTACCACCGCAGTTGGTGGAAGAAATGGGTGGATCGCGGGCGAGTCGCCCGCGGCCACACGATTATAGTGTGGGGACGGGCGCCGTCGCCCGTCCAGCGGGGCGAGGCCCCGCAGAAATCACCCATTATTCTTACGAAGATGAAGACCAGAGCGCTTCGTGGAATCCGGCACGAGTCAAGCCCAAGACGACCACCCCGGTGCGGAATTACAATTCAATTGATAACATCGCCGAATTTTTTGCCTCGCGCGGCAAAAAATTTAGCGTCCCGAAATTGCAGCCCGAGGAGCCCACAGGCCGGCGCGGATTCCGTCCCGGGCAAAAGGTGAAGCATCCGAAATACGGGGAAGGAACAGTGTATCAACGCGAAGGAGATGGGGAAGATGCCAAGCTTACGGTACAATTTCCTCGCTTCGGTTTGAAGAAATTGGTGGAGAGGTATGCGCAACTGGAGAAGGCTTAGGGCGAGCTTCGAGCCCTGAGCTTTGAACCCTGAGCTTTGAATCAGGACCAAGCCAACCAGTCCCGAAAGGGTGTCTTATCGAAAAAGTGCGGTATCGCTTAAGCGACGCCTGGTACAAGACTAAAAGCGAAATAAAGATCTAAGATCGAGCAACGCGAATTTAACTGCAGAGGAAATTAAACGTAATCATGGCAAATACAACCACGCTGAGCAAAGAAGAACGCAAGAAGAGCAAGCGAGCCTCCCGCAAAAAGAGCAAAGCGGAAAAGCCGAAGAAGCCCCGCGACTACGCGCGCGGATCGAAAAAGCCGAAGGTCAAAAAACTGGCACGCGGGCAGGCAAAGCGATAAACGGTCAGCTTGAGGCGCGAGCATTTCCGGGCATGGGCCTGCGCCCATGCCCGATTCCGATGTAAGGGGACAATCGACTCTTGCCGCAATCAGCCACTGAGCCCACCGACGGCGTCATTCGCACTTCTGACACGCAGGCATTCTGCTGCAAGTCAATCGACAAACTGATCACAGAGTCGGAAAACCCGGAGCACCGGCTCAGTAAAACTTTGGGACCGTGGTCGCTGACGGCATTAGGCATCGGCGCCATCATTGGCTCGGGAATTTTTGTTCTGACCGGCACCGCGGCGGCGGGAGAATATTTTCAGGCGCCCTCCATCCTGCACGCGCAGGCACTGGATTTGATTGTCAATTTTTTCCGCACGGGCACGACCGCGGGTGCGCTCATGCACGGGCGTCCGCCGGCAGGGCCTTCGATTGCAATTTCGTTTTTTCTGGTTGCGATTGCCTGCAGCTTCGCCGGATTGTGTTACGCCGAGTTGGCGTCGATGATCCCCATTGCGGGCAGCGCCTATACATATTCCTACGCGACCCTCGGCGAAATTTTTGCCTGGATCATCGGCTGGGATCTGATTCTTGAATATGTCGTCAGCAATGTCGCGGTGGCGGTGGGGTTCGCGGGTTACACGAAGGCGCAACTGGCGGCGTTCGGTCTGAACCTGCCGGACAGGTGGGCTAGCCCGGTGTGGGCTGGCGGGCAGTGGACGGGCGCTTACTTTAATCTTCCCGGCTTCCTGATTGTGTTCATACTGACGCTGTTGCTGGTGCGCGGAGTGAAGGAATCAGCCGAGACCAACAACATCATGGTGATGGTCAAGATCGGCGCGATTTTAACGTTTCTCGTTGTCGGCGGGATGCTCGTGAAGCCCGCCAACTGGACGCCCTTCGCGCCGTCTGGGTTCGCGGGAATTGTCACCGGGGGCGCGATAGTTTTTTTTACTTACATCGGATTCGATTCCGTCTCGACCGCTGCTGAAGAATCGCGCAATCCGCAAAAAGATTTGCCATTCGGCATCATCATGTCGCTGATTGTTTGCACACTGCTGTATGTTGGCGTCGCCTTGGTGTTGCTGGGAATGATGAAGTACACGACATTTGTCTCCGGCGAAGCTGCCGAAGCGCCGGTCGCTTACGCGATGAAGTATCTCGGCGTGCATCCGATATTCCGGTCGGTGATTGTGATTGGCGCTCTGACGGGAATGATCTCATCGTTGCTCGTGTTCCAATATGGCCAGGCGCGCATCTGGTACGCCATGTCGCGCGACGGACTCTTGCCGAAGTTGTTCTCCGCCGTCCATCCGAAATATAAAACGCCGCACTGGTCTACATGGATTGCTTGCTTTGCGGTTGGCATTCCCGCAGGGCTCGTCGATATCGGCGACGCCGCCGACCTCGCTAACATTGGGACGCTGTTTGCGTTTGTACTGGTTTCGCTCGGAGTAATTTTTCTACGGCGCAAGCAGCCGGATCGCAAACGCGCCTTCCGCGTGCCCTTTGTGCCCTGGTTCCCGCTAATCTCAGTGGTTTTGTGCGGCGGATTAATGTTTGGGCTTACGCTGATCACCTGGCTGCGCTTTGTCATCTGGCTGGCTTTGGGACTGCTGATTTACGTTTTCTACAGCCGGCATCACAGCGAATTTTGCAAGAACAAGAAAATCGTCTGAGCGGATCTTACTCCGCAGCTCTCGCACCCGTGTGGGGACGGGGCTCTGCACCGCCCCGTGGGGCTCTGCCCCGCCACCATGTGCCCTAATCCTTTAGAATCGTGGTATGTCTGCGGAGCCCTCCAGCTTCATCCTGTCGCTGCCGAAGGCAGAGCTGCATCTTCATCTTGAAGGATCCATCGAGCCATCCACTCTGTTGCAGTTGCGTCAGCGTCACGCGATGGAAGGCGCCTCTCTCGCCGATGTGGAGCAACTCTACAACTACAAAGACTTCGCGGGTTTCCTTTCAGCATTCAAAGATGTGACCGGACACTTACGCACTCCCGAAGACTACGAATTGATTACCTACCGGCTGATGGATCGGCTGAAAGCGCAAAACATTCTTCACGCCGAAGTGATTGTTTCGGTCGGAGTATGTCTGTGGCGCAAGCAGGATTTCGCAGCCATATTCGAAGGGCTGGAACGCGGCCGTCAGCGCGGAGAGAAAGATTTCGGCGTGTCGGTGTTGTGGATTTTTGACGCGATCCGGCAGTTTGGCGCGGAGAAGGCTCAGAGCGTGCTTGATCTGGCAATTCAGTTTCGCGATCGAAACGTAGTTGCGTTTGGCATTGGCGGCGATGAACGCGCCGGGCCTGCGGAGTGGTTTGCAGGGGTTTATCCGCGCGCTGCGGAACAGGGTTTGCATCTCACGGCGCACGCCGGCGAGAGTGCGGCGCCGGAGTCGATTTGGGGCGCGCTGAACCTGAAGGCAGAGCGCATCGGCCATGGACTGACGGCCGGGCAGGATGCGGAATTGATGGAAGAGTTAGCCGAGCGGCAGGTGCCGATTGAAATCTGTGTGAGCAGCAACCTTCGGACCGGCTGTTGTGCCGAACTTGAGCAGCATCCGGTGCGTCGTTACTTCGATCAGGGGCTGATGCTGACGCTCAATACCGACGATCCTGCGATGTTTCGTACTTCGTTAGTTGAGGAGTATGCGCTGGTGCAGGAGGCGTTTGGCTTCACTGACGAGCACCTGCGCGAGTTGGCGCGCAATTCTTTTGAGGCGTCGTTCCTTCCCGCGGAGAAGAAGGTAGCGTTCTTGAACCTGTTTGATTCCGCAGCTACGAGAGCATAGAGAATAGAGCGATGGAGCGACGGGCGTCTCGCCCGTCTTCTTAAACGCTGCCGAGAGCCAGCGACGAAAGCATCGTGGCCGGGCGAGGACGCCCGGCGCTCCATCGCATTTCCCTCACCTATAATGGCTCCTTATGAAACTTGAAGAGAAAATTGCGGAGCTGAAAAAACGTGATCAGATGGCGCAGGAAGGCGGCGGCGCGCAGCGGCGCGAGCGCCAGCATAAAGAAGGCAAGATGTCGGCCCGCGAGCGCGTTGAGTTTTTGCTCGATGAAGGAACCTTCGAGGAAACCGACAAGCTGGTCACGCACCGCTGCAATGACTTCGGCATGGCCGATCAAAAATATTACGGCGACGGTTTCATCACCGGATACGGCCGAATCGAAGGACGGCTGGTTTTTGTTTTCGCGCAGGACTTTACCGTATTCGGCGGATCGCTATCCGAGGCCAACGCTCAAAAAATCGTCAAGATCATGGATCTGGCGGCCAAGATGGGCGCTCCCGTTATTGGGCTCAACGATTCCGGCGGCGCCCGCATTCAGGAAGGCGTGATGTCGCTGGCCGGCTATGCCGACATTTTTCTGCGTAACACGCTTTATAGCGGAGTGGTACCGCAGATCTCAGCCATCATGGGACCGTGCGCGGGTGGCGCCGTGTATTCGCCAGCCATTACCGATTTCATTTTGATGGTCGACCAGACTTCATACATGTTCATCACGGGTCCCGACGTGATCAAGACGGTGACGCACGAAGAAGTCACGAAAGATCAGCTTGGCGGAGCGCACACCCACAACGAGACCTCCGGAGTGGCGCACTTTCTCTGTCGCGATGATGCAGAGTGTCTTTCGATGGTGCGAGAGCTGTTGAGTTTTATTCCGTCGAATAATCTGGAAGACCCGCCGCGCAAACCTTGCACTGATCCCATCGATCGCATCGACGAGAAACTTGACACGCTGATCCCCGATCAATCGAACATGCCGTACGACATGAAAGACGTGATTCATACGGTGGTGGACGACGGTTATTTTTTTGAAATTCATGAGCATTACGCGAAGAACATCGTTGTTGGTTTTGCCCGCTTCAACGGGAAGCCGGTTGGGATCGTGGCCAACCAACCAGCGATGCTTGCGGGTACGCTGGATATCAATGCATCGGTGAAGGGCGCACGCTTTGTGCGCTTCTGCGATTGTTTCAACATCCCTCTAGTGACGTTTGAAGACGTTCCCGGCTTCCTGCCCGGCACCCAGCAGGAGTATGGCGGAATCATCAGGCATGGGGCGAAGTTGCTTTACGCATTCGCGGAGGCGACCGTGCCCAAAGTTACGGTGATCACGCGCAAGGCTTACGGCGGCGCGTATTGCGTCATGGCGTCAAAGCACATTCGCACCGACGTGAATTACGCCTGGCCGAGCGCCGAAATCGCGGTCATGGGGCCGGAAGGCGCGGTGGATATTGTTTACAAGCGCGAGTTGGATGGGGCGGAGGATCGGGAAACGGCCCGTCAGCAAAAGATTGAGGAATTCCGCGACCGTCTGGCCAATCCTTACGTGGCCGCCGATCGAGGGTTCGTGGATGCCGTGATCCAACCACGGGAGACGCGGAAGAAGCTGATCCAGGCGCTGGAAATGCTGGGAAATAAGCGGGACAAGAATCCGCCGAAGAAGCACGGGAATATCCCGCTGTAGTGCCTCTCGGGGAGTGCGCGTGCCGTGAAGTGCGGCGCGCTGGGCCTCTCTTCAGCGGTGGACGGGCGGGGACGCCCGTCGCTCCACCGCTCGACATCCTACGCGATTTTTCTCTCGTCGCCTTCTTTTGGGTCGGCGTCGGGATCATCGCCAACGCCCGGGCTGCGGCGCTGCACTGAGGGATCGCCTTGATATTCTTCCTGGCTTCCGGGAGCGCGGCGTTTGGCTTCGTCGCCGTGCTTTTCCTCTTCGCTAAACGGGTTAATTTTCTTCTTCTCAATCTCTGATGGTTCATCTTGATTCGGGACTGAATCCGTGACTTCGGTCATGAGGCAGCTCCTTTTTAAAAACGACTTTATTCCAGCGGATATCAGATGCCACTTTGCTGCGGGAGGGATGTCTCTGCGAGCGTGCCGTTTGGGCGGATCGTGATATCATCCCCCGCATGCTGGGCGGACGCACTGACGAGCAGTGGATTTCTCAATACGGTTCCAGTCATCAGCATCCCGTGAATCGCGTGTGCCACACGCTCGGTATTCCGCTCATCCTGCTCTCAATCGCGGTTTTTATTGCGAGTATCTTTTTTCACAGGCTGTGGATATACGGGCTGGCTCTATTCCTGATTGGGTGGCTTTTCCAATTCATCGGCCATGCCTTTGAGGGCAAGCCTCCTGAGTTCTTTCAGGACTGGCGTTTTCTGCTTGTGGGAGTGCGCTGGTGGTGGGCTAAGATCCACGGCAGGGCGTGATCTTCGCGCCTGAGGAATATCGACAGTTAAGTGGCGGGCTGCGCGCGCTGGGCGGACGAATGCGTCCGCCACTACGTGAGAAGGGAAGACCTATGCCGCCAGGCGCTTCAGAATTTCTTTGCCTAGTTTCTGGGCCTCGCCGAAAAACTTCTGATATTCCACGAAGATGCGATTCAGATCGAGTGATTGGTCAGCGGTGAGTTTATGGCGCAGCATCATGTCGCGCACATGAACGGGGTTCGGGAGAATTGCTTCTTCGGTAAGTTCTTCGAGGGCGGTTGAGGGATCATAGTGATACATGCGGATAATTCTATCGCCGAGAATGGGATTGATCAGCAATAAATCGACAGTATCGTTCGACACGGAAAAACACGCAGAAAAAGGGCGGCTTTCGCCGCCCTGAAAAAGTGAGTATTTCGTGACAACTGAAACTGGCAACTGAAAACGGCGCTTTATGTTCCCTCATTCCAGCTAGCCAAATATTCTTCCTGTTCTGAAGTTAGACGGTCGATCTTGATGCCCAATGACTCGAGCTTCAGTTTGGCGACGCGCTTATCGAGGTCAACCGGCACGGTGTAGACCTTCTTTTCGAGCGAGGCATGATTTTTCACCATGTACTCGCACGATAGGGCCTGATCGGCAAAGCTCATATCCATCACCGAGGCAGGGTGGCCTTCGGCGGCTGCGAGGTTGATCAAGCGGCCTTCGCCCAGCAGGTTAATGCGGCGACCGTCTTTCATCGTATATTCCTCGACAAAGTCGCGAGTGGTGCGCTTCGAGGAGGATAATTTTTCGAGCGACGGTATATCGATCTCGACATTGAAGTGTCCTGAGTTCGAGATGATGGCGCCGTCTTTCATGTTTGCGAAATGCTGCTTGGCGAGTACGTTCTTGTTGCCGGTGACGGTGCAGAAAACGTCGCCGATCTTGGCAGCCTCTTCCATGCTCATCACCCGGAAGCCGTCCATTACGGCCTCGAGGGCTTTAGTCGGATCGATTTCGGTGACGATCACTTCGGCTCCTGCGCCGCGGGCGCGGGAAGCAAGACCGCGTCCGCACCAGCCATAGCCGGCCACCACGAATTTCGATCCTGCGAGCAGGAAGTTTGTGGCGCGGATGATGCCGTCGATCGTGGATTGTCCGGTGCCGTAACGATTGTCAAACAGGTGCTTGGTATCGGCATCGTTGACGGCGACGATGGGATAACGCAGCACGCCCTCCTTGGCCATGGCGCGGAGACGAATTACGCCGGTCGTCGTTTCTTCCGTGCCTCCAATTACGTTCGCCAGTTCGGCGGTGCGCTTGGTGTGCAACACGGAGACGAGATCGGCGCCATCGTCCATCGTGAACTGCGGCTTGTGGTCGACGGCTGCCATGATGTGCGAATAGTAGGAGTCGTTGTCCTCGCCCTTGATGGCGAAAACTGGAATGTTGTAATCGCGGACGAGACTGGCCGCAACGTCATCCTGAGTTGAAAGCGGGTTCGACGCGCACAAAGCCACATCGGCGCCGCCGTCGCGCAAAGCAATCATTAAATTTGCGGTTTCGGCAGTGACATGGAGGCAGGCCGAAACGCGGATGCCTTTCAGAGGCTGGTTCTTGATGAATTCCTTACGAATGATCTGCAACACTTTCATCGACTGGTTTGCCCACTCGATGCGTTTCTTGCCTAGATCGGCCAGTTCAAAACCTTTTACGTCGCTTGTGACTGATGTTGTTGCCATTTTTCTCCCCGGATGAAAGATGAAAGGTCAGAGGTTAGAGGCCGGATTGCAGAAGTGAAATCCGGCCGCCTCGCTCTTCCTAACTTTCTGTTTTCGATAGATTCTTCGCATCCAGTACGGTTCGGGTGCGTTCTCACCTCTGCAATCTGACCTCGAACCTCTGTACTGGCTATTTTCTGGCTCCGACGGGCTCGTGCTTCAGGCCCGCGTCAGATGCCAGTTTGGCGGCTTTGTCGGTCGCTTCCCATGTGAAATCGGCATCAGTGCGCCCGAAGTGACCATAGGCCGCCGTCTTGCGATAAATGGGACGGCGCAGATTGAGCGTCTCAATGATCTCGCGCGGCTTGAGCTTGAAGTTCGCCCGCACCATATCTGGGATCAGATTGGCGTCGATCTTCGCGGTTCCGAAAGTATCCACCAGGACGCTGACAGGCTCGGCAACGCCGATCGCATAAGCAAGCTGAACTTCGCAGCGCTCGGCGAGGCCAGCGGCCACAATATTCTTCGCGATATAGCGCGCCATGTATGCGGCAGAGCGATCGACCTTCGTTGGATCCTTGCCGCTGAAAGCGCCGCCGCCGTGACGTCCCATACCGCCGTAAGTATCGACGATGATCTTGCGACCAGTTAGCCCGGAATCGCCCATGGGACCGCCGATGACAAAGCGGCCAGTGGGATTGATGTGGTACTTGGTGTCCTCATCAAGCAGGTGAGCTGGAATTACGGCTTGAATGACATGCTTCAAAATATCTGCGCGCAGTTCATCATTGCCGACATTTTCGGAATGTTGAGTCGAAACAACGACCGCATCCACGCGCTTCACCTTATGCTGTGCGTCGTATTCGACTGTGACTTGGGATTTTCCATCGGGACGAAGGTAAGGGCAGGTTCCATTCTTGCGAACTTCAGAAAGTCTCTGGGTAAGCTTGTGGGCTAACGAAATAGGCATCGGCATCAGTTCGGGAGTTTCGTTGCAGGCGAAGCCAAACATCATGCCCTGGTCACCCGCGCCGCCCGTGTCCACACCCATGGCGATATCGCCAGACTGCTTGTTGATGCTGGAAATTACAGCGCAGGTGTTGGAGTCGAAGCCATAAACCGCGTTGTCATACCCAATCGACTGCACCACGCCGCGCACCAGATTCTGAAAATCGACGTAAGCTTTGGTAGTAATCTCCCCGGCGATCACAACCAGGCCGGTGCAGGTCAAAGTTTCGCAGGCGACGCGGCTGTTCGGATCGTCACGAAGACAGGCGTCAAGTATGGCATCGGAAATCTGGTCGGCAATTTTGTCGGGATGTCCTTCGGTTACGGACTCTGACGTAAACAGAAAACGATTCTTTGCTGGCAAGCGGGTTTTCTCCTAAAGGATGACTTTGAGCCTTTACTTCCGTCAAAAGGGGAGGCAAATGCAGCCCGGCATGTTTCAACCGGGAGTATGGCTATCATGAAAACGGTATCAGAGTTTACCCCCCAAAAGCAACGGAATTGGAGGTGTAGGGACTGGTTGGCAGCGAGTGGCGTACGTGGAACAGTGAACGGCATTGCAGCGGCCGTAAGCGGCAGAAAATAAAGAACAATTTTGCGGAAAATAGAGGGGCTGGCGGAGTTCCTAGACCAGTCCTTGAGGTCCGAAAGTAAGGATTTTCACTTCTCCGTACTGTCCACCCGCATCGACCTTCTTTCCATTAAACTGGAACTCGACGCCCCCAGCGTTTCCGGCTTTGACGGTAATTTGCTGGCGACCCTGCACCTTGCGCTCGCTACCGGCCGCTAAAAGCTCAGAGGCAACGGTTTTGCCGTCCGACGTGATCGTGATCCATGACTCTTCCCTGGCTCGTACGACCAGCGAGAACTCGCCGGCAACGACGGACCCTGCAGAGGCACTCTTGGCCGGACCCGAGTTGACGCCCGAGGAGGAGGACGGCCCAGAGCCAGATCGCGGCGCCACTTGACCCGAAGGAGCAATGGCGCGATCTTTACCCGACGCTGGCCTTAACTGCGCGTTCGCGGCCGAATTGAAAACTGGAGCTGCAGCGTTAGCTGCATTACCTGGTGTTTGAGTTGACGATTGCGGCGCTGGCGGGGAAGACTCGCTCGCCGAAGAATTTGCGCTTGTCGACCGCCTCGCGCTTTGCCGTTCGTAGCGACTCCACAGCGAGAGGGTAAGCGCCGTTATTAGCAAAAGACCGGCAAATATTCCCCAAGGGAGTTGCTGCCCTCGCCTCGCCTCAGCGGCCTCTATGCTGCGGGAGTCTTTTTCTTCGCCGTCCCCGTGAGCGTGATCGTCATGTCGATGGAATTTTCCGGCCGTTTTACTCGGATCAGTTTTTGCGACGTCAGTTTCGAGCTCGCCCACTGAAGCAATAACAGCGCCGCCCGACGCCTGCATGTAATCGGCTACTGTTTGTTCTTCATCAAGGCCTAGAACCCGCGCGTAGGCGCGCACAAAACCTTTGTTGAAGATACCCCCGGGCAATTGCTCGAAATTATCCTCTTCGAGCGCCCGCAACATCCGAATGCCTATTTTAGTGGAGACAGAAATATCTTCCAGCGAGATCTTGCGCTGCTCGCGCTCGAGCTTCAGTTTTTGGCCAAACGAGGGCAAACCTAGTCTCCTGCATGCAGTTCCGGCAAGAAAATTCTACTCTGCCGGAACCCAAGTTGACAGAAGATTGGGCTAGGCCATGCCCTTTCGTCATGGCAGCGAGTTCAGGTAGCACGGGCCGCTGGTGTTCTGAACTGGCGGCGTTGGAGGTGTAACCCATGGCGGAGCATTGAAGTCGAAAAACTCGTCCATGCTCTTTTGCGCCGCATCGCGCTTAGTTAATGGAGTCAACTGGAATCTCTCTTCTATCAATTTCAAGATCGCCGTCATGTCCCGTACGGTGTGAGAAACGAAGTGCTTCTTGGCGTAAGGTGAAACTACGATCATCGGCACGCGGTAACCGGTGTAGGTAAAGTTGCAGGTGGGGCCCGTCCCTTGGGTGCAAATGTCGTTGGTCATCAAATCTTGAGGGCTAATGCCGTCGGGGTTTTGCGCTGGCTTCGGTGCGATGTGATCGTAGAAACCGCCGAACTCGTCGAAAGTTAAGATAAACGCGGAATCCTTCCAGGAAGTACTCGTCATTAACGCATCGATCAGCGATGCGACGTACTTCGCGCCCAGTTGTATGTTGATGGGATATTGATCGGAATCCGAGCCGTGTTCGTCCAGCCCGGCAGCCGAGGCTGGTTCAATGATCGCAACCTGCGGCAATGTGTCGTTTTTCAGGTCGTTGAAGTACTGCGTCATGGTGGTGATGTTCTGTGGGTAAGTGGACGGGATCGTGTGTCCCCACTGAAAATTTTCCACGTAGCTCAAGGTCAGGAGGCATTGCGGCGTCGGGTTAGAAGCGCAAGCGGTATTTTGAGTGTTCACATAAATCTTCCAGCTGATACCGGCCGCTTCCAGTTCCTGGAAGATTGTAGCGGCGGTAAGCAGAGACTGATCCTTGCTGTCCGAACCCAGGGGATAGGCGTCGCCCTGGGAGGTACTGGAGATCAGATATTCGCGGTTTGGGCCGGTGCGGCTCATCACTGGTGAAAACCATCGGTCAGAAGTGGCAAACTTGGATGCCATGAAGTAGTAATAATTCAAGTCGGTCCAGTCGTAGTAACCCATGACCCGTTTGCCGTCAGTGTCGTAGAAGCGTGGGCTCATGTTGCGAGAGTCGTGGCCTGCCGTCCATACATACCCATCAAGAGTTGGCGTGGCCAAAAGCGGATCGGCGCGATTCCAGTCAGCATGGCTTTCATTCCACGAGGGACTGGGATTCTCGACGCATTGCGTGATCAGGTGGTAGGAAGTGATTTGTGGACTCGAACTATCCACGGTGCAGTCATCCGGCACCGGATAGGCGGGATCGCAACCCGGATTGCTGGGAGGTGGTCCGTAGAGAGGGGCCGCCCCTGAAGTGGGATTGAACTGCGGTAGGCCATCGAACGAAATATCGGAGAATTTATTTAAACGCCAATAGGCGCGCAACGCGCCGAAGTAATGATCGAGCGAGCGATTCTCCTGCGCCATAAAAATAATGTGATTGAGCACCTTCACGGTCTGGCTCACGTTGAAGGTTGCGGTGGCGGATAGGTTCGAATTCATGGTCAGCTTGCAGTTGCCAGTGCCCTTGCAGGCGCCGGACCATCCGGCAAAGAATGCCCCCGTTTTTGCAGTGACTTTTAGGGTCACAACCGTCCCGGCGGCGAATGAAGCGCTGCACGTCGAACCGCAGCTAATGCCCGCTGGAGTGCTCACCACCGTGCCGCTGGAAGTGCCAGCCAGCGTTACGGAGAGCTGATAAGTTGTGGCGGACGCCGATTTCGCGGACAGGATAGGAACAATGGCTAGTGCCAACACCATCAACGTTGCGAGTGCATTATGCCGAGTCACTGTTAAGATCCTTTGATTGCTTACTACTGATTGCTTACTGCCGATTTGCTTGCGCCGGGGATAACAACAGGTATGGGATGATGCCCCTATGCATTAGGTTGCGGCCACGGACAGGGGATTCAGGCCATAATTCGAAAGACCCACTGTTTCATTAGGGCATCGGCTGTAGGGTAATCCCTTAGATGGAGCGGGCGCGGAAGGCGCGATTGGCGGCCCAACCCTCGGAATCAGTTGGCTGGACTGGTTCTGGTTACCGTCGTTCGTTGCTCGGAATGTGCCACCAAACCTATAATTTTCTATCCAGACCACCATGAACGAGGAGTTGATGTCAGAGGCAGCGGGAACGTCCCCAATTCGTCTGTCGCAAGAGCTGACCATCTTCCATGATGTCGCGAAGGCGCTGACCTCGTCGCTCAACCTTGATTCCATCCTGCAAACCATCATGGAAAAGATGGCGGAGTATTTCCGTCCTGATACATGGTCGCTGCTTATGGTGGATGAGGAAAAGGACGAGCTCTATTTTGCGATTGCCGTAGGCGCGGCTGCAGAGGTGTTGTCCAAGGCGCGATTAAAGGTGGGGGAGGGAATTGCTGGTTGGGTGGCCAAGCACGGCCAGGCCTTGATCGTTCCTGACGTGCAGAACGACGCTCGTTTTTCGTCCCGCCTGGACGAGATGACGCGTCTGCAAACTCGATCCGTCATCTGCGTTCCTTTGCGCTCGAAACACCGTGTGCTCGGCGTCATTCAGTTGGTCAATGCCAACGTGGGGCCAACCGAACAGGAGCTTTTTTTTCTGCAAGCTTTGTGTGATTACGCTGCGATTTCAATCGAGAACGCCAAGGCCGTCGAAAAAATTCAGGAACTGACCATCACCGACGATTGCACGGGTCTGTTCAACGCGCGGCATCTGCACAAGACGCTTGAGACCGAGGTTTACCGGTCGGCGCGCTTCGGCTACCAGTTCAGCGTAATCTTCATCGACCTCGATCATTTCAAACAGGTCAACGATACTCACGGACATCTGGTTGGAAGCCGCTTGCTGGCCGAAGTCGGATACCTGATCAAAGCGCAGCTTCGGTTGATTGATTTTGCCTTTCGTTACGGCGGAGATGAATTCGTGGTGCTACTGCCGCAAACCAGCAAAGACCAAGCAGTAGTGGTTGCGTCGCGGTTGCGCGATTCTTTGCGAAACGGAACCTTCTGCTCTGAAATGGGCTTGAAGCTCACATTGCGCGCGAGCATGGGCCTCGCCACTTTCCCGAACGATGCGCAGACTCCGCAGGAAATCATTCGCCAGGCTGACGAGATGATGTACATGGTCAAGAATTCCACCCGCGACAACATCGGCGTTGCCTCGCGCGGGCTGATGGAACCCTAACCCTCTGCTGAAAGCTCGTCCGCTGGTTTGTGCCCGTCCGCTGATTTGCTTCCGCCCGCTAGTTTTGCTTCCGGCCCGCTGTTTTGCTTTTGCTGGGTTGCTTTTGGGTGGCGCAGCGGTTTACCGCTGCGATAGATAGGTTTTTCTGTAGACCGGCTTTAACCGCTGAGGGATTGCTGCTGCACCCATGACGAGCGGACTGACTTTAGTCGAGGTCCTTCATCGAGCAAGCGCCCGGCCCACGAGGATCCCCGCACGATCCGCAGCCTCCGTCAGGCATTGCGCTTTGCGCAGAACCGCCGCCTTTTGCTGAGACCGCAAAAACGGAAAGCCGCGGCTCTAATTTTTTACTCTTGCACTTCGGACACTCAGCCTTCTGCCGACCAAATACCAAGGCCTCAAACTCGTGCTGGCATCCCTTACAAACATATTCAAAAATCGGCATGATTAAAACTCCGCACAGAAAACGACTGTCTTCTATTTAAAATCAAAGTGTGGATGATTCGCAAACACCGGAAGACCACTCGCCAGCAAACAAAGGGAAACAGACAATAGACAAGCTGCGGCCCTTCACCCCCCGTCGCTGGTTGCGTGGCGGCCACGTGCAAACGATCGCCAGCTTTCTAATCGGCCGCCGGTTCCGTCTGCCACAACCCGAAGAGCGATTCGTCGACGTAGAGCCCGGTGTGCGTGTTTTGTGCCACTGTCACTGGCAGGCCGATCGAGCCAAGGCTCTCACTGTAATTATTGTGCACGGACTGGAAGGCTCAAGCGATTCGCAATACATGCTCGGAGTCACAGAGAAGGCTTTGGCCGCGGGAATGAACGTCATCCGCTACAACCAGCGCAATTGCGGCGGCACGGACGCGCTCGCCCCGGTGCTCTATCACTCCGGTCTTTCGAACGACGTTGCCGCCGTGGCCCACAACGTTATCGACCGCGATGCCGTAACGCGCTTGGCGTTGGCCGGCTTTTCCATGGGTGGCAACATCGTCCTCAAGCTTGCCGGCGAGTGGGCAATCAATGGTCCGCGCGAGTTTCGCGCCGTCGTTGCCGTGTGCCCCGCCATCGATTTAGCGACATCGTCAGACGCTCTGCACCAACCCGGCAATCGCATGTACGAAAAATATTTCTTGTGGGCGCTTCGCCGGCGCATGCTCCAAAAGGCGCATCTCTTTCCCGGACAATTCGATGTTAGCCGGCTCAAAGGCATCCGAAGCCTGCGTGAGTTTGATGACAAAATAACAGCGTATTATTGCGGATTCACCGGCGTAGACGATTACTACCATCGCGCCTCGGCCGCGCACGGCTTGCAGCAAATCGCAGTGCCAACCCTGATTATTTACGCCGCGAACGATCCGTTCGTGCGGCTCACTCCAGAGACGCGTCGAAAGATCGCATCAAACCCGAATATCACTTTTGTCGAAACCGAAGACGGTGGTCATTGCGCGTTCGTAGGAGCGCCTATAAAACATTCTTCGAACTCTAATGCTAGTGGTGCTGGGGACGCTCAGGCCAGGGATGGCGCCGATGACGGTTATTGGGCCGAGCAGGAAATCGTGAACTTTCTGCGTAAGTTTCAAGGCTGAGCGTTCAAGTTAAGTTTTATCGGTAAGCTTTCAAGGCTGAGTTTCTAATGGATGCTGATTTCTCGATCGAACTCGGGGACGAAGATCCCGTGCTGGATTTTCCATGGAAAGATCCATCCGGCAAATTCGCCTATGTCGATGTGAAGCATCATCCCGAGTTAATGGCGCAGATCGAGGAGGCGGTAAGATTCCCTGAACTCAAAGAATTTCTCTCCCAACTGAATTCTCCGCAAAGCCTGCTAGAGACCGCCAAGTGCGATGCCTGGTCGACACAGGAACTTAGCCCCGAAGAAGAAATCTACGAAGCGAAATACAAGTTCGCAAGTTATGTGGACGTCGTGTTTGTCGAGGCCTACCATAATTCGAACGCCGAGGATCTGAATAGCGGCAACCAACCTGCGAGTCATTCGTTCGCCGCTCACGAACAGTTTGCCAGGAAGCTAGTCGAGTTACTGCACCGCGTCCCCGATACCTCGTCGTCAGCAGAGGTATGCGTCCGGCGTTGTTACCACGAAGATGCTGCAGGCAGTAAGGAAGGCTTCTACTGCACGTTATACGTCAATGGCTATGGCGGCGATGAAGAGAGTGCGCGACGGAATTGGGCGATCGCACTGCAACTTTCGGCGAATGTGATTAGACAGATGTCCGCGTGAGACGACAGCTGAGTTAGGGATTGTGGTGCCGGTGGAAAGAAGGCGGTGGACTCACGATAAAGAGTCAAATTATCCAAAACGCAAGCCGTTTAGAATTTGCGCAAGAACAATTCAACCACCAAGGGCACAAAGTCACACGAAGATTTACTCCGATAAAGAGCACTCGTGTTCCTTCGTTCCTTGATGATTAGCACTGGCGGCGCGCGCTTCTACTGAGTCTACATTTGGATACTACTTTTATTATTGCTCGTCTTGTAACATGAATCAGTTCTTACTGGCCTCTAGTTAGTGTGTTAGGTATCTGAACCATTGTCTTTCCAACCATCGTTGTGGATAAGGAGAAATATGAATAAAGTTTTTGCGATTCTTCTTAGTCTCGCCCTTCCGCTGACACTTTTGGCTAGTGAAAACTCCTATAAAGTCACTTACGATGGCGGTTCAATTCCCAATGCAAAGGCTGGAACGGGAATGAAGTTGTTCATCGAGGGCAACCAGATACGGCTTGTCAAAGATAAGGGCGAAGTCATAACGATTCCGGCTTCAGCGGTGACTGAAATTAGCTATGGGCAGGACGTCCATCGTCGTGTCGGCGCCGCTATTGGCCTTGCTGTTATTTCTCTTGGGGTCGGCGCGTTGATGGCTCTCACCAAATCAAAAAAGCACTTTGTTGGCTTGACCTGGGCTGATGGCGACAAGAAGGGCGGCTTCGCCATGCAGTGCGATAAGAACGATTATCGAGGGGTGCTGGCGGGACTCGAAGGAGTTACTGGAAAGAAGGCGGTGGACTCGGACGCTATGACAGTCAAAAACTAAACCTCATCAGCTTGTCACCGCAGAGGTCGCCACTGGACGGGCGGGGACGCCCGTCGCTCCATGTGCCTATGCGGGCTGTATTCCCCCGCTTACTTTTTTCCACCCCATCATCCTCTTCTTCCAGTCAATTTTCTGCCAGTCGATCTTCGTGCGTATCAGCGACAGAATCAGCATAAACAAGAAGATTTCCAGCAATCCTCGAGTTGCGCCCAAAATCGATTCCGCCCGCTTTGGAAGCAGAGAAAAGCGGCCGTAGACGAATTCGATGTGAACCCAGTAGACGAGTAGAGACGTTTGCCCCAGTTGGATTAGCGGGCTGAATCCGCGAGTCGCCAATCCCCATTTGCACCAGGCATAACTCGTGAAGGCAATTACTAACAACAGACCAACTCGCATCATCAAAAAGTTTGGACTCGTATGCCAGTAATCGTAAGTTGAGTAAAGTTGGAACGAAGACTGATCGAGTCCATAGGCGGCGATGATTGCTACAACCCCGATAATTCCGAAGAGAGTTAGCATTCTCGCACTCTGGTCGTGGGGCTTATCTTTTGACACTTGATTGTTAAATCGACCATCGCTGAACAGAATGAATCCGGCAGCGAGTCCCGCAAAAGCGAAGGCGGCCCAGGGGAACAACGGGAATAGCCATGGCTGCGGAGAGCCGAGATTGTGGCATCCGTCGATATATGACTCGATCGGCCAAGGCAGCCAGGTGGGACGCCAGGTCGTGTAGAGCGGCGGAGTTAGTAAGGCGAATAAGATCACGATACCGACGGAAGCTGCGACCAGGTAGCCCCAGCGGCTGAAGCCGGCATTGCTCGGGACTCTTGTTGGTATGCCTAAAGGCATACCCTGATACGAAGCGCCAACAGCCGCTTCCTGATACAAATGGTGCAAAGCGGCTTCCTGATATGACGGACCCGTCCCCAAGAGCCGAGCCGAATCGTTTCTTTCTGCGCCAAGCTTCAAGACAGCGCCGCAAAATAGCGCCATCAGAATCATCGAGAGGCCGATGATGTTCAGAACGTCCACGCGGAGCAAGTCCGACCACGGGGCCCATCCCCAGGCAATAAGAAATTCCTGAAGACGAAAAAGAAATCCGAACGCAAAGATCTCGGCCCCCCGCCGCAGCATAATGCGAGTGATTTCGCCGGGACTAACATTCTTGCGAATGAGTTTATTGGTGACGAGTGCGAACGAAACACCGGCCAGAAAAAGAAAGATTGGGGCCGGCAGCGTTCCCAGTATTTGAGAGCCTTTCAAGAACCGAGTATTGCGCGCCGCGCCGCCGAGCCAGGCGTCGTAACAGTGCGTTTGAAACATCAGGATGCAAGCGAGGCCGCGCATCCAATCGATCCATGCCAGGCGGGAAGCTGGGTTCACGCACGAGAGTGTAACGTGCCAGCCGGTCTCGGGCCAAGGCCAAAGGCAACACTCGCCTGCCGGGGAAAGTTCGGTGCCTTTGATTCCCGATTACTGTTTCGTGTTCGCAGCTTTGATTTGCAGGATCAAACGATTAATTTCTTCAGGAGTCAGTTTCCCCGCGTATTTCGGCATGCGTCCCTTTCCGTTGTTGATGATATTGCGCAAATCATCAGCGGAAGTGGCGGCAACCTTTTCAGAGACCAGCGACGGCCCTCCAAAGTGCCGCCCTTCGCCTGTTTTGCCATGGCATTTGGCGCAACTCTTTTGGTAGACCGGATTCGCGGTCAGCGTGGTCGCGTCAGAAGACGTGTCCTGGCCATAAGCAGCCGTTAGCGCGCAAAATAAAAACACAAAAGCGAAAAGTGTGGAAATTCTCAAGCTATACCTCGTGGAATCGGGATAACAGGCAAGCAATTGGATGCGCCGTCCACGTTGCGGGGTGTCTGTTCGCGATTCTTGCAAACGTTAATTCGCGTAACAGCATCCAAAGGTTGCATATATTGAAAGTTTGCACTTTAATTTTGGAACTACAATTTTAGGAACGACAAATATTGGAGGGCATCATGGTAAAAAGACCGCGTGGTGACGAGCAGGCGCAGCCAGACGAATTGGGAAACGATCCCGGACAAGTTGGACCCGACAGCGCCGGACAGTCCGGTGACAGCCAGCAGCTATCTTCAATTGCGGACGCTGCCGATGAGAGCGTCCAGGAACTTGCCGATAGCGACCAGGCGCTCGAAGCCGGCATAGTCGATGGTATAGAAGATGCCGCCAATCATCCGGAGCGGCCCGTCCACACTCACCTCGAATACGGAAGGCCAGACGATCTGCCTCCCATCGATGGATCGGATGAGTTAGAAGGTCAAGTGGACGGCGAAGCGCGTCTTGATTCAACCGAAGACATTGATGTCGAAGATTTACCCGATACGATCGATCGGCCGGATAAAAGCGCTGCCTGAATATCTATTGACAACTCGCGAATGATGTCGTCGGCGCGGTGCAGGTTCACGTAAGGATCGAGTCATCGAGTCTCTTACGCCGAAAGTCCGCCACGTGTTGCACGAATGCCGTGATTAGCGGGTGCGGTTTGTCCTGCTCCGACGAAAGTTGCGGTTGGAAAAGCGTAGCTACGAAAAACAGGTGTGCCGGAGATTCGATGGCCCGGCACTCTTCGTTCGCTCCCCGGGCAACAATCGGGAAGCCCGCCTCCATCGCCATCCATTCAAACTCCGGATTCATCTCGTAGTTGCAGAAAAATTCCTCTGTGATCGTTTCTTTTCCGTAATACGCGGCTAGATACGAGCCCGGGCGGAGGCGAATGTCATTCACCTTTCCTGAAAGCTTCGGCGCTTTCGGATCTCGATTCGGAACGGCGCAGGCGACTGGATAGATGACGATATTCTTCGCTTTCGGATCCTCTTCCGCCGTCGTGGCATCTGGAATCCCGAGCACATTCCTTGCGCATTCGATGAGTGTGTACTGGAAGCCTCCGCAGGTGGCAAGGAATGGCCGGTCGTGGACGCGGGCGAACTGGATGCCTGCCAGCATGCCGTCGAAGCTCTTGTACGGACTGCCCGCTGAGGCCCAGAAGCCGTCAAAAGAGTCGAGTGCCTTCGCGGCGTCTGGCTTCAGAAGCGAAGGAGTAGGAATCCAGCTCGATTCCACTTTAAGCCGGAGCTTCCGCGCCGAGTGCTGCAGCGAATCGTTAGTAGCATGGTGAGAGCGAAACTCGGAATTGAAGTCGCCGAGTATTCCGATCCGTACGCTTTCGTTCGTAAGAGACATTCTAGGTAAGAATCCCGGGTAAGAATCTAAGTAAGGAATGATTCTAAATTAACGGCGTGGATTGGACGTCAGGAGTTAGTTACCGTCCATTAGCTACAAGAGCCCCTTCTGTGCCATTAACATGTACAAACCCAGCAACGTGATAGCTGCCCCACCCCAAATCATCCCGGCAGACTTCCAGGCAAGCGCGCTGACAAATTCCTTCTGGCTGCGGAACGATATGACGAACGTCGGATCATTCCCGCCTTTCATCAATACGATAGACGGCGCAAGATCGAAGCCAACCGTTTCGGACCGGCCCTGATCGGAAGCGTCCTGATACGAGGAGCCCTGCAGTTTGACACGCTCTGAAACGTTCTCTGCGCCATCATCGAGAGACTGCGTCGAGGAATTCTCTTCCACGGCGAGACCTCGATACGGTACTCCGGCGGCGGACCAGGCCTCCGGTTTCGTGATGCCCGCTCGATTTAAGGCAGCAGCAATCTTTGCTTGCTGGCTCATCCCCGGCGCGCTCGAAGCAGGCGCGCCTCCATAGAGTCTGACGACTTGGGGCGCTGGCGACTGGCCCGAAGCGGTGCGCCCACCATCGCGCCCACTACCGCGCGATGCAGCCGAACGCACCTCAATCCCCGGATTCTCAGTGAGTGTCCCCGCAATAAAGAGCGCATCCTCGGGCTTGATTGAGTATTCTTCAATGCGCAGACCACGGTTCGGAGCTACACCATGTCGCGAAAGAAAAGCGTGTACTCGCGGAGGAACGTTATCTATCGCCGAAAAAATCGATACGCCATATTCTTCGCGAATATCACGATGCAAATCGAGATCAGCTCCTAAGGGTTCGATCAGAAGCATGCCCGTGGTGTCGTCGAGGAAAAAGGGCAGATGCAGCGTCTCTTCCGCCACTTTCTCCCATTCCTGCTTTCTTCCTTCGCGCTGTTCCCACGCCGTCGTGCGATAAAGGAAGCAAGGCTTGCCGCTGATAGGAGCCGTAATCGTGTGCGGGCCGGCCGCCATGCCAGTCACCTCCACCAACCCCATGGCGGCGCTGCGAATTCGAGACGTGGGGGTCGCCAGCAACAAACGTTTTCGCGCGAGCAGTTGAAAGCCTACGAAGAAAAAGTACAAACCTCCGGCTATCGCGATCAGCGACAGAATCGACAGGTAGTTCATCGGGATAAATGCCAGCGTGCGACGTTCACGGCTTTTTCGGGGTGCGCCTCAAACAGCAATGAGCGACCGATTGGGCTGATACAAGGATAGAAAGAGACTTGAAGGCCGACACGAGAAAACAGCTGGCCCTGCCTTACGGAAGTAAGTAACAGTTACTTATCGCAACGGCGTGAAGAGCACGCGGAGCGTCGAGAGAACGTGCGCGTCTGTGCGATTTGCGACGGCAGGGCAGGGAACTACGCAATTACAGCGCGTCCTTTTAAAATGTCAGCCACCGCGGCGAGAGCTGCTTCTACTTCGTCGTCACTATTGTAAAAGTGTGGCGAAAAGCGAACGCCCGCCTTGGGGCGCCAGTCCACAAGGATCTCGCGCGACAAAAGTTCCCGGCTGACTTGTTGCGAATCCGGCATATCGATGGACACAGTTCCACCGCGCCGCTCGGGATCACGAGGCGAGTTGACGCGCCACCCATGCCGATCCGCGATTTCGATCAGGCGGCGAGTTTGGCGCTTTGATTTCTCGCGAATCTTCTCAATTCCCACTTCGCGAATGATCTTCACTCCCGGCCACGCCGCTTCGATCGAAGCGATGTGCGTGGTTCCGTTCATAAATCGAAACGGAGGTTCTGCGTATCGGATTGGGCCGGTTGCGAACTCAAAAGAATTGACGTCCGCAAACCAGCCCGTCAGTTTCGGCTCCAGCGTTTTGCCAAGGTCGGGACGAACATATAAATACGCAACCCCAGGGCCTCCGCAAAGCCACTTCAGCACCCCGCCGCACGCGAAGTCGACATTCAAAGCCTGTACGTCGACAGGAACCGTACCCAGAGACTGGAAAGTATCAAGGACAACGTGGGCTCCTACTTTATGCGCTTTGTCGATGATAGCCTTCGCGTCGTTGATGTAGGAGCTGCGAAAAATGACGTGAGAGATGGGAACAATCAGAGTCCGCTCGTCGATCGCGTTTAGCAGCCGCTCAAGAGGAACCGTGATGCCATCGTCCGTCTTCACCATGTGAACTTGTGCGCCGTAATGCCGCTGCGCTTCCCAGAAGTACATGACGGACGGAAAATTCATGTCGCTATAGACGACCTTGTTGCGCTTACCGGTAAAGTCGAAACACGATGCGACAACCGCCTGGCACGTCGTAACGTTCTGGTGCAGAGAGACGGAGTCCTTGGGCGCGTTCATGAGCGCTCCAATTTCATTGCCAACCTCGGCCGCAAGCATCCACCAACGTTCTTCCCACGCGCGCACTCCACGCGTCGCCCACACGTCGGCGTAAGCGTGCAGCGCGTCATAGACGGCGCGCGGCATTGCTCCAAGTGAATTGGAGATCATGTAATTGGTCCGCTCGAGGATGGGAAACTCGGAGCGATAACGCAGCAGATCGTCAGGCATGGGAGTTATTGTAATGCGCTGAGCCAGAGGACGCAGTTGACGCGATTTGTCTCGGGGCGTGACGAACTCATGGTGCCGGCAGCATCGCGGCCCACCCTTGCGAAAAGCGCAAGGATCGGGCACCTTCGTTCCGTTATTGGTCAGGAGAAAATCAAGGCCGGAAGGATAGGCCACCCGCCTCACGCGTCGCGAGGATGTGATTATTTATCAGTTGCCCGCGTATCGAAAGCGTTAGTTGATATCGCCGCAGGCACCCATACCATCTTTAGTGAGTCTGTAAAACGCCGCCTTGCATCATCTGACGCCAACAACATTCCAAAAGGTATTCGAGGGCCAGAGAGAAGCGGATGATCTCGCCTCCGTGATGTTGGTCCTTCTGTCCAAATTAACTGATGAGTAGCGTCATCGAAAGATAGAATCAATTGCGCTGCGGGAGAAAATGCAACCACGAGAAGCAAAGAGCGAAGCTGCAGGCACACCTTATAAGAATGTTGAAGTACAAGGTGCCGAATCTCAGCCTTCAATTTCTCAGGCGTATGAGCAGGTGCTGCCACGTCCCAATGCCTTCCGGCCTCGTAACTAAATCGCTTGTTTACCATGAAGTGATATCCAGCAAAGACGCTAATTCCCGGCGAGATGATCCCCTGTTTGATTGCGTTGAAATGCTCAGCTGGCACGTTCCGAGACGCGACAGACGGGCTGATCGCCAGTAACGAAGTTTTGACCGCCCATAGAGCAAGCACTTTACGATCCTCAATGGGCAATTCATCAACCAACGTTGCGTTGTCGAGGAGAGAAATGAGTAACGGTTTTACCTTGGTTTCCAGTCTGCTCATCCAGCCGTTATTGCATTGCTTACAGACTCGACCTTCTAAAAACGTACCGATGGCCTTGTTGCCGAGCTCCTTTATGACAAACGGCTGAGAGCTTGTGGATCCAACTCTACCCTTGTGGACGCTACGGATCAGGCTAACCTTGGTCATTCCGACATAGGGCCAAAGCCATTGCGGAAGGATGTGCTCCTTCGAGCGAGTTTTAGACGGCTTAGAACAGAATAGACAAAGTCGAGGCATGGTGATTGATTTCTACCAAAAGCGATGTTCCAAAAAACTGAAGCTCGCGTCTCATTTACCGCGAGCAATGTCGATTTCAAGCTGAATTTCCTCTTCGATCCAATCTGCCAGCTTACTCACGCATTCTTCTACCGGTTCAAGTGCAATCTCGATGGCAGCGAAACGGTTGAACGCTTCTAATCGATTGGGAGCATTCCGGATTTGCGGAAGCT
>Ga0209332_1000024_pt1 | contig 38248 bp, 34 predicted proteins | sample BlaSpr_A8_OM3_M1_FD_187974 | JGI IMG/M metagenome (GOLD analysis project Ga0209332, IMG submission 187974) | Forest soil microbial communities from Thunder Bay, Ontario, Canada - Black Spruce, Ontario site 2_A8_OM3_M1 (SPAdes) (version 2) | ecosystem: Environmental > Terrestrial > Soil > Boreal...
CGTTCCTGCTCGGATGCCACGCCTGCCTGCGCCAAGCCAATCGTTCTGCGGCTGTCACTTTCGATTCGCGCCAGCGTTGCTTCGGCCTGCGCAAGTTGCGCTCGCGCTGCGGCGAGTCGCGCCTGTGAGTTAGCTACGTCTCCGGTGGTTGCGCCTTTCGTTGATTGCCGCGTGTATTCGCTTTCGCTTACTTTCGAGCGCAAACCGGTGATGGTGGCCGCGGCTGCTTTCTCTTCGGCTTCGAGCTCCGATGGATCGAGCAGCGCGATTAAATCTCCCTGCTTCACCTGCGATCCTTCTTCCACCAATAATTTCTGAATTCGTCCCTGAATCTGTGGGCTCACGACAATCTGGTTGGCATCGACTGTTCCGACCAGGACCAGATCCTTTCCTCCAGGAGTAGAAAAAAAGTAGTATCCCGAAGCGATAGTAAGAATGATCGCGAGGATAATTAAGAATTTATTTCGAGCACTCATTAATAATCTCCACGCATTGGCTATCGGTTTCTTGGGTGCTTTCCGGTTAGGTCACGAAACAACGCGGCTGAAATAAAATCGAGAACAAATTTTCGGCGCTCACGGATGCGCTGCGCTGACAATGGATCCACTTTGGTCAGAGTCTTTATGACTGGAGCCGCGCTGAAGTAGAAGACGATTACCGCGGCAACTGACGGCAAAAAGTCCATGGGATTCACCGGGCGAAACTCCCCGGCCGCAATACCCATGCGCAAAATCCCGGCCACTTTCTTGAAGATCGGGCGAAAATATTTCTTCGCCACTCGCTGCATCGGTGCTGATCTCGCTCCGGAACGCATCCACTCCGCCTGCACCACCCGGGGAAATTGAGGATTCGCGGCAATGTAGTCGAAATACGTCCCGACATAATCGAGCATCTTTTTGCGCGGACGTGCTTCACTTTCCAAAACCGGCATCACTCGGTCCCGAAGCCCGCCGAAGACATAATCGAGAACCGCTTCGTAGAGAGATTCCTTATCTTCAAAGTAGTAGTAGAGGAGCGCCTTGTTGACGTTGGCCGCGCGCGCAATGGTGTCGGTGCGAGCGCCCGCGATTCCATGTTCGGCGAATTCTGCCACTGCCGCTTTCAAGATTGACGACCGGCTTTCTTGCGGCTGACCGCGAGTACCAAGGCGAGGCAATGCGTTCTTACGGTTCGCTTTGGTCCGCACGGATACCTTTTGCTTCATATAATTAACCAGTTAGTTAGATTGTACGCCCCGGTTTGGGGTAGGAACAAGAGATAGATTGCTAGCGGTTCAACGGAGCCGGCGGCGTTTCGGGCAGTCTTAGCTTAGCTTCGTCCGCCGGCAATCGAGGGCACGAGCAGAACTTCATCGCCGTCCTGGAATGAATACGAATTGCCGCCGAGGAAACGAATATCTTCCTCGTTGACGTAGACATTCAGGAAGCGCCGCGTTTCGCCCGCTTCGTCGCGCAGGTGAGGCTTCAAGTCGGGAAACTGGGAGTCGAGTTCCGAGAATAGCTCGTTGAGATTTTTTGCCGAGCAAGTAACGCGCGGCGTTCCGGCGGTGAGGCGTCGCAAGGCGGTTGGAATTTGAACGGTGATGCTCATAAGAAAAATCTCCAGGGCAAGAAGCCGCGATGAAGCATGGTAGAGACGGGGCTTGCCCCGTCTCATTCGGACGCCGCGTGAGCCGCGGCGAGCCGCGTCTCTACAGGCATTTTTAGTTAGCGGCCTACGTTTGCCGTCTCTTCTACTGCCGCTGGCAGCGCGGCCGACTTGGACGCCAAATAGGCTTCGAACTCGGACAGCTTCGGAGCGATCGGCACTTCGGTCTGATATTTGTCAGCCAGAACATCTGTCGTTTTTAATCCATTGCCCGTAATGCAGAGCACGGTGGTTTCATCGGGGAGAATGCGGTCGTGATGAATCAATTTACGCGCGCATCCAACCGTGACGCCGCCCGCGGTCTCGGTGAAAATGCCTTCAGTTTCTGCGAGCAACTGGATGCCGCTGATGACTTCTGGATCGGAAACATCTTCTGACCAGCCTCCGCTCTTGCTGATCGCTTTTATGGCGTAATGCCCGTCGGCAGGATTGCCGATAGCGAGCGAGCGCGCGATCGTCTTTGGGCGTTGCGGTTCGATCTCGGTGTTGTATTGCTTAACTGCGGTCGAGATCGGCGAACAGCCTGTAGCTTGCGCGCCAAAGAATTTCACGGGTTTGGGATCGACTAAACCTAGAAGGATTAATTCGTCGAATGCCTTCTTGATTTTTGTGATGAGCGACCCGCCGGCCATGGGAACCACGATGTTGTCGGGCAAGCGCCAGCCTAGTTGTTCGGCGATTTCGTACCCTACCGTCTTTGAGCCTTCGGCGTAGTAGGGGCGAAGATTGACGTTCACGAATCCCCAACGATGTTCGTCTGCGATTTGCGAGCACAGACGGTTGACGTGGTCGTAGCTGCCGTTGATGCGGACGAGTTCGGCGCCGAATACTTGGGTGCCGAGAATTTTCGCGGGCTCGAGATCAGAGGGGATGAATATCCAGGCCTTCAATCCCGCGCGGGCGGCTTGGGCCGCTACCGAGTTGGCGAGATTGCCGGTGGAGGAGCAGGCGACGGTGTCGAATCCGAAACTCCGGGCGTTGGCCAAAGCGACCGCGACTACGCGATCTTTGAAACTCAAGGTGGGGAGGCAGACCGCATCGTTCTTCACGAGGAGTTTGCGCGAGCCGATTTTTTCGCCGAGGCGCGGGGCGCTCAGTAGCGGCGTGAATCCCACCGGGAGCGTTGGCTCGAATCCGGCAGGCAGCGGGAGCAGTTCGCGATAGCGCCAGATGTTCGGGGCTCGCGAAGCGAATAAATCGCGCGAAATGCGCGGACGGATGGAATCGTAATCGTAGGTGACTTCTAGCGGCGAGAAGCAGTTTGTGCAAATACTGCTCGGCTGGTTGCCGAAAGTCGTGCCGCATTCGCGGCAGCGGAGTTCGTACGTGCTCGTCCCCATGGTGAAACTTCTTTCTGTGACTGCGGGACGAGCCGGGTAAAAAATACCCCAGTTAACACAAAACCCCTTTTCCGAATGGGAAAAGAGGCTCGGGAAATGCGAATCAAAAATCGCGCTTACCCGAATCTCATGGTCCCCGTTACCGGGCGAGAGTTGGCACCTGCGATGGAGATATATGATCCCGATCCGGTTGCCGTGGCGTCCTAGGGCTCGTCCCTCAGCCACTCTGCATGAAATTCTAAGTTCGCCCGATTAAGAGCGAACTTGGATACAAATACTATTACCGACCGAGCGGTCTGTCAAGAGGGAACAAAGATCTATGTGAGTCCCCAACTAAGGTTTAGATTCATGAACCGAAAGTACAATATTTTTCTGCTGCGAGCGATAGTAATTTCTCCACCATGGTGAAGATCACCTTGTATCACCAAGGCCAGCCTCACGAGTACGTTAATGCTCACGACGTTACGATTTCACCCGCTGGTGTTCTGACCTTCTATCGGGAAGTAAGCCAAGGGGGAAGTTTTAAGAAGCCGAGATCGTGCAAGGTGCAGACTTCTGTGCCCTTTGTGGTTGAAGATGACGACGCGGCCATCTCTTAGAAAAATATTGTTCAGTGCCTTTTACTCTGTCCGTATCCTACCTGGTTGACTTAGAGCGCCATCTCTACCGGCTGTACTGGTTCCGCTTCTTATCTTCGTGGCGTGCGATACCTAATTGAATCAGGCGGTCAATTAGATCGGGGTAGGAAACGCCGCTCGCAGCCCAAAGTTTGGGGTACATGCTGATCGAGGTGAAGCCGGGCATGGTGTTGATCTCGTTGACAAACATCTTTCGCGACTTCGGATCCATCAGAAAATCGACTCGTGCTAGACCCGTGCAATCGACTGCCTGAAATGCGGCGATGGCTAACTCCTGTACGGTTTTCATCTCGGATTTTGTGAGTTTCGCGGGGATGACCGGTTCTGAGCCTTCGACGAGATACTTCGCGTCGTAATCGTAGAACTCTTTGAAGGGGATGATTTCTCCGGCGATTGATGCTTTGGGGGCGTCATTGCCGAGGACGGCGCATTCGATTTCGCGGGCTTTGTTTTTCTTTCCGCCAACGCCTTCTTCGATGACGATCTTGCGATCAAACTTGGCCGCCTCGGCGATGGCGGGGCCGAGTTCTTTACCGTCGTGCGCTTTCGAGATTCCCACTGACGAGCCTAGATTCGCGGGCTTCACGAAGACGGGATACTTCAACTTATTCTCCACTAACTTCTGAACTTTTTTGGGTTCGCGTTCGAAGTGGCTGCGCAATACGGTTACATGTTTCACGATAGGCAGGCCAGCGGCGCGGAAGAGAGATTTCATTACGTCTTTGTCCATGCCAGCGGAAGAGCCGAGGACGCCCGCACCTACGTAGGCGAGGTCGGCTAATTCGAGCAGGCCTTGAATGGTTCCATCTTCTCCGAAGGTTCCGTGAAGGACGGGGAAGATTACGTCGACGTTGATGGCGCGATCGGCGGCGCGTCGTAGATTCGCATCGGTCTGAAACGGGGCAAGGCCGGCGGCGCGTCGCGAGGGCTCGGGAGGAACTACGACCGACTCTCCGCTGGCTAAAAGGGCCGCGCCGGGAGTGGCATCGGGATCGCCCGCCCGCAGATTTGGTTGTGTGGCGCGGGCGCCCTCGCCCGCGTGCTGTTCGCCCTTCAGCAAACGCTCGGCATGTTCGGCGGTGAGCCAGCGGCCCTCTTTCGTGATGCCGATGGGGACCACCTCATATTTGGTTTTATCGATCGCGTTTAGAACGGATGCGGCGGAGAGCAGGGAGACCTCGTGTTCGCCGCTGCGTCCGCCGAAGAGGATGCCAACTCGAATCTTTTTTGTGGACATGCTGATTCAAGTCTGGCGTTCGATGCGATTTCCGTCAATGCCGGGGGTGGTTACGGAGGTGCAAAACGCTACTACCTAAGGACACTTGCCACCCAGGACACTAAGGAACACGAAGGGAAATCTCCTATGAGGACGATGTTAGTCGGCGTTCTTGGAAGCTCGTGTGGGACTCTGATCAACGCTGTTATAGCTGCTGCGGCTATGGAAGGTCAGATTGAGGTTGCGGGATGGTAACAGGCGTTGAGAGTGGAATTCGGATTCACTTTTCGGTAACTCATAAGTAAGTACGTAGGAGGCACGCATATCATCGAGAGCCGCGTTGAGAACCCTGAAGATAGTAGTTTGCGATCGGCTATCGGAACCCGTGAAATAACGGCCCCCGGTCAACTCTGAAATCTGCCGCAGGAATGCGCTGCCGGCGGAGCGATGCAACGTGTGTGGTTCGGAACTGCTGATGTCAATGGAATAGACGAGGGCTCCCGCTTCCAGTGTTGCTGCCAGAGCGTCGGGCGCGGAGTGCAAGCTGATGGTGTCACTTCCGTCCGAGATGAGAATAAGAACGGGACGCGTACCTGCGCGTCGATGGCTTGAGATGAAACTTGCTGCGGAGATTAGTGCGTCAAATAACGGTGTCGCGGAGCCGCTGTTTATTGCCGAGAGTTTGTTGAGCGAGTGCGCAGTCCCGCAATCCAAGGAACAGAGAAACGCTGGTTCAGTTTCGCCGCTCGACTCTTGTAATACTCGTCCAGGTGCCGCTCCAAACGATCCGCCAAATGATAGAACCGAGATGTTTTCGTCGGGCACGGCGCGCTCTTGAGCGAGGAGTTGCAGCAGTTCACTTTTAGTCTCAACAAGTCGCGATAATACGGATTCGCTTAAGTCGACAGCCACAACTACGTCGAGTGCGGTTTCATCAGTACGAGTAAAGCTGCGGAAGTTGCGGATTACCCGTTCGTTGTCGATAGCCGCGAGATCGTATTGTGTGATTAGGACAGGATGATTGTTCTGATCAGTGACGAAAAATGTGACTCGCACTTCAGCGACGGTTCTGCGATGCGTCGGTAAAGCCGATCTGGTACTTCTATCCTCTGCAAGGGCAGCAAAAGAGAGGGAAAGTAAGAGAGCCACAACCGATCGAATATGCCAGTGGGAAAACATCGCCGTTGATGGTTCTATCGGTGAACGAAGGAACGCTCCCCACTTACCATGGTTACCCTTGCAGATGACCCTTGGAACCAGGATTGGCTGTGTCTTTATTTTCCCGCCAAAAATAACTTTTTGCCACTCCCTTGACAGCAACAGCAAACGGATTGAGAATTGGGCGCTGCCTTCGAAGGCCCGTGCCCCCCCTTCCCCTTAGCACTGGACTCCGAGAGCTCTCACCGAAAGTCTGTGAGTCTTTATCTGTCGATTCATTTAGTCGGGCCATCTGTCGCGACATTCGTAGCTTAAAAAGTTTAGACACCGATCGAAAAAAACAATGTGTGCGGTCACCGCACAGCATTTCTGCTGCCTACGTGGTGAGCAGACAGCTTTGTATCTCACAGGAGTGTTTATGAACTCGAATAGACCCGCAAGAGTGCTGCCTAAGTGCATCCTGTTGCTCGCATTTCTCGTGATTACGTCGTTCACTACGATTGCTTCTGCTCAGAATAAGAAGTCTCCGCCGGCGCCCGCACCGAAAGCGGCCGCGCCGAGCAGGCCTGCAGCCCCTGCGTCGCATGGAGCGCCGGCACAGCATCCCGGTGGAGGCGGCAACAGTGCGCAGCGTCCGGGTGGCGGCAGCGCGGCGAATAGTCACGGTCCCAATGGACAAGCCAACCGCCCTGGAGCGGGAGCCAACAACAATCGTCCCGGCGGCGGAGCGAATGCGAATCGTCCCGGTGCGGGAGCAAATAACAACCGTCCTGGCGGCGGAGCGAATGCGAATCGCCCCGGTGCGGGAGCAAATAACAACCGTCCGGGCGGTGGCGCCAATGCAAACCGTCCTGGAGCCGGAGCAAATAACAATCGTCAGGGCGGCGCCAATGCAAATCGCCCTGGAGCGGGGGCGAACAATAATAGGCCCGGCGGGGCCAATGCGAACCATCCCGGCGGCGCGAACGCCAACAATCGTGGTGGCGCGGCGGCCAATCATCATCAGCCAGTTGGCTCAAAAACTGTTGCCCTCAAGGGCGGAGGCAGCGCCACTTACCGCAAGAACGGGCAAGTTCGTAGCATTCAGTCGCATGGCATGACGATCAGCCACGGCGTGCATGGCAACACCCGGGTCGTGAGCACGCACAACGGGCGAACTGTGGTGAGCAATGGACGTCACGGCGGCTACAGCCAGCGCGCCTACTATAACCACGGCGGGCACGCTTACGTCCAAAGAACCTATTATTCCGGCGGACGTTATCAGGCCTACGGATATCGCAACTACTACTATGGCGGGCGTCCTTATTACGGCTACGCGCCGTCGTATTATTACGGTCCCGCATACTACGGGTGGGCTTATAACCCGTGGCCAGCGCCAGTTACTTACGGATGGGGATGGGGCGGATCGCCGTGGTATGGCTATTACGGCCCGTACTTCGCGCCCTATCCGGTTTATCCGACAGCAGCATTTTGGCTGACGGATTATCTGATTGCAGCGAACCTGCAAGCGGCTTACGCGGCGCAACAAGCGGCCGCTGAGAACGGGGAGATTGGCCCCATGCCACTAGCGCCCGCATCTGGAAATGAGATCGCCGCGTTGTGGTCTTCGGATCCTCTGGTTGCTGCAAATCTTAACGTTGCCTATGGCGCCTACATGCTGGGCGCGGACGCAAGCGGTGGAAATTCGGCGCAGCTTAGTCCCGATGTCAAGAAAGCGATCTCTGAGGAGATGAAGAATGAGATTGCGGCGGAGAAGGACGCGGCGGCTAGCGGCTCGAAGGACGCGGCTCCAAGCGGAGATCAGATTCCGGCGGCGCTTGATCCTAAGATTCGCATTTTTGTCGTATCCAGCGACGAAGATTTGACCAATTCGGATGGGGATGAATGCGCGCTGACGGCTGGCGATGTGGTCTATCGTGTGGGCGACAAACCGGACGACGACAACATGGTCGACGCCACTGTAAAGAGCAGCAAGAAGGATGAGTGCGCGATTGGGGCTACGGTCGGCGTGGCCGTGGATGATCTGCAGGAGATGCACAATCAATTGCGGATTCAGATGGATGCTGGACTGAAAGAGCTGGCGGACAAGCAAGGGAAGAACGGTTTGCCGGCGGCTCCGGATACAAAGACGCAGCCCGGCGAGGTTCCAGCACCGTCTCCCGATACCGGCGTGGCAAAAGACCTGGAGCAGCAACAGAAAGATGCGGCTGCGGCCGAGGCGGAAGCCAAGCAGTCGCAATAGCGCGGCGAAATCTAATACGCGGGAGCGTCGAGGAAAATCGGCGCTTCTCGCTTTGCAGCTTACGGAAACTTGATCAGGAGGAAAATGCGATGCGGCGCAAAGTTGGATCGTCTGCATTAAGGGTCGCGTTAATTGCCATCGTCGGGCTGACGCCATGTGCAATTCTGGCGCAGGGAGTTCCACTTGAAGACCAACTTAAAGCGCAATACACACTGGTGAAGATGGGCGCCGATACGGGCGGAGCCGCGGTGGTGGAACAAGGCACGATTCTCGTCATCAAGAAGGGCGGCATTTTGAGTGTGCCGTATGGAGACACGAGTCTTGCCGCAACCAAATACCAGGACGGAGTGGTTCATTCCCCGAACAATGTAGTCATGAAGGGTCTTGGCTTCGGCATGGGGAAACTGGGAAGGACGCAGACGACGCGTCTGATGCAGGTGGGCGAAAAAGTCTATCCCTCAAAACTCGTTGTGAATTTGCCGAAAGACCAAGTGGACATCGGAATTATCGCGTGCGATTCCTGTAATAACACCAGTCCGACGACGTTTTATAAGGCCGACGTGGTGTTTCAGTTCCCGAAAGGAACGCTCGCGGCCGCGAGCCCGTCGCAGGTTGAAGATACGATTGCGGCCTTGCTCGCGATTGATGACAGCGTAGGCGGGGATCAGGGCGGTGGGCAGCAGGGCGGTGGGCAGCAAGGCGGCGGGCAGCAAGGCGGGCAGGGCGGGGGAAATGATCAGCAGGCGAACAATCAGGGCGGAGGAGGCGGAGGACAAGGCCAGCAGCAAGCGCCTCCGCCGGAGCCGCAGCAGATAGAGAAAGGGCAAACCCCCGATCAGGTCAAAGCCGCGATTGGTACGCCGGATAAGATCGTCAATCTAGGGGCGAAGCAGATTTATGTGTACAAAGATATTAAGGTGACGTTTTTGAATGGGAAAGTTTCTGACGTGCAGTAGCGAGGAGTTTTCGCTGAGTCCGGAAGCGAAACGGTCGTATTCAGCGAACTTGCGGATCTACTTTTCCTGACCGCTACGAAACAGATCGTATTCTTCGCGTGGGTGATGAGTCGATGAACATCGCCGCTGGCACGCTTATCAAGCACTACCAGATTGTCTCCGCGCTCGGTGCTGGCGGGATGGGCGAAGTTTATCTGGCGGAGGATAAGAATCTCGGCCGAAAAGTAGCCATCAAATTTCTTCCGGAAGAAGTTGCTAAGGATCCGCGTGCGCGCCAGCGCATGCTACGAGAGGCCCAGACCGCAGCTACTCTCGATCACCCAAATATTTGCGCCATCTACGAAGTAGGCCAGGAGAATGGCTACAGCTTTATTGTCCTGCAATACATTGAAGGGGAAACCCTGGCGGCGGTGCTTAAGCGCCAGTTGCCGGATGTGCACGAGGCGCTCACGATTGCGGCGCAGGTTGCGGATGCGCTGAGCGAAGCACATGCGCGCGGCATCATTCATCGCGATATTAAGCCAGAAAATATCATGCTGACGGCGCGACGGCAGGTGAAGGTGCTCGACTTTGGACTGGCTAAGGTTTTGCGCGATCCAGGAATTATCGATGCAAATACTGCGAGCATGTTGAGCATGCCGGGCGCGGTAATGGGCACGATGCCTTATATGTCGCCAGAGCAGGTGCGAGGCGAAGAATTGGATTGCCGCAGCGATATTTTTAGCTTTGGCACGGTGCTGTACGAGATGCTGAGCGGGCGTCGGCCGTTTGAGGCGAAGAGTACGGCGGAGGTGATCTCGGCGATTTTGACTGCGGAGCCACAGCCTATCAATCGCTCTACTCCTTTCCATAGCGGCAATGGAGAGGAGCAGTTGGTACGGAAATGCCTGGAGAAGGACGCCGCGCTTCGTTATCAGACGATGGCCGACGTGACCTCGGAACTTGGCCAGATTCGTCGTGAGTACGAGGACGGCCGGATTCGGCCGATGGCTGGGGCGAGGAAGAAATCAGAAATCAGCAGGCGTGACGGCGTTTCGCGGGGACTCCGTGTTTCAAGGCTAAAGGTGGAAGTGGGGCTGACCGTCGCCGTGCTGATCGTGGCGGCGGCTGTATATATGTTGTCACTTCGGCGTCACAAACCGGCGTCTGCGCCGGGGGCCAGGTCCGCGAACGCGGAGGCGTACAACGCTTACGTGCGCGGCAAGGTGAATGTGAGCAGCGAAAATCCGAACAATAATGAAGCGGCAATCAAATTATTTGAGCAGGCCGTTGCGGCTGACCCAGGTTTCGCCACAGCCTATGCCGAACTGGCCCGCGCCTACAGCATCAAAGCGCGTTTTTTTGCGCCCGTCCCAGAGAAGAAGAAGTTGAATGAGGAAGCCGAAGTGGATGTGGAGAAAGCGCTCGCGCTGGATCCCAATTTAGCGGAGGGTTATTTTGCCCGCGGTCTAATTCTGTGGACGCCCTACAAGCGGTTCCCGCACGAACAAGCGGTTCAGGCGTACAAACGCGCGCTCGAATTGAATCCCAATCTCGACGAAGCGCACCACCAACTGGGATTTGTCTACCTGCACATCGGCTTGCTTGACAAGGGATGGCAAGAGATTCAAAGGGCATTGGCGATCAATCCGGGCAATGGTCTGGCGAGATATCGCCTCGGCGTCATCGATATGTGCCGGGGTAAGTACGAAGAAGCCTTTCACATCTTCAATACGACTCCGCTCGAAAAGAGCCCTTCGCTTCTGGCATCCTACACGTCCACGGCTTTATTCCGGCTGGGTCGGAACGAGGAAGCCTCGGCGATCATTGAGCAATTCCTCAGGGACTATCCGAAGGACGAGGGCGGGCTGGTTACCAGCGTGAAGGCCATGATGCTGGCCAAGGCTGGCAAAGAAAGCGAAGCGGAAGCTACCATGCAACGCGCGATTGAGATGGGGCGAGGGTATGCTCACTTTCATCACACTTCTTACAACATCGCTTCTGCTTATGCGCTTATGAATCGACCGGCGGAAGCCCTCAAATGGCTGCAGGTAACCGCGGATGAGGGGTTTCCTTGTTATCCGCTATTTGCGGGCGACGCTAATTTGGACAACATCCGCAAGGATGAAGGTTTCGTTTCATTCATGGCGGCGCAGAAGCGGCAGTGGGAGCATTTTGATGCGACGCTGTGAGAGCGAATCGTTTAGGCGCGGCGAAAGGCAAATGCACAAGTCCGTCGCTTCGCCCAGGATGACATTCGCTAGGTGTTAGCAGGCTTTAGAGTATTTTTTTGCCGAAGGCTGAGAGCGCCAGCTCCACGGCTAAGTCGGCGGTCTGGTTATGTTCGTCGATGACGGGATTCACTTCTACGATTTCGAAGCTTAGCATTTTGCCGTGGTCGGAGATGATTTCCATGGCGAGATGCGCTTCGCGATAGGTCGCGCCTCCCCAGACTGGAGTGCCGACTCCGGGCGCGTCTTCGGGGTCGATCCAGTCCATGTCAAGTGATACGTGATATCCGGCAGTACCGTTTCCGGCCATGCTGAGAGCCTCTTCCATCACGGATCGCATGCCGCGTTCGTCGATGTCGCGCATGGTGAAGACCTGGACTCCGGACTTGCGAATATTTTGTTTTTCAAAATCATCGACATCGCGGATGCCGACTAGGACGCAATTCTCCGGATCTACTTTTGGCGAGAAGTCGTAAATCTTCCCCAGTTCATTCGGAGGCAGTCCCATGATCGACGCAAGCGGCATGCCGTGGACGTTGCCGCTGGGAGACGATTCGGGAGTGTTCATATCGGTATGAGCATCGATCCAGATGAGGCCGATTTTCTGTTTTTTGCGGCGGTAAAATTCGGCGACTCCCGAGACTGTGCCGGCGGCTACAGAATGATCTCCGCCGAGGATGAGAGGAACTTTGCCGGCCTCCAGCGTCTTCAATACCATGTCTGCGCTCTTGATGCAGGTGGCGGTGATCTCCTTTAGATATTTTGAATTCGCCGCTCCTTCTTTCTTTTGTTCGGGGATGGAGACGGCGATGTTGCCGGCATCTTCGACGACGTGACCGATGCCTTCGAGACGGGCTTCGAGTCCGGCAACGCGGACGGCGGATGGACCCATGTCAACGCCGCGGCGCGATTGTCCAAGATCGAGTGGAACGCCGATGACGCGGATCTGGCGCGGAGTAATGCTGCTGTACGTCGTATTTCGCTGAGGCATATTTGTCCTGTCTTACGCCCTTTACACCTGATCGCGGGCTTCGCCTAAGACTACCGGGACTTCTATCTTTTTCTTGCCGCGGAAGATGGTGACTTTTACGGTGTCGCCGGCTCGATGACGATTCATGACTTGAGCTAACGTCTGCTGGCTTTCTACTTTTTCTCCATTAATTGCAATGATGAGATCGCCACCGATCATGATGGGAGTGTTGCCGAGATAGGCTCGTTCGGATCCGCCGTGCAATCCGGCGCGATCGGCGGAGCCTCCTTCGACAGCTTGAACAATGAGCAGGCCGTAATCGGCGGCTAGGCCAAGTTCGTTGGCGACTTCAGGATCGATGGGAATCGTGCGAACGCCGAGAGCGGGACGGCGCACGCGGCCGAGTGTGACCAGATCGTTGACTACGGCTTTCGCGGTGTTGATGGGGATGGCAAAACCGATGCCAGCACTTTGGCCAGAATTGGAGGCAATCATTGTGTTGATGCCGATAACTTCGCCGTGCCCGTTGAGGAGCGGTCCTCCGGAATTGCCGGGGTTAATGGCGGCATCAGTTTGGATGGCTTCGTCGATCACGAGGCCATCGGGTTCCTGCACCTGTCGGATGGAACTGACGATGCCACGGGTCAGGGTTCCGGCGAGGCCGAAAGGATTGCCTATGGCGTAGACTTTTTGGCCCACTTGCAAATTGGTTGAGTCGCCGAGGACCATCGGCTGCAGATCGGGAGCTTTGATTTGCACGATAGCGAGGTCGTGAGACTTGTCGGTGCCGACGATGGTGGCCTTGTACTTCTTGCGATTGTGGAGAGTCACTTCGACTTGCCGGGCGTCGGCGATGACGTGGTAGTTGGTGAGAATGTGTCCTTCTTTATCGATAACAAAGCCGGAGCCCTGGCCCTCCTGCGGCACTAGACCATAAAAAAAGTCAAAGGTCATTACTCGGGAGGTGATGTTGACGACCGCTCCGATGTTTTTGCGATAGACGCTAATGTTGTTCTGTTCTTCGGCGTCGAGCGATTCGCCTCCGGCGGCCTCGGTGATCTCTACGTGTTGGGGATGGCTGATCCAGTTGGATGATTCTCGAAGTCCGTGGCGGTAGGTGGTGAAATAAAAGAAAGCGGAGGCTATTACTGCCGCGAATATAAAAGTGCGCAAAAATCTCATCATGTGGCTCCCTGATAGTTGCTGGGAAGTCTCTAGTTAGGATTCTAGCGAAAAAGTTCGATTTACCGTTGAGGAGGCCATTAGTGGAACAAACAGAGAAGGCAACATAAGTCTAAGGTGTCATCTTGAGCGAAGCGAAAGACCTGTGCATTTTGCTTTCCACCGCGGGAATGCATAGGTCTTTCGCTTCGCTCAAGATGACAATGGCTTGGGCGTTGGTCTCCCCCAGCCGCCTCCGCCGGGGGATTCTATGCGGACTCGTTCGCCGGCTTGCAACCGGGTGCTGGTATTGCCGGGGAGTTCTTCTTCCGTGCCGTCGTTTCGGATGATCAAGGTGCGGCCTCTGGCACCGTCGCCTCCGCCCGACAAGCCGTATGGCCCACGCGAACGCCGGTCGGCGAGCAGAGTAACTTGGGCATCGGTTAAGACTTCGATTTCGCGGACGATGCCATCTCCGCCTCGGTATAAACCCGTGCCTCCGCTATTCTGACGTAACGAATATTGACGCAGACGAATCGGATAGGCGTATTCGAGAGCTTCGGCGGGAGTGTTGAGCGAGTTTGTCATGTGAGTATGGACGCCGGACACGCCATCTTTTGAGGGACGCGCGCCCATGCCGCCGGCGATAGTTTCGTAATAGGCGAAGGGCTCGCCGCTGCGGGGATCGATGCCTCCAATGGTGAGGTTATTCATGGTGCCGGAAGCGGCGGCGGGAATACGGTCGGGGATGGCTTGCGCCAACGCTTTTAACAGCACGTCGACTATGCGCTGTGAAGTCTCGACGTTGCCGCCGGCGACGGCGGCGGGAGGCTTCGCATTGACTACGGTTCCCAGCGGGGCGATGAGGTGGATCGGGCGCATGAGTCCGGAAGTCGCGGGAACGTCGTCATGCAGAAGACAGCGGAAGACGTAGAAGCATGCGGAGTAAGGAATGGCTTCGACCGCGTTAATGGCACCCTTGACTTGCGGGTCGCTGCCGGTGAAGTCGATGGTGACCGGATATTTCTTGCCGGATGTTTTCGCGGGTGCTTTTGCGACGGTGATGGTTACGGCTATGCGCACTGGTTGGTTTTCCACGCCATCGTCATCGAGAAAGTCTTCCGCGTGATATCGGCCGCGAGGGATGGTTTGTAAGAAAGCTCGCATCAATTCTTCGGAATAGATCAGAAGATCGGCGGCGGCTTGTTTGGCGCGGGGCATTCCGTAGCGGCTGCAGATTTCGCGGAGCCGCTGGGCTCCGGTCTGGCAGGCGGCGATTTGCGCTCCTAGGTCGCCTTCGCGCTCTTCGGGAGTGCGGACATTGTTGAGCAAAAGCGCCAGCACGTCGGCAACTAGCTCCCCGCCACGCATGATTTTCACGGGTGGGATGCGCAGGCCTTCCTGATAAATTTCGCGGCACGGACCCATGGAGCCGGGATACATTCCTCCAACATCGGCATGATGGGCGCGAGAAGCGACATAAAAATCAGGTGTGGTCGTGTGGAGCGGGCGCCCTCGCCCGCTGCCCTTTCGTCCACCGACATACACGGGCGCGACCAACGTGATGTCGGGCAGATGCGTGCCGCCACGAAATGGATCGTTGAGCATGACCATGTCACCGGGGTCGAAGGCACATTGCTTTATAGCTGCGGCTACGGACATCGGCATCGAGCCGAGATGCACCGGCATGTGATCGCCCATGGCGATGACCTGTCCGGCGGAATCGAACACGGCGCAGGAATAATCGCGGCGCTCTTTGATGTTGGGAGAGAACGACGTGCGGCGCAAGGTCGCGCCCATCTCTTCGGCGATGGAGTGGTACAGATTTCTGAAGACTTCGAGTTCGATTGGGTCGCGCATGTTGCTGTATGTTGCGGTATGTTGCGCTAAAGAGTGTACCTGAAAGATTTCTAACCCGACTGAATGACGCATGATCCACCCGCACCGCCGGTGCTACACTCGTCTGATTATGGCTGAAGGTCGTTCTCGCATATGGATTTGGTTTTTGGTCGGCGGCGGCGTGTTTGTGCTGTTCGCAGCGGTAGTGTTTACGCTCGTGTACATGAGCTTTGGCGGCCATGATGAGGAATCGTTCGCCGCTTTCGGATCCAAGATTGGCGTGGTTGACTTGGATGGCGTAATTTTCTCTCCCAAGCAGATCGTTCCCCAGCTAAAGAAGTTTGCCGATGACGATTCCATCAAGGCCATCATTATTCATGTGAATTCTCCCGGAGGAGGCGTGGCCGCTTCGGAGGAAATCTATCGCGAAGTGAAGCGGATCCGCGACGAAAAGAAGAAGCGGATTGTGGCTTCAATCGAAACCGTGGGAGCCAGCGGCGCGTACTACGTAGCATCCGCGACGAATAAGATTTATGCGGATAAGGGCAGCGTGGTGGGATCGATTGGCGTGATTGCCGAGTGGGTGAACTACGGCGAATTGCTGAAGTGGGCGAAACTGAACGCCATCACGCTGAAGGCGGGCGAGTTTAAAGATACGGGGAGCCCGACGCGGGAGATGACTCCAGCGGAGCGCGAATATATGCAAGGCCTGATCGACAACATGCACACGCAATTCATTCAGGCGGTGGCCGATGGAAGACATGCGAAAGAAGCGGATATCCGCGCGATTGCGAATGGCAAAGTATGGACTGGCGAGCAGGCGAATGGAATGAAACTGGTTGACCAGATTGCCGATTTTGAGGAAGCGGTGAAAGATACCGCGAAGGCGGTAAATATTTCTGGCGAACCGACGTTGGTGTATCCGCCGAAAGATCGGCGAACGGCATTCGACCTTCTCTTTGGCGATGTGTCCGATTATTTGCCGACTCGGGAGAAACTCTTGGAGCAGCAGGTGGGCTTTTATTATTTGTGGAAATAGATTAGTTCTCAGTTTCCGGTTCTCAGTTTTAAGAATAAGCGCCGGGTGAACTAAGTACCGAGAGCTGTACTTGCATAGAACCCCTTAAATTTGAGAAGGTTATAGGCAGCAGTGCGAAAGCGGCGCAGGCCCTCCGCTCACGAAGTCCTCCAAGGGACCGATAAAAGGGAGCTCACAAGTTATGACGAAGGCTGACCTGATCGAAGAGGTTTCGCGGCTGGCGGAACTTACCCGAAAAGATAGCGAAGTGATTGTGGACACGATCTTTGATAGCGTGGTGCGCTCTCTGCGTGTTGGCGACAAGATCGAGATTCGCGGATTCGGCAGCTTCCGCACCCGGCAGCGCAAGCCGAGGGTCGGCCGGAATCCCAAGACCGGAGATCGGGTGGAGGTGCCAGCCAAGAAGATTCCATTCTTCAAGCCCAGCAAGGAATTGAAAGACCTGGTGAACAATAGCCCGACTGTTGCTGCTCCCGCGGCAACGACTCCGCCAGCGGCGCCGACTCTCTAGCAATCTTCGCATCCAGTGGAGCGCCGGGCGTCCCCGCCCGGCGAGACAAGCCGTGTCCAGTGCTTCTCAAAAGTAAGCGCTATTTCGACGCGGCTTTGGCGTGCGCCGATTGTTGCGCGAGAACTTCGTAGGATGGGAAGGGGCTGGCTTTGGTACAGGTGCGCTCCAGGGGCAGCACTCCGGTATTGATCGACTTCACCATCATCTCAACCGCGAGACCAGCGTTCGCGGGAATGCAGACGGTAGCAGTTAAGAGATTACGGCGCACCCAGTCTTGTCCGGTCTTAAGCAAGCCGTCGCACCCCAGAAATGGTATGTTCTTCCAGCCGCCTTCCGCTCCTCGACATTCTTCGAAGGCTTTGCGGGCGCCCATGGCCAGGGAATCATCCTGCGCGCAGACCGCCCGAATCTCAACCTGGTGAGAGGTGGAAAGACGCAGCCACGAGGAAACACTCTTATAGGCACTGGCTTCGCTCCATTGGGCCTTTAATACGCGCAGAGTGAGAGTATCTAATTTCGTTTCGAGCAGCCCTCTGTAGCGTTGTTTTGCGGCCAGGTTTTCTCCGGGACCATGAATATAGAGAACGATTCCTCCGCCCGGCACCAGAGTACTGAGTTGCTGGCCCTGGATTCGTCCAATTTCTTCGTGATTTGAAGTGACGGCGAACGCGGGCACTTGGAAAACTTTGCGAAGTTCGGCGATGTAATCGGCATCGCGATTCAAGAGGACGATTCCGATACCGGCAGCAGCAGCGGCGCGGGCTACCTGTGGATGCGAGGTGGATCCCGCCGGTTCAAAGATAATGGCGTCGGTTCGCTGCGCGGTGGTTGACTGAACGCTGGCGAGCAGTTGCTGGCTTTGTTTAATGCCGTCACTGCCAGCAAAAAGAATCTGTAGCTCAACGCCCAGTTTGCGTGCCGCTTGCTCCGCGGTAGAGGCCTGCTCAGCCTGATAATCGTCGTCGTCGCTGGTGAGCGCGAGCAAAAAGCGCAGCTTCTTCATGCCTAAGATGATTCCTTCGCCATCATACTGAAAGCCTCCGACAGTGACGTATAACGAAGGTAACGATTGACGTGCGAATGTGTAAGATACGTAGGCGGGCCCGTAGCTCAACGGTTAGAGCAGCAGACTCATAATCTGTTGGTTCTAGGTTCAAATCCTAGCGGGCCCACCATGAAATAGGCTTCGCCAGAGGCTGAAGCGCATTAAAATGGGCGTAATAGGCAATGCGCAATTTCTTTACTGGTTAGTGATCTGACTGGGGGCATGGGATGAATAAATTTCTTCTATCGATGTTTTTGTGTTTCTGCCTTTCGGTTCCAGGCTTCGCAGCGGAGGGCAAGTCAGTTTTGTACAAGTCGGGCGCCGACACCGTGAGCGGGATGCTTTATACTCCCGCTGGCAAAGGGCCGTTTCCGGCGCTTATCGTGATCCACGAATATTGGGGATTGAACGATTGGGTTAAAGATCAGGCCAGTAAACTCGCCGACCAAGGATACGTCGCGTTGGCAATCGATCTGTATCGTGGCAAGGTGGCCGACAGTCCAGATCTGGCGCATGAACTGATGCGCGGCGTGCCGCAGGACCGGGCCAACCGCGATTTGCAATCCGCGTATGATTTCTTGAGCTCGCAGCCGAATGTAAAGAAGGATCGTATCGGCTCGATTGGCTGGTGCATGGGTGGCGGCTACTCGCTTGACGTGGCGCTACTGGAGCCACAACTGGCGGCAGCGGTCATCAATTACGGTCATCTCATTACTGACCCGTCCGAATTAAAAAAGATAAATGCTCCGATTCTCGGAAATTTTGGTGGAAAGGATCAGGGCATCACTCCTGACGACGTGAAGAAGTTTCAGCAAGCCATGGAGCAGTTGGGGAAGAAGGTCGATATAAAAATCTATCCAGATGCGGGTCATGCCTTCGAGAATCCGAACAATAAGACGGGATACCGGCCTGAGGATGCGGCCGACGCGTGGAAGCGCACCGTGGAATTTCTGGCTGCGACGTTGAAGAAGTGAGTCGAAGAAGTGAGCTGGACGAATTGAACTGGACGATGCTTCGAGCTTGGATTGCGAAAACGGAGTTCGTTGCAGAAATACTTGGCCGCCGGGCAACGCGGTGACGTTCTATTCCGTCTGTGTCTAGGTAGACCTTTTCGAGAGTGATGGCGGGAAGGATTTTCTCTCGCCGGTTGCAACCTAGAGGAGCAACCGAAATCGCCGCCACCTTGGACGGTTCTTACTCTCTACCGTATAATTACCGTTTTCCTAACTCTAGTTTTTCGAGGTAGTTGCAATTCATCGCCATCATCAGGCTATCCCTGTGCGGGCTTGGGGGTTCATGCGCTCCATAGGTTCGCAGAGAAATTCGGCATCACGTCCATCTTCTTCTTGTAAAAGACTTTGGGTGAGCAATTTGCCTTGGAATCACCTCTTCCTGCTGTTGGCGATTTTCCTTCTGGCGGCGCCGGTCATAGGACAGAATGACCTCATTGTCGATATTAAAGTCCATGGCAATCGGCGCATTCCTGTAGACACGGTGAAGGCTCGGATTTTCAGCAAGGCCGGAGACGTCTACGATCAGGCTGCCATTGAGCGTGACTTTAATGCGCTTTGGAATAGCGGCTACTTCGAGGACATCCGTTTTGAGCGTGAACAGAGCGACAAGGGCTGGATTGTTCACATATATCTAAAAGAGCGGCCTACGATTCGCGAGATCAACTACACCGGCCTGAATGCAGTTTCTACCAGCGATGTGCTCGACCGCTTCAAAGAGCGCAAGGTCGGCCTTTCGGTCGAGAGCCAGTACGATCCGACGAAGATCAAAAGAGCCGAAGTTGCATTGAAGGAATTGCTGGCGGAACACGGGCGTCAGTTCGCCACCATCCGTACCGAAAAACGACCCATTCCGCCCGCAGCCGTAGGAATCACTTTCGTTGTTCGCGAAGGACCGAAGGTGAAGGTTGGGAGAATCCGCTTCCGCGGCAATAAACACGTAAACGACCGCACATTGCGCGCGGCGATGAAGAACCTCAAGCCGATCGGCGTCCCGCACTCTATCTTCCTCGAGAACATTTTTGCCAAGACCTACGACGCCACCAAACTTGAAGAAGATACCGAACGCGTACGAGCTGAGTTCCAGAACCGCGGTTACTTCAAAGTGTTGGTGGATGAGCCCAAGACTGAAATTCATGATACCGGCCACACTGGCATGCACATTCCGTGGATTCAGCCGGCGGTGGGAAAATCGGTCGATATCACCATGCCGATTCAGGAAGGCGACCGCTACCACTTGGGGACGATTACCTTCAAGAACAACGTAGCGATCCGAAACAACGCCGCCCTTCGCAGCCTTTTTCCCATGAAGGATGGAGACATTTTCAGCCGCGAAAAAGTTGCCAAGGGCCTGGAAAACCTGCGTAAGGCTTACGGCGAGGCGGGCTACATCAACTTTACTTCCGTCCCAGATACGAAGTTCGACGATGAAAAGAAAATCGTTAACCTGGAAGTTGACGTCGACGAAGGCAAGCAGTTTTATGTGCGCCGCATAGAATTCCAGGGCAATACGACTACGCGAGACAAGGTCATACGCCGCGAAATTGCCCTAGAAGAAGGCCAGATTTACAATTCGCGATTCTGGGAGCTCAGTCTTCTTCGTCTGAACCAGCTCGGTTATTTCGACCAGCTCAAACCCGATGATCCCAACACTACCGAACGCCACCTCGACGAAAAATCCGGCACCGTCGATCTCACGCTGAAGGTCCATGAAAAAGGAAAGAACAGCATTGGCCTGCAGGGCGGCGTCAGTGGTTTGGCGGGAGCCTTCGTCGGCATCAATTACAGCACCAATAATTTTCTTGGATTAGGCGAAACGCTGTCCGTGCAGGCTAGCTACGGCAGCTACCAGCGGGATCTCGTTTTCGGATTTACCGAGCCCTACCTGTTTGATCGGCCCATTCAAGCTGGCTTCAACGTCTATACCCGCAAGACAACTTACGATCAGGCCCGCCAGTACGCTATTCTGACGGGACAGAATCTAAACTTGCCCTCGATTTATCAGCAAAATCTACAGAATTACTCGCAATCCAGCACGGGCATAACTTTGAACTTGAGCTATCCGTTGCGCCGGTCGTTTAAGCGTCTCGGCATCAGCTATTCATTTGATCGTTCTTCGCTGGTTGCAGTCAGCGATGCCTCCAAGCTTTTGTTCGAGAATTTGAACTTCAGCGGCATCACGGGCCCCAACGCGCTCAATGGCATCGTGACCAGCAAAATTACTCCTAGCTTCACGATGAACACGCTGGATGCCGCTTACGCTCCGCATAAGGGAAAGAGCCTTTTCATCGGCGGTGAATTCGCCGGCATCGGCGGGACGGTTCACACGATCCGCCCCATCGTGCAGTACAAACAATTTTTCCCCATGCAAAAACGGCGTAATGCTCTTGGATATAACGTCCAAGGCTCATTCATTACGGGTTATAACGGGGTCGTGGCTCCGCCGTTTGAGCGCGCGTATCTCGGCGGTGAGAATGATCTTCGCGGCTTCGACATTCGCACTGTTTCTCCCATTACCTATTTGCCGAGCTCGCAGAAGGTCGCGCTCAGGAATCCAGACGGCTCTTTCGTTCCAGCTAATCCAAGATTCCCGGTCTCAGTAGGTTCTACGGGAGCCTGCGTCAGCAATTGTTGGAGCATTCCCGTCCCGTACCAGCAGATTGTCACTCCGGGTGGCGATCTCAGCTTGCACGGCAATCTTGAATACCGCATCACGATTGCGGGTCCGGTCGCGGTGGCGCCGTTTGTCGATATGGGGATCGATCCCATCCTGCGCAAGTCGCAGTTGCAAATCAATCCTTTTCAATACAACACTCTGATCAACACGCAATTCGGTTGTCCGGTGCTTACATCGGCTTATAGCTGCACAGGAGGGAATACCATTCGAACCTTCTCGCCGGACCTGATCCCGGTTCCGGGCACCAATTGGGTACCGCGCATGTCGACTGGAATCGAATTGCAGACGATGCTTCCCGTCGTGAACGCGCCATTTCGTATTTACTACGCCTATAATGCGCTGCGCCTCGACGGCACGGCGTCGCCCACAGTGCCCATTACCCCCGGGATGTTCCCGGCAAACGCGGCTGGACTTTATACCTACAACACCACCCTTTCAACGCTGGGCTCCTCTTACAGGCTTTTGGAACCGAGAAAGACTTTCCGGTTCTCGGTGGCTACGACGTTCTAGGGGCAGGTTCGATACAGACCAGTGGAGCGCCGGGCGTCTCGCCCGGCAAGACGGGCGCGGACGCCCATCTCTCCACGCTCTCCGTCTACTCGATCTGAATAAGGCCGCTGGCGCCCGATGCGGGGGCAGGGCTCTGCGGTGCGCGCCAAGCGTCGAGAACCGATACCTGGTGCACGCAGGACACTGTGCAATGCGGAGCGCATGACTTCTCGGTGTGGAACTCGCGCCTCAAATCGGCGATCGTATATTTCTCCAGCGGGATGCCGGGATAGCCGCGTTGCTGGGAGCAGTAGTGGACAAGGCCATCCTCGCAAATGTAGAGGTACCGGCCGCCGGCCCGGCAGCGCCATTGATTGGGACGGCCGAGAGCGATGTTGTCCTGAAACGCATTTACCCGGGTGAAGCTGCGTTTCTCGAGATTTTTCATCGCGTGGTAGACGCTTCGTTCTTCGTCGTTCAGCGGCTGAACCTGCCCGGTGCCGTCGTGGATGATTCCGATCGTAGAGCTGAAACCCAACTCCAGCGCGCGCTTGCCGATGGTCAAAGCATCCTGCGGATGACTCACGCCGCTGCCCACAACCGAGTTGATATTCACGTGAAAATCGGCATGCTCGGCCAGCACCTGCAATTTCTTATCCAGCACCTTCAGGCTTTTCTTGGAGACTTCGTCGGGGTTCACGTTATCAATGGAAATTTGCAGCCATTCCAAGCCGGCTTGGTTCAGTTTCTTGACTCGATCTGGAGTCAACAAATATCCATTGGTGATCAGCCCCGAAACAATTCTTCGCGTCCCCATGTGGTGGATGATGTCGTCGAGTTGCGGGTGGAGCAGGGGTTCGCCGCCACTGATGGTAATCACCGACGTGCCGAGATCTCCAAGTTGATCGACGCGTCGAATCATCTGGTCGGTCGGCACGGGTTTCGAAAAATTGTCGAACTCGTTGCAATAGGTGCAAGCGAGGTTGCAGCGCCGAATCGGAATCAGGTGCGCCAGAAGAGGATGGTCGGTCGAGACGACGGCCTTTAGGATCTGCCACAACCCATGCACGTTGCGCTCTGCCGCCTTGAGCTTGCGCCGAAGCCGGGTTGACCGAAGCACGGTTGACTGAGGGCCGGTTGAAGCGGGTGTCACCGGCTTGTCTGGTGGAGTCTCTGTAATCATTTCGTGTTTCTATTTCACCACATTGCCTTGGCCGGAGGCCAATTTACGACAGTATTCGGGGCAAAAGCGAGGTTGAATGGCGCCGGAACGGGCCGTCAGCCGGCTTCTTTCCCGAGTTGAACGTGTCCCGCGGCATTTAATGCTGCCTCCGCCTGTTTAGCGTTTTCGAGCTTGACCAATACGTAATCCGTGTCGAAGCTAGAAATGGCAAATATTGGAATTCGGCTTTCGGCGAGCGGCTGTAAAAAAGATGCCAGCACTCCAGTCATCGAAAACGGAAAGGGACCTTCAAGTTTCAGTGCAACCCATCCTCGCTCGGCCGTCACTTCTTCTGGCACTACATCTTCGGAGCAGACTAGAGAAAGCTCATCGGGCGTGCGCACCACGCAAAAGAACTTGCCCTCCAGCGCCCAGGAGGGAATGGGAGCATTGGGAGCGAACTGGCACACGGCCATCCTCTGCTCAAGAATGCGAAATTTTAGATTGTGAGGCAATGCTGGAGATTACTACTAAGATTACTACTAGAAGATTACTACTAAAAGTGGCCCCGCCGCCCCCGAGCTGCATGCGAGGCGTATTGCTCGTCATATTCCAGCGACTCAAGTTGCGGCAACCTGCGTTCGCCCGGTTATTGCATGCTCCCGCCCATGGGAACATAACGGAATTTTTTGCCATCGAAGAATAAAGCCGAACTCTCTTCCATCTCGCCCGCTTCTTCAACATACACTGCTTCGATATTTTTCTTTTTGAGTCTCATTTTTCTGACCGAGATGGTTCGATACGGCAAATTAACGACCACGAACTTCGCCTTCGGAGTGGCTGAGCGCCAAGCCTTCGCGCCACTGCCATGAATGACCAGCATTACTAGACCGCGGCGAGCTGGATCAGGCTCGCTGAAGGTAGTCGTAATCCTGGGGTCGCCGTATCCAAAAAAATCGTAATACGGATCTATGACAGTGTAGTTGTGCTCGCCCTGATCGAGCATTGCGTTCTTGCATCGCGCCGCGATCACAACGTCTTCCACACCGTCGCCATCCAGATCGCCAAATACGGCTGGAATCTCAGGGATCAAGGTGAAGTCTTTCCCGAATTGCTCGTGCACGAAATCGCTATCCACGGAGCGATTTGCCGATGGACCCTGCGCGAGGGCTGAAGCCAGCAACGTAACGCACAAAGCTGGGAGTAGAAATGCTTTTCTCATTTATTCAATGTAGCCCCGCGGCGTCACCAAGGGCAGGTAACGAAAGTCATCTATTGGAGGTGGGCGTATTGCAGGTGGAGCGCGTCCGGCCAAGTTCGTACGGCGCAAGCGCGGCTCGCTGTACTATACTGATCGCCCCTATGAAGGTTTTTGTGATTGTTCCGGCGGCCGGACTTGGTACGCGTATGGCGTCGCCCTCCGCCGCCAAACCAAAGAAGAAAGCGCCGACCAAGCAGTTTAAGGAACTCGGGGGCGTGCCCATCCTGGTTCACACTTTGCGCAAATTCGCCGCCACCCCTGAGGTTTATGAAATTATCGTTGCCTTGCGGCATGACGAGATCTCCGGGTTTCGCACGCAACTGGAAAGTGAATATTCGGAGATTCTAGCGAAGCGGTTGCAGTTGGTCGAGGGCGGAGAGCATCGCCAGGACTCAGTAGCGAGTGCTTTGGCACGCACAGCAGCCGATCCAGAGGATATCGTGCTGGTTCATGACGCGGTTCGTCCGTTTGTTACGCCGGAGATCATCGCTAACGTGATTGAAGCCGCGCACAAGTACGGAGCCGCCATCGCTGGCTGGCCCGCAGTGGACACGGTGAAGCAGGTGGAGAGAACGGCGGAGGGCGCGCTCATTAAGGCGACGATTCCGCGCGCCAGCGTGGTAATGGCGCAGACGCCGCAAGGCTTTCGTTATCCATTATTGAAAAAAGCGTTTGATGACGCGGCAGCTGACGGCTTTCTGGGAACTGATGAAGCTTCGCTGATCGAACGCGCGGGATTGCCGGTGATGGTGATTATGGGATCGCATCGTAATATAAAAATCACGACTCCGGCGGACATGGAACTGGCGGAGTTCTATTTGAAAAACGCAGCCAGCTAACGTTTTGGGAACGGAAACGCTTCACAGCTTGCGAAAAGCGCTCGATTTGAAGGGGCGCGGCTTTAGCCGCGCCGTAAGTGCCGCCACACGAAGGGCGGCTTTAGCCGCTCAGTCGAGGCCTGTGCAATAGATGCAGTTCCGCAAGCTGGTAAGCCGTGCCGCGTTAAGCGACAAATAAGAGGGCCCTAGCCCTGAGCGCCATGTTTCGTATCAGGGCATCGCTTTAGCGATGCCGTAAGTTGAAAAAACACACGCCCCCTTTAGGGGCTGACCGGAAACAAATTTGAAACCTGAAATGCGTATTGGCTACGGTTGGGACTCGCACGAGTTCAAGTCTGGCATCCCGCTCAAAATCGGCGGAGTGACCCTGCCGCACGACAAAGGTCTCGGCGGCCATTCGGACGGCGACGTCCTGCTGCACGCCATCACCGATGCTCTGCTTGGCGCCATCGCCGGCCCTGATATTGGATCGCTCTTTCCACCCTCCGATGCGCAGTGGAAAAACGCCGACTCCGCCGTCTTTCTGCGCGAGGCGCTGAAGCGCGTCAAGGCCGCCGGCTACGACATAGTGAATCTAGACTCCACGCTAATTCTTTCGACGCCAAAAATTGGCCCGCACTCGAATGCCATTCGTACGCGCGTTGCGGAGTTGTGCGGGATCGCGGGAGACTGCGTCGGTATCAAGGCAAAAACGCCGGAAGGCATGGGCACAGAGAACGCCGCAATTGCCAATGTGGCGGTACTACTGAAACGCAGCTAAATAAATTAACTGTCATCCTGAGCGAAGCGAAGGACCTATGCATTCTGTGGAAAGATGCGCAGGCTCCTCGCTTCAGGATGACAGTTGAATTTCTAATAAGGATTATCGGATGGTTTTGATACCGCTGGAGGGCCTAAACTCTTCCGCGGAATGCTCGCGCTTCGCTTTTGCCGCTTCGATGAAGGCGTGAAAAATTGCGTTCGCGGACTGCGCCAACTCTGGCGCCTCGTTCCCGCTTCGTTCTGGATGCCACTGCACGGCTATCACAAAGTGATCCGGCGCCGTTCCCTCCAGAGCCTCGATGATTCCATCTTCAGCGCATCGGGCAACTATGCGCAGACCGTCGCCAACTTTGTCAGCCGACTGATGATGGGACGAGTTCACGGCAACTGACTTGCGAGCGGATGCGCCCACAATCTGCGCGAGCCGCGACTCTGGCTCGATCTCGACCATGTGTGCCTTCGCCACCGTTTTTCCGGCGCTATGGTCGATTTTCGATTCGATGTCCTGCACCAGCGATCCCTTTTGAAAAACATTTAGCGATTGCAATCCGTAGCAGATGCCTAGCACCGGCTTATGCATCGCATAGGCGTATTCCAATAACAAGTTGTCGACTGAGTCTCGCTTCGCATCAGCAGGCGCGGTCTTATCGTGCCGACTTTCGTCGTATCTCTGCGGATCAACGTCAGCCTTGCTGCCGGGCAAGAGAACGCCATCGCAACGCTCGATTTGTTTCTTGAGTTGAGCGGGGGCCTGGTCGAGTTCGATGCGTACTGGTTCGCCGCCAGCGCCGCGCACGGCATCTTCATATTGAGGCAACGCGCGCTCGGCATATTCACGATCCCCGGAATGCGGCACGGGAATGGCTATGCGCGGGGCAGGGGATTGCGACTTATCGAAATTTGTTTCAGGCATGGATACTTACAGAATGTCAGAGACTCGCTGCAAAGTCGAATCTTAAACGCAGAGCTTCGCGGGAAGAATCATCTGAAAAGGAAGCGTTACTTGAACTCCAGCACTTCTTTTTCTTTCGCTTTGCTCATCTCTTCCATCCGCTTGATTTCGTCGTCGGTAAGTTTCTGGATTTCGTCGAGAGCGCGCTTCTCGTCGTCCTCAGCAATCTTTTTGTCTTTCATCGCCTTCTTGATGGAGTCGTTGCCATCGCGACGGACGTTGCGAATTGCGGTGCGGTGTTCTTCGAGAATCTTGTGCAAATACTTGACCATGTCTTTGCGGCGCTCTTCGGTCAGTGCGGGGATAGGCACGCGCACAAGTTTCCCGTCGTTCATTGGATTCAGGCCGAGGCCGGCGCCGCGAATCGCCTTCTCAATCGCGCCCAGTTGCGAGGTATCGAAGGGCTGCACGGTGATCATCTGCGGCTCGGGCGCGTGAATCTGCGAGACCTGATTGAGCGGCATCTGCTCTCCGTAGTAGTCGACGGTGACGGTGTCGAGCATGTGGATATTCGCGCGTCCGGTGCGCGTGGCGGCCATTTCGCGGCGGAAGTCTTCTACCGCCTTCTCCATGCGCGTTTTGAGGGTTGAGTAAACTTCTTTCAGGGCGGGATGAGCCATTTTCTGATCAGCTCCAAACTCGAATATTGCAACCGTGAATTATAAACCGTGAACTAAGGTCAGAGGTTAGATTGCAGAGGTAAAAACCCCCCGGGGGTTGCCTTTAACCTCTGCAATCTGACCTCTAACCTCTAACCTTACTCAAGCACTGACCAGCGACCCAATCTTCTCTCCCAGCACGACTCGCCGGATATTTCCGTTCTGATTCAGATTGAACACGATGATGGGCAGATTGTTGTCTTTGCATAATGAAATTGCGGTCGAGTCCATCACTTTGAGGCCCTGCTTCAGAACGTCCATGTAGGTCAGCGTTGAATACTTCTTGGCGTCCTTCACTTTCATGGGGTCGGCGTCGTAGATGCCGTCGACTTTCGTCGCTTTGAGAATGGCGTCGGCTTTTATTTCCATGGCGCGCAGCGAGGCGGCGGTATCGGTCGAGAAGTACGGGTTGCCGGTGCCTCCGGCGAAGATTACTACGCGTCCTTTTTCCAGATGACGGATGGCGCGGCGCCGGATAAAAGGCTCTGCCACCTGGTTCATCTCGATGGCCGTTTGCACGCGGGTGTAAACTTTCTGCTTTTCAAGCGCGTCCTGCAGGGCCAGCGCGTTGATGACGGTTGCCAGCATGCCCATGTGATCGGCGGAAACGCGATCCATGTTGCGCGCCTGGTCGGCAACGCCGCGGAAAAAATTGCCCCCGCCTACTACGATTGCCATCTGGATGCCGAGCGCATGCACGTCGGCGAGTTCAGCCGCGACCTCATGGATGCGGGCCGTGTCGACACCGAAGCCTTGCGTGGCGGCTAGAGCTTCGCCCGAGATTTTTAGAAGAATGCGTTTGAAGACGGGAGTCGGCGTTGGCATGGAGTCTCCGGGTTTCACAGGGGAACAAGTCAAAGATTCAAGGTAACCTGTTTTCGAATTCTACCAACATCGAACCCTGAACCTTATAAAACGGTAGAAGAGAATTCTAAAACGCAGCAAAAAGGGGCGCCGAAGCGCCCCCGGGAACTGTTGGGCTGCTACTTCGCAGCCGGAGTAGCAGCCTCGCCCTCATCGGAACTGTCAGCCTTGCTGTTGACAAAGGCGACCGTAGCGTTCACGTCTCCGACTTTGAAGCGTGCAAAACGGCGCACGGCGATGTTCTCGCCGAGTTTGCCGATCTTGGCGGCGATGAGCTGCGAGATGCTCATCGTCTGATCTTTAATGAAGGGCTGTTCGAGGAGGCAAACCTCTTCGTAGAACTTTTCCATCATGCCCGCGACCATCTTCTCTGCAATGTTTGCCGGTTTGCCGCTGGCGATGGCCTTGGCGAGATAGATGTCCTTCTCGCGGGCGTAGTCTTCGGGCGTCACATCTTCCTTGCGAACAAACTTCGGATCGCTGGCCGCAATGTGCATCGAGATGTCGTGAACGAGTTCCTTGAAGTCTTCGGTGCGCGCCACGAAATCGCTCTCGCAGTTGACCTCGACCAGCACGCCGATTTTGCCTCCGGCATGAATGTAGTGCCCGACAGAACCTTCGCTTGTCGCACGCGTCGCCTTCTTGGCTGCGACTGAAACGCCTTTTTTGCGCAGCAGGATAATCGCTTGCTCGGAATCGCCCTTGGCTTCGGTTAACGCTTGCTTGCAATCCATCATCGGCGCCCCGGTTTTTTCGCGGAGCTCCTTTACTTGTGAAGCGGAAATATTTGCCATAGTAGTGCTCATGAGTACCTCAGAATTTCAATTTTAAACTTTCAAGGTTTGAAAGAGTTCGTTTTCAGAATTCTTGTTCAGAGTTCCTATTTACAGTTCAAGGAGGACCGTTCGGAGGGCTAAACCAGAGGACTAAATCAAGGTTGCAACCTTGAAGCTTTGCAACCTTGAATCCTTGAAACCTGCAATTGCTAGAAGCGGCGCGTCTCAGCCTGCAACTCGTCAACGTCTTCCGTGGCGGGCGAGGGACGCTTGCGCGTGCCTTTGCCTAACACGTCTTCCATGCGAATATCTTCACCGTCGGGGCTCGATCCTCCGGCTGCCGCTGTGGCGACGGCCGTCGCAGTTTCAGTTTCCGCCGCGCGCTCTCCAGCAAACTCCTCAGATGTTGCCGCTGACTCAGCAGAGATCGATTCCGGCGCTGCCACTGCCTGAATGTCCGCCATCTGCTTATCGTCGCGAGCGTGTACGCCTTCCGCAATCGATTCCGAAATCTTCGAAGTAAACAGACGAATCGCGCGCAGCGCGTCGTCATTACCCGGAATTACATAATCGACTTCGCTCGGATCGCAGTTCGTGTCAACCACGGCGACCACCGGAATGCCAAGCTTGCGCGCTTCTTTCACCGCAATCTGTTCTTTATTCGAGTCGATGACGAAGATCGCGTCCGGCAGACGCGTCATGTTCTTGATGCCGGCAAGATTCGCCTGCAAATGCTTGCGCTCGCGCTCGAGCTTGATCACTTCTTTTTTCGGAAGCAGATCGTAACGGCCATCGGTGGCCATCTCGTCGAGCTCTTTGAGCCGCTTTACGGATTTCTGTACCGTGATCCAGTTGGTGAGCAGTCCGCCCAGCCAGCGCTGGTTCACATAGAACATCGAGCAACGCTGCGCCTCTTCGGCGATCGCGTCCTGTGCCTGGCGCTTCGTGCCTACGAACAGGATGATCCTTCCGTCGGCGGCCAGATCCTGCACAAATTTCGACGCTTCCTTGAACATCTTCAGCGTCTTCTGCAGATCGATAATGTAAATGCCATTGCGTTCGCCAAAGATGTATTCCTTCATCTTCGGGTTCCACCGTTTCGTCTGGTGCCCGAAGTGAACGCCCGCTTCGAGCAACTCCTTCATCGTAATATTAGCCAATCAACCTCCTCAGTTGGTCTGCATCCGGAGACTAAACCGCCCCGGATTACCATTCCCGTCCACCCCGCCTAGGTAGGTGGGGGGATGAATTTGAAAAACTCTCACTGTAGAGACGCGGCTTGCCGCGTCTCCCCTTACCACCACAAAAGACGGTGCAAGCCCCGTCCTCTACGCACACTATCTCTTGCTGAACTGGAAGCGCTTGCGTGCGCCCTTTTGTCCGTACTTCTTGCGCTCTTTGGCGCGCGGATCACGCGTAACCATGCCTTCCGCCTTCAACTGCTTGCGCAGTTCGGCGTTGAATAGCATCAACGCGCGCGTGATGCCCAAGCGAACCGCATCAGCCTGTCCAGCGACTCCGCCGCCGCACACATTCGCCAACACATTGAACGTGGCCGAGTTGTCGGTCGACACCAGCGGGCGCTTCGCCGCAATCCGTTGCGAAGGCGTCACGAAATATTCATCGAACGCTTTTCCGTTGACCTTGAATTCGCCGCTGCCCGGACGAAGAAAAACACGCGCGATCGCCGTCTTGCGGCGTCCCGTTCCGTAAAATTGAACTAATTCAGCCATTTTTATTTAGCTTCGAGCCGCGAGCTTCGAGCTTCGAGCACCCTGCTGAAACAAAAAAAGTGCGCGAAGAATGAAGCTTCTGGCCTCTTACCTTTCCAAGAAATCTAAAATTATGTCGTTTGCTCGCAGCTCGCGGCTCGTAGCCCGCAGCTGGCCTAAGCAAACACTTTTGTTTCCGGCTTCTGCGCCTCGTGCGGATGCTTATCGCCTCGATACACCTTCAACTTCGTAAACATCTGCTTCCCCAGTTTGTTCTTGGGGAGCATGCGCGACACCGCGTCTTCAACGATCAGCTCCGGCTTGCGCACCAAACGCTTCTTCATCTCTTCCGAGCGAATTCCGCCCGGATAGCCGGTGTAGTGGTGATACATCTTCTGATCGGCCTTCATGCCGGTGACCTTAACCTTCTCGGCATTGATGATCACAACATGGTCGCCAGTGTCGATAAAAGGCGTGTACTTCGGACTCTCTTTGCCCATCAAAATGCGGGCGACGCGCGAGGCAAGGCGGCCGAGTGCGAGTCCGCTCGCATCCACCACAAACCACTTACGCGTAATATCCCCTTCTTTGGGGAAATAGGTTGACATCGGAAATCTCCCAGAAATAAAAGAACGATGAAGCTTATGAAGACCGCTGAGTGCCCTAATCGATCAATCTATCCACGCAGAACGCGCAAGGTGTTCCCGGCGGGCAGCCGCAGGACTTCCCAAAGAGTTTTAGGATAGCCGAGCAAGCGTGCACTTGTCAACGAAGAGGTTCAGCGATAAGGGCTTACCGCAGGCTGGGGACGATAAGAAGCAAAAAAACAATAACCACAGGGACCACAGAGATACAGAGGACCACAGGGAAATCTACAAAACAACTTATCTTTCCTATCGCCCACTGTGTCTCTTCCCTGTGTACCCCTGTCGCTTTGTGCTCCCTGTGGCAAAGACTTTGACTTATTTCCCAGCCACCGACTTCAAGCAGCGCCCATAAAGTTCCAGCAACTGGGCAGCGTAATCTTCGGGCTTGGCGGCCGCGCCGGTGCCTTGGAAGCCGACTCCGGCGCCGGTGGTCTTGCCATAGCTGGTGGTCATGGCGACAAATTTCATGAGGTCAAGTGCGATGTCTTCGTTGCGGCGAGCGCCGAGAGGAAGAGCGGATGCATCCATGAGAAAAACTCCTCTTTAATCAGGTGTAGTGCAGGTAAAGCGCCGGTATGCGGCGATCATAGCAGAATCGGAAGGAGTCAAGTTGCGACTGTGGCCGGAACGCGGAATCCTTCCGTCGTCAATCTTAGTTCAACCGCGTGTCATCCTCAATTGCGTGTCATCCTGAGCGGAGCGAAGGACCTATGTATTTTGCCGCTGCTATCAGAATGCATAGGTCCTTCGCTTCGCTCAGGATGACAAAAGCTTGGGAGCGATTGGGATGGGAGCGACGATAGCGAAACAATCAATACACTAATTCGCGACCTGTTGCCGCCGGAAAACCTTGCTGGACTTCAGCTCGGCGATTAATTCCTGGAGCCGGTCGCGCGCTCCTGCTGTCATGTTTTCGAACTGGATACCGATGCCCAAATCTCTGGCTTTAGCCTTGCCGTTCGCGTCCAACAATGGGGTGTGCACGACGCTGCCAGCCACGCGGAACGACATTTTATTTACCTGAAGAATCATTTCGATCTGCTCGCCGACTTCGAAGGCGTAGTTTGTCTTAACGTTGCATCCGCCAGCGCTCAGATTTGCAATTCTGGCTTTTTCTGGCCGCCCCCAACCTGCCAACTTTATATCCGCGGAGCCGGCGCAATTATAGCGAGGCCCACCCGGACCGGTCAGATCGCTGGAATGCTCCAGGGGAGTGATTTGGTCGGAAGTGGAATATTTCGTACCAGCCAGCGCGGTGTTCGGAGAAATGTGAGAAGCAAGATCATGCAGGTTTATACCAAGGCACTGGTGCGACCATCCCATTACGTGTTCCAAAGTCTCCTCTTTCGCTCGCGACCAGCGCCGAGGATCGGGAAGATGAAATCGAAGTTGCGATTCGGACCGGACTTTGTACAATTCCGCAACGAAATTTTCTCCATGCATGACGAATGAAGGATGAGTGGTTTTTCTCAAAGCATCGAAGTAATCGGGCAGGGTGATGTCCTTTTTATCGGGCACGCAATTCAGATGGACACAGATTGCGGCCAACGCCAGTTCAGCGGCGCCGCAGCAAATCATCAGGTCACCCAATAGCTGCGCCCGGCCGTGGGTTGCGGATACTTGATCCTCCTTCGAGAGCAGTTGATGGCTGAGAATGAGTTGATCTAAAACCTTGCGATCTATCATTGGGAATACACCGATGCGCAGCGGGAATACACCGTGTGCAGCGCTGCTTCTATAGGAATCGGCGTGGAGGAGGAGAAACTTGAGGGTTGTGGTCTGACTAAGTCTAACTACGGATGAGATGAAATTCCTACCCCACCTCAACCAGGCCGTAACTGAGCGCCCACCGCGACCGCATTTCTCTGAGCGCCCGATCGATCTCTTCTCTTGATATCTCGCTGTTGGGCCCGGAGATCACAAGCGCCGCTTCTCGTTTGGCTGCTTCCAGCAACTCGCGATCCCGAATGATATTGGCAACCCGAAAGCTGGGAATGCCCGCCTGCTTCGTCCCAAAAAATTCGCCGGGGCCGCGTAACTCTAAGTCGAGTTCCGCGATCTGAAAGCCGTCGTTCGAGCGCACCATGGCGTCGAGGCGGCGTTCGCCTTCTTCAGATACTTTCGCCCCGCGAATCAATAAGCAGTAGGATTTCGCCGCGCCGCGGCCAATGCGTCCGCGCAACTGGTGGAGCTGTGCCAGTCCAAAGCGGTCAGCGTGCTCGATGACCATGACGGTAGCGTTGGGGACGTCGACGCCAACTTCAATCACAGTCGTCGCCACCAAAATTTCAAGCTTCCCCTGCTGAAATTCGCGCATGATGTGTTCTTTTTCGTCGGCGTCCAGGCGTCCATGCAGCAACCCGACGTGGAGCTTCGGGAAAATCTTCTCCCGCAACTGGCGGTGCATTTGTTTGGCGGCTTTGATTTCTGTTTCTTCGTTCTCTTCGATTACGGGATAGACGACATACGCCTGATGTCCGGCGGCCATTTGCTTGCCAACGAACTCCCAAACTTCGGGCGAGCGCTCGTCGGGAACGGAGCGAGTGACTACGGGTGTGCGGCCGGGAGGCAGTTCGTCGAGGACGGAAATGTCTAGATCGCCGTAGAGCGTGAGGGCTAGGGTGCGCGGGATTGGCGTTGCAGTCATCACCAGAACGTCAGGCTCGGGATCGCGATTTTCAGTGGAGCGCCGGGCGTCCCCGCTCGGCTGGACGGGCGAGTCGCCAGTCCCCACACGATCATCGGATTTTTTCATCAGCTTCAGGCGCTGCATTACGCCGAAGCGATGCTGCTCGTCGACCACGACTAATCCTAGATTCTTGAATTCGACTCGATCTTGAATTAGCGCGTGCGTGCCGATTATTAATTGCGCGTTGCCTTGTGCGATGTGGCGGCGGACTTCGCGTTTGCGTTCCTGATCGAGCGAGCCGGTCAGAAGAACTATTCGGTAGCCGGCACGTTCCAGAATCTGGCGGGCGGAAAAATAATGTTGCTGCGCCAGGATTTCAGTCGGAGCCATCAACGCGACCTGGTATCCATTTTCAATGGCGATGATGGCAGCCTGAAAGGCGACGATGGTTTTGCCCGACCCCACATCACCCTGCAGCAACCGCCGCATCGGGCTCGCCGCCTGCATGTCCGTAGCAATCTCTTTCAGCACCCGCTTCTGCGCTGCGGTGGGATGAAACGGCAGTATCTTCTTAATAGCCTCGCGGACTTTCGCTTCGAGGCGGAAGGCGATTCCGGTTTGCGCCTTCTGCTCGCGCCGTTTCAGTTCCAATCCCAGTTCGATGAAAAACAGCTCATCGAAGATCATTCTTATATGCGCTGCCGTGCGCGAGGATTGCAAGTCGGTAAAGCTCTCCCCGGCGTCGGGCCAGTGAACTTTCCAAAATGCTTCGAGTGGAGACAACAGACTCAAATGCCCTCGCACCGCTGCGGGAACGGGATCAGCGAGATTGGGGTTTAAATTCTCCAGAGTCCAGCGAATAATGCGCCGGAACCACCGCGGCGAAAGTTTGCCCTGTCCGGTCGATTCGTAAATTGGAACGATGCGCCCAATCTCGAGCGAGGCAGCGGCCTTTTTTTCAGCCTCATCCGCTCCGCCTTCTTCGTTAATGTCGCCAAGAATCTCGAACTGCGGCTGCATGATCTGCAGTTGTCCGTCGCGGTCGGCTTCAACCTTGCCGTAGAGAGCCAGCATTTGCCCGGGCTGAAAGCGATCCTGCAAATATGTCGCGTTAAACCAAAGGCACTTCAACCGGTTGCGGCCTTGGCCCACGGTGAGCTGGAAAATTGGCATGCGGCGGGTGCGGAAGAGGCCGGAGTTGCGGACTTCAGCGATCACCGTGGCCATCTCCCCAGCGCGCAGTTCGGCGACCGAACGCGGATTGAGCCGATCTTCATAGCGGAATGGGAGGTAATGCAGGAGATCGTCGACAGTGGCAATGCCTTTGGCGGCAAGGACTTCGGCCAGTCGAGGGCCAATGCCTTTCACGAACTGCACTGGAGTGGAGGGTTCCAGCATCAAAGCGATGTTATCAGGAGATGTTAGCAAGGAGCGGAGGCTGGGCTGGGCCGATGAAAAACTTCCTCGACGCGCTGGTGGCGGTGCTCGCTGGCAACGCAATCTATTACCTCCTGATGCCGCACCTGCCCACGGTGGCGCGGCATGGTCTGTTTAAAGAAGATTGGGGATTGCTGGTGGATTTCGCAATCTGCACCATGATCTTTGTGGTGGTGAAATATTTGCGCCGGAATGAAGGCGAAGGCCGGTGACGGAGCAAGACGCGGCTAGCCGCGTCTCTACGCAAGGCAATGCACGCAACGCAATGTACGCTAAGCCATCTGCGCTGCGCTTTCGCTAAGTTCTTCCGGTAAACTCATCGCGTCATGTTTCCGACGCTCTCATGCTGAAGCCGCGAAGTCTGATCGCCGGGCTTAGCCCCTACCGCTCGCCCATCATCAGCCGTGACGGCCTCAGTCTCGATCTCAACGAGAGCATGGCGGGATGCTCGCAACGGGTTCTGGCGCGGTTGCGCTCTCTCTCGGCGAGTGAGCTATCCCTTTATCCGCAACGCGAGATTGGGGAACGCATCGTCGCGAACTTTCTTGGCGTCGCTCCAGAGCAGCTGTTGCTTACGAATGGAATGGACGAAGCGCTGTCGCTACTTTTCACAGCTTATCTGGGGGCCATAGGCAACGACGGCAACGAACTCCTGTTCGCTGATCCCACATTTGTAATGTATCCAATGCTGGGCGAGGCTTTGGGCGCTCGCATGTTGCGCGTGCAGTCGGGAGAAGATTTGGCGCTTCCGGTTGCGGATATGCTGGCCGGAATCTCGGCGCGGACAAGGCTGGTTGCGATCGCCAATCCTAATAATCCCACGGGCCTGAAGGCTGCGCGTGCGGACTTACTCATGATTGCACAATCGGCGCCCGACGCTGCGGTGCTCATCGACGAAGCCTACTACGAATTTTGTGGCGAGACGCTCGTTGACGCTTTGGCGCAGCATCCTAATTTGTTCGTGGCGCGCACCTTTTCAAAAGCGTATGGGCTAGCCGGCTTGCGGCTCGGAGTGCTCATCGGCGCGGCGCAGCAAATTGAATACATGCGGCGCATTAGTGTGCCATTCAACGTAAATTCTGTGGCGCTTGCTTGCCTCGAAGCTGCGCTTGAGGATCAGGCGTTCGTGCAAGAGCACGTCGCGCAGGTGAAAGAAGGTCGAGAAGGGTTGCAACAATTGTGCGGCGAACTCGGCTTGCGCTTTTGGCCGAGCCAGACCAACTTCGTCCTGGTGCGAGTCGGTTCGACGGCGAAGACATTCGTGGAGTCGATGCAGCGGCGTGGCATTGTGGTCCGCGACGCGACGGCCAACCCGGGATGCGACGGATGTGTGCGGATTACGGTAGGAACTCCGAGCCAAATGGATGGAGTGCTGCGGGCGATTCGAGATGTGGTCGCGAAGATGCTCTAAGGACCAATTCTTGCAAAGCGCGGGCGAGGACGCCCGTCACTCCACGATCTGGTCGATCTCACGCAACCGTGCCGACCATCTTCGGCGTATCATAAATAGTTTTCCATAACAGCCGACACTGTTTAGAAACGAGAAGGCCGACCGCAAATGTTGATTTTCCGCAAACCCATCCCTAACGTTGAGCACCCTGAAATGCCGGCCGATGTGGTGATTGTCGGAGGCGGCCCGGCGGGAATGGCCTGCGCGCTCCGGCTTTCGCAGTTGATCGACGATCACAATGCGCGGCATCCCGAGGCACAGCTCAGTAAAGAAAATATCTACGTCCTGGAGAAAGCACGCGAGGCGGGTCAGCACTGCCTCTCGGGTGCGCTGCTTGATCCGCGTTCCATGAAAGAGCTGTTGCCAGGGTTTGAGGCGGAGGCTCCGATTGACGCTACGGTCCATAAAGAGGATGTCTATTTCCTGACGAAAGCGGGACATTACAAGCTGCCGCTTACGCCGCCACCGATGCACGATCATGGCAATTACGTCATCTCGATCAATCGGTTCGTGAAGTGGATGGCGAGCAAAGTCGAAGAAGCGGGGATCACAGTTTTTAATGGGTTCGCAGGATCGGAACTTCTCTACGAGGGCAATCGCGTGGTGGGAGTGCGCACCGACGACAAGGGCGTCGACAAGCAGAACCAGCCGAAATCGAATTTCGAGCCAGGTTACGACATCAAAGCAAAAGTTGTGGTGCTAGCCGAAGGCACTCGCGGATCGCTGACCAAGCAACTTATTCAGAAATTTGATCTGATGAAAGATCGCAATCCGCAGACCTACGGCGTCGGAGTGAAAGAGTTATGGGAGGTGCCATCCGGCCGCATTGAGGCCGGCGAAGTGATTTATACGATGGGCTATCCGCTGACCACAAAAGAATACGGCGGCGCGTGGATTTACGGTTCAAAAGACAACGTGGTATCGGTGGGCTTCGTTACCGGGCTTGATTA
>Ga0209332_1000026_pt1 | contig 38066 bp, 27 predicted proteins | sample BlaSpr_A8_OM3_M1_FD_187974 | JGI IMG/M metagenome (GOLD analysis project Ga0209332, IMG submission 187974) | Forest soil microbial communities from Thunder Bay, Ontario, Canada - Black Spruce, Ontario site 2_A8_OM3_M1 (SPAdes) (version 2) | ecosystem: Environmental > Terrestrial > Soil > Boreal...
CTTTTACCTTCATCGCCCGCACCGCATTTTCACAGAAATTCCAGAACACCTGTTTCAGCTTGTCTCCATCCGCCAGCACCCACGCTCCGGCTTTCGCGAAGGCGCGCTCCAGTTGGATGTTCAGGTTCTCTGCGACAAGGCGATGCTCAAGCAACGTCAGCGTATCTTCCAGCAGCGGGATGAGGTTCGTGCGCTCGAAGCGGTATTGCTTGCCACGAGAGTAGGCCAGGAAATCCGTGATGATGTCATTGAGGCGCGCCGACTCGCGAGTCACAATCTGCAACAGATGGCGTTCCTCAGGATTCAGCGACGGCGCCTCTGACAACATACTCACCGACCCGGCAATCGACGTCAGCGGGTTGCGGATCTCATGGGCAATAGCGGCGGCCAGCCGTCCCACGGCCGCCAAACGATCCTGCATTCGAACTTCGCGCTCCAGGCGGCGAATTTCGGTTAGATCATCAAAGGAGTAGACAAATCCAAGATCGCCGCGAGCGCTCACATTAAGCGCGGAGACCATCACGCGAAAAGTTTTGCGAAAGCCATTGCTCGTCTTGTAGCGGACTTCCGCATCGGCGCGCAGTCCGCCGAAATGAGGCAAGGGATCCTGAAACAGAGCGCCGACGGATTGCCCGTGCAGTGCGGCTTCGGAGATTTCAAGCAGTTGCTGGGCCGCCCGGTTGACGAGGGTGATGCGTCCATCGAGACCGGTCGTGATCACGCCGCCACTCATCGACTGCACAATATTTTCGTGGAGCACCTGCAGATTTTTTAACGCCCCACTCGCGTCCTTCAATTGCACGTCCACTTGGCGAAGCTTGCTCATCAGCAAGCCCGCCAGGTAGGCAATCGCGAAGTACGCAAACAGGTTGACAAAAATCACAACCTGAAGCGCCTTCAGCTTGGGATGCGAAGTGGAATACGACGGAATAACCAGATAGTAGTCGAGTTCGAGAATCGTTCCAAAAAAGATAAACGCAAGGGCCGCGCTCAGATATCCCCAGGCGCGGGGCAAAAGCATGCACGCAACCACGATGACCAGAGGATAGAGAAAATTCAGCGAACTATCGATGCCTCCGGTGACGTGGACGACCAGCGTGACCATGACCAGATCAGCCAGCACCTGAAGAATTGCTTGCAGGCGATGTTCGCTCCAGACGGAAACCAGAAAGATGAAGAACACTGAAAGCACGAACCAAAGCATCATCCCGGTAAGAAACGGCAGGATGGGCAACGGGTTCGGCGTGAGCTGGATAACCGCGAGTTCGATGGCGAGCAGCACCATCAGGATCAGGATGCGAACCTTCACCAGCCAGGTCAGCCAGTTCCGCTCATCGGAAATAAAGGGCATGAAATTTGTTCGTTTATAATTCGTGTTTTTAGTTTGTTGCTACGCAGCTTCGAGTGGCGAGCTTCGATCTTTGCGCTTCGAACCTGACCATACCCCGGCCGGCTCAAGGCGACTCGCACCCCGTGGACTCGAAGCTCGCAGTTCGCAGCGTTCTTATCCAGCCAGCTTTCCGATCATCGTAAACAACGGCATGTACAAAGAAATAACAATGCCACCGATGCTCACGCCGAGCAGACCGATGATGACGGGCTCCAACATGGCCAACATGTCTTTCGTAGCCGAGTCGACTTCATCTTCGTAGAAGTCGGCGATCTTCTGCAGCATCGAGTCCATGGCTCCGGTGGCCTCACCGACGCCGATCATCTGCGTCACCATGTTTGGAAATACACCGCATTCACGAAGCGGATCGACAATGGTGCGGCCTTCTTCGATCGCCCTTCGCACCTTCATCAACGCCTCTTCGAGAACGGCGTTGCCCGAGGTGCGGGCAGTGATGGCCAAGCCTTCAAGAATAGGAACGCCGGAAGTAATCAACGTGCCCAGAGTTCGGGTGAAACGGGCGACCGCGATCTTTTTAAGCAGCAAGCCGATAATGGGCAACTTGAGCAGCATGGCATCAAAGTAATAGCGGCCGCGCGGGTGTTTGCGAATCTGCTTCACGCCGTAAAAAAGGCCGACGCCGCCCACGATAAAGAACCACCAGAAATGACCCACAAACTCGCTGAGTCCGATCACGCAACGCGTCGGCAGCGGAAGCGCAACTCCCAAGCCGACAAAGAGGTTCGCAAAGATTGGTACGACCCACTTCAGAAGTGCAGCAACGATCAACCCGGCAAGCGAGACGACGGCGACGGGATAGATCAAAGCCGATTTGACGGCAGCACGCAACTTGACTGCTTTTTCAACATAGATCGCCAAGCGCTGCAGAATAATGTCGAGAATACCGCCAGTCTCGCCAGCCTCGATCATGTTGGTGGTAAGGTCGTCGAAGACGAGAGGAAACGTACGCATGGCATTCGCCAGCGTAGCGCCGCCTTCGACCGTGGTACGCACCCCCAGCAGTGTTTTCTGAAAAGTCGGGTTCTCCTGATTGGCGCCAAGAATCTCCAGGCATTGAACCAGCGGCAGCCCGGCATCAATCATGACCGAGAATTGGCGGAAGAATATTGCCACCTCTTTTACTTTGACCTTGCCGCTGCCAAAAGTGGGCAGGGCAAATTCCTTGCCCTTCTCGCGAATGGAGCCGGGAGTGATCCGCTCCTTCCGCAACTGGGAAGCGAGTCCGTCCTTGCTCGGAGCTACGCGTTCTCCCTGAATCTTCTCGCCCGTGGCAGTCTTTCCTGAAAACGTGAAAACCGGCATGGTTACTTCTCCTTTATCTCATTCCGCAGTGTTTGTTCCGCTTGCGACCCAGCGTGTTAGCTGGGTATTTCTCTCAAGTCATCTCTCGCCGTTATCGCTTCCCTGGCACCGCGCCCTTGGCCAGCGGAGCCGGGTTTCGACTGGTTAAGGTCGCCCCGCGCGAAATCATCTCCTGCAGTTCGTCCTGATTGCTGGACCGCGTCAAGGCGACCTCCAACGTGATTTGTTTCTGGAAATACGCGGTGGCAAGCGACTGGTTAAAGGTCTGCATGCCGTATTTTTCCTGTCCGGATTGCATGGCCGAATAAATCTGGTGAATCTTGTCCTCCCGGATCAGGTTGCGAACCGCTGCATTCGGCACCAGAATTTCCATGCACATGGCCCGCCCCTTGTTGTCGCTCTTCGGCACCAGGCTTTGACACATGATGCCTTCGAGCACCAGCGAAAGCTGGGCGCGAATCTGCGATTGCTGGTGCGCCGGAAATACGTCGATGATGCGGTTAATGGTGGAAGATGCGGAGTTGGTATGCAACGTGCCGAAGGTGAGGTGGCCAGTTTCCGCAATACGCAGCGCCGACTCAATGGTTTCGAGATCTCGCATTTCGCCAATCAGCACCACGTCTGGATCTTCACGAAGCGCGGCGCGCAAGGCGTCCGTAAAGCTCTTCGTGTCCGAGTGCAGCTCGCGCTGGTTGACCAGGCAATTCTTGTTCATGTGCACGAACTCGATCGGATCCTCGATCGTCAGGATGTGTTCATGGCGCTCAGTATTGATCTTGTCGATCATGGCCGCAAGCGTCGTCGATTTTCCCGAACCGGTTGGACCTGTAACCAGCACGAGCCCGCGGGGCTTGTCGCATAATTTGCTGACCACCGGAGGCAGGTTAAGCTGGTGGAATGACTTGATCTCAAACGGAATCAGACGGAAGACGCAAGCCGAAGCTCCGCGCTGGTTGAACACGTTGGCACGGAACCTCGCCAGCCCTTTCAAACCGAACGAGAAGTCAAGTTCGAGACTTTCTTCAAAACGGTGCTTCTGTGAATCGGTCATCACGCTGTAAGCCAGTTGCTTCGTCTCAGCCGGCGTCAGTTGCGGCAAGTCGAGTGGCACCAGATGTCCGTGTACGCGGATTTGCGGCGGGGAGTTGGTGGTGAGGTGCAAGTCGCTGCCGCCCATCTCCAGCATGCGCCGAAGCAGATCACTTAATGAAAGTCCCATAAATTTCTTGTTTCCTTTGCCGTTTCTAGTGGATCGTTTCGCGAGCCACTTCTTCAAGCGTGGTCCAACCTTGCGCTACCTTGATCAACCCGCTGCGTCGCAGAGTGATCATGCCGCGTTCAATCGCTTTCTTCTTGAGTTCGAGCGCCGAGGCGCCGACCAGAACCAATTCCCTGATCTCGTCATCGACTTCCATCACTTCGTATAAACCTGTACGGCCCTTGTATCCCGTCTTATTGCAGGTGGCGCAGCCCTTGCCCTTCATGATCTGCACTGTCTTCGCTTCTTCTGGAGTAAATCCTTCGTCGATCAACGCCTGCACCGGAACCTCGACCGGCTCCGCGCAGTCCTTGCATATGCGCCGGATCAAACGCTGCGCGCAAATCAAGTGAACCGACGTAGCCACGAGGAAAGGTTCGATACCCATATTCATGAGACGAGTAATCGTTTCAGGCGCGCCGTTGGTATGCAGCGTGGATAAAACCAAGTGGCCAGTGAGCGCGGCCTTAATCGCAATTTCCGCCGTTTCAAAGTCTCGAATTTCGCCGACCAGAATGATGTTGGGATCCTGTCGCAAGAAAGCGCGCAGCGCGGCGGCAAAGTTCAATCCGATCTGCTCCTTCATCTGCACCTGGTTCACGCCGCCCAGCTGAAACTCAACCGGATCTTCCGCCGTCATGATGTTCGTATCGGGCTGGTTCAACTGCGAAATCGACGAATACAGCGTGTTGGTTTTGCCTGATCCCGTCGGCCCCGTCACCAGCACCATGCCGTACGGCTTAAGAATCGCCTTCTGAAACTTGTCCAGCGACTCCTGCTCGAATCCGAGCTTCGTCATATCAAGCCGCAGGTTTTCTTTGTCGAGCAAGCGAAGCACGATCTTCTCGCCCCACAGAGTCGGCAGGGTAGATACACGGAAGTCGAGCTGCTTTTTCTTGCCGCCGATCTGCATCTTCAGCATGATGCGGCCGTCCTGCGGCAAACGCTTTTCGCTGATGTCCAGCTTCGCCATGATCTTCAGGCGCGACGTGATCGCATCTTTCAATTTCAGCGGCGGATTCATAATCAACTGCAGAACGCCATCAATACGGAAGCGCACGCGAAATTCTTTTTCGTAGGGCTCCATGTGAATATCGCTGGCGCCCCGCTTCACGGCATCGGTGAGCACCAGGTTCACAAGCTTGACGATCGGCGCTTCGTCAGCTGCCTTTTCAAGTTCCTTTAATTCAGTTTCCTGCTCCTCGGCCTGCAGCTCAATGTCAGTGCTCTCGCCCATGTCGTTCATGGACTGCATCACTTGCTCGAGCTCTGCTTCTTTGCTGGTGCCGTAGGCCTTGTCGATGCCCTCGATGATCGAACTCTCGGAAGCGACGACCGGTTCAATGTTGAATCCGGTCATGAACTTGATATCGTCCATCGCGAAAACGTTGGTGGGATCCACCATGGCGATGGTCAGCGAAGCCCCCACGCGGCTGAGCGGCAGAATCTGATAACGCTTCGCAGTTTCGTAAGGAATTAGTTTGACGACGGCAGGATCGATTTCGAAATAGGAAAGATTAATCGCGGGAACGCCGTACTGGCGCGAGAGAAAATTCGTGACGTCTTCATCCGAGAGGAATCCCAGCTTCACCAGCGCCGAGGCAAGGCGCGTGTGGGATTCCTTCTGCAGTTTGGTTGCTTGCTCCAACTGCTCTGAAGTGATGACCTTTTCTTTAACGAGCAGGTCACCCAACCGCTGAGACATATCTCTCCTATATCGTCCGGCGAAGTCTGGCGAAGTCCGGGATCACTACGAAGGCCCCTGGTTCTAAGGCTTAACCAAGGCACCGTCGCGTTGACACAAATTGTCAACCCAATGGGAATTCTTAAAAAGTAACTTAGGTACTAGGGACTATCGTGTGGGCTCTACAACTTAGAGAAAGGACTTTTCGGCGCGGGGCAATAACATTGAACATTCGCTGCTGGAGCGAGCATGACCTGTTCAATTATCGAAGCTGTAACTCCGTTACCTTAGTGTTGAACAGCGCCGGATGCCGAGCTGCGAATCATTCTGTTCACTCCAAAGAAAGGTTCCCCGATGCTGCAATAGCGATCGGCAAAAGAGGAAATGAATTCGTGAACAGACACGCTGGAGCAGATTGCGGCTACTATACGGTAGGGAGTGTAAAGTAAAAAACCGACCCGTGGCCGGGCTGGCTCGTCACACCAATCTGGCCGCCATGCGCTTCCACAATGGCTTTCGCAATAGCCAAACCCATGCCCGTGCCTTGCACTTGGAAGCGATGATTGCGTCCTCTGTAGAACTTCTCAAAAATCAGCGATTGCTCAAAATCGTCAATCCCGGGTCCGCGGTCGGCGATACTCGTGACCAGCATTCCATTTTTTGCTTCAGCAGTTATGTGAATAGGAGTTCCAGGAGCGGAATATTTGGCGGCATTTTCCAGAAGATGCCGCAAAACTTCGTTGATGCGAACCAAGTCCATCTTCGCTTCAGGAAGGTCGGCAGGCAGGTGAACTTCGACAGGATGATTTCCTAGTATGTGCTTCGATTCCTCCAGCACTTGCTCAACTACCCGCCGGATGGGATAGGACTCAAGGCGCAATTCAACTTTTTCCGCCTCCAGTTGCGCCATCTCCGCAGCCTCGCCCACCAGGCGATTCAGGCGGTCGCTCTCCTCGTTAATGACGGTAAGTAGTTCGTGCCGCTCCGCCTCACCAAGGCCAGAGCTATCCAGTAAAGTAGTCACCGAGGCTTTGATCGAGGTCAGTGGCGTACGAAACTCGTGCGTCACGGAATCCAACAGAGCGGAGCGCAGTTGCTCGCTTTCGCGCGCCGCCTCCGCGCGTCCCAGTTTTTCTATCGTCCCCGCTCTTTCAACTGCAATCGCTATCAGGCTGCCAAGAGCCTCCAGCGTCTGCCGGGATGGAATCTGTCCCGCAATCCCCAAGCCTCCGACCACGCGCACTCCCATTCTTAAAGGTACAAAAGCAACGCCGCCCGGAATATCGATCTGCGGTTCGCCGCGCATTACCGCCATTTGCAGATCGCGAATCTCCAGACCATCATTGCCGGGGCCCGAGCGGTAGACATCGGGGCGATTGGCCACAGAAATCGCGGCGGCTTCCACGCCGAATGAATCCACCACGTACCGCGGAGTCAGATTCAAAAGCTCGGGCACGTTGTTGCTGGAGAGCAATTGCTGGCTGAACGAGTACAGACGCTCCACCTCGCGCCGCCTATCGTTAGCGTTGCTGGCCTCGCGCCGTGCGCGATCTGACAACTTGCTGGCCACGACGGCGGTAATCAAAAACGCAGCAAGGGCCACCCAGTTCTGTGGGTCGGCAATCGTGAAGCTTCCAGTCGGAGGGAGAAAATAATAGTTGAAAGCAAGAGTTGCAATCACCGCCATCAGGACGGCATGACGCAATCCCCAAGTCGCCGAAATTGCCAGGACGCCTACGAGAAATGACAGCGCAACCGTGGTTGGATTTACATGCAGCAGAACGCGGTAAAGAAAAGTTATCCCAGCAGCAAGGAATGCGGCCGCTGCGTAACCAACGGTCGGTTGGGGTGGGAATTTCACGAGCCGATTGTAGCCGAGGTTCGAGAAAGTTCGACAATTTCATTCTGCTGAACGAAAATAGCCGCGACGATGCTTAAGACGCCAGAGCAGTGGTTACAAGAAGCAGCCCCCTCGCAGAAAGGCGGCATCTTTAAGCTCTTCATGGGCTATGCCCCCGGTGTGGGTAAAACCTTCAGCATGTTGAGCGAGGCGGTTCGCCGCCACAGCCGCGGTGAAGACGTGGTAATCGGAATCGTCGAAACCCACGGGCGCAAGGCCATTGGTGAGTTGGCCGCACAATTAGAGACAGTCCCGCGGAAACGGCTTGACTACAAAGGCGCGCTCTTTGAGGAAATGGACATCGACGCAATTCTCGCTCGCAAACCTAAAGTTGCGATCGTCGACGAACTCGCGCACACGAACATCGAAGGCAGCAGGCACCCGAAGCGTTATGAAGATGTATTTGAATTGCTGGATGCGGGCATAGACGTTCTTTCCACTATGAACATTCAGCACGTGGAAAGCATCACGCCGACGGTCCTTGGCATAACCGGCATTCAGGTGCGAGAGACGGTCCCCGACTGGGTTCTAAAAAGGGTTAATGAAGTTGTGATGGCAGACCTTACCCCTGAAGCCCTGCAAAGCCGCATGCGCCGCGGTGACATCTATCCGCAGGAAAGAGTAGATCGCGCGTTAAATAATTTTTTTCGCGAGGGAAATCTGATTGCTTTGCGCGAACTCGCCTTGCGTCAAGTCGCGCACGCGGTTGACCGCAACCTCGAATCCTACCGTGAGAAGGACAAACAAGGCTCGAAAGTGGCGATCTGCGAGCGCATCGCGGTTTGCATCAGTTCCAATCCCGACGCACAGTATCTCATTGCGCGCGGATCGCGCATGGCCCAGGTTCTGGACGGCGAACTCTTCGTCCTCTACGTGGATATGGGACAGGACACGAGCGACAAGGACCAAAAGACGCTGGCCGCCAATCTTCATTTCGCCGAGAATGTTGGCGCGCAGATTGAAAAGCGGGCCGGACGCAGCGTAGCTGCGGTGGTCGCGGAGTTCGTGCGCGAAAAGCACATCACTCAAGTCGTCTTCGGACACTCCGTGTCCGGCGGATGGCGCCGGTATCTTTATCTCACAACCATTCACAAATTTCTTCGCGACGCGCCTCTAGTCGATGTTCATATCGTGAAGCAGCAACCTTCCTGAAGGCTGAAATGAGCGAGCACTCCAACATCCTGGTGGTTGACGACGAGCCACAAATAACGCGGGTTCTTCGCACCAGCCTATCGAGTCAGGGATACGAAATTCGTGTGGCGAATGATGGCGAGACCGCGCTTGAAATATTAAAAGATTGGACGCCGGACCTCGTGATCACCGATCTCTCCATGCCAAATATGGATGGTCTGGAACTGTGCCGCAAGTTGCGGCTGTCGTCGCAGGTTCCGATCATCGTGCTCTCCGTTCGCGGCGAGGAACGGACAAAAGTTCAGGCTCTTGACGCCGGTGCGGACGACTATGTAACCAAACCTTTCGGCATGCAGGAACTGCTCGCCCGCGTCCGCGCCAATCTTCGCCGCATTCCAGAGACTGAAGATGAGAAGCTGCCGTTAATTGAAGTAGGCGATTTCCGCATCGATCGTGACGCACACAAAGTAATGGTCAAGCAGCAGGAAGTGCGCCTTACCCCCACGGAGTTCGATCTGCTCGTCTATCTAGCGCAGCACGCCGGAAGAGTGGTCACCCACCGCGCTCTTCTCGCCGCTATCTGGGGCGGGCAAAGCACCGAGCAGGTGGAATATCTGCGCGTGTTCGTCGGCCAGTTGCGCAAGAAGCTGGAGGCTCGAGTTTCGTCGCCCCGCTACATCGTCACCGAACCCCGTCTCGGATATCGTTTCGAACCCAACCACAAATCCTGAATGCTTGGGGACCTGTACACCTTCTTACGAATTCCGCATCTCTCCCTTATACCTTCTTTATGGGTCGTCTCTTAAACTTCTAAATGGCGCTCGGGGCAATTGTCACGGGTCTCATTCTCGTGCCGGACGCTGTTGTGAAAGGTCGACGAAGGCATGCTGAAGTCTATTTTGAGGAAGTCGCGCTTCGTTTTGTGTATTTCTATTCCCTTATTTTCACACTCTTTCAGTCTTGCCCAAGGCGCCCAAGGCATTGACTCGGGCAACGTTGCATCGGGTGCCAGCGAGCAGACCATCCCGCCCGCGATTCAAAAAGAACTCGATGCATTGAAAAAGCGCATCGAGGAATTGGAAGCCGAGCTTTCAGCCGGCTCGAACGCCAAATCGCCAGTCGCAGACACCAGCAGCGCAAGCCTGTCGGGAGCGCCCGCCCCAGCATTATCTTCAAAGGCGTCCGTACCCGCCACCGACAATTCTTCGCCCGCAACAACCGCTCCCGGCAAAGAGGTTCCCTTTGCCTTTGCCGACTGGACCTGGCTCAATGGCAACGCTCGCACCAAGACGGCCGCTTTCGATTCCACGTTTTTCACTCCCGAAATCCGCGCCGACGTCGACTACATTTACGACTTCAATCATCCGAAAGACGACACCATCGGCGGTTCCAGCGAAGTCTTCCGATCGAACGAAATTCACGTAACTCAACTCGGCGTCGGCGGCGACTTCCACTATGACAACGTTCGGGCGCGCTTGATGACGCAGTTTGGCTTGTATTCCGTCACCACCCCGCGCAACGACGCCAGCCCGTCTCGCGGACAATGGGACCTCGCGAATGCGTACCGCTATTTATCCGAAGCCTACGGTGGATATCACTTCGATGCCTTGCATGGAATCAACGTTGACGCCGGAATTTTCATGTCCTACGTCGGCCTCTTCAGTTATTACAACTTTGATAACTGGGCCTATCAGCCGTCTTATGTTTCGTCCAACACCCCTTGGTTTTTTACCGGCGTGAGGGTGCAGGTTTTTCCAACCGCACACTTGAAGATCGAGCCCTGGTTCGTGAACGGCTGGCAATCTTATGGGCGTTTCAATAATCGTCCCGGCATCGGAGGCCAAATTCTGTGGCGTCCAAATGCATGGCTCTCAGTTCTCGGGAATCAGTACGCGCTCGGTGAGGACACCTTAAACAATCCTGGCCGCGTGCGTTACCACACCGACGACAGCATTGAAATCAAGTATTACGACCATCCGGAACGCATGTTGGACAAGGCCGCGTTCTCTCTGACTGGCGATCTCGGCTGTGAACATGGAGGCGGCGTAAGTTGCGCTGGAAATTCGGCCAAGGGCCCGAAGCAAGACTTCCTCGGAGTCATGCTCTACAACCGTCTCTGGTTCAAGAAAGACCGCTACGGCTTGACTCTCGGCGGCGGGAAGATCAACAACCCCGGCCGCTACCTGGTTTTGTTGCCGCCCATCAATGGCGCGACCGCAAGTTCCGGAACCCCCTACTTCACGCAGAATCCGGGCGATCCCTATAAGGCGTGGGATGCGTCCGCAACTTTCGATTACATGCCCAGCCAGTACATTACCTTCCGTTGGGAATACGATCATCGCGCGGCGAATGTCCCGTATTTCTCCGGTTCGGGAGGCATCACTCCTCCGGGCGGCAACACTGGCGCGCCAGGATCCCTGGTTCCAGGCTGGGCACCCGATCTCGTGAAGGACGAGAATCGGCTTGATCTCTCCATTCTCGTCAAATTCTGAGAGCAGAGAAATTCAAAGAGGAATCTTTATGCGAGACGCGCTCTTCATCGTTCTTACAATGTTGTTCTTTCTAGCCGCCATCGCCTACGTGCGATTTTGCGATCGGATTCGGTGAGGCACCACACTCATGACGATTGAAACCATCCTGATGTTGATTGTTTGTTTTTTTCTGATGGTCTACCTGCTCTACGCATTGCTCGTGCCGGAGAAGTTTTGATGGAGCGCTTCTCATGACCACAAACGGCTGGCTGCAAATTCTTCTCTATCTCGCAATTATCTTCGCGGTGACAAAACCGCTGGGTGTTTTCATGGCTCGCGTCTTCAGCCGCGAGCGCACTTTCCTTGATCCCATAGCCGGGCCCTTGGAGCGCCTGCTCTATCGCCTGACCGGCGTGAATGAATCACACGAGATGCGCTGGACGGAATACGCCGTCGCCATGCTGATGTTCAGCGGCGTCTCCATGCTGGTGCTGTATCTGATCGAACGAGTGCAGCAATTCCTGCCTTTCAATCCGCAAAAACTTGCTGCTGTGGGAACTGATCTCGCCTTCAACACCGCCGCCTCCTTCACCACCAATACAAACTGGCAGAACTATGCCGGTGAGGCGACGATGAGCTATCTCACGCAGATGGCCGGCCTCGCGTATCACAACTTCAGTTCGGCAGCGGTCGGCATCGCGTTGGCGATTGCTTTTATTCGCGGCATTGCCCGGCGCGAAAAAGAAACCATCGGCAATTTTTGGGTCGATATGACGCGGGCCACGCTTTGGATCCTGCTGCCCATGTGCATTGTCGCCTCATTGCTCCTCGTCTCTCAGGGCGTCGTGCAAAATCTGCGTCCTTACGACACCGCGAAATTGATCGAGCCTCAGCAAGTCCAGAAAACCGGACCAGATGGCAAGCCGATGACCGGCGTCGACGGCAAGCCGGTGATGGATACCGTGACCGACCAGACTATTGCGCAAGGTCCAGTCGCATCCCAGGAAGCGATCAAACAACTGGGCACAAACGGAGGCGGCTTCTTCAACGCCAACAGCGCGCATCCTTTCGAAAATCCTACTCCGCTCAGCAACTACTTCGAAATGCTTTTGATCTTTGCCATCCCCGCCGGCCTCACTTACACATTGGGCCGCATGACGGGCTCACAGCGCCATGGATGGGCGGTCTGGGCGGCGATGGCCGCCTTATTTCTCGCCGGTGCCACCGTCGCCTATTGGGCGGAAGCTCAGGGAAACCCTTTGCTTCATGGCGTTGACCAGCACGCCAGCCTGACGCAATCGGGCGGCAACATGGAGGGCAAAGAAGTTCGCTTCGGCATTGTTGGATCAACCCTCTTCGCCACCGTGACCACCGATGCCAGTTGCGGAGCCATCAATGGCTGGCACGATTCCTACACTCCTCTCGGAGGCTTGGTCCCGCTCGTCAACATCATGCTCAGCGAGGTCGTATTCGGAGGCGTGGGCGCTGGACTCTACGGCATCCTTATATACGTCGTACTCGCCGTATTCATCGCCGGCCTCATGGTCGGCCGCACCCCCGAGTATCTCGGCAAAAAGATTGAAGCCTTCGACGTCAAGATGGCCATGCTCGTAACCCTTATCTTCCCTCTTGTCATTCTTGTACTAACAGCAATCTCCTCAGTGGCAGGTTTTGGAACTTCCAGCATCAGCAACCCCGGCCCGCACGGTCTTACGCAGATTCTCTACGCGTTCACTTCGATGGCTGGAAATAACGGCTCGGCTTTCGGCGGTCTCAATGGCAATACGCCCTGGTACAACATTGCCGGAGGGATGACGATGCTCATCGGCCGATTCTTCATGATCATTCCGATGCTCGCAATCGCCGGCAACCTTGCGAAGAAAAAATATGTGCCTCCGTCGCTCGGAACGTTTCCCGTGACCACACCGCTGTTCAGCATTTTGTTGGCTGGAGTCATCGTGATCGTCGGCGCGCTGACATTTTTCCCGGCTCTGAGCCTGGGCCCGATTTTGGAGCACTTGTTGATGTCCGCGGGTAAGAGCTTCTGAGGAGTTAAGTCGTTGAAGAAAAAATCAAAGTCGATTTGGGACGTCAGAATTATTCGCGGCGCGCTTCTGGATTCAATATTGAAACTTAATCCACGCAACATGATGAAAAATCCCGTCATGTTTGTGGTGGAAGTCGGTAGCGCAGCGACAACGATTCTTTTGACGCGCGACTTGCTTCGTCACCAGGGCGCACTCGGATTCAATCTTCAAATCACGCTTTGGCTCTGGTTCACGCTATTATTTGCGAATTTCGCCGAGGCCATGGCCGAGGGACGCGGCAAAGCCCAAGCCGATTCCCTCCGCAAAGCGCGCGCGGAAACTATCGCGCATCGCATCGTGTCAAGCGGCAAATTGAATGGCCAGTCGTCCAGCAACTCAAGCGAAAAAACCGAAGACATCCCCAGTTCAAAGCTGCGCTCCGGCGACGTTGTCATGGTTGCGGCCAGCGAGTTCATCCCCAGCGACGGAGAAATTCTTCAGGGCGTGGCATCGGTAGATGAATCTGCCATTACCGGCGAATCCGCTCCCGTGATTCGTGAAGCTGGCGGCGACCGCTCCGCCGTGACCGGCGGCACGCGAGTGCTCTCGGATTGGCTCAAGATCAAAATCACTTCCAACCCCGGCGAAACTTTTCTCGATCGCATGATCGCCTTGGTCGAAGGCGCGGAACGGCAGAAGACTCCCAACGAAATAGCGCTTAACATTTTATTGGCTGGCCTGACGATTATCTTCCTGCTCGCCGTCGTTACCTTGCAGCCGTTCGCAATCTATTCCGGCTCTCCGCAGACGATTTTTGTCCTGGTCTCACTCCTCGTTTGCCTGATTCCAACCACCATCGGCGGCCTGCTATCGGCGATCGGGATCGCGGGCATGGATCGCCTAGTGCAACATAATGTGCTGGCCATGTCGGGCCGCGCCGTCGAAGCCGCCGGCGACGTGAACACGCTGCTGCTCGACAAGACCGGAACCATCACCCTCGGAAACCGCCAGGCCGCAGAATTTATTTCCGCGCCCGGAATCACCGAGGCTCAGATGGCCGATGCAGCGCAGCTTTCGTCGTTGTCCGACGAGACTCCCGAAGGCCGCTCTATCGTGGTTCTCGCCAAAGACCGCTACGGCCTTCGGGGCCGGGATTTCGCGCCACAGGACACCGTCTTTATTCCGTTTAGTGCCCAGACCCGCATGTCAGGCGTGGACTTCGACGGACGTGAGATTCGCAAAGGCTCCGTCGATGCCATCACAAAATATTTAAAGCAGTATGACACCGTGATGCCGAAAGAAATCCAGGCTATGGTTGAGCAGATCGCGCGTTCTGGGGGAACGCCGCTGGTGGTCTCCGAAAATCGCCGCGCCCTTGGCGTGATTTATCTCAAAGACATCGTGAAGGGCGGCATGCGCGAACGCTTCGATCAGTTGCGCGCCATGGGAATCAAGACCGTCATGATCACCGGCGACAATCCGCTCACCGCCGCGGCCATCGCCCGCGAAGCAGGAGTGGACGATTTTCTGGCGGAGGCAACTCCCAAGGAAAAAATGGATCTCATCCGGCGCGAACAGGCACAGGGCAAACTCGTCGCCATGACCGGGGATGGCACGAACGACGCTCCAGCGCTGGCTCAGGCCGACGTCGGAGTCGCCATGAACACCGGGACGCAAGCCGCAAAAGAAGCCGGCAACATGGTCGATCTTGATTCCAATCCCACGAAGCTCATCGAAATCGTGGAAATCGGCAAGCAACTGCTCATGACCCGCGGCGCTCTCACAACTTTTTCCATCGCCAACGACGTCGCCAAGTACTTTGCCATTATCCCGGCAATGTTCGCCGGAACTTTTCCCGTGTTGAATGCGCTGAACGTCATGCACCTCAAGACGCCGCAGTCGGCAGTATTATCCGCCGTGATTTTTAACGCCCTCATCATCATTGCCTTGATTCCGCTGGCCCTGCGAGGCGTGAAATATCGCCCGATGGGCGCTGCCGGACTGCTGCGGCAGAATTTGCTGGTTTACGGCGTCGGCGGAATCATCGTTCCCTTCGTCGGAATCAAGCTCATCGACCTCATCATCACTCGAGTCGGTATGGCCTGAAGTATGAAGCAAAGAATATGAAGAAAAGACTATGAAGAAAAATTTAATTACTTCCATCCTAATGACGCTGACGACCACCCTCTTGCTCGGAATCGCCTACCCGTTGCTGGTGACCGGGCTCGCGCAATTGCTCTTCAAAGACAAGGCAAACGGCCAACTGATCTCGCGCGACGGCAAAGTCGTGGGCTCGCGCATCATTGGTCAGGCATTTATAGGCCCCGCGTATTTCCACTCCCGCCCCTCAGCCGCGGGCAACGGCTACGACGCCGCCAATTCCAACGGCTCTCAATTCGGTCCGACGAATCAGCACCTCATCGACCGGGTGAAGGCCGACGTTGCTACCCAGCAGGCAGGCCATCCCGGCGACCCAGTCCCTATCGACTTGGTGACCGCATCGGCCTCGGGCCTGGATCCCGATATTTCCCCCGCCGCTGCGGATTTCCAAGTCGAACGCGTCGCGCGTGAACGTAAACTTTCAGAAGCAGACGTCAGCCGCATGGTGCGGGAGCACACCAGCAGCCCTCAATGGGGACTCCTGGGTGAGCCGCGAGTGAACGTACTCGAACTCAACTTGGCATTAGATGCCCGGACCTCCTTGCATTAATCCGAGGAGCCTCGTTCCTCCGCAAGCAGTTTCCCAACCCCGAAGTTGTCCGACCCCTAAAATAGAGCAAGGTCACATCGCGCCTGCACGTATGAGTGTGATTAAAAACAGGGATCTCAAATGCCGTGATCTCCGCGCCTACTACCACACGCTATTTTCCGCGTGGGGCTGCCAGCATTGGTGGCCGGCGCAATCGCGCTGGGAGATGATAGTTGGAGCATATCTCACGCAGAATACCGCTTGGACCAACGTGGAGAAGGCGCTCTCCAATCTTCGAGCGCGGCGGCTTCTTACGCTCGACGGAATTCGGCGCATTCCGCAGCGACAACTCGAGCAGTTGATTCGCCCTTCGGGATATTTCCGGCAGAAAGCGCAGCGGCTCAAAACATTTGTGAATTTTCTCGACCAACGCTACGGCGGATCTTTGTCCCGAATGTTCGCCCGCCCCACGACCGAGCTCCGCGATGAATTGCTCGCGCTCAATGGCGTTGGACCGGAAACCGCCGACTCCATTTTGCTCTATGCCGGCAATCATCCAGTGTTTGTCGTGGACGCATACACGCGAAGAATTCTAGAGCGACACGAAATTATTTCACCTGACGCAACTTACGAAGAAGTTCGCGAACTATGCGAGCAGGCCCTCTCTGACAACACCGCATCCAAGGCGATCATCGAGCACGATTGCAAGAAGACACTGGCGCGCCCCAACAAGTCAGCTTCAGAAACGGCGGAGACCGCGGCTGGGCCAAAAGGTTCCTCCCATCGGCCGTCGCGCGTCAGCCGAGCCGCACGAACCGAACTCGTACAAATCTTCAATGATATGCATGGACTGATCGTTGGAATCGGCAAGCATTACTGCTTAAAGTCACAACCGCGCTGTGAGCAATGTCCTTTGCAAAAATTCCTTCCTGTCTCAAAGTGTTTCACGTGGGCATTGACGCATTAGGACGGGCACATTCGTTCGTCCATCGGAGCGCACTTCCGCGGTTCTAAAGCCTGAGCCGCCAACGAGGCAAATAGAACAGGATCAATCTATGAAGCGGCAAGCGCTAGCTTTCATCCTTTCAATCGCAGCCTTTTGGGTAGGAAGCCCGCCAAGCAACAAAGAACTCTCCTTGCGAGCGGCCGCACAAAGTTCCAACCGGCTAATCGGCACCGCCGTCAGACCACTTCAACTTTCGGAACCTGCATACGCGTCCACGCTCGCGCGCGAGTTCAACATGCTGGAACCAGAAGATGCGCTCAAATGGGAGGTGGTGCATCCCCAGCGATACTCCTACGATTTTTCTCAAGCGGATCAAATTCTAAATTTTGCGATCGAGCACAGTATGAAGGTGCGCGGCCACACATTGGTATGGCATCGTCAGAATCCAAAATGGTTGACCGATGGAAATTTCACGTCAAACGAATTGGAGCAGATTCTCCACGAGCACATTAAAACTGTAATAGGACACTACCGCGGCAAGATCTTCGCATGGGATGTGGTGAACGAGGCATTCGATGAAGTGCATCCCGGGTCGTTACGCAGCACGATCTGGCGAGATAAGCCAGGAATTTCCATATCTGCCAGCTACGAGCCACAAGCCGCCGCCAACGGCTCTAGCTCTCGTCTCGCAGTTCGCAGCCCGCAGCAGCCCTACTCTTACATTGAACGCTGTTTCCGCTGGGCCCACGAGGCCGACCCGCAAGCATTATTGTTTTACAACGATGCGGAGGCGGAGACGATCAATCCAAAGTCGGACGCGATCTATGCCATGATTCGGGATTTCCACCAACATGGAGTTCCAATCGACGGGGTTGGATTTCAGATGCATATTCCGAATCTCCACGCCGATGTCGCCTCCATTTCTGCCAACATCGAACGGTTCTCTGCTCTCGGCCTGCAAGTGCATATCACCGAAATGGATGTCGCTCTCCCGGTTGATTCGAACGGCGACGCTCGTCCGCAAGACCTGCAACTGCAAGCCGGCATCTATCGCCAGATCGCTCTCGCGTGCCTCTCTCATCCAGGATGCACTGCCATCCAAACCTGGGGCTTCACAGACAAATACTCCTGGATCGGATCGCATTCGAAGCACACACAAGGAGCCGCGCTGCCATTTGATCGGAATTATCGTCCGAAACCTGCCTATAATGCGTTGATGGATGCGCTAAGAGATGCGCTTAAAGAGGCGCATCGCTAGTGGAGCGACTGGCGTCTCGCCCGTCCACCCGGCGCTAGACGCGTCTTCACTGCTGCACGACTTGCGCGCCTCCGTCGCCCTATAATTGACCCTTGCCCTCAGGTGATCCAATTCGCGTTGGAAGCAAGACCTCAGGCCGCCGCAAGGCCGTGATTGCGCTAGGCGCCGGCGCCTTCCTGTTGCTGGCGATCATGGTGTCGCAAGCCTCGTTCAATCTGAAGTTCATCAGCCCTGACAATAATCAACAGCTCCTGTTTTTCGCTGGATTGAGCGGCCTCATCTTCTTCGCCTCTGTGGCGCTGACCGTCGTTCTTGGAAGGAACTTGCTTAAGCTTTACGCCGAACGGCGCGCCGGAGTGGCCGGCTCAAAGTTCCGAACCCGCCTCGTGGTGGTCAGCCTGCTGCTATCGTTTTTGCCCGTGATAGCGATGTTCTGGTTCTCTTACGGCTTGATGAATCGCTCCATCGACAAATGGTTTTCACAACCCGTCGAGGAAGTGCGCGCCGACACCGCTGCAATGTCGGCGCTCCTCTATGATTATGCGGGCCAGAACGCTTCCTCCGAGGCTGTATCCATCGCGCAGTCCGCCGAATTTCAAAAAGCATTCATCGCCAAAAATTTTTCCGAGGTCACGGAAGAACTGCGCGAACACATCCCCACCTTGCAAGGCGGATTCGTTCTGGCGATGACCAACGGCACCGCCGCGGTCAGCTTGAATACCCCGGCGCGATGGTCCGACATGCAGGATAAAATTCCCATGCAAGCCGCCCTACGCGGGGAGCATCCTCATTTTCAGTGGGGTGTCACCGATTACATCCTGGCGGCGGCGCCAATCGAAGATGGCGAGATCATTGTCGCCATGCCGTTGCCGCCGAAATTCGCGCAAACCGCCAGGCAGATTCAGGAAAGTCAGACCCGTTACGTCGAACTCGCCGCCAAAAGAAAATTGGTCAGGCGAACTTACGTCGGATTTCTACTGCTTCTAACCGTCGTAGTTTTGTTCGCCTCAACCTGGCTCGCCCTTCTACTTTCGAAGCTGGTCAATCGTCCGGTAGCCGCGCTAGCTGCGGGTACAGCGGCCATTTCAAAAGGTCAGTTGGATTATCGTGTCGATATCCGCGCCACTGACGAACTGGCGGAGTTGGTGCAATCTTTCAACAGCATGGCGCAGCAACTCGAATCCAGCCGCCGCCAGATTGAAGCTTCCAGCCGCGATGTAGGAGTCGCGAACGAAGCTTTGGAACACCGCCGCCGCTACATCGAAACTGTCCTTGAAAGCCTGCCCACCGGAGTGATCTCGATTGATGCGTCACGCAGAATCACCCTAGCGAACGCTGCCTTCTCCAGAATGTTTTATTTGGAGCGCAGCGAATACGTGAGTCCCGCGGCGCTGGTGAATCTTCCTTTGCGCGACGTCCTGGCCGACGACGTTCTCGCTGACATTGAACCGTTATTGCGGCGCGCCGATCGAATGGGAATAACTGCCGCTAACATGGAACTCACCCTGCCCCGCGCTAAATTGAACATCGCCATCACCGTATCCGCGCTCCGCCATGCCTCCGAGGCCGTGGGTTACGTGCTGGTGTTTGAAGATTTGTCAGACCTGCTGCGCGCGCAGAAACAGGCGGCGTGGCGCGAGGTGGCCCGCCGCGTCGCGCACGAGATTAAGAATCCTCTGACTCCAATCGCGCTTTCTGCTGAGCGCATTGAACGTCATTTGACACGCGGAAGCGCCCCCGACGCGGCCTCGCTGGAGATCATCCGTACTTGCGCGGAAACGATTCGCAACGCCGTCGAAACCGTTCGCACTCTGGTGGATGAATTTTCCGTGCTCGCGCGTTTTCCCGCATCTCGCCCCCAACCCGCTAGTTTGAACAATTTGGTGGAAGGCGCGCTCATTATGTTTAACGGGCGCATGGATGGCATCGACGTGCGAACCGAACTCGCGCAAGACCTGCCTCCAGTCATGGCCGATCCCGAAGCCATTAAACGCGCCGTGGCAAACCTCGTGGATAATGCGGCTGAATCCATGCAGGATGCGATATTGAAGGAGATCACAATTTCTACCGCGCTGGTGGTCAGCCGAGATGCGGTCGAACTGACTGTGTCCGACACCGGGCAGGGAATTTCGCGAGACGTGAAAGAACGGCTTTTTTTGCCCTATTTTTCGACCAAGCAACGCGGAACAGGATTGGGCTTGGCCATCGTCAGCAGGATTGTCGAAGATCATCGCGGTTCGATCCGCGTCGAAGAAAATAAACCGGTCGGCAGTCGTTTTGTTATCGAGCTGCCCGTAGCATTCGAAACCATAAGCACTCAAATCGGCGTCCCAGCGGCAAGCTAACCGTATACTGAGAGCTTCGAGGTCAGAGCCGCGAGCTTCGAGCAAACTCCTTCAATTCTTTGCCTGCTCGTCGCTCGCGGCTCGCAGCTCCCAGCGCGCAGCGCTAACTAAACATTTGACTTTCACCGCACGCAAAATGGCCCACATCCTCATTGTCGATGACGAATCCGCTATCCGCGAATCTTTGAGCGGCATCCTCGAAGATGAAGGATACAAAACCAGCGTTAGCCCGAGTGGCGAAGATTGCCTCGAACTGCTGCGTAAGAGCAGCTTCGACGTGGTCCTGCTGGACGTTTGGCTGACCGGAATGGATGGCCTTGAAGTGCTGGAGAGAATTCGGGAGATGGGCGATCCACCCGAGGTCATCATGATTTCTGGGCACGGTACCATCGAAACCGCCGTGCGCGCCACTAAACTCGGCGCCTACGATTTCGCGGAAAAGCCGCTGTCACTGGAAAAAACTCTCATCCTCGTAAAAAACGCAGTCGAGGCGCGCCGTTTGCGGCACGAAAATCTGGACTTGCGGAAACAGCTACAGACAAAGAGCATAATTGTCGGCGACAGCGTTCCCATGAAAGCGCTGCGTCAGCAGATCGCGCTCATGGCTCCAACCAACGGACGCGTGCTCATCTACGGCGAATCCGGCACTGGCAAAGAACTGGTGGCGCATGCCATTCACATGCAGAGCCCGCGCAAGGACGAGATGTTTGTCGAGATGAACTGCGCCGCGATTCCAGAAGACTTGATCGACAGTGAATTGTTCGGACACCGCAAGTCGTCGTTTCCAGGAGCGGCCGCCGACAAGGAAGGCAAGTTCCTCAAAGCCGATCGTGGAACATTGTTTCTCGATGAAGTCGGGGACATGAGCCTGAAAACGCAATCTAAAGTCCTGCGCACGCTGGAACAGCAGCGCTTCATCCCAGTCGGCAGTGACGATCCGATAACGGTTGACGTTCGCGTGATCGCATCCACCAATAAAGATTTGGAAGAAGAAATCGCCAAGGGAAATTTTCGCGAAGATCTTTTCTACCGGCTCAACGTAGTTCCATTTGTGGTGCCCCCGCTTCGCGAGCGCAAAGAAGACATTCCCTTGTTTGCGCGGCATTTTCTCAAAGAATTTGCTTCCGCTTACGGCCGCCGCCCTCGGGAAATTACCGACGATGCCATCGACGTACTAATGCGCTACACCTGGCCGGGAAACATACGCGAGCTGCGCAATGTAATCGAGCGCATCGTGATTATGAATCCCACAACCTCCCGGTTTGAACGCAAGCATCTGCCGCCACTGGTTCATAGGGACGGCAGCCGCCGCATCGCGGGAACCGAAGGCTCCACCTTGCATCAGGCGCGCGCCGCCTACGAACGGGACTACATCCTCAAAAAGCTCGATGAAAATCATGGCAACGTCAGCCGCACAGCCGAGGTTCTTGGGCTGGAGCGCAGCCATCTCTACCGCAAAATGAAAAGCTTGGGAATCGCCGCAAAAGAGTAGTTACTTCGCCACCGGTGGAGCGCCGGGCGTCCCCGCCCGGCCACCCCCGCCGCAAGAACTTCGCCAGCCGCAGTGCAACTAAATCACGACGACTCAGCTCAGCGTTTGAGCATGTGAATCTCAGTCCCATTCTTGTGGAACTGCACTTCATCCATCAACTGATTGATCAGGTAAATGCCGCGTCCGTGATTTGAATAAATATTCTCACCTTCACACGGATTAGCAATCTTGGTGGGATCGAATCCGGGCCCCGGGTCGCGCACCACAATCAGGATTGCCTGCTGATCGTCGCAAGCGACATCGCACTCGATAAGTTTGGTAGGATCGCTTTTCGCCCCATGCACAACTGCATTCGCCAGCGCTTCTGTGAGAGCTAATTCAATGTCATCTTCCCTGCCCGCGGCACAGTTCATCTCGCGAACAACGTCCATAACGCTGCGCACCACGGGATCAACCGCATTGCGGTCAGCAGCCAGCGTTACACTGAGCTTTAAAGTCAGCTTGGCCGCGTCAAAACCGCGCGACGGGCGAGCTTGTTCGGAAGATGAAGGAGTATCTGCCATCAATAATAATGCTGTATTTCAACTCTCCCCTTTACAGGGCTTGGAGACAGGCTGACAGATTCTAGGGACTCGGCTGACAAGAAGCAAACTTATTCGTATCAAGTACGACCCTCGGTACCTATGAGCGATCGTCGTAAAACGACGATCATAAGCAACCTGGCTCGTCGCTCTCTCACTGTTCCCCTTCCGGCGGACCACCCATTTGCTGCAGTTGCCGCCGCCAATCCAGCTCTTCCACGAAGTTTCGCGAATCGCGCCATCCCGCCTTGATCTTGACGAACAGCTCCAGAAAAACCTTGGTACCTACCATTTTCTCGATATCCAGGCGCGCCGCGGTTCCGATCTTCTTCAGCATCTGGCCCCCTTTACCAAGCAGGATGGCCTTTTGCCCCTCGCGTTCGCAAAAAATTACTGCCGCAATTCGCGTCAACCTTGCTCCCTCTTCGAACTGCTCGATCAACACCGAGACGGCATGCGGCACTTCTTCATGCGTCTGCATGAGCACATGTTCGCGAATCAATTCCGCTGCCATGAATCGCACCGGCTGATCCGTGATCTGGTCCTCCGGAAAATAGCGCGGCCCATTGGGTAGAGCCTTCAGGACGCACGACAGCAACTCATCAAGGCCTTTCTTTTTAAGCGCCGAGATAGGAACGATCTCCTTAAAATCGTGCAGCGTTTGAAACTGCGCGATTAGAGGCAGCAGCTTGCTCTTATCGGCGAGCAGATCAATTTTATTGAGCAGCAAAAAAACAGGAGTCCCCGCCTTTTTCGCAAGATCAAGAACGAAGGCATCTTCGCGATCCCATTTTTTCTTGGCGTCGGCAATCAGCAAAATCAGTTCGCAGCCCTCAAGCGCCTCTCGCACCTCCGACATCATCTTGCGTCCAAGCGAGGAGCCCGATTGATGCACTCCGGGCGTGTCGATGAGCACGATCTGCCCAGCTTCTCTTCCCTTCTGCTTGGGAACGTTGATGATTCCAAGGATGCGATTGCGCGTAGTTTGTGGTTTCGGCGAAATAATCGCAAGCTTCTCGCCGACCAGCGCATTCAGCAGCGTGCTCTTGCCCGCATTGGGGCGCCCGAGTATGCAAACGAATCCAGAATGGAAAGACATGAAGTAGCCGCTAACTCCATCTTATACTTTGCGCGACTTACTCGTGTGGTTCCTCTTCGACATGGCGGACAGTTTTAAGCGTGGTTTCCGGCTTTATAAGAGGAGAGTGCGGTGGAACGAAGCAGGGCTCGCCGTTCAATGGCGCCGTGTATGACGCGCTCCAGTCCAGTGCTGGTAATGTCGCCCTTCACCATAAAATCGGGCACGCCTTGCAACACCGCGTTCAGAGCAATGGCCTCGTCATCCTGTCCAGAGATGATCACTACGGGCACTCCCGGCGCCTTCTCCAGCAACTTTCGGAGAGTGTCCGGTCCGCGACTGTCGGGAAGATTCAAGTCGAGCAATACAAGGGCAGGAAGATCCTTATCTATAGCGGCCAGCGCATCTTCCAGCCGTGCGACGCAACTCAGCTCAATAGCTTCTTTACCCTCGTCCAAGCGCAGGCGAACGAGGTCCGCATCACCGGGGTTGTCTTCGATCAGCAGAACGTGAGTTCGACTCTCATACATCGGTCCTCCTTCATGGCGCGCCTAAATGCCTTCGCATCCGATGCCCTATGACCTATTGGTTTGCTTATAAGTGCAAATCGGCGAATAGACCGAAACCTTGAGACAAAACTTTTTACCTTCCCCTTAATTTGCAGACTGTTGCAATTGTTGATAACGGCCGATCATAACTTTGAAGACCGCACTGTCTTCAGGTTGGCGATTGCGATCGTTAAATTAGCCATTGGAAGCCTGCCTGGCGGCGAGCCTAAATCAACTTCATCTGCTTCGGCTCAGCGGTTATTCGTACCCGTTCCACGCGACGATCAGTCGAATCCAGCACTTCAAATTTCAATCCTGCGTCCTCGATAATCTCGCCTTTTTTCGGAATGCGTCCCGCCAGTTCGCTTACCAGTCCCGCTATGGTTGACGATTCGTGACCCTCTGGACGCATCCCGAATAATTCGTCGAGCCGGTCGACATCCATGTTGCCCGGGACAATATAAGAGTGGTCGTTCTCCTGCACCACCTGCGCCTTCTCGTGCTCGTCTCCGATTTCCCCCACTATCTCTTCAACCAAGTCTTCGATCGTTACGAGGCCGGCAACGCCTCCGTATTCATCGACTACGATTGCCATCCGGATGTTACTACGCTGCATCTCGCGTAAAAGGTCACTTACTAACTTGCTCTCAGGAACAAAGTAAACATCCTTACGCATTAATGTCGCAACGGTTCGGGTTCGCGCTTCGGAGTCCGGCACCTGCAATACATCCTGCGTGTAAAGAATTCCTTTGATGTTGTGAATGGAACCGTCATACACCGGAATACGCGAGAATGGCTTGACGCGAAGTAACTCAACAATCTGCTCAACCGTAAATTCGGATGGAACCGCAACCATCTCCGGACGAGGCTTCATCGCCTCGCGAACCGTCTTGCCGCTGAACTCAACTACCGACTGAATAAGATCGCGATCGCCTTCCTGAATAATGCCTTCTTCCTGACCCGCTTCAATCAGGGCATCGACAGCTTCAGAGGACGTTTCGGGCTGCGCATCAGCATGCTCTCGAGTGAGCGCTGCAACTGACTGGCAAAATCCGAGCACCAGCGTCACTGGCAGAACAAGATAGATCAGGATTCGTAAAGGCAACACCCAGTGCACCAGCCAACGTCCGCTGGTTCGCGAGAAAAAAACGAACGGCAGCAGACGATTAAAGACGATGATGATCAGCACCAGGCTCAGCGTCGCTTCAAGTACTTCGTAGACGCTCCAGGCATGATCGCGAAACACGGTGAAGCCGACGATCATGGCAATGGCAGCAGTTACGAGTTGAGGCAGAATCGCCATCGAGAGCGAGGCGCGGTTGCGCGTAACTCCCAGGCGCGGCTCCACGACTTGCTCGAAAGCGTCAATATTGTTTTGAAAATCGCGCGACAAAAATTTGCCGATCTCCTGGTAAAGCCGATCTACATAGGAGACCAGCGTCAGCAATCCCAAGAGCAGCGCTAAGGCTATGCTGGCTCCGATCATTTCTGAGCCTTCCTCCGCCCGCGCTTACTCGCCTCTGCAGTCGAGGCCCTGGATAGGTCCGACCGCCCGATCAAACCTGACGGCAGGCGAAGCTTTACGCGCATTAGCTCTTCGCGCCTGGCCATTTCTCCATTGTCGCATTCGTGATCGTACCCGCGCAGGTGCAGCACGCCATGCAACACAAGAATCTTAACTTCCTCAACAGGGGTGTGTCCCAAACTGCGGGCATTCTGGGCGGCAATCTCCGCGGAAATGGCGATCTCGCCGGCAAATTGTTTTGGGCCATCAGATTCAGCAGGAAAAGAAAGAACGTCGGTAGGCGTATCCTTGCCGCGGAAGCGGCGATTCAGCAATTTCATCTCCGCGCTCGAAGTCACGAGCACATTGACCGTTCCCTTAAGACCAACAGCGCGGCGTACCCGAGCCAGGAAGCGGTTCAGAGCTAGCTCCGTGAGATCGGCGACGCGCTTTCGTAAGATGACCATCCATCTTTAGTGTGGCGCGGACACTCTTGTCCGCGGCTCTTGACTTTGCCTTCGACTCCTCGCGGACAAGAGTGTCCGAGCCACTCATTCTCAATTGCGCAGACGGGACTCGTCAATCGGCATCGATGATGATGACGATAACGGCGCTGGCGGCGTCACCGGTTTTTGCTCGAGCAACGACATCTGCTGCTCCGCTAACTTTGTCTTGTGCTCGTCATAGGCCCGAATAATTCTCTGCACCAGGTGATGACGAACCACGTCGCTTTCATCAAAGTGCACAAAGGCAAGTCCATTGACGCCTTGCAGAATATCAACCGCTTCGATCAGCCCGCTGCGCCGCGCGTTCGGCAAATCGATTTGCGTAACATCGCCAGTGATCACCGCCTTGGAATTAAATCCCAGCCGGGTAACGAACATCTTCATCTGCTCTGACGTCGTGTTCTGCGCCTCGTCAAGGATCACAAATGAATCGTTCAAAGTGCGACCGCGCATAAACGCAATGGGCGCAATCTCAATGATATTTTTTTCAAGATAGCGCTCGACACGCTCCGGATCCATCATGTCAAAGAGCGCGTCATACAAAGGCCGCAGATAAGGATCGATCTTCTCCTGCAAAGTGCCAGGCAAAAAGCCGAGGCGTTCGCCCGCCTCCACCGCAGGTCGCGCCAGAATAATACGATTGACCTGCTTGTTCAGCAGCGCCGAAATCGCCATGGCCACCGCGAGATAAGTTTTGCCGGTACCCGCCGGGCCCACCCCAAACACCATATCGTGATGCTCGATTGCTTCAAGGTAGCGCCGCTGATTGGGGCTCTTGGGCTGAACCGTCCGCCGGCCAAAAGACCGCTGGCGTCCGGCTTCAGCAAGGCCGCGCAAAGTCGCGTTGGGGTCGCCAACCACCACGCGCAACATGCTGCTGAGGTCGCCATTCACAAACTGGTGCCCAGTCTTGCGCAGGTGCTCATAGTCCGTGAATAACTGTTCAGCGCGCGCCACGTCGCGGGGCGCGCCTTCGAGTTCAATGCTGTCTGAGCGGAGATCGATGTTGATGTTCAGGCCATCTTCCAGCACGTGGAGATTTTCATCGCGGGTGCCGAACAGGGTCTCAATGTTAGGGCTGAGTGCAATATTTTTTTTCATGCTTGTTTGGGATGGGGATGGAACGCCGCCTCCAGCAGCCAGTTTGGCCTCATACTTCGATGTGGGTTATGGGGAAGTGGTTTACGGAAGATTCGCAGCCAAACAGCGCTGCCATTTTTTGCACGCAAATAGCTGGATGGGGAACTAAACAGAAGCGAATTGCGCACCCCAATTACGGGGCGGTGAACAACCATTTGAGAACAGCGTAGCGCGGTCCGGTGGCGGAGTCAATGGGAAGGATGGCCTTAGAAAAGTAACGATCGAACAGCGGTTTTGTCGATCTCCTCTGCCGGCTAAAAGATGGTGTTATCACCCTGCACCGGTTTCGTTGACGGGAGGAGGGAAAGTGACGTTCAAATCGCGCCCCGTAACAAGTAAACTTATAAGTGAGCGTTAAATTTGTTGGGCGCTGGGCGCTGGGCGTGGAGATGAGTTCTAGATTGAATCGTGCATGAACATTGACGCGTTGACAGTCGAGTTGACTGAGCGTGAGCTTCACGTCAAAGCCCCCGCACCGCCCTCTTGTTGGGAATGATGCAGGCGCTGGGCGCTGGCGCGGCGGACGTGCACGTTGAGATGAGGTGGGGTGATTGAGCGGGGACTTCACGTCAAAGCCGCCGCCTCTCTCTGTTATTGGCGATGACGATTATGCAAAATGCTGATCATCGCAACGCATAAATCCTGCCCAATTTATAGGCATGCTTGACCCCGCAAGCAGGACAACTCGGCGAGCTAGCGAGTCTGGGCCGCGACGGGTGGGATGGCAGCGTCTCGATATTGCGGCGGGTCGGCGCGCCGCATCAGAGCGGCGAACCGGGGGTCCGAGCGGATGGGGTCGTACACTGGAGACACGCTCATCCATGAGAGTTGGTAATCCTTTTGTTCGTAGGCGCGCCCCAGCCACCAAATCGCTTCGTCTTTACGGTCGAGTCCGATGTACAACATCGCCACATAGCAGCCGGAAACGTACCGACGTTGGGATTCCGCGACCAGCTCCTTGCGGATCTTCTCCGCATCGCTCTTCCGTCCCATTCGCGCATAAACGTACCCGAGTTCACCCTGAACCGTCACGTCGTTGGGAGAGAGCTTCGCGGCCTTTTGAAGTTGGGCAAGGCTCTCTTGGAATCTGCCCATTGCGTTGTAAGTTTCCGAAAGATCAAGCAGCGCTGCGAAGAAGTTGGGATCGAGCTCCAGCGCCTTCAGTAGCTCCTGCTCGGCTTGGTTGTAGCGGCGTGCATACAAGAGCCCTTGTCCAACTGTCGTTCTCATCGAGGGTGAAAGGGGATCCAACTCCAGAGCTCGCTTCGCTTCCACCAGGGCTTCGTCGTGCCGCTGGGCCCTACTCAGGAACAAAGAGTATCGATAGTGCCCCCCAGCGTAGTTCGGATTCAGGGCCAGTGCGCGCTTGCACTCCCGTTCGGTTCCCTCCCAGTCTCGCTCTGACTGATAAACCTGCGCCAGCGTACCGTGCGCGTCCGCCAGACTGTCGTCGAGCGCCAGGGCCTTCAGCACAGCTTCTTTCGCCCGGGGGAAGGCTTCGGAGGGGGGAACATGCTCAAAAACTGCAAGGGCGATGTAGGAATCCGCGATTCCGACATACCCGAGTGGGTCGCTCGGATCGAGTGAGACCGCCTTCTGAAAATAGTTCAGAGCGGTGGTTAATCCCTCGCGCGTGCGGTTGTACCAATGGAAACGTCCCATAAGATAGGCATCGTGAGCCTCCGGCATCACCGGACGGGCCGCGGCCAGCCGGGCCCGCTCCGGCGGGGTCAGCCGCAGACGAATGTGGCTGGCAATGGCCTGGGCCACTTCGTTCTGGATTCCGAGGATATCGCGGATCTCGCGCTGGTAAGAGTCAGCCCACAAGTGGGACTGATCTTTCACCTGGATGAGCTGCGCGCTAATCCGCGTGCGGCCCGCGTCGCGCCGCACGCTCCCTTCGAGCACGTACTGCACACCCAACTCTCGGCCGATCTGATCCACGGCCTTCTCGGTATGCTTGTATTTCATGGATGTAGTGCGGGCAATCACCCCGAGCCGTTCCGGCTGCAAACCGCCCAGCACAGTGATCATCTCCTCCGTAAATCCATCGCTGAAGTACTCCTGTGAGGGGTCGCCGGTCAGGTTCTGAAATGGAAGCACGGCAAGCGTGATCTTGCCGCCAGGAGGTTGCGCTAGCGGCCGAAGCTGCCTCCAAAAGAAGTATCCGCCGAGCGCGAGCGCCGCAGCTACCACCAAACCCAGAGCGGGAGCCCACTGGAAGGCTTTTCGATTGGGTTCCCGCGCGGTTGTTTCCGTTCGTGATCCTACGACAGCGGCGTCTCGTGGCGAAGCCGCAGTCGCATCGTTCTGAATCGTGCCGATGAAGCGATAGCCGCGCTTCGATAGGGTCTCAATAAAGCGTGGTTTTTCAGCGTCATCCCCTAGGGCGTCACGCAATTTCTTGACGGCATTGTTCAAGCCGTGGTCGAAGTCCACGGAAATGTCGGCCGGCCAGATGCGTTTCTGGAGTTCCTCGCGCTGAACTAATTCACCCGGAGTCTCAAGCAAAATCTGAAGGACTTGGAAGGGCTGGATTTGCAGCTTGACGCGCGTCCCGTGCTTGCGCAATTCAGCGGAGCGCAGGTCGACAAGAAAGTCCCCGAAGCGGATTGACACTTTCGATGTTGTGAGCGGTGACACATCCACCTGCCTAGGTCGCGCGGTCTCCGCCGCACTTCAGTCATTCTGTCCAAACGATCCTATGAAATCAAGTATTTAGATAGCTATCTGCAGAAGAGAAAAAGAAGATTGGCCGGGGATTGACCGATCCCCGACACGAATGGCAAAAAGTCCGTCATGAGGTGAGGGGTTCTGGCCTCATCACGTTCTGAAAAACAAAACAGGAGGACGGTCATGAAAGCAACCACGATCCTGGCAATCCTGACAATAATTTTGGACGCCACATTTTTGTGCTTGCCGAACGCAGTTCACGCTCAGCAGATCGCTCTTCCGCCAAGGGCCCTACTTCGTCAGCGCAACTCGCGGGCGCTGAGGTTTCACGGCGAACCCACCCAGTCTTCAAATCTGCCAGCAACGACACCCCCGGAAATCATTTTAGCTCAGTGCCCGCCGGAAGCCACCGGACTGGGCCCGACAGTGACGTGTGGCTACTTGCCGGTGCCGCTCGACCGCCAGGATCCGGATGGGCCGACGATCAATATCTACTTCGAACTGTACCTGCACTCGAATGCGGGCCCAGCGGAGAGCGCGATGCTATTTAACGCAGGTGGACCTGGCATTTCGACCACAGGCTTCCGAGCATATTTTCTGACTTACTTCGCACAAAACCTTGATGTGCACGACATTCTGCTCATCGACGATCGTGGTCGTGGGTTGTCAGCAGCGATTGACTGCCCGGAACTGCAGCACGCTACGGCGCCGTTCCAAGATGGGGAAGCGGATTGTGCTGCCCAGTTGGGCGCAGCCGACAGTTGGTATGGCACTGGCGACATCGCAATGGACATGGATGCCGTTCGCTCCGCTTTGGGTTACGACAAACTGGACTATTGGGGCGGGTCCTATGGCGGAGAAGATGTAAGCGCGTACGCGACCCGTTTCGGCGAACACCTGCGCTCAATCATTCTGGACGCGCCCATGGGAACACCCGCACTGCAGCCGTTCGTAATGGATGGTGATAGTGCTCGAGCAACCGTCAGAGAAGTACGGCTCGATTGCCAGCGTTCACCGACCTGTTCCGCCGACCATTCGGATCCAGAATCCGAGTTCGCATATCTCATTCAATCCATACGAAACCAGCCTGTGGAGGGTTGGGCTTACAACGCCAGCGGTACACCGGTGTATGTCAAACTGGACGAGAGTGCGTTGCTGTACCTTTCTTACTTCTACACCAACTCTTCCTTCCCCGTAGTCTTCTTCGTGAGCGCCGGTGAAATACTGGCGGCTGGCTCCTCACTATCGCAGGGCGATCCTGTTCCGCTGCTTCGCCTAGGGGCAGAGGTTACGCCTTTTGTAACGGACAATGGCGATCCTACTTTCTTCTCTCAGGGTGCCTACGTCGCCACGATGTGCGTAGACTTTCACGAGCCATGGGACTGGACGGTAAGCATGGATGAACGCAAGGGCCAGTTCAACGAAGCAGTGTCAGATCTACCTTCCGACTATTTCGCGCCATTCTCAAAAGTAGCCGGAACCAGCTTGGGAATGAGCCTGGAAAAGCAATGTCTATGGTGGCAAAAGCCCACTCCTTCCTCGCCCGTGACTCCGCCACATCCTACGTACCCGTATGTACCCACTCTGGTGATGAGTGGTGATATGGACACGCTCGTGGCCATGGAAGAGGCAAAGCAAGTGGCAAGGCTTTTTCCGCAAAGCACTTTCGTCAAGGTGGCGGAAGCGGGTCATATCACTGTTCTGTGGTCCCAATGCGCCGCGAACCTCGAGTCCAATTTCGTTGAGACGCTGCAACTCGCGAATACCACTTGCACCAAGACTCCCGAGACGGTCTCGCCAGCCGTGGGACGATTTCCGTTGATTGCGGAAGACGCCCAGCCTGCCGAGATCGACCCTTCCGGAAGCAACAGGATCGGTGAACCCGAGCGCAAGGTCGTAACCGTCGCTGTCGCAACGGCCATTGATGCTTTGAAGCGCACCACGATTGGAAGCGGCAGCGGAGTGTGCCTGAGGGCGGGGACGTTCCAGAGTTCGGTCGACGCCAACGGAAATCAGACTGCCACGCTCACCAATTGTGTGTTTGCATCCGACGTGAAGATTAACGGCTCGATGGTTTGGGGACTCGATCTGTCCTTTGTCGCTGATCTGACCGTAAGCGGCTCAGGAACTGCCGGGGGAACTTTGCACGTCGAGGGATCTTTTGAAGCACCCGGACCAGTTGACAGTTTCAAGGTTTCCGGGATCTTAGGTGAACGCACGGTCGCAGTGTTAATTCCCGAAGCTTAGACACGAAATCATGCGGCACATAGCGCCAGAGGTGCATACTCTTCGCGGTCGGTGGAAGACGATGAGTGCAAGGTGTTATTTTTCACGCGCGGCGTTCCATACATTTAGTTGCCTCTGCAACGATAGGGGATTGTTCGTGTCACCCCGCGGCGTGGAAGGAGGTCCTGGCTCTGGCTTCGACTAGACTTTATCATTACATTCGTCGGCCTGTTAGCAAGGCAATTCCGATGCTTGGAGAGTTATGAAGAAAGCGCTATTTCTTCTGACGGCCGCGTGTGGTTGCCTTTTATACGGCTGCGGAGGCTCTTCTGCTCCTCCTCCTCTGTCGCCGCCATCGATTACCACGGTTTCCATAACGGACGGCACGATCGGCGCTGCCTATACACAAACCATTCAAGCCACAGGTGGAACTGCGCCTTTCAGTTGGAGCGTTTCCTCCGGTTCCTTACCGCATGCCCTTGCACTCAGCGCTAGTTCCAGCAGTTCCGTAACGATTTCCGGAACCCCCGATACCGTGCAGGCCAATGTTGCCCTCACCATTCAAGTCCACGATGTAAATGGCCAAACGGCGTCGCAGGCTTTTTCTATTTCCATCAAAGGAACCACTGCCCAAATGCAATCCGGTGCCGTCCAGGGAGCCCTTGCCGGTGACGTTCTTGCGTTTCGCGGCATTCCATATGCTGCCCCGCCCGTCGGAGATCTCCGCTGGAAACCTCCCCAGCCGCCAATCAGTTGGATAGGAACACGGGATGCTTCCACGTTCGGGGATGTCTGCACGCAGCTCGATCCGAACAATCAGCCGTTTGGCTCGGAAGACTGCCTGTTCCTGAACATCTTCGTCTCCTCCCAGACTCCCCATGGCCAGCAGCAGCCCGTGATGGTTTACATCCATGGAGGCAGTAACCGGACCGGCAGCACTCACACTTCGTTCCTGGACGCGCCACTCCTGGCATCTCAGGGCGTAATCGTCGTGACCGTGGAGTACAGACTCGGACTTATCGGCTTCTTCGTTCACACTCTGCTCGACGCCGAAGGCGGCGGTTCTTCGGGAAACTACGGCTTGATGGACCTGATTGCTGCTCTCACCTGGGTTCAGCAAAATATCAAGTCCTTTGGCGGCGACTCCGCGCACGTTATGGTTTTCGGACAATCGGCAGGTTCATTTGATGTGCAGGCCCTGCTCGCCTCTCCCCTTACGCAGGGGCTCTTCTCCGCCGCAGGCATGGAAAGCAGCGCCCTCCTCCACGGGCAGACGCTCGCGCTCTCCGACCTCGAGAACCTGGATGCACCGCTGGTCTCTGCGTTAGGCTGCAGCACAGCCACGGACGTGCTAGCATGCCTTCGCGCTGCCTCTGCATTCAATGTCGTCAGCAACAACCTCAATATTCCCTTTTTGCCCAGCGGACTTATCTCCCGGGCTCTTGTTATCGAGCCACATGCGCTTCCCGTGGATCCGTTCGATGTACTCCAGGAGCATGGCTCGCCGGTACCGCTCGTCATTGGTTCCACGCGCGAGGAGGAATCCGCAGCCAACGCCGCCGACGATCCCACGGCAAGCCCGCCACTCACGGAGGCAGGTTATGAGGCTGCTCTTCACGCCGATTTTGACCAGTTCGGCGCCAGCGTCGAACCCCAGGTACTGAGTTTCTATCCGGCATCGTCCTACGACGCTCCGGTCTATGCACTCATTGCCGCGGAATCGGACGCCTTTGATATCACTCCCGTGCGCGATGTTGCACGCGCAGCCGCTGGCCCGGACCGCCCGTCCGTTTGGCGCTACCTATACATTCATCGCTACGAAAATGATCCTACCTTGAACGCCTTACGGGCATTTCACACTGCGGAACTGCCGTTTGTTTTTGGAAATCTACAGTTCGTTCTCGGCAGTCCTTACAACCCGAGCACGGCGGAGCTTGCGTTTGCCAGGCAGATGATGGGTTACTGGTCACACTTCGCCAAAACCGGTGACCCCAACGGGCCCGGCGCCACAGCTTGGCCGCGCTACGATGCAGCCACGGACGCGATGGTCCAACTCGACGAAACGCAGACAGCGATCAACGGCTATCACAACCCGCAGTGCGATTATTTTTCGACTCTCCTGCCTTAGCCTAAATATCCGTGTGACTGACAGCAGCGGAAATCTCGCGATTATCGCCAATCGGAATGTCACCATCTCGAATTAAGTTTTCGGACCGTTACCACGATTGGTGCGAACTGAGACGGTCTTGTTTTGCAGATCTTGGATAGCCTTCGTCAGTTTCTTCAGGGAACGTGGCCTGATACTGTAAGGTTCATGCACGATTCAATCTAGAACTCATCTCCACGCCCAGCGGCCAGCAGCCCAACAAATTTAACGCTCACTTATAAGTTTACTTTCAGTTACGGGGCGCGATTTGAACGTCACTTTCCCTCCTCCCCCGGTTTCGTTGACTGCCCCATGCCCCATCCGTAAGATGAATCGACCCAAAATCCGGGACATTCCTCTATCGCCAAAACATGATTGTTAGAAAATGATCGACCAGACCATCTCTCACTACCGCATCGTCGAGAAGCTTGGCGGCGGAGGCATGGGTGTAGTTTACAAAGCCGAAGACACCGAACTCGGCCGCTTCGTCGCCCTCAAGTTTCTGCCCGACGAACTGTCACGCGATCCGCAAGCGCTCGAACGTTTTCGACGGGAGGCGCGAGCCGCGTCCGCTCTCAATCATCCCAACATCTGCACCATCTACGAAATTGGCAAGCACGGCGAGCAATCTTTCATCGCCATGGAATTCCTGGACGGCGCGACCCTCAAGCACCTCATCCAAGGCAGGCCGCTGGATAACGAAACTCTTCTTTCGCTGGCCATTGAGATTGCCGACGGTTTAGATGCCGCGCACTCGCAAGGTATCGTCCACCGCGATATCAAGCCCGCCAACATTTTCGTCACCAAGCGAGGCCATGCCAAAGTGTTGGATTTCGGCCTCGCCAAAGTTGATCTAAGTGGACGTTCCTCAAGCCAGGCAGCATCGGCAAATACGATGACCGCAGCCGCCGCCCATGGCGCGAACTATGACCACCTGACCAGCCCTGGCTCCGCGCTGGGCACGGTGGCTTACATGTCGCCGGAGCAGGCGCGGGCCAAGGAACTCGACGCGCGCACCGATCTTTTTTCTTTCGGCGCAGTCCTCTATGAAATGGCCACCGCGCAGTTGCCGTTCCGCGGAGACAGCAGCGCAATTATTTTCGAAGCAATCCTTAACCGCGCTCCCGTTTCTCCAGTGCGATTGAATCCGGATGTGCCACCCGAGTTCGAGCGGATCGTTAATAAGGCGCTGGAAAAAGACCGCGAGATGCGCTACCAGCACGCCTCCGACATGCGCGCCGACTTGAAGCGGCTGAAACGGCAAACCGAATCGCGCCCGCCGGAAGCCTCCGATTCGGGCTCAGACCCAGCGGGCTCAGGTCCAGCGGTCGCGGTAGTCACGCGCGAAAGCGGCTCTCATCTTTCACAAACGCGAACCCCAACTCAAAGTCAAAATTCGTCGCCATCAGGAAGCTCTGCCTCCCGCCGTGCGGCATCGTCGTCCTCCTCGTTAACACCAGCATCCGGCCCCGGTCACGATGTACCCGTGTCTTCGCTAAAGAAATTCCCAGCGGCGAAAATAGCGGCAGCCCTTGCCGCCGCCGCAATATTAATCGCCGTTCTTTTCTGGTTCACCAGACATCGCCCCGCGCCCTCCGTAGTCAGCGCGGGTCAAAAAACCATCGCCGTTCTTCCTCTACAAAACTTGGGAGCCAATAAAGATGTCGATTTCCTCCGCCTCGCCTTGGCCGACGAGATCGCAACTTCGCTCAGCTACGTTCGCTCCCTCACCATCCGTCCGTTCGCGACCACCAGCAAATACGACTCGCCCACTCTCGACCTCCAGGAAGCGGGCCGCGCCATGCACGTTACCGATGTTGTCACTGGCCACTATCTGAAGGAAGGCGACCAGATTCAGATCACGCTCGAAGCCGTCGACATCGCGGACAACCGTACAGTTTGGCGCGACACCATGACCGTGGCCGCCCCAGACCTCATTGCCATGCGAAGCCAGATCACAGCCAAAGTTCGTCAGGGACTCGTCCCCGCTCTTGGCGTCGGATCGGATTCCGGCGAAGCCAGCACTCATCCCAAGAACGAAGAGGCCTACGATCTCTACCTCCGCAGTATCGCGCTCCCGCATGATCCCCAACCCAATAAAGAAGCCATCGCAATGCTGGAGCGCGCCGTCGGCCTCGACCCCAGCTACGCGCCGGCCTGGGGCTACCTCGGAATTCGTTACCACTACGACAGCGCCTACGCGGGCGGAGGCGCGGCGGTGCATGATCGCTCCGACTCTGCCCTCGCACGTGCCATCTCACTCGATCCCAACTACATCATCGCCAACGCGTGGCTGATCACCAATCACGTGGAACAAAGTCAATTAGCCAGGGCTTATCAGGATGCGAAAGCGCTGGTCGAGCGGCATCCGGAAAACGCGCAAGCCCGCTTCGCGCTCGCCTATGTTCTTCGCTATGGAGGGGCCGTCGAGGAATCGGCGAAAGAGTGCGATGCCGCCATGGCCCTTGACTCCGGCAACTTCATGTTGCGCTCCTGCGCCTTTACCTTCGATCAACTCGGCAACTACGTCCACGCGATGGATTTTCTTCAGCTCGACACCGGTTCGCTTTGGGCGTCTAGCAACATCATGCAGCACTACATCCGCGACGGCAAAATAACGCAGGCCAAGGAAATCGTGGACAAATTTAAAAGCAGCCCGAACTTCAACTTCCAGTTGATGGCTGCGTGCTTCGAAAACCCGTCGTCTTCCGACGTGGCAACCATAGCTCGGAAAGAGGCGGACGCGCTACTCGCCGATCCTGATCCGGAGCCCCGTTACATAGTTGCGGGCGACATTCTTTTCTGCGGACAAAGAGACTTAGCGATGCAAATGCTCAAGAGCGCGGTCGCCGCACACTACTGCGCATATTCAGGTTTGCAGAGCGACCTATTGTGGGGCAAGCTGCGAGGCACCCCCGAGTTTGCCGAGTTGCTCTCCGAAGCCAAACAGTGCCGCGACAACTTCCTATCCGAACGCGCGAAGCCAGCGCAATAACTGATTCCAATACCCTTCTTGCACCCTTTGCCTTCGGTGATTACAATGTAATTACTGAGGCAGGAAACTTTATGAAAACAGAGCTCATCCGCATCGGCAATTCTCGAGGAGTTCGCATACCCAAGCCTTTGATCGAACAATGCGGTTTCGGAGAGACGGTAGAAGTTAGGATCGAACGCAATTCCTTAATCATTTCGCCAGAACGTTGCCCGCGACAGGGATGGGAAGAGGCTTTTCGCGCCTCTGGCAACGCCTCGCAAGACGACCTAATGCTCGACACCGCGAGAGCCAATGACTTCGATCGCGAGGAATGGAAGTGGTGAGCGCGCACCCCGCCTCGCCCAAACAAGATCAAGTCTGGCTCGTGACCCTCGACCCCACCCAAGGCAAAGAGATCCAGAAAACGCGTCCCTGCCTCGTAAGCTCTCCCGATGAAATGAACCAGCACCTCAGAACGGTCATCGTAGCTCCCATGACCACCGTAGCCCGTCCCTATCCGACGCGCATCAACTTGCGATTTCAAGGAAAGCAAGGCCAAGTGGCCCTAGACCAACTCCGAGCCGTAGACCGTCAGCGCCTTATCCGCATGCTAGGAAAAGTCTCGCTAAAAACCGCAGAGGAAGTTTCCACCACCCTGCTGGAAATGTTTTCACGGATCTAGCCATCTCGAATTGGAAATCGCGTTTTGCGTGGTAACATCTGCCCGTGGCGATGAGCGACACAACCCCGGCAGCGCAAGCTCTACAGCTTAAGAT
>Ga0209332_1000027_pt1 | contig 36733 bp, 40 predicted proteins | sample BlaSpr_A8_OM3_M1_FD_187974 | JGI IMG/M metagenome (GOLD analysis project Ga0209332, IMG submission 187974) | Forest soil microbial communities from Thunder Bay, Ontario, Canada - Black Spruce, Ontario site 2_A8_OM3_M1 (SPAdes) (version 2) | ecosystem: Environmental > Terrestrial > Soil > Boreal...
CACCCCTTCGACAAGCTCAGGGCAGGCTCTTGCAAAGTACGCAAGGATGGGGCACCCACTGTTCCGGAACGGGAAGGAAACGACTTGAAAGGCTGGGCCACCCGCCATGCGGTAGTCGTAGGGAGACGCGGCAAGGGGAGACGCGGCAAGAGCCGCGTCTCTACAGGCTAGTCGTTACCGGCTGCGGCAGCCATCACTCCGGCCGCTTTTAGATCGCGTGTCAAAGCTGGCTTCGGAGGAAGCTTTTCGAGATCGACTTTATAGACGTGCCGCGCTAGCCCAAGTTTTTTCAGCGCCCAGATGCCGTACCAGTTCATGTCGATTTCATACCACTTCAAGCCGTGGCGCACGGAAACGGGGTGAGCGTGGTGATTGTTATGCCAGCCCTCGCCGAACGTGACCATAGCCACGAGGAAATTATTCGTCGACAGATCTTTCGTCGCGAAGCGACGCGATCCCCACAAATGCGTGACCGAGTTCACCATCCAGGTCGCGTGCAGTCCAACCACTACGCGGGCGAATACTCCCCAGAGCAGCCAGGGCAATCCGCCAATGGCGAATAGAATCACGCCGAGAATGACGTTGCTGGTCCAGTGATACTTGGTGAGCCAGACGTGGACTTTATCATTCGTCAAATCCGGAACGTAGCGCCCTAGGGTAGTGGTGTCGTGATGCATCGACTTGCCCATCAAAATCCAACCCATGTGCGCCCACCACTTGCCATCGATCGGCGAATGCGGATCGCCTTCATCGTCAGAAAATTGATGATGAATGCGATGCGTTGCGACCCAGAAAATCGGTCCACCTTCGAGCGCGAGAGTCGCGCACCAGGTCAGGAAATACTCCACCCACTTCGGAGTCTTGTATCCGCGATGCGTCAGCAGCCGGTGATAGCTCATGCCGATGCCGAGGCTGCCCGAAACCCACCATAAAAACATCGCGACGAATAATGCTTTCCAGGTAAAAAAGAATAATGCCGCAATTGCGCCGACGTGAAACAGCCCCATGGCAATGGCAGTGCCCCAGTTAAATCCGTCTTTATTCGCTCGAACTTTGCGATTGGTGCCTTCGCCGCCTTCGGTCATCTCACGGCTGGTTGCTTCGCTTACGGCGTCGCGCATGGTCTCAGTCATTTGTAATTTCCCCGGTAGATTTCGTCCCGCCAGTTTCAAGGAGGTACATCTTGGACAATAGCAAGACTGCGGGCATTCCGTTGTAATACTTCTGTAATCCCCAATAGCCAAAGGGGTTACGAGCGTAATGTGTGGTTGCTCCAACGTGACCGAGGGAGATAAATGTTCGAAACAGTCAGGAGGCTTCGGGTTGTGATTTAGGGCACATCTACAGGTGATCGCGCATCTTTTTCGTGCGCCCTCTGCTGACATAGAGTATTGTTTTGCTCGTCATTCGTTAGCAGGATATCTGCAACTGCGACGAGTACGGCAGTTCAACCGTTCTCCCTTAGCGGAGGTTTCAGTTGAAAAAGCAAACCTTGTATCAATCGGCGTTTCAGAAAAGTTCTTTGCTCTTCATCCCAATCTCATCGCTTTTTTTTGCCTTTGCGCTCTGGGCACAAACGCCAAAACAGCCGCCCGCCGAATATAAAATTCCTCCCGAAGCCGCCGCCAAGCAAAATCCGATTAAGCCATCGGCAGAATCCTTGGCGCGCGGGAAAAAGCTATACGGCTACGACTGCGCCATGTGTCATGGCAAAGACGGCGATGGCAAGGGCGATATGGCCTCGGACATTAAAAATGTCACTGATTTCACCAAGTCGCAGGCTCTCAAGAATCGCACCGACGGCGAGCTCTTCTACATCACCCGGAACGGCAAAGGTGAGGACATGCCTCCAGAGGGTGACCGCGCCAAAGATGACGACATTTGGAACCTGGTGAACTACGTTCGTTCATTCGAGAAGAAATAAAAGGCCCCGAAACCGTCAACCACCAAGGCCACGAACTAGCACGAAGAAAAGCTTCAGCCCTACTCTTCGTAGTACATCGCGCCTGCCCGATTTTCGAGCTGGTCGATTGCCGAACCGCTCTCGATATGCAGTAGAGAATCTACTTTGTGCTTGCGGCCCCGGCCTTAACCTCGACGCCGGCCCATTTCTCCAGCAGCGTAAGCGTCACCGCGTAATCCATGTCGCCCTGGCCTTCTTCGGCGGCGACATCATAGACCTCTTCCACCGCTTCGAGTCCTGGCAGGCGCACGCGAGACTCCTTGGCGGCGTCGAGCGCCAGTCGAATATCTTTCAGCATCAAGCGCAGCGGGAAGTTTGGCGAGAAGTCGCGGTTCAGGATAAACGGCGCTTTATAGTCCACTACTCCAGATCGCACCATGGAAGCCTGCACCAGCGGCAATAATTTTTCTACATCCACTCCGAGCTTCGCCGCGAGCGTCAACGCCTCCGCGAAGCCTTCAAAAATAAGCGCAATTTGCAGATTCATTACCAGCTTCGTAGCCTGTCCCTTGCCCGTCTCTCCCATGTGGAACGTCTGCTTCCCCATGGCTTGAAAAAGCGGTTGCAGCCGTGCCAGCACGGACTCTTCTCCGCCAACCATAAAAATAAGTTGACCCGCCTCAGCCGCAATCTTCGACCCAGTCATCGGAGCATCGACATAACTGACTCCCTGCGGCTTTACCCGTTCGGCAAAGCGCACTGTCGCCGAGGGCGAGATGGTGCTGGAATCCGCAATAATCATGCTCTCGGTCAAAACGTGCGCAGCTCCGCCCGGACCGAACAGAACGCTCTCCACTGCTTTCGTATCCGAGACGCACATCCAAACCACTTCGACTCCCTGAGCCGCATCTCCGGGAGACGAGGCGCTGCGCGCGCCTTCTACGTCTTTACCGCCGCTTCGATTCCACACTGCGACCTCATGTCCGGCTTTGACCAAATTCGTGGCCATCCACCGTCCCATAATTCCCAAGCCTAAAAAAGCGACACGCATCAGCGTTTTTCCTCCAAATATTGAGACTTAAATTAGATACGACCAGCAAACTAATGGTCAAGGAGAACACCATATTTTTCGCGGTGGTTGTTACCCGCGTGATGGCGAAACGAGCGGGGCCGGTCGACACTGCCGTCAACCGCATCTAAATTGAACTGGAGACTTGGCAAGACAAAGCCGATAATCTGACAGTGGAAGGCTTCCGAATTCGTTTGCTTGGCGCCGGGTCAACTGAATGCTAAAGGCTTCATTAAAAAATAAAGCGTTGCGCAAGCGAGCCACACAGTTCACCCAACTCGTACGGCATTCGGCGGTGACTCCGCGAACTGGCAAGACCCACCAGGCGAAGCTGGTTTCGAACGGCGAACTCGGCGTCACTTTCATTGGACACTCCAGCTTCTTTCTGCAGATTGGCGGACAGAATGTTGTCATCGATCCTAACTTCGCGCGCTGGTTATTTGTTCTAAAGCGCCTGCGGCAGCCGGGCCTGAATCTGCGCGAGTTGCCTCCGATGGACGTTGTGCTGGTGACCCACGCTCACTTCGATCATCTGCATCGGCAGTCGCTGCGCACCATTGCGCGGCAAACGCAACGTCAGACTGGGACCGCGCCTACGCTGGTCGTTCCCCATCATCTATTTGACCTGGTTTCCGATCTCGGCTTCGAACGGATTGTCGAACTCGAATGGTGGAACACTTATCGACACGGGACACTCGATATCACGCACGTTCCTTCGCGCCATTGGGGAGCGCGCATTCTGAAAGATTCCCACCGCGGCTACGGTGGCTACGTGCTGCGCAGTGGGAAACATTCGGTCTATCACGCCGGAGACACGGCTTACTTCAATGGCTTCCGCGAAATCGGACGGCGATTGTCGCCGCAACTCGCGCTGCTTCCCATCGGCGCCTACAATCCTGAGCAATTTCGCAATGTGCACACCAGTCCCGCCGACGCCACTAGAGCGTTCGTCGATTTAAAGTCGCGATGGATGATTCCGATGCACTACGGCACCTTCCGCCTCTCCCATGAGCCCATAGAAGAGCCTCTGCAGTTGCTCGAGCGCGAGGCCCAAAAGGCTGGAGTCAAAGATAAAGTTGTGGTGCTAGAGGAGGGGATTACACGCTTCTTCTGAGAGGGAGAGAGTACTCTTCTAGTCATGGACAAGAAAGAAATCAATTCCCCCAAGCTGACAGAGCACTTTCTCTTCTGGGTTTGCGGTATCGGAGGCTTGCTGCTGGCGTTTCTGTTTGCGCATTTTGTCTACCACGTTCTGTGAAACTTCAGAGCTACGCTTCTCTGCCGGAGCGCCTCGCCAAAATTAAAAAGGGGCGACCTCTCAGGCCGCCCCTATTTGCAAACGATCTACCTTTACGCTGCTACAAGAGTGCTATGGAAGGTCGAGGTTACAGCTTCAAAAGTCTGTACCTTCGGTGTTCCATCAATCATTTTTGCGAGCGTTCTCAACACTTCTGGGTAGGTATTCGTGTTGTAAGCATCAGCACTCGCTTTGTTTTCCCACAGGCTGATCGAAATCGCATCCGGACTGCCGGGATTCGACAATGTCAGTTCTTCTTTAAAACCCTTCTGCTTGCGAAGTAACGGCAGAATTTCGTTCTCGAGGGTGCGGGTATAGTCGGAAAGCATATTCGATTTCACATGAAAAGATACATTGCGTGCAAACATATTCAACCTCCTGAGGTTGTGGTCGCTAAGAGGGGAGGACTTCAGATGGGCTGACTTAGTTTCAGGGAACCTGAAAGAGGTGGGAACCACCTCGACTACAACCGTAGTCCCCGGGAACTTCAATGTCAAACTGCGGGAAAGTATCTAGTACAGCGAGCACGGAGGAACACAGTTCTTACCACAGGGGACACAGAGGGACTGGGGACACGGAGGAAGACACTTGCAAGTCGAAATATACTATGGGCTTTACCTTTTATGGGCTTTACCTTTAACGTCCACATTCAACGTCCAGATTACGAATCAATGTGACCGCAGGCGGCAGTCTGCATCTAACTAAAAAGGCAGTTTTGACATGGTATACTGCGTTCAGATGGGGTATCTGGGCCCCTACGTCCTGCCCGAGGATTTCGACACATGGCTGGTAGTTCACATCGCTCCAACTCTCGCTCTGTCTTCTTGATTGTGTTTGTGCTGGCTCTGTTTGGCCTGTTGGGAATGCTATTTGCCCAGAGGATAAGCCCAGCTACCGCACCAAGCAGCGATTCTGACGTCCGTGAGAGCCTGAAGCAGTTTACCGAGGTGTATGAAAAGGTCGAGGAGAATTATGCCGACCCGGTGAACGCTGACAAGGCGATCTACAACGGCGCCATCCCGAGCATGCTGCATCAGCTCGATCCGCACTCGAACTTTTTCGATCCGAAGTCTTACTCTGCCCTGCGCGAGGAACAACGCGGCAAGTATTACGGCGTCGGCATGACGGTTGGACCGCGCAATAACAAAGTCATTGTTATCGCTCCGTTTGTCGGCACTCCGGCCTATCGCGCCGGCATTCGCCCCGGTGACATCATTGCCGCCATTGACGGCAAAGCCACCGACAATATGAGCACGTCTGATGTTGCCGATCTGCTCAAAGGACCGAAGGGCACCACCGTACGCATTACCATGTTGCGCGAAGGCTCGGAACATCCTTTGGAATTTGCCGTAATCCGCGACGAGATTCCGCGCTACAGCGTCGATCTACATTTCATGATCAAGCCGGGCATCGGATACATGCACGTCTCCGGCTTCCAGGAAACGACAGAGCATGAAGTCGCGGAAGCCCTGGAGCAAATGGGCGATCTCAAAGGCCTGGTTCTCGATCTCCGGCAAAATCCGGGGGGCCTGCTCAGCGAAGGCGTTGGCGTGGCCGACAAATTTTTGAAGAAGGGGCAGTTGATCGTGTCGCACCATGGACGGTCGTCTCCGGAAAAGCGATACGTGGCAGCGCATGGCAATGGCGGCCGGGATTATCCATTAGTCGTTCTGGTGAATCGCGGCACTGCATCAGCCGCGGAAATTGTTGCCGGAGCAATTCAGGATCACGATCGCGGGCTGATAGCGGGCGAGGTAACCTTCGGCAAGGGATTGGTGCAAACCGTTTATCCTCTGGCCGAAAATACCGGTCTTGCGCTAACTACGGCCAAGTACTACACCCCGAGCGGACGCCTTATCCAACGCGATTATTCCAATCTTTCTCTTTACGACTACTACTACAACCGCGAGGCCGAGGATAACAACACGAACCATGAGGTCAAGCTGACCGATGGCGGACGCACGGTTTACGGTGGCGGTGGCATTACTCCGGACGTGAAGATTGCGCCGATCAAATCCAACAAATTTCAGGAGACGTTGCTGCAGCATTATGCCTTGTTCAATTTCGCCAAGCATTATGCAATCGCTCACAAGATCACCCCGAACTTCGAGGTAGACGACGCCGTGATGCTCGACTTCCGCAAATTCATGGACTCCGAGAAAGTCGCGTACACTGAAGCCGAGATCATGGAGAACAATGATTGGCTGCGCTCCAGTATCAAGAGCGAAATTTTTGTCGACGCCTTCGGACAGGAAGAGGGACTGAAAGTTCGGGCGGAGACTGATCCGGACGTTATTAAAGCTTTGGACCTGATGCCGCAGGCGCGGGCCCTAGCCGATAACGCCAAGAAGGTCGTCGCGGAAAGAAACTCGGCTCCGGTCACCCGCTAATCACATCTGATTTCATTCTCTTTTCAGGCCCGGGCGACTGGGCCTTTCCCATTCCGACCCCCAAAATTTCAACACTCATCTCGTTGTCTGCATCTTAAGCCTGTTGTTTTGAAATAATTAACTTTATGCTGCTTAGGTTTTTCTTTTACCAAATCCTCACCGTCGCGCTATTGCTCGCCGCATCGCTTGGACAAACTGAAGCGCCCCTGCATCAACACGACACCGCTTCACCTAATTCGACACAAGGTTCGGCACATACGCCTGGTCAGAGGCGGGAAATGCCTGGCATACCCGATTTCGTTGAAATTACGCCATTTTTATTTCGCGGCTCGGTACCAACTCACGAGGGCTTGCAGGCGCTGGCGCGATCCGGGGTCCAGATCATCGTGGACACGCGCGTCAACTGGACTGCGAAAGAAAGAAAAGAGGCCCGTAAACTGGGCATGCGATACGTAAAAATCTCGTGGCGTTGCCCTTTCCCCAAAGATAAAGTTTTTGCGCGATTTCTGAAATTGCTCCGCGACAATCCCGGCAAGAAAGTGTACGTGCACTGCCTCCTCGGCGATGATCGAACCGGCATGATGATCGCCGCCTATCGCATGGCCGACGAAGGCTGGACAGCGGAAGAGGCGATGCACGAGATGCGGCAATACGGCTTCACGAAAAGTCATCATTTCATTTGCCCGGAATTGGCTCGGTATGAGGCAAGCTTTCCCCACCGCCTGAAAACTCACAAAGCCTTCAAAGACCTTCGTCAATAAAGCCGTGGAGTGCCAGTGGAGCGCCGGGCGTCCCCGCCCGGCCAAATAAATGCTGACACTGACTCCCCGAAGCGAGAGAAGAAAGCGCCCCTCGAAATGTCCCCTTGAGTGTCCCGTCCCAAAGCCCTAAAGTATTTACCTAAAGTATTTAAAAGATAACGTGCGCGGAGGCGCCTTTCTGCCAGCGGCAATCATGCTTCAATCATTCCCGTATCTTCAATCAGTCCCGTATCAAGGCACCTGGGTCATCGGCCTTCGGTCTTCCGGGAATTGGATACCGGCAATCCTCGTGGCCATCGTTGCGGGAGTGCTGGACTGGAGATTCCGGCGAATTCCTAACTGGCTTACCGTCTCGGGCTTCGGGGCCGGACTGGCCGCCAACACAATTCTCTACCGCTGGCCGGGATTTAAAAATGCGTTGCTAGGCGCCGCATTGGGACTGGGACTGCTGTTGCCTTTCGTCCTGATTCGCAGCCTGGGCGCTGGAGACTGGAAATTGGCTGGCGCCTTGGGCGCATGTCTCGGCCCTCGGCAATTGCTCTCGGTGCTGCTGATAACTATTCTGTTGGCCGGAGTCATGGCGCTTGTGCTCGTAATCTTCAAAGGCCGGCTGAAAAAAACATTACGGAACATAGCAAATTTGGTAGCCTCACTCTTTAGCCTGCGAATGCCAGGATCGGAAGTATCGCTGGACGATCCGCATTCGACTAAAATTCCGTTCGGCGTGGCCATGGCGGCCGCGGTTTTGTTCTATGCTGTAGGCCGAGCGATGGGGAGAATCTAGCCTCCTAATGGATTTATAATTTCGGATCAAGCTCATAGCTTGTCGACCAAACCTTATGATTTGCGGTTCCAAAACTTACGATACGTCGATCCAAGACTACGATGTATCCTCGTGTGGCGCGGACACTCTTGTCCGCGTGTGGGCAGCGCGTCGCTGTCAACGCGGACAAGAGTGTCCGCGCCACACGATCAAAAGCATCATTTGTCATCCCGAACGAAGCGAGGGACCTGCAGTTTGCTAAAGCTCAGACAAATTGCGCGCTGGCTCCGCGGCAGCAACGGCGCAGAGATCGCCGAGGCCGCTCTCGTCCTGCCATTAGTATTCATGTTGCTCCTGGGCATCATCTGGTTTGGACGCGCCTTCAATATCTATTCGACCATCCAGCAGGCCGCCCAGCAGGGCGCAATCGCCGCTGCGCGCGCGTCCTGCGCCACTTGCGGCACTGGCAGCACCTTTCCCACGGATGCCGTCGTCACCGGTGTGGTTGAGGGCGTAATGAACGCTTCCAAACTCGATACCACCCAAATCATTGCGAACCCGCCGTCTCCGCTCTCCTGCGTGATTCCCGCAACCGCAGCCACCTGCAGCACCACCGACAAAATAACGACCTGTCGACAGGCGCTCCTGAATTCCCCCGCCTCCGGCACTCAGGTGGCGCAGTGTGGAACCATAGTGAGTTTCCAATATCCGTTCCAGTTCAACTTTCCCGGCACGTCGCTCAACATGCAGCAAATTAAGTTGTCGGCGCAAGCTCAGAGCAGGATGGAGAACTAGGTGGCCGGCTCGCGTATTTTGCGTCTTCTCCGTCCTGACGACGGATCCGCGATCCTGGAATTTGCCATCACGCTCCCCTTGCTGGTCGTCTTCGTTGTCGGGATCTACGATTTCAGCGCCGCATTCAATCAGAAGCAGAAGATCGAGCAAGCCGCGCAAGAAGGCGCCATCATTGCCGGCGCCCAGCCCACGAGCGACATCTCATCGACAGCCGCCCCGGCCTCTATGCTGCCGGTGGTAAGTGCAATTTTCAATTCGCTGGCGGGCAGCGGAGCTCTGCCCAACGCGAACAGCGGAACCTGCAACGCCCCTGGCACTGCTACAGGAACCGGACTGGCCTCGAACTACTCTATTTCCGGTTGCTCAGGCGGTTTTCCCGGCGATAACCTGGTCATAACCATCAACCGCGGATGGGTCTCAGGAAGCGGTTCGCCTGCCGCTATCGGAACCATCGTGACCATCGTTTATCCATACCATTGGCAATTCAACAGCGTCATCCAATTGATGATTCCAGGCGCAAACTACGCCGCGATAACTCAATTGACCGAGAGCGCTACGGTGCACAACCAGATGTGAGGATGCTTGCGACTTCATCCAACTAACAGACCTACTCGCTCTCGTCATGATCGCACTGACGAGCGCGGAGTCATCATCACCCTGGTCGCCGTCTTCATGCTGGGCGTAATCGGAGCGATGGCCGCGTTGTCCATCGACGTAGTCACCCTCTACACGGCACGCAGCGAGGCGCAGCTTGCCGCCGATGCGGGCGCGCTCGCGGGCGCCCGCGCGCTAGCTAACTCAGGTATGACATCCGCTGCCGCGATCCTGATTTCCGGAGCTGAAACTCTAGCCCGTTCTGTCGCAACTCAAGCGGCCGCGAACAACCAGGTTGGCGGCAGAAACTTGAACGGATCCGTCACCGCAGCCTGCGCTTCCGGCAACCCCACCGGTCAGGAAATTTGCGTCAGCTTCAATGACGGCGCATTATCCTTCCGTACAGACCCACAAGTCACCGTACGAGTGCAGCGCACCGACCTGCCAACTTTCTTTGCGCGTATCTGGGGAAGCACGCAACTCAAAGTGACGGCGACAGCGACGGCCGAGGCCTACAACCCCTCAGGCGAGACGACCGCGGGCAAGGCCCCGGTAACGACTACCTGCGTGAAACCGTGGCTACTACCAAATATCGATCCGAGCAATCCTCCGAACCCCATTTTTTCTGACACTACTACCGGCGCAGTCGCTCCGACCGCCACTGCGCTCTTGGGATGGCAATCCACCGGTGCCCCTTCATCGCGATTGAGAGTAGCCTGCGCCGCCGGCAACTGCAGCACGCTCCAGAGTCCGACATACTGGAAGTATTACCCAGGGGATCCAGTCACATTTGCACCGCCGACGGCGGCTTTACCGCAGTGCGGAATTTCGTTGACCCCATATGAAGAGAGCGTTGCCGGATGCGTTCCGACTCCCATTTCATGCAACCAAACCGCGACAATCGACACCAGCGATTACCCTACGAGAAATCTGGAAACAGCGAATGCGGTAAATTGCCTGACGCACGCCACAAATGGCAAGGGGGATACAGTCGGTACTTCTCCGCCAAGCTATCCTTTTGACTTTATAGTCGGCGATGACAATCCTGTCGCTCTGGCCAACCCATCGCTTGCAGGAAGCTCAGTTATGGTAAGTGATTCGCTTGTTACCGTGCCAGTAATTGCCAGCGTCACCGCGGTGCCACCTACAAACCCGGTTACAATCATTGGGTTTGTCCAGTTGCTTCTCAATTATAACGGCAACAGCACACCGACCACTGGAGGAATACAGATAGGTCACGTGAAAACGAAGGTGGTCAACGTAATAGGATGCGGAAGTAACGCCACCGGTCAGCCAATCCTCGGCAACGGCTCGTCTCCGGTAGCTGTGCGGCTGATCACGCCACTTATCACGCCGTAGAAATTTTCCGTTTTAATTGATCAAGACAGAACTTAGAAAGCGCTGGATCCGCGGCGCGTCAGAATCACGCGCTCCAGTTTTTCTTCGGTGCCGACGAAGATGAAGTTGTAGGGCGAGCCGTTCAGGAGCGATGCCAGCACTTCACGGGATGAAGCGGGCCCAATATCAACTGCGACTTGTTCCTGCTCCGCGCCCGACGGAATTGCGATGTCCGCCTGCGTCTGGCGCTGCACTTCAAACAAGACCTGTGACATTGTCGCTTTGTCCGAACGAATCTGCAGCAATCCATTCTCGTAGGTTACGACCAGAGAAGGTTGTGGAGGCGATGCTTTCGCGGCTGGCGGCGTGGATCTCGAATCCCTCTGCTGCCGGGCCATTCGAACCGGCGCCACGCTCGCGGCAGCGCTCCGTGGAACTCGATCATAAGTCGCCACTGCGGCGGTGTTCGCGCCCAGTACCGCATTCTGCAATTTTGCACCCGGCGCCGTCGCATTACGCGCCCCCGTTGCAGCGGTATCGTGCTTGGAATAATCCGATTGCGGCCCACGAATCGTGTCCGCACTGAAATTCACCGGATTCAGCTCGGCCCCACTCCTCTGCGCCGCGCCGAGTTTCACCACGACGGCGTTCGGAAGAGTCGAGATCTGATACGTCTGCGGCGCAGCCAAATCGAGGACAACCCGAGTTATCGGTGGATTGTTGAAAAAAAGTCCGGCGCGAATCGCCTTGAGCGCACCGCGATTTACTTGCAGCGCCCGCAAATCCGCAGCCGGAAGCGCGCCCGGAAAATCGACGATGATGCGATCAGGTCCAGTAACAACTTGAGTGTCAGGAGCAACCGGGCCGCCGGAAGTTTCTATTTCAACCTCCATCGCGTCAGGCATCCCGCGCGCTATCACATGCCTGACACGCGCATCGGAAGCATTCCTCGAAGCCGCGTGTTCGGAACCGTCTCGCGCTATCCTGCCCTTCAATACATACGTAGGAGCGGGAACCGGTGCAACGGTCTGCGCCGCCAGCAGTGTCGAAAGCACCGCCGCCAAAGCCGCCACAGCGCCCGGCCGTAGCAGACGCAACTTGTTCATCATGTCCATCATAACTTTTGGCACTGAGTTCTGAGCAAAGTCTAGCAGTTTCCATGATCGCAATCCGCATCGAAAGTCGTAGCACTAATTACTGTAGTCAATAGATGTTTTAGTCACCAGGCGGAGCGCGCGCCCCCTGCTCACTCCCGCATTCTTTAATCTGCAGAGCTGATCTGCATGGCTAATCTGCCAGGACTGTCCGGCACTTGCCAATCTCACAATCGCCACTAGCATTCATTTTTAGGAATCCTTCCTTTTTTCCGAATGCAGCATCGAAGTTTTCGGAGGAAATTATGCTTAACTTTACTCGCAGACACCGTCCCAGCGCATGGAAAGGCCTGGTTGCTGGATTGGCCGGCGGCCTCGCGGCCACAGTTGCCATGACCCAGTTCCAGAATGGATGGCAGCAAGCCTCCGAGGCACTTCAGGACGGCAAAAAGCGAGATCCCCGCAAATCCAAATCGCAATCGCAGAAAGAAGGACAAGAAAGCCAAAAACAGGAAAGCCAAAAAGAAGATGCCACCATGAAAGCGGCCGGTAAAGTAGCTGCCGCGGTTGGCCATCCTCTCTCTTTCCAACAAAAAAAGAAAGCAGGCCCGGTGGTGCATTATGGATTCGGCGCCAGCATGGGCGCCCTATACGGGGTTCTCCATGAAGTGGCGCCAAAATCCTTGCGCACTTTGAACCCCGTTCTCGTGGGCGTCGGCTACGGAAGCGCACTCTTCGTTAGTGCCGATGAAGTCGCAGTTCCGGCGTTCGGTTTATCGGAAAGTCCAAAGAAGACACCCATTTCGGCCCACGTTTATGGGTTGGCATCGCATGTTGTTTACGGTGTGACAGGAGAAATGGTTCGCCGCACGGTTAGAAAATATCTCTGAAAATCATTCCATCGCAATCGCGTCACGGTTCCCCATCTTTGTATTAGCCCTCGAATTGGCCGCTGAAAGATGGGGCTTTTTTCACACCAAAATATCCGTTCCTTTCGTAAGCCGCGCCGATTCTTCACTCGCAGCTTTCTTTACTGCGTGCATCGATGCCCGAATTTTCTGAAAAGAGTGATCTCAACCATCAATCTTTTGCTTCCGACCTCGTCCACTCTCGCAACGCCTTGAGATAGTTTTCTAAACTTTTCGCACCCATGGACGTAGAACAGCCTGATAAAACATCTTCCCCAGAATTTGATTCACACGCCTGCAAGCACTTGTTAGCTGGGTTGTAACTCCCGTAGTTACACAGCTTACCTCCGGACTTACACCGCATTTCGTCGCTTCTTTTGAAACTGCATGGCACCCGCCTTTAGGTAACTCTACGAAAGTGTCGGGAACGAAAGAGGACTTATGCAAGATGTACAGAACGCTCATGCTGATTGCGATGTGCTCTTGATCAGCACTAAGCCGGTAGTAGCCTTCGAGGCTCGCGGTCTCCACTGTGAGCAATTTCGATCATATTCGCAAGGTTCAGCCCGCTAGGGTTCGTTAACTGCACGATTCCGCTGTGCGGCAGAAAGTTGAGCCGAGAGGAAAAAGGATGACGGTCATGCGTAGATACAACGTTGCCACAACGTGGTTCATAGCATTCTTACTGCTCATTATCTGCGCTGGTTGCAGCGATCCAGACAAGCACATGAACCCCGGCCTCGTTCCCCCAACCGTCCTGTCAGTGACGCCTCCTGCTGGCACGGTCGGCACTTGTCCCAACATGGTAGTGACCGCGACCTTCAGCAAAGCCATGAATTCGACGTCGATTAACAGCTCGACCTTTACCCTCGCTGGACCAGGCGCCTCACCCGTGACCGGCACCGTCACCTATGATGCGTCGAGCAACACTGCCACCTTTACACCGGCAACCGCGCTCGCGCTGAGCGCGTTCTACACCGCTACCATCACCACCGGTGCGATCGATGAGCAAGGAATCGCTTTGGCCAGTAATTACGTTTGGACATTTACGACCGGCGCCAACACTTGCGTTCCAACCGTAATCTCCGTCACTCCTCCTGCTGGCTCGGCCAGCGTCTGTCCAGCGAGTGTCGTGACCGCTACCTTCAACGAAGCGATGAACCCTTTGACAATCAACACCACCACTTTTACGTTGACAGGCCCAGGCGCCACCACTGTCACAGGCGTAGTAACCTACGCTGGCTCCACCGCGACCTTTACCCCTTCGAGTCCTTTGTCACTCAGTACGCTTTATACCGCCACCATCACCACCGGTGCGCAAGACCTTTTCGGCAATTCGCTGGTGAATAATTATGTGTGGACCTTCACCACCGGCAGCGTATCCTGCACCCCGCCTACGGTGATATCGGTCGCACCGCCGAATGGCTCGAACGGAATTTGTCCGAGCACCCTCGTCGTTGCCACCTTCAGCGAAGCCATGAAGGTTTCCACTATCAATACCACCACCTTTACATTGACCGGGCCGGGCACGACTCCGGTCGTTGGAACAGTGAGTTATGTAGTCTCCAGCGATGTCGCGACCTTCACTCCAAGCAGTCCTCTTGCTCTAAACACGCTGTATACCGCCACCATTACGACGGGCGCCCAGGATCTCGCCGGCGACCCATTGGCCAGTAATTACGTCTGGACATTTACCACTTCGGCCACTGCCTGCTCCTCACCCGTACCGTTGGGCAGCGCATGCAGTTTCGGTATTCTGGGGGCCACGCCCGCCGTTACCAGTAGCGGTCCATCCAACGTCACGGGAGACGTCGGCATATGGCCGGCCGCCTCAATTGTGGGTTTCCCGCCGGCAACTTTAACCGGCACGGAACACCTGGGCGATGCGGTTGCTCAGACCGCCCAAGGGGATCTGACCACCGCCTACAACTACGCCGCCGCGGCTGCCGGCGGGGCGATCCTAACCGCCGATATAGGAGGCCAGACCCTAGCCCCCGGCGTTTATAAGACCACAAGCGCGCAGCCTTCGCTGGGGATAACCGGCAATCTTACTCTTGCTGGCAACGCGAACGGGGTATGGATTTTCCAGATCGTCTCCACACTCACGACTGCGGTCAACAACAGCCAGGTCATTCTCAGCGGCGGCGCCACCTCTCACAACGTGTTCTGGCAAGTCGGCAGTTCAGCGACGCTCGGCGGTGGCACAACCTTCGAAGGGACGATTATGGCGCAGGCGTCGATCACAATGGGAACACTTGCAACCTTGGATGGGCGAGCATTGGCTCGGACGGGTGCGGTCACAATGCTAAGCAATTCTGTGGTGGTTCCGTCTTGCCCGTAAGGAATTCGGCAGTGGGATTAGTTTCAGGATGGCCTGAAGCAGCCCACTACCACTATCAATCAGTTTGAAGAAGCTTGATTTTCTGGGTCTTGAAGTTCGGAGGAATTGGCACATGTCATCTCAGTCTCATAATCGGTATCGCCGTATTGCAATCCTGCTGCTGGCTCTACCTGCTTTTCTTGGCAGCGTGGGTGCGATTGCAGCGGCCCAGGAACAGCCGACTCCCAAGTGGGAGCTGTTCGGCGGATACTCTTACATTTATCCCAACACCGACGTGCACGGCACATTGCCTCTGGGCGTATTGCCCGTGAGTAGCGCTTTGGAATCGAACCCCAAAGGTATTGGTGCCAGCCTCAATTACAACTTCAGCCGTTGGTTCGGAATGACCGTGGATGCAAGCGGTCATTGGGGTAGTGGCGAGAGCGGCCTGAACGACCGGATCGACGACGCCGAATTCTACAACCTCTCTGTCGGGCCCAAAGTCACTTTTCGCAGCCATCATTTCGCGCCCTTTCTTGAGGCTCTAGTAGGTGATCACAAACTGGAACCGGAAGGCTTCCACGATATCGACAAGATCGGATTAATGTTGGGCGCTGGCATTGATGTACCCGTCAGCCACCACGTCGCCCTGCGCCTGCTGCGGGCAGACTATGTAATGTCCAACTACCGTTACGGCCCGTCCAGTACCACTTCCAGCACCGATCTAAGGGCAGTAAGACTGCAGGCAGGCATCGTGTTGATGTGGGGTGGCGAACGGAATGAACCTCCAGCAGCGGCGGTTTGCAGGGTACAGCCATCTGAAGTATTTCCGGGCGAAACCGTCACGGCTACTGCCGAGGGTTCTAATTTCGACGCCAACCATGCGATTCAGTACAGTTGGAACGGTTCTGGAGTGAGAACCGGTGCGACCGGAGCTTCAACCCAAATCGACACCCGCGGCTTGCAACCAGGTCCGTATCAAATTACCGCTAGCCTGACCGATGGCACTGCCCATGGCGTCGCCTCCTGTAGCGCTAGCTTTACTGTAAAGACGCCGCACCCACCAGTAATCTCGTGCTCCGCAGATCCGGCGAGCGTGCCCATGCGCGGAACTTCCACCATTCATTCGAATGCAAGTAGTCCCGATGGCCGCCAACTGACCTATAGCTACACCGCAAGCTCCGGGAATATTAGTGGCAATGGCGCGTCCGCAACCCTCGACACCGCTGGCGCCCAGCCCGGGACGATTACTGTGATCTGCAATGTCAGCGATGACCGCCAAATGCCATTAACGGCTTCGGCCTCAACCTCGGTAGACTTGCAGGCCCCTCCGCCGCCACCTGATGTCACCGCGATCGAGAGAAGGCTCGCCATCCACAGCGTTTACTTTGCCACGGCGAAACCATCGCTCGAAAATCCTGACGGCGGATTGCTTCCCAGCCAGGAAACAACTCTCACCGTGCTGTCCCGCGATTTCAAAACCTATCTCCAGAGCAAGCCAGATGCGCACTTGACTCTGGAAGGCCACGCCGATCCTCGAGGCTCCGTGACCTATAATCAGCACCTCTCCGAACGGCGAGTCGATCGCGTCAAGCGCTTTTTGGTCGATCAAGGCGTTCCTGCCGCCAATATCCAAACCGAAGCGTTCGGCAAACAACAAAATTTAACCGACGCCCAAGTGAAAGACGCGGTTGAACGGAATCCCGAACTGAGCAAGGAGGATCGTCATAGAATCCTGGAAAACATGAGAACGATTATTCTGGCCAGCAATCGTCGAGTGGATATCACGCTCAGCAATGCCGGACAATCGTCTCAAAAGTCCGCGCGTGAGTATCCCTTCAATGCGGCCGACTCACTATCCTTGCTGCAAGAGAAGCGAACTAATAGACCAACTGCACTTCGAACCAGGAAAAAGGTGCACGCGAACCCACAGTAACTAACTGACAATCCGCGTGAACAAGCCCGCCTCCAGGCGGGCTCTTGTCCGCACAAGACAGCGCCACAAACAGAAGTGAACCAAGCTATTCGGGGTAAGTTCAGCCCGTGCTTAACATCTCAACCAATTGGTGCTCAGCGTGTTTGCGCCGTAGAAGACGGCCGCTACCATCGCCTGTGCTGCTCTTGCTTCTTCGAGGTATTGGTTGAAGTGCTGATCCGAAGGATTGCTTTCCAAGAAAACATTGCCTCGGCACGGCTTCGGCGCCGCACTAGCCGGGATTTCATCAGCACGCTTTCCCGCAAATAGAACTGTAGAAACCGCGCAGGATAAGCGGCAAGGCTGGATATCGCAGCGGTTATGTAGTCCGGCGCGCCACTCTTCGGTAGCGCCAAAACATTAGCGCCACTCCAGATGCCCCCAGCAGCGCGGTCGGAGGCTCAGGGACAGGCGGGGCTTTATGAGGCTTCTTGCGGCAATGGCCATCTACGGTCACATCTCCTGCGGGGCAGCGTCCGTATGGCAACGGCACACCAAACGGCACATAAGGAAACGCGTACGTGGAGGCGAATAGCTTGGGCGCAGCCGGATCGGCTGTCGGCAAATCCGGAGGAGCGAGCACCGGATGCATGGGGAACGCCGGCGCCAGATCGGCTACGGGTTGATCGAGCACAGCTTGGTCAGGCTCCTCGTCAGAAACGTCTGGTTGGGCCACGTCGGAAATTTGATTGCCGCAACGGGTTCGCGCGGTGATCTTGCCGTCGGTCAATAACAGTTCGCCGGGATGCAAGCGCACCCTCTTGCGCGTCCAATAAATCGCGTCGCGAATCCGATAGGAAAGATAAACTTCGCGAGCTTCGGTGGCGCGCACTATATGAGCGCGGCTGTAATCGAAGTGGGAATAATGCCGGCGAACCACATAATCACGCAGGGCTGAATAGCGTAGGTCGGAGACATCTTTCACGCCTCCCGGAACTACGGAATAAGGATAAAGGCCAGGCGTCCGCAAAACAGATTTGGCTGGCTTAGCTGAGTGCGCCGCTGCCAAAGATAGGCCTCTGCGTACGTCTCCGCGCGTCCAAAAAGAATCGGGCAAAACCTGTGCAGCATATCGGGATCTTGTTGAAAAATAGCGCGCGGCATTCTGCCAACAGCAACCTGCAAGCGCCAACCCCACGGCCATACCAACCAGCATTCGTTGCAGGCGCAAACGACGCCGGTACCAGCTTCTTTTTCGTCGTACAACTGGTCCTACCGCACCGTCGATCAAACAATACTCCTACTCGGCACTTGGGCCGTCGGGCGGGGGAGAGAGAGACAACCGAATTCATGCATTCCGCTATCCAAATCGCCCAGCGGCAAGCGACTGGATAACGGCGTTATAAGACAGTCATGGTAGCAGAGTTATGCAATGAATTTCATCCAAAGTGATCTTTAGAGGCTGGAGTGTTCCTGACTGGGAAACACCTTACACGAAAAAGTTACTTTGGTCACTAAGAGTGAAACACTTTTAACAAAATCAAATGGATTTCGTGACTCGCTACCGAGGTCGGCCGAAAACATTCCTTCCCGAGGCCGTGGTTGCCCCCATGACGGACCTGAACTTTCTGAGAATTTCTAGCCGAACGCAATCCTTCAAAAGCGTCGGACAAATCGAAGTCTTGAAAGAGCTGGTTGATCAATTTCGAACCAGTATCTAAGAATTAAATCTAGTTTCATCCCGGCGAGCCGATCTTCCAACGCCAACAGGCCCTAAGGACAGCTCGATTGCGGCTCTCAGCCTGTGTTCATCTTGATCATTGAGCGCCAGAAAACGAAATGGTTGCAGCGCCCAATTATCAGGACTCAACATCTCCGCCCCGCCCAGCACCACTCCCGCCTGGGTTAGGAACATCAACTTTACACGGCTGCCCCAAGCCAATGGTTTGGGCAAGCAGAGCAGACCTCCAGTAAGGGAGATAACTTTCAACTCTCCACGGCTTCGGCGACCGTCCGCGAACCGCAGCACAACGGGGACATGGCTGGCGAGCCGCACGCGCGGACTGCGACACTGGTAGGACTGTTGCGAGAGGGGGAACATGCTTTAGCGAATTATGGTACGTGTTGGCTAGGATTAAAAGATTACGGAAGGATTTGCGCAGTAACCGCCAATGGTGCACTCCGCACAGATGTCCGTCCGATTCGCAAATTGGCGCCGCCATTATCTAGCATCGAAGAACTTGACGAAATAATCTTCCTGCTCGATCGAGTCAAATTCTCGTATTTCTTTTTCTTCGCCTGCGAAGTTTCCCCGAGATAGAGCTACGACAAATCCGCGTTCGAACATTCCGGAGATGAAGCAACACCCCGCCGACCTGGAATCCCGTCAAGCAATCTTGCGTCTGCATCTCCTTCACGCGTGCGTTTCTCTTACTTATTCGTGTTCCCTCGTAATCAGCGTTCGATAGCGCACGCGCACGTGTTCCACAAGGGACAGTTTTAAGCGGGGCCGAATAGTAATGTTTACTTTCTGCTCGTAACCTTCCGCTCGGGGAACGGCACCTTACACAATAAATAGCGCGCGCTGTGGCAAAAAATATCGTTATGGTTGAGAATCCAAGTTTCTCGAAAAAACCTCAAGCAGCATCAAAGCCGTCAAACGAAAACGGTGATGGCAATCATTTTTACAACAAAATACTCCTCGGCCTTCCCGCCAAAGAATTGGGAATGCTAATGCCGACGATGGAGTTTGTCCGCCTGAAGGTCCACCATGTCCTACATGAGCCCGGCGATACCTTGAAGTCTGTCTACTTTATTAACAGCGGATTAGTTTCCATTCTCAGCGTATTTCCTGACGGAAAGTGTGTGGAGGTGGGTTTAGTCGGTAAGGAAGGTTTTATCGGTTTGCCACTGGTAGCGGGGTTTCGCACGGCAAACACACGCGCCGTCATTCAGATTGAAGCCTCTGCCTTCCGCGTGGACGCTAACACTTTGATCGAAATTCTGGACCAAAGCCGGGCCGTGGACCGCCGCCTGCAGCAGTTCTCTCAACTTTTGGCGATGCAAGTCACACAAATCGCAGCCTGCAATCGTTTGCATGAAGTGAACGAGAGACTGTCCCGATGGTTGTTGATGTGTGCCGACATAATTGAGTCGAATGATGTGCCCCTGACGCAGGAACTTCTTTCTAACATGCTGGGAACCCGGAGATCGAGCGTCACCGTGGCAGTGGGAACACTTGCGGCCGCGGGACTTATTTCCAACTCTCGCGGGAGGGTACGTATCGTCGACCGAGAAAGACTGGAAGAAGCGGCATGCGACTGCTATGAAATCATGCGGTCCCAAGTCGCGGAGTGGCGTGACGAATTAGCGTAAGATTTCTTTGGTGGAGCTAGTCGGGATCGAACCGACGACCTCATCGTTGCGAACGATGCGCTCTCCCAGCTGAGCTATAGCCCCACTTGGTGTGGTTTTTTCTTTTCGATTTTATCAGCCATCATTGCATTTCGCCTAAACACTCTCAAATCTTTGTCGCACCTCAGCAGCCTTTCAATGCTGCCCGCGGCTGCTTCGCGCCAGTGCTCCGTCCGATAGTGCCTGAAGACGACGCTATATAATCTTGTGGGTGAGCTCTTTAAAAGTAAAACAGGTGGCTTCCGCCGATTTTCCTACGCGATGGGGTCATTTTCTTATTCACGGATTTACCACTCGCGCCTCTGCCTCGGGCGACGCCGGCAAGACCGAAGAGGCGGTGGCGCTGGTCATGGGTGAGGTTCACTCCGGCTCGCCGCTTGTGCGCATTCACTCGCAATGCCTGACGGGCGACGTCTTTGGCTCGCTGCGGTGCGATTGCCGCCAGCAACTCGAAATGGCGCTCTCCATGATCGCCGAGGCGGGCTCAGGCGTTCTGATCTACGAACAGCAGGAGGGGCGCGGCATTGGGCTGATGGCCAAGCTCCAGGCCTACGCGTTGCAGGACAGCGGATTTGATACGGTGGAAGCAAATGAACGCTTGGGTTTCAAGCCCGATCAGCGCGAGTTCCTCATGCCCGTCGAAATTCTAAAGGCGTTGGATATTCAGCGCGTGCGTTTGCTCTCGAATAATCCCGATAAAGTTGCCGCTCTCGAACGTGCCGGTATCCGGGTGACAGAGCGCGTGCCTTGCGAGATTGCACCAACCGAACACACGCAGGAATATTTGGATACCAAAAGGGATAAGCTGGGGCATTTGTTTAGCCGCCGCAGTCAGCATTAGTTATTTCAACAACCGCTTTAATTCATCGCGATTTTTAACGGGCAGGTCCCGTATTGCTGCGCGTGCCAGCGCCACATAAACTTCCCGCGCTCCCGGCCGTTTTTTCAGCGCCAAGAGGTGCCCCGCGACTGTCTCCGCGTCCCCACGAACTAAAGGCCCGCTAAAAGATCTCGCCGAGCCGAGTTGCGAGTAGTTCGCCAAGGTCTGGCGAATGATAGGGAGACTCAGGCGCCGAGCCTGTTCGCGACTAAGGCCGGCTCCACTAGCGGCGTCTTCAAGTGTCACCAAAAAAGCGAGCAGCAGTGGCGAGGTCATAGTGGCCCATGCGTGATAGGCTGCTTTCCGCGACGATGGAAGCGAGAAACTTTCGCCACACAACTTGCTCACCATTCGTTTGGCTACTTGCTTGGCCGCGCCATCTCCCTCAAGGGCAAAAGGCACTTCCGCTAATGAAGGATGCGCCCCGCGAACAAACGTCATCAGCGGATGGACGGATGCGACGGCTATCCCAATCTCTCGCAATGAATCAAGTTCTTCGCTCAACAGCGCGCCGCTGGAATGAAACGCGAAGCGAGCATGCGATTGGTTCTTGGCGGCAGCTAGAACTCTTAGCCGACTTGCCACACTCGACGCGGCCCTGCGAATTTCGCGATCGGGAACGCAAAACCAAAGTACCGATGCATCAAGAGATGCTTTTTCGGCAGTCGCATTCCGCGCTCCGACCTTCAACGCCAGCGAGCGAGCGCGGCGAAGCGACCCCGGCAAATCGCGCGCCACAATTTCGCTTACCGTGAACCCGGCGCCACGCAATGCTACGGCCAGAAAAGTTGCGAGCCTCCCCGCACCAACAATGGCAACGGAAACTTTTCTCGTCATTTTCTCGTCATTTTCCGATCATCTTCCGATCGTCTTCCGATCAAAGAGCGCGCGCGAGGAACTCGCCCTTTTTCTCATGATCGCGTTTCGGTCCACCGGCGCAGCATACCTTATATTGTTGTCATGCCGAAATCCAACAAAACGAAATCAACCAAGGCCCGTGTCGTCTCATCCCGCATCAGCTACCAGGGCCCGGTCTTCAGCGTAACCACCGACGAAGTCGAGGAGCCCGGCGGTGTTCGCGCGCGCCGCGATGTTATACGGCATTCCGGCTCCATCGTAATCTTGGCGGTGGATGAATCGGCAGCCATGCCAGGAAAGAAAAAGATGCGGGCCGAGCCTAGCATCCTGCTCGAACGCCAATATCGCCACGCCGCCCAGTCCATGATGTGGGAACTCCCCGCCGGGCGTATCGACGATGGCGAAACCGCCCTCACCGCCGCCAAGCGCGAACTGCTGGAAGAAACCGGCTATAGCGCACGCCGGTGGAAGCGGATTCTCCATTTTTACGTCAGCCCAGGTTTTCTTGACGAGACCATGACCATTTACTTAGCCCAAGGTCTAAAAGCCGGAGAAGCCCAGCCCGAGGAAGACGAGAGAATCGAAACCCATTTCTTTCCCTTATCGGAAGCGCAACAGATGGCCCTGAACAACCGCATCCGCGACGCCAAAACCATAGCCGGGATTTTATGGCTGGCCCAAACCACGACCAAAAATAAAAATCACTAGCACTCAAATATACAAATCACCCGACCAGCTCTTCCTTCGTGTACCTTAGCGCCCTTAGTGGTAAAGGTGTGATTCAAATCCTTGACAGCCTCGCCAATGAGCAGCACAATGCCTACACATTTTCGCGGGGACCTTTGGAATCGCGGTTTGTTGGGAGACCCGCGGAAAGAGGGGGCGCACGTGGAACGTTTGAAAGGCACCGTCAAGTGGTTCAACAACGCCAAGGGATACGGATTCCTCGGCCGTGACGATGGACCCGATGTTTTCATCCATTACAGCTCAATCACTACCGAAGGCTACAAGAGCCTGCAAGAAGGCGACAAAGTAGAGTTCGAAATTGTGCAGGGCCAAAAAGGCCCGCAAGCAGCCAATGTAACCAAGATTGCCTGATCCGAAGCCCCAGTCCGCGGCCAACTCGATGCTGAGCTCAGGACGAGTATGTATTCGCTAGATATACGGCGGCACTTCGCCCTCCATGAGATCACCCGGGTTGTTTCCTTTGTGGCTTTTCTCTGTGGACCCCTGCGGTCCCTGTGGTGAAGGCTTTAGTTTCTAATTCGCACACATCCCCTAAAAGCATCGAGTCCATTATTCTGTATAGGAATTAAATGGATAACAAGGCCATAGCCGGCATCCTCTATGAAACCGCCGACCTGCTCGAGATCGACGGCCAGGATTCCTTCCGTGTTCGCTCCTATCGCAACGCCGCCGAAGCGATAGAAGCCCTGCCGCAGCAAGTAGCCGATCTGATTCAGGAACCCAAAAAACTTCTGGCCGTTCAAGGCATCGGCAAAGGCATGCTCGCAAATCTCCAAATGCTGTTCAAAGAGGGACGAGTCGAAGTCCACGCCGAACTCCTGAAAAAATATCGCCCGTCGATGCTCGAGCTTCTAAAAATTCAAGGTCTCGGCCCCAAGACCATCGCCCTTATCTGGAGCGCCCACCAGGTCAGCGATCTCGAAGGCGTAGAAAAGCTGGCCCGCGAAGGCAAGATTCGCGAACTCCCACGCATGGGCGAGAAGCAAGAACAGAAGTTGCTAAAAGCAATCGAAGACTATCGCCGCATCGCCGGACGATTCCTCCTCGACACCGCCGAAAAGCTAAGCGACAAATTAGTTGAATATCTGCTCGCCGCCGAAGGCGTAGACAAAGTTACGCCCGCCGGATCTTTGCGCCGCGGCCGCGAAACCGTCGGTGACCTCGACATCCTCGTTACCGGCCCCGGGTGCATCGATGACGCATCGCGCCAGTCCTTGATCGATTACCTGGTCCGCTTCCCCGGCCTCATGGACGTAATCGCCAAGGGCGAAAATAAAGTCAGCTTCCGCCATCGCAATGGAATGCAGGTCGACGTCCGCCTTCTGTCGCCGGAATCGTTCGGCGCCGCCATGCAGTATTTCACCGGCTCCAAGGCCCACAACGTTGCCCTGCGCCAGCGCGCCCTCAAAATGGGATTCACTCTGAACGAATACAGCCTCGCCGAATTAGAAGGTGGCAAGCCAGTCGCGGGCCGCACCGAAGAAGAAATTTACGCCAAACTGAATCTCGACTTCATCCCTCCCGAGCTGCGCGAAAATTGCGGAGAACTCGAAGCTGCCGCCAGCCACACGCTTCCGAAACTTCTTGAGCAATCCGATATTCGCGGCGACGTGCACATGCACACCGTTGAAACCGACGGACGCAACACCATCGAGGAAATGGCCGAAGCCGCGCGAGACCGCGGCTACGAGTACATGGCCATCACCGACCACTCCAAAAATCTGGCCTTCGCTAACGGCCTAACTGATGAACGCGCCATAGCGCACGTCGAAAAAATTCGCGCCGCCGAAAAGAAAATAGGAGGCATTAGAATTTTCGCCGGAATCGAAGTCGACATCCTCGGCGACGGCTCGCTCGATCTCTCCGACTCCGTCCTCGAGCAGTTAGACATTGTTATCGCCAGCGTGCATTCGCAGTTCAATCAGGATCGCGCCGCCATGACCGAACGCCTACTCAAAGCCATCTCCAATCCAAACACCTCGCTTCTAGGCCATCCCACCGGACGCCTTCTACTCCGCCGCGACGCCTACCAGTTCGACATCGACGCCGTTCTAAAAGCCGCCGCCAAAAATAAAGTTGCCATGGAATTAAACTCCTATCCCGATCGTCTCGACCTAAGCGACGTCCATCTGCGAATGGCAAAACAGCATGGAGTCAAAATCGTGATCAATACCGACTCCCATCACACCTCGCACATGGAAAAAATCCACTACGGTATTACCCAAGCGCGAAGAGCGTGGCTGACAAAAGACGACGTTCTAAACACTCTTCCCATGCAGACCTTCGCCAAAGCCATGAAGCACGAATGGTAAAAGAACTTCCTTAGTGGACCTCAATGCCCTTGGTTGTAAACGCTTTACGCCGGCGTACCGAACCAGACGCTTCAGGGCTCTAAGCAGTCTTGACCCGCACCCAGCGAGCGCGTAGAGTTTTTACAATAGGAGACTTATTACATGTCCAGCGAAGCCAGCAAATTCCTTAAATTCGGATCGGTCACCGTGCTGATTCTGCTCTCGCTCGGCTATCTCGCCTACACCGGGGTCCAGGACAGCAAGAGCTACTACGTCACCATCAAAGAATTAAACGGCATGGGCAACGACGCATACGCGAAGCGCCTGCGGGTCGCCGGAAACGTAGTCCCAGGATCCATCAAGCGCAGCGGAACCCGCGTCGACTTCATGCTCAAAGAAAACGATCTGACGCTGCCCGTTTCCTACACCGGCGCCGAAGCGCCTCCCGACACCTTTAAGGATGACTCGCAAGCCTTAGCTGACGGCAGCTTCGGACGCGACGGCGTATTCCACGCCAAGCAGCTACAAGCAAAGTGCGCATCGAAGTACGCGCCGCAACCGGGCCAACCCGGGGCAAATCCAGCCGCCGAGCCCGCGAAAAGAATGTCGCAGAATCAAGCTTCAAGCTCAACCGGAATGGCGAACTGAATCGTAGAACTGTGGTTCTGAGTGCCACTATTCTGGGTTGTGATCTATTCTGGGTTGTGATCTATTCTGGGTAGCGACCTATTCTGGTTCTCACAGTTTTTGGGTGGCGCAGCGGTTCACCGCTGCGATATAACCTTAGATCGGCTTTAGCCGTTCAGTAAGCTGCGAAGGCTCGCCCATTTATCCCATTGACTGAAACCGCCGCTGCCCCCGTCATCACCGTCTCGGATCTAATAAAACAGTTTGGCCGCTTCGCCGCCCTGCGCGGCGTAAACGCCGAATTTTCCGCCGGCAAGCTCTTCGCCATCCTCGGCGACAACGGCGCCGGCAAAACAACTCTGCTCAGAACACTAGCCGGACTAAACCGTCCATCCAGCGGAGAAATCACCATCCTCGGCTCGAGCAAATTTCAAAACATTTGCCTCCACGTCGGCTACATGGCACACCCATCTCTGCTTTACGATGAGATGAGCGCCATGGAGAACCTACGATACTTTGCCCAACTCTACGGCATCACAAACGACACACGTTGTGTCGAAGTTATCCGAGCCGTCGGTCTCAATCCCGATCTCCCCCGCCCCGTAGGCCAATATTCGCAAGGCATGAAGCAACGAATGTCCTTGGCGCGGGCATTGCTGAACGATCCGAAAATCCTGCTCCTAGACGAGCCCTTCTCGAACGTCGACCAGCATTCCGCGACCGAAATGGTCCGCCTGCTAGCCGGACTCCGCGATCAAGGCAAGACAATCTTCATCGTCACGCACCAGGCCGCATTGCTAGACGGAGCAGCCGATGAATTTATCTGGATGGAGTACGGCAAGATCGTAGATCGCACGCGAGACTTGAAGCGCGAACCCGCGCCGGGGCTGACAAGCGAACTGCCGAGGAATTCAGAAAGATGAGCGCGCCCACCGGCATCACGCGCGTCACGCTCCTCAAAGACCTTCGCTTGGAGTGGCGCTCAAAAGATGCTATCAACTCCATGCTGTTTTTTTCTCTGCTGGTGGTGGTGGTATTCAGTTTCTCCTTCGATCCCACCGCCGAAGAATCGCGCCAAATCGCGGGCGGCCTGATCTGGGTAGCATTTCTATTCGCGGCAGTGGTCGCCCTGAATCAGACATGGGCGCGAGAAATTCGCAACCAGGTGCTGGACGCCTACCGCGTATCCCCCGCCCCAGCAAACTCACTGTTCCTGGCAAAGACGCTAGGCAATTTTATTTTCGTAACCGTGCTGGAAGCCCTGATGACACCGCTGTTCATTGCCTTCTACCGTCTCCGCTCGCTAGGCCCGGTGTGGCAACTGCTCTTAGTCGCGATCTTTGGAACCTGGGCCCTCGTAGTCAATGGAACGTTTTTCGCAGCCATGTCCTTGCGCACGAGAAGCCGCGAAATTATGCTGCCCCTTCTCCTGTTTCCAATCTCGATCCCCGCCATCCTGGCCATGGTGCAGTCGACTACAGCTATACTCAATGGCGAAGGCGCGCGCTTCTGGATCGTACTGCTAGCCACCTACGATCTGGTATTTACTACCGTCTGTCTTCTATTATTTGAAATCGTATTAAACGCGGAGTAATTGTGTAATGGAGCGACGGGCGTCCTCGCCCGTCCACCACAGCACCAAGCAGGAAAAGGTTGAGCCGGGCGGGGACGCCCGGCGCTCCACTAGCAGATTACGAACAAAGTTAAGAGCAAAGTTTCAAGATGAAGAAAGCTTTCCCAATTCTCGGCATCCTGACCTTCTTCTTGCTGAGCTATGCCCTGCGGCAGGCGCTAGTCATCGCGCCCACCGAGCAGACCATGGGCAACGTGCAGCGCATCTTCTACTACCACGTCCCCTCCGCCTGGACCGCCTTCATCCTCTTCTTCGTCAACTTCGGAGCATCCATCGCCTACCTCATCAAGCGCCGCCCCACCGCCGATATCATCGCCCTGGTCAGCGCCGAAGTCGGAGTAGTTTTCTGCACCGTCGTGCTCGTCACCGGCCCGATCTGGGCGCGTCCCGTCTGGGGCATCTGGTGGACGTGGGACATGCGCCTCACCTCAACCCTGGTTCTCTGGCTCATCTACGTCAGCTATCTTTTTCTGCGCCGCTTTTCGTCCAGCGGAGAAACGCCATTACTGGCAGCCGCTCTAGCGGTACTAGGCGCCCTGTGCGTACCGTTCGTCTATTTTTCCATCTGGTTTTTCCGCACCCAGCATCCGCAGCCGGTCATGGGCGGAGGCGGCTCCATCGACCCTCGCATGATGCATGCCCTGCTGATCAACTGGCTGGCGTTTTCCTGCTTTGCGTTTCTAGTTTGCTGGTCGCGCTATCGATTGGAGAAACTGCAGCGTGACGTCGATCACGCCCACGCCATGAAATCGCTCTTAGAGCCACATGGCAGTGGGCGATGAAGAAAAAGATGAAGAAGAGAAAGATGAAGAGGAGTAATTAATGAGACAAAACCCATACTTGTTTGCCGCTTATGCTGCGACCTGGATCATCCACATCACTTACTTGATAACCATCGTTCGCCGCTACTCCCGCCTGCAACGCGAAATCGACGGCTTGAAGAAATAAATTAAACAGCAGCTTTCCTACGCCCCCTGCTTAATCTCAACCGCCTTGTCGTTGGCGAAAGTAATCGCCATCGGGTTCCCGCCATTCGCATAATGCAAAGTTCGCGAGCCATAATCTCCCGCACTGCCACTCTCCGGAGCCCCCGCCCCAATCGCAAAACTAGCCTGCAACTCGCTCATCCCCGCCTGCACCTCATGTGCATCAATCTTCTTCCACACATCCGCCGGCCAATGCTTATAAAGCTCATGCGGATCTTCAATAAAAAAAGCGTCGTCAGAATAAATTTTGAAATCGCTGCCCTTCTCCGCTCCAATCGGAACCGCATACTCCTTGCCATCCAGCGAAAACACAGCCATCACTTGCTTAGTCCCAGCAGCCTGCGGAGACACATCCGTCACCGCATCCTGAATCGACAGCTTCAGCAAAGGCGGCAAAGTCCCCGCCGGTTGCGCAAAGTCCGCCTTCCGCCGTGCCTTATCGTAAGGATAATAAGTGAGCTGATAGCCAACCTTCACCCAAACCGGCTGCTCCGTCAATTGCCGCGCCGACTTCAAGTCATAAGGACGTAGCCGCTTCGGCGTGACGTAGTAATCAGCCTTCATCGCCGATTCCTGAGGCTTAGTCTCCTTTTTCATCGCCTCATGCCGCTCGTAGATGATATAAGCCGCTCGTCCGCCCGCCAGCAGGATCGCCGCCACCATAAAAAGTTGCAGTTTGTTTTTAAGTTCCGAATCGACCGCCATAATCTGATTAGATTCCTGCTAGAGTTCGGCCCGCGCACTTACAGATCTTTACCCAGTTCTTTACCACAGAGGGCACAGGGGTTTCACAGGGGCACAGGGAGATTCCTGATTCTAGAGACGAATCAGTTAGAATATAACCATGCCCATTGTCCAGGATGACGTTCTAAACGCGCTCAAGCAGTGTTACGATCCCGAGATCCCGGTCAACATCGTTGACTTAGGACTGATCTACGACATCCGCTTCGACGACCTGCCCGAAGGCCAGCAAGACGTCACCGTGGACATGACTCTCACCGCTCAAGGCTGCCCGGAGCACGTCAACATCAGCGCCCAAGTCAAATCGCGAGTGGAACAACTTCCCGGCGTCCGCAACGCCAACGTCAACGTAATCTGGGAACCGGCCTGGACTCCCGAACGCCTGAGCCCCGATGCCCGCAAACAACTAGGCATCGATTAGCGCCTCATTGCTATCCCCTTGCCCACTCTTGTCTTAAGAAATGCATTGTCATCCTGAGCGCAGCAAGTACTTCACGAAGTGAAGCACTTGCGAAGTCGAAGGACCCCTACTTTATTCGCATCCCCGAAAATAGCCCGTTAGCCCGGACAGCATTCCCTTTGACATCTCCCGGTTGACTCAGTACTCTCCCAATTCCTCAAACGCCCGTGCCGCCCGATTCTCCGAAAACTCCTCAATCTTGCTCCCAATCTTCATCGCGATATCCATATACCGCGTCCCCTGCCGCAAATACGACGGCAATTCCTCGCGAATCCGCGCAAACTCTCGCGGATACTCCGACGCCAGCACCGCCAATCCTACGCTTCCCACCAGCACCGCTGCCGGACGCCGGCCCTTTATCGCCAATATCGCCGCCGTTCCCGCCGCTCCCGCAAGTACCGCCTGCTTCCACGTTTCCATGTCATCTCCTCAAATATCGATCAACCTAGCCAGCAGCAGGATTCTAAACCCAATCCATGCTTTATACTTCCGCGAGCGCGCTGCGCGCAATCAGCGGTCAGCACAAGCGCGATCAACTGAACCTATGATGCGATTTCGAACCTTCCCGTTCTCCTCGGCCCTTGTCTTCCTGCTGAATTGCGCATTCTTCTCTGCCGCCGTTCTTTGCCCGGCTCAAGCCAAGCCCCGAGCCCGCGATCTCGGAGTCCCCTTCGACGGCACGCCCGGCCCATACAACGCCATCACCGACGTCAAGGGAGTCGAAGTCGGCCACACCACGCTCATCTCCGGCAGCGGCAAACTCAAAGTTGGCGAAGGCCCCGTCCGCACCGGAGTCACCGCCATTCATCCCCGCGGCAAGGCCGCCAACGACTCTGTCTTCGGGGGCTGGTTCACCCTCAACGGCAACGGAGAAATGACCGGCACCACATGGCTCGAAGACTCCGGCTTTCTCAACGGCCCCATCATGATCACCAACACCCACAGCGTAGGCGTGGTCCGCGACGCCGTGATCGCCTGGAAAGTGAAGCAGGGCAACCCCGACATGGAAGGCTATTGGTGGTCGCTCCCCGTGGTAGCCGAAACCTGGGATGGCTATCTCAACGACATCAACGGTTTCCACGTAAAGCCAGAAGACGCCTTCCACGCGCTCGACGTAGCCCATAGCGGACCGATGGAAGAAGGCAGCGTAGGCGGCGGAACGGGCATGATCTGCAACGAATTTAAAGGAGGCATCGGAACCTCCTCCCGCGTCCTAAGCGCGAAAGAAGGCGGCTATACCGTCGGTGTCCTAGTGCAGTGCAATTACGGGCGCCGCGACCAACTCCGCATCGCCGGAGTTCCCGTAGGCAAAGAAATTCCCGAGCATCCCGCTTACGGAGAAGACGCCGGCTCCATCATCATCGTAGTAGCCACCGATGCCCCGCTGATTCCCACGCAACTGAAGCGCATGGCCCGCAAGGCATCTCTAGGCCTCGGCCGCGACGGCAGCTACTCCGGCGACGGCTCCGGCGACATCTTCGTCGCCTTCTCCACCGCCAACCCCGGAGCCGCCTCCAGCAAAGGCCTCCGCGACCTGAAAATGCTCCCCAACGACAGCCTGGATCCGCTATTTCTGGCCACGGTCCAAGCCACCGAAGAGGCGGTAGTCAATGCCATGGTAGCCGCCGACACCATGACCGGCATAGACGGCCACACCGCCATAGCCCTGCCCCATGACCGCCTGCAAGAAGTATTAAAAAAATACAACCGCCTGGCAAAATAGCTGCGGGATTTTGAGGTTATTGAAAATCAATTGCTTGAGCCAAGCCCACGACGGCCCACGAAGTAGAAAATCTTGATGAGCTGTTCGTGAACCTTCGTGCCCTTGGTGGTTAAAGCCGTTGTCGTTGTCGTTGCCGTAGCCGTTGGTGTTGCCATAGCCCAGCACGTTACCTTCGCTGCTCACCCAAAGCGTCTATCCCGGAACCGCACCAGGGCATACAATTCAGCCAGTGAAAGCCTATCGCATCGAACGCATCAAGAACGGCATGAAGTTCACGTGCAAGCAGTGTTCCCACAGCGTCAGCACCCTGGACTTCGACGCCAAAGCCGGAAACCTGCGCACACAGGCCGCCACCGCCATCAACGCCCACGCCACCACGGCGCACCAATCACCCATGGTAATCTCACCCGCGGATAGCCAACTCCGCAGCTGGCGCTAGCCTCACCACCTTTTCGGCACCCACACAAAAGAACGCTAAGCCGCCGCTTTTTCGATAACATGGTTGTTCCGGCGGAACCTCATATTGGGCAGCCCCCATGATCGAGCAATTTGACTTCTCCGATCTCCGCGAACTCTTCGCCAAAGCCAATGAGGAAAAATCTGGCGACCAGTTAGCCGGAATCGCCGCCCGTTCGGAACGAGAGCGCGTCGCCGCCAAGCGCAAACTCGCCGACTTGCCTCTTGATGAAATTGTCCGCCGCCCTCTCATCGACCCTTCTGACGACGACGTCACCCGCCTCAACCTTGACTCCTTCGATCAAACCTCTTTTCGCCAGATTGCCAGTATGACGGTCGGTCAGTTTCGCGAGTTCCTCCTCGACGACGCAACCCTCCCGACTCAGCTACAGCAACTGCAGCACGCCATCATCCCTGAAATCGCCGCCGCCGTGGCCAAGCTGATGAGCAACAAAGATCTAGTGCTGGCAGCCGCCAAGATTCGCAACATCACACGCTGCCGCAACACCATGGGCCAGCCAGGAGTCCTCGGCATCCGCGCCCAACCCAATCATCCGGCCGACGACATCGGCGGAATTTTATTGGCTGCGTTCGAAGGATTGCTCTACGGCTGCGGAGACGCCGTGATCGGCGTAAACCCCGCCACAGATTCGGTCGAGACAGTCAGTGCGATTCTCATCGCGCTAAGTCGCTTGGTCGACGCCTACGAAATTCCGACCCAGACCTGTTGCCTCGCCCATATCACCACGCAACTCGCCGCACTAAGTCGCGGAGCCCCCATCGACCTTCTCTTCCAATCCCTCGCCGGCACTGAAGCCGCCAACCGCAGTTTTGGAATCACTTTAAACATGTTGTGCGAAGGCCGCGACCAGGTCCTCGATCATCATCGCCAGCGCGACATCCATTGGGCCGGAGACAACGTAATGTACTTCGAAACCGGCCAGGGCAGCGCCCTCTCCGCCGAAGCCCATCACGGAGTCGATCAACTTACGATAGAAGCCAGAGCCTACGGAGTCGCGCGGGCCTACCAACCGTTCCTGGTCAACAGCGTAGTCGGCTTCATCGGACCCGAATATCTGTACGACGAGCGCCAGATCATCCGCGCTGGACTCGAAGACCACTTCATGGGCAAGTTACTAGGCCTACCGATGGGCTGCGACGTCTGCTACACCAATCACGCCGCCGCCGACCAGAACTCCGCCGATAACCTGCTGTTGCTTCTAACCGCCGCCGGTTGTAACTACTTCATGGGCGTTCCCTGCTCCGACGACGTGATGCTCAATTATCAATCCACCAGCTATCACGACGCCTTAGCCGCGCGCCGCCTCTTCAACTTGCGCCCCGCACCAGAATTTCTAGCGTGGTTGCAGCAGATGGGCATCTATCAAGGCGCAGAACCAGCATCGCTAGACTCCTCCACAAGGCGGCAACTAATGCACGGCCTCGAACGATCCCTGGAGAACATGTGACGGTCCGGTTCGGCCAGAGCTTCCTTTCCCCTGTGGACTCAGGCGAATTTCTTAGCCACAATTGCCTTGAAGGGGCACGGCTCTAGCCGCTAGCCTGAAGGGGCGCGGCTTTAGCCGCTGAGGCGCGTTCTGATGCGATTTCAAGACGACAAACTCGCCCCACCCGACGATCTGTCCAACATCGTCAAGCAAGTGCGCGACCGTACTCCAGCACGCCTCCTCACCGGCCGCAGCGGAGCCGCCTACCGAACCAATACTCAACTCGACCTGCGCGAGGCCCACGCCGCTGCCCGCGACGCCGTGCGCGCGGAATTGAATCTAACTTCCGATCTCGGCGACGTCTTCGTGAGCAAATGGAATCTATTTGAAGTCAGCTCCCAGGCCAGAAACAAAGATGAGTATCTTTTGCGGCCTGACTTAGGCCGCCACCTGAATAAGCAATCGCACTCCGAATTGACCGCCTGCTGCGCCACTGGCCGCGACCTGCAAATCATAATAGGCGACGGACTCTCAGTAACCGCAGTCGCCAAACAAGTTCCCCAACTATTGCCGCTCCTCTATAGGACAGCCAAGACCCGCGGTTGGAGTCTCGGCGAAGTTTTTGTGATTCGTCACTGCCGGGTAGGAATTCTCAATGAAATCGGCGAATTACTAAGTCCGAAAGTCGCCGTCTTACTAATCGGCGAACGCCCCGGTTTAGCCACCGCCGAAAGCTTGTCCGCCTATATGGCATACCGCCCAAAAGCATCAGACACCGACGCCAATCGCAACCTCATCTCAAACATTCACGCCCGCGGAGTAAGCCTTCCCCAGGCCGCCAGCCGAATCCTGGATTTCGCCGCCGCAATGATGAAAGCCCAGAACAGCGGTTTTGAACTGCGTGAAGAACTGCCGCCTGTGATCCGCCCCGAGATTGTCTAACGCGTTTGTCTTGAGGGGGCGCGGCTCGGGAAGGGCACGGCTTCAACCGTGCCGCCAACAACTGCATCGACACGGGCTTTAGCCCTTGAGTCCCCGCCACTCTACTCTTTCACCGCCCGATCGGTAATCTCCAATCCCCTATCAATAATCGCGAACGCCTCCCGCAACTGCTGCTCACTAATGCATAGTGGAGGATTAGTGTAGAAAGTATTCCACCTGACCATCGTATAGAGCCCATTCTCGCGGAAAAACTTCCCGAGCGCTGCCATCTCTTCCGAAGTCCCGTTAAACGGAGCCATCGGTTGCCGCGTCTTTTGATCGCGAATCAATTCAACAATCCCAAACAACCCAATCGACCGAACCGCGCCCACAGAGCGGTGTTTCGCCTGCAATTCCGCGCCAAGCGTCTTCATAATCGCGCCCATCTTTCGCGAATTCTCAATCAAATTGTCTTCTTCATAAACGCGAATAGTAGCCAACGCTGTAGCACATCCCATGGGATGACTATTGTAAGTAAGTCCTCCATAAAACACTTTGTCATCAAAATGCCTGGCAATATGCCGCCGCATCCCGACCGCCCCAAGCGGAATATAACTGGAAGTAAGTCCCTTAGCCATGCATAGCAAGTCAGGTATAACATTCCAATGATCAACTGCAAACCACTTACCCGTGCGGCCAAAGCCAGACATAACCTCATCGGCAATCATCAAAATCCCATACCTATCGCAAAGCTTCCTCACCCCTTCAAGATATCCCTCAGGAGGAGCAAGAATGCCGTTCGTGCCAGTCACGGGCTCCAGAATAAACGCCGCGATCGTTTGCGGACCCTCCAACTGCATGGTTTCTTCGATCATAGCCAGCGAAGTTTCCGCCGACTCCCATCCCCGCTCGATCCCATGATAAGGATCCAGCACCCGTACTACCCCCGGAATTCCAGGCTCCGCCGCCCATCGCCGAGGATCTCCAGTTAAACTAATCGCTCCCGCCGTCGCCCCGTGATATGACCGATACCGCGCAATAATTTTGTGCCGCCCTGTAAAAAAGCGTGCAATCTTGATGGCATTTTCGTTGGCTTCCGCCCCGCCGTTTGTAAAAAAGAAAGTATCAATGTCGCCGGGAGTAATCTCCGCCAGCTTTGCTCCCAGTCGGGCCCGCGGCTCGGTAGCCATAAACGGATTGGCATAAGCAAGCACCGACGCCTGCTCACTAATTGCCTGAATCACTCGCTCATCGCCGTGTCCGATATTCACCGACATGAGCTGGCTATTAAAATCGATGAACCGCTTCCCTTCCGGCGTCCAAAAATAAATTCCCTTAGCCCGAGCCACCGCAATAGGATCGAGCTTCGACTGCGCCGACCACTCAAACAAAGTATGCTTCTTAGTGAGGTCGATAATCTCTTGCCCAGTCATCGCCGGATTAGCAGTAGCCGTAGTCATACGAAACTCCTTAAGTTTTCCTTAGTGGACCTTCGTGTCCTTTGTGGTTAACCCTCTTTCTAACTCACCAACGACTCTTCGCGACAAGGCAAGGACTCTATGTCAGCTGCGCCGTCAACGCGCCTTTCTTCTCCGCAACATGCGCCAGCGCAGATTCAAGCACATCCAACGCTTCGTCCATTTGCGAATCCGTAACAACTAGCGGCATCAACAGGCGGATAACATTCCCATAAGATCCTGCGGTAATAGTCACCAGCCCATGCTCGTAACAATATTCCGAAACTTGTTTCGTCTCTTCGTCCGCCGGTTTGCGTGTCGCCTTGGACCGCACCAGTTCCAGCGCCTGCATCGCGCCCAACCCCCTGACATCCCCGACCAGTTCCCACCGCGCTTGCCACTGCGCGGCGCGCTTGCGAAACCGTTCTCCCAGCACATTTGCCCGGGCGCACAAATTTTCCCCTTCCATAATATCCAGCACAGCCAATGCCGCCTCGCACGCCAAAGGATTGCCGCCAAACGTGCCGCCCAGTTGGCCAACGCCGGGCGCATCCATAACCTCGGCGCGCCCTGTGACAGCGCCCATAGGCAATCCTCCAGTCAACGATTTTGCCATTACAACAAGATCAGGCTCAAGTCCAAGCCGCTCGCAGGCGAACATCGCCCCAGTCCGCCCGAACCCAGTCTGCACTTCGTCGGCAATCAATAAGATTCCATACTTGCGGCAAATGGCGCCAAGCGTCGGATAAAACTCCGGGGGAGGAGTTACAAATCCACCTTCACCCAGGATAGGCTCAACAATCACCGCTGCTACCGATTCGGCTGCTACTACACGCTTAAACGTGTCTTCAATATGCTTAGCGCAGAACACTTCGCAGGACGGATATTTCAATGAGTAAGAGCAGCGGTAGCAATATGCATAAGGAATGCGATGCACATCGCCA